>Ga0209504_1000104_pt1 | contig 78680 bp, 73 predicted proteins | sample COGITO_mtgs_1005_FD_184791 | JGI IMG/M metagenome (GOLD analysis project Ga0209504, IMG submission 184791) | Pelagic marine microbial communities from North Sea - COGITO_mtgs_100511 (SPAdes) (version 2) | ecosystem: Environmental > Aquatic > Marine > Epipelagic ... | reverse complement strand
AATACTTGATGAGCGGCATAACGATGTAAAAAGAAAGATTGAAAAAATAACCCACCATACCAGAGTACTAAAACAAAAATAAGAATCACCATGTTTTTTCTTTCAAAGATACTTTGATCTTGAAAGCCAAACAATGAACCCAAATCAATAAAATTGAGGTATTATAAACGTTTTCTAATTCTACTTAACGCTTGTGCTGTAACACCAATATATGAACTAATATATTTTAAAGGAATTTCTTTTAAAAGTTCTGGACGTTCTTTAAATAATTTAAGATATCGTTCTTCTGCACTGAGGTTTAAAAGGTTTTGTTCTCGTTTAGATTTTATTAAAAAAAGACGTTCTGCGGTTAATCTACCGATAAGGTTTCCAATCTGGGTGTGTTTATAAACCAACTGTAAATCTTCATACGTAATGCTAAGTATGGTGGTTTCTGTGAGAGCTTGTAGTTGATAAGAAGAGGGAGTTTGTGTTAAAAAAGAATCATAAGCGCTCACAAACTGATTTTTAAAACTAAAACCAAAAGTTATTTCTTTTTCTGGATTTTCTTTTGGAATAAATAATCTTACAACTCCAGATTCTATAAATGAAATATAATTTTCTATTTCTATAGCTTTAAAAAAAAGAGCTTTCTTTAGAATTATCCGACGTTGTAATTTGGACGTAAAAAACAACCAATCTAGTTCAGATATAGACGCTATTTGATCTAAATATAATTTTATTTGTTCTAAATTTTTCAATAATAAATAATATTTTGTAAATATAATGATTCATATCTGAGAAGTACAACAAGCTATTAATCACAATTAAAACTATTTTTTAGCTCTAATGACTGATTTATAGCTTTTTATAGTGAACTTATTCAATATAAGTTAATTAATTCCTTGCGTGTATAAAAAAAGGAGTCATCTTTGCATTTCAAATATTAAATTATATTACAATGAGTAAAGGAACAGTAAAATTTTTCAATGAGTCTAAAGGATTTGGATTTATCACTGAAGAAGGAGTAGACAAAGATCATTTTGTACACATTTCTGGATTAGTAGACGAAATTCGCGAAGGCGACCAAGTTGAATTTGATCTTCAAGAAGGTAACAAAGGATTAAACGCAGTAAACGTAAAAGTTATTTAATAAAATATACTTCAAGTTTTTAAAAAGTCCATCACTTATGTGATGGACTTTTTTTATGCTATAAAGTAATGAAGTTATTATTCTACTTCAGCAACTTGATTCATTGCCATTTCATGATCGTATTGGCAACACCCTGGCAAACTGTTATAAGCTTCAAGGTTTCCTAATACTGTTTCTGTATCATATCCAGAGGCAGCAATAGCATTATGAATAGACAATGCATCTGTTTTTGCATCATTAAATGATACTGCTATTTTCTTTAGATCTACATCCCAAGTTGCAGTTACTACACCTTCTAAACTATTAGCTGCTTTTTCAATGGTTGTTTTACACATACCACAATTTCCTCTAACACCAAATGAAATATCTGTCATTGCCATTTCTTTGACAACTTCAGTAGTGGTAGTGGTTTCTTTTTTTGCTTTACTCGTACAGCTTGTAAAACTAATTGCAATTAGAAAAACAAGACTTAAAATTACTTTTTTCATTGTTTAAAAATTTAATTATTGGTTGTTTATAAATAATGTAAGGTTGCTTTTTCATTTCAATTTAGTAAATGTACTACATGTAGCCTATTATTTAAGATTACTGAGGCAAAAAAAACTAGTATTCTAGACTAGTAGTTATATTACCATCATAGTTCAATGAAGCTTTTAAAAACTATAACATCATCTATAATAATCTTCTAAAAAAGGTAATTTAAGAGTATATTTGGCACATCAAAAAATCTTGGTATATTCCACAGTACGGTTTTTTCTTTACTCATGCATGTCTAAATTACCTAAAGAACATCAATTTACAGATCTTTCAGATTATGGAAGACCTGTTGCTAAGTTCATCGCAAACTCATTAAAAAACACCTCTTTTACTCCAATTCATGTAACCATTGCCTTTATAATATCTGGGCTTATGGCTATTTATTGTATTATTATGGGGTATTATTGGCTTGCTGCATTTTTTTTAATTTTTAAATCTATTTTAGATGCTGCAGATGGTGAATTGGCACGTGTAAAACAGAAACCATCGTACACTGGTAGATATTTAGATTCAGTAGCAGATATCATATTAAACGCCTTATTTCTAAGTGCCATTTGGTATATAACAAATATTTCAATTTGGATATGTTTTCTTGCTTTCTTTGGATTGCAGTTGCAAGGCACACTTTATAATTACTACTATGTTATTTTAAGGAATAGATTTGATGGAGATACCACTAGTAGAGTATTTGAAGATAAAACACCCGAAGCTTTAGCAGGAGAAAAACAACAGCACGTTAACATTCTTTTTGGCTTGTATAAACTGTTATATGGTGTATTTGACAAAGTTATTTATACGCTAGATAGTAATGCAGACAAAGGTACCATATTACCAAATTGGTTAATGACTAGCGTTTCTACCTTTGGTTTAGGTTTTCAGTTACTAATTATAGCAATATTACTTGTATTGGGTTTAAAAGCAATTATTCTTCCTTTCTTTTTGTTGTATACTATAATGATTTTTGTATTTGTGGGTATAAGAAAGTTTTTTTATAAATAATCATAAACTTAATGATACAACAGATTGCAAAACGACCGAAACAAGTACTTAATATTTAAAATAATTACTACAGTTTCTTGAATATTTTACATAATGTAGAATTATAGCTATCAAATAAAACTTGACATTCATAAGCCGTAATTCCTCTTAACATAATTGTAATCGATATAGACCTAAAGACATTATATCTACAATTATGTGTAAATAGCCTGAAATACGGCTATACAGAAATTACGATGTATTTGTACTATAATGTTAGCGTTATGTTACTTTGCTTTGGCTAAAAGCAAAGTGTTACTTTTCATTTTATGAAAAGTTTTAAACTAAAAAGTTTCTTCTACAATGTTAATGCAACACTTATTATACTGACAGACAGAAGGAGGGAAGTGTAATGTGTGTGGAATGGGATAATTAGGTTTTTGTATAGTTAATAGTTAAAGTTCCATTTACCAACCTGTTTTCATTATCAATACCACTAAAAACACCTCCTTGAGTTTCTCTACCATCTTTTAAATAATATGTTTTAAAAAAAATATTTACACGTTCAAGAGCAATAATTCCTGTAAAACTAAACCTCAAGTTTATTACTGAGCCTTTATTTAGTAATTCTAACCTGTCTTTTACGATATAAACATTTTCGGTTAACGTAATTATTTTATAGCTATTTGGTGAAATTTTAAATTTTATAATTTCTTCAAAATCATCTTCTAATTGAAAGGTAATTTTATAGGTTCCAGTTATTTTTTCATAAAGTGATGCATATGGGCTTTTATCAGACAATTCTAGAAAATGCTTTGGCACATTGTTATTGTTTTCAATACGCCTATTACGTATTTCCATTGCAATATATGGTGGTATGTATGGAGATAGAGCTTTTTGCTCCATATCTTCTTTACTTTCACATTTCTCTAAAATAGAGCGACCAGCAACAGTATTGTTATAAATATCAAAGTTACAATATGTCCCAACTAAATAATTAATGTTTGATAATGCCTTATTTCCAATATAATAAATTTCACTTGCACCATCCATAAACCGATTCCCTGAAGGCGTTTTTGTTTTGATACTTATATTGTCTTCTTGTCTATTTACGGTACCGTGAGTATATAACTCTCTATAAGTACCATCTTCAAGAGGGTATATAAATGTATGTTGAATTTTTTTCCAGTTATTTGAAATGATAGTTTTTCCTTTTAGAATACCATTATCATCTTCGCCAAAAAAATAATTTAAATAGTAATAGGTGGTATCGTCATTACTAGATAATAAAGCAAGTTGCCCATCTTTATCAAGATCTTTAGAAGTATTTGTATTTATAAAGTCTTCAAAGTTGTCGTAGCCAATGTATAAAAGTATAATTGATTTATAATAGTGATTAATTTTAATAATAGGTTTTCCTTTTTCAAACTCTCTGGTTTTATCATATAGATATTTTCCATTTATAAATTCGTTGCCTATTTTTTCGAAATCACTTTTTAAATTCGGTTTATTTTCATCAAAAGCACCATAGCCGTATAGTTGAAATGTTTTGGGAAGCTTGGCTAAAGTATGTTTATGTGCAAATGTATCAAGTATTTTATCTGATACTATTTTAAAGTATTCAGAAGTTAAAACTAAAGATTCTGATTTTTTTTCCATAAATTCCTAAAATAAAATTAAAATTATTGATAATTTTAATAATACCCAAAATTAATCTGAATTAATTATAAGAATCTAATTTTACTATTGTTAAAAAAATGAATTTTAATTATAAAACATCATATGATATTATGAAAAAAGCTATTCTATTTCTTGCTCTGTTAGTTGCGACCTTTGGTTTTGCACAAAATAATGTGTCTGGTAAAGTAACAGATAAAATGGGTGAGCCATTACCAGGCGCTACAATTATTGAAAAAGGAACATCTAAAGGTGTAGTTTCAGATTTTAATGGGAATTATGAAATTTCAGTTTCGTCTAATGAAGCGATTCTCGTTTTTTCATTCGTGGGATTTGAAACCAAGGAATTTGGCATTCAAGGTAAAAGCCAATTGAATGTTGAATTGGCCGAATCTGCAGAGTCTTTAAATGAAGTGACGGTTCAAGGTTTTTCAGGTGTAATGGGAAAATCAAGAAAACGTACAGCATCTGTTCAAATAACTCCAGAATCTGTAACTGCAATTAATTCTGAAGGAATTGAAAGTGCAGGTGTAACAGATATAAGCTCATTTTCAACTTTGGTTCCTAATTTAAAATTTAATTCCGCACAGGCAGTTGGCTTAAACTTTATAACTGTTAGAGGTATACCTCAAGTTAGAGGAGGAGATGCTCCTTTAGCATTTGTTATTGATGGTGTTACAATTCCAGACCCGAGTTTATTAAGTCAAGAGCTGTACGATTTGGCTTTAGTAGAAGTTGTTAAAGGACCTCAAGGAGCTTTGTATGGTAAAAACGCAATTGGCGGGGCTATTAACATTTATACAAAAGATCCAACAAATAAAATGTCTAATAAGGTACAACTAGGTCTAGGTAATGGTGGAAATTTAAAAGCACAATTTATATCTTCAGGAGCCATTGCAAAAGACAAAGTTTTCTATAGATTTTCAACTCAATACAAAAATTTTGATGGACTCTTAACCAATGAATTTTTAAATAAAAAAGTAGATTTTTCTGAAGACTTTAATATTAGAGGCCAAATTAAAGCAAGGCTTTCTAATAAATTTACTATAGCAGCAACCTATCAGCATTTTAAAATTGACGGAGGAGCAACATATTATTCGGTTAATCCTACAGGTTTTGAGGGCGAATTTCCAGGCGGTATATTAAATCCAAATCCTTCAGATGGTAATAATGTGATTGATGCTGATGTTTTAGGACAATCGGACATGATTAACAACTACGGAAACTTTAAAATGGATTATAATTTAGGAAGTGTAAAACTACAAAGTATTACGTCAATTAATAAAGTAGAGCGATCTACAATTGGTGATTTAGATTTTCTTTCCCTTGACGGATTAACTCAAGGCGAAGAAATTACCACAAAAACATTTAATCAAGAATTACGTATTAATAATACGAATACAGACACAAAATTCGATTGGAGTTTAGGTGGGTTTTATCAACAAATTGAAAAGGATTTTTATTCAAATGGAACCACAGGAGTTGATTTTGGCGGTCCATTTGAATACGATACTGCAGATTACATCAATGAGACCAAAACCATTGCACTCTTTGGTTTTGGAGATTATAAATTAACCGATAAGCTTACAGTTTCAGCTGGGTTCAGATATGATATTGATAATTTTACGCAAGATGATGTATTATTTGTAACAAATTCAGAAAGAGATAACAACGAGTTTCAACCTAAAGTATCACTATCGTATCAAGCTTCAAAAGGTGCTCTATTCTATGCCAATTATGGAAGAGGATATAGAAATGGTGGTTTTAATGCAGATCTTACAGATTTGTTTAACAGAAGTTTTGATGATGAAACTTCCGATAATTACGAGTTAGGTTTTAAAACAACGTCTTGGAATGATCGATTCATTTTTAATGGTTCGATATTTAGCTCTAATTTAACAAACCAACAACAATATATTTTAGACCTTAACACGTTTATCGCAGGTGTTTATAATTATGATGAAAGTAAGGTATTCGGTTTCGAATTAGAATCCCGTGCAAGATTAACGAACTATTTAGATGTCTTTGCAAACTTTGGCTTATCAGATGCAGAAATTGTTGATGGAGGTACAACTGGAGGTGCCAATGGCGACTTAACTGACAATACTAGCTACAACGGAAATAAGACACCTTTCGTGCCTGTAAGTACATTTGCTGTAGGGTTAGAGTCTTCTTTTAATATTACTGATGCATTAAAATTTAATGGTTTCTTAAATCTCGATACAACAGGAAAGACGTATTACCATGAGAGTAATTTGGATGTACACGCAACAGATGCCTACTCATTATTGGATGCTCGTATAGGATTGTCTTACAAAAACTGGAAATTAGATATTTGGGGTAAAAACCTAACAGATCAACAATATTACCAAGAATTTTCTCCTGGAGAATTTGTAGGAAGTCCAGATGATGTAGCGTGGAGAGGAAGACCTTTATCAATTGGAACAGCTATTTCTGTTAAATTTTAACAATAATATTTGAGTAATAAATTTTGAATTAATTTTTAAGAGGTTGTTTAAAAAGTAATGAAATACATCATTCTGAACTTGTTTCAGAATCTCATTGTACTGATTTTCACTTTTTAGACAACTTCTTTTTTATCAAAAAAAATCATGGAAAAAAATTTTCATCTAGAAAGAGCACGAGTATCCAAAATATTAATGGAAGATATGTTCCAAATTAAACTAGGAGAAACAGTTGCAATTACAGCCGATTCAGGTTCTGATAGTGATTTAATGAATGCATTGGCAGCAGCAGCATATGCCGCAGGAGGAATTCCATTATTAATGTGGGTTCCAAAAGCAAAACAAAGTGGACAAGCAGGGATGAAAGAGTGGCCTGCAGCAGCATTAGAGGCGGCACTTTGTAAAGTGGATGTTTGGATCGATGCACAATCTACAGTAATGTTGTACTCTGATGTTTGGGAAAACGCATTTAAAGAAAATAAAAAATTAAGATACTTGGTTTTAGGAGATTCAACCATTGGATCATTGGAAAGAATGTTTACAGGTTTTGAAATACCAACCCTAAAAGCACTTTTAAATAAAGTTAGAGAAATGGTAATGGCTGCCAAGAAAGTGCAAATTACAAGTGCTAATGGAACGGATGTTTCTTATGAAATTGACCTAAATTATACTTTTGATATTGATGATGGTGATTTTTCTATGCCTAAATTTGGTACAGCACCAGGTTTTGTAAATATTTGTCCTAAATTAGGAAGTATGAACGGAACAATTGTATTTGATATTTTAGAAGGTGTCAATAAAGACAATCAACTGACATTTATAATGGAAAAGGGAAGTATTACAGACGTAAAAGGAGAAAGAGGAGCAGCCGATTTTAAAAAATATTTAGCGGCATTTGAGGATGAAAATATGTATAAAATTTCTCATAATATGTTGGGCTTAAACCCAGGAATACACAGTATAACAGGAGAACTTTGTGAAGACGAACGTATTTGGGGTGGAGTAGACTTTGGGTTTGGTCACACTAGTGCAATGGATATGCCACCTTATGGTCAAGAAGCAAAATCGCATTTTGATGGTGTGGTTACTAATGTTTCTATATATTTAGACGACATTCAAATTTTTGACAATGGTGTCGTATGCCATCCTGATTTAATACCCTTGGTCAATAACTTGTTAACTAATTAAAATGGCAGAAGTCCAAAATCAATACACAACCACAAAAGTGCAACCAAAGGACTTTGTGTCTGGTTGGACTGTTGGTTTCATTATTGCGAGTACAGGATTATCAGTTTCTACGCTATTTTTAGGTTCAGAAATTGCACTCAATCTAGGTCTTAAGCAAGCGCTTATAGCATTTGGTATTTCCACATTCGTTTTAACTATAATGTGTATGGCAACCACATTAATTGGTAATCGATCTCGGTTATCAACTTATATGATTCTACATTTTAGTTTTGGAGAATATGGAGCTAAAATTGTCAATTTTATTTTCGGTGTTACATTAATTGGTTGGTTTGCTGTAGCCATAGAGTTATTAGCAATTGCCATATATGATACTTCAATAAGTACTTTTGACGTCGTTGTATCAAAGGAGCTTATCATTATTGTAACCAGTTTATTTATAACTATTACAACAGTTTATGGCTTACGCAGTATTGAAAAACTTGCCAATTTCTCTATTCCAATTTTAACGGCGTTTTTAGGGTATGTTTTTTATCGCTCTGTAGCAGATTTAGAAAGTCTATCGCAACTTTTCGACTATGTTCCAAAAGAAAATTCAATGACACTTTTTGAAGCAACGTCAATTTTAATAGGTGCTGCGGTTTTATTTCCTGTGTTAATGGCAGATTTTTCTAGATTTGTAAAAACAGATAAACAAAGTTTATTTTCAGTATTGGGTTTAACCATTGGTACACCTTTGGCCTATATGCTTAGTGCTGTACCATCCATTCAAACTGGTGAAGTTGATATTATTAAAATAATGGAGCAGTACAATTTGGTGATTCCTGCTTTTTTATTATTGTTTATAGCGACTTGGAGCACAAATGCTACCAATTTATATTCCGCAAGCTTAACGTTTAGTACAATCAACAAAAACTGGACTTTTAAAAAGGTAGCTATTGCGTCTAGTATATTCGGTACAATATTGGCATTATTAGGGTTTGCTACCTATCTATTTGATTTTCTAGAATTCCTTGGAATATTAGCACCATCAATTTCCTCAATATATTTTATTCATTTCTTTTTCATTAAAAAGCAAATCTATAACCTACAGGATATAAACAAATGGGAGTCTTCAGCTTTAATTAGTTGGGCGTTGAGTTCCGTAATTTGCGTATTTACATATTTAGAAGTTTTTCAATTAACTAGAGCTTATTTTATAGATTCTTTTCTGTTGGGAGGTATTATTTATCTGTTTTTAAAAAGGAAAGACATTAATCTTAATAATTTATGAAAATAAACATAAAATCACTAGGCTTCATTGAGAAAGAAGAACAGTTTGGAGCACATAATTATCATCCGCTACCTGTAGTTTTTGAACGAGGTGAAGGTGTATATATTTGGGATGTAGATGGTAATAAGTATTATGATTTTCTGTCTGCATATTCAGCAGTTAATCAAGGCCATTGCCATCCAAGAATTATTAATGCTTTAACATTGCAAGCAAAAAAGCTTACGTTATCATCCAGAGCTTTTTTTAATAGTCAATTAGGTGATTATGAGGAGTTTATGACATCTTTATTTGGCTTTGATAAAATACTACCAATGAATACTGGAGCAGAGGCCGTTGAAACCGCAATTAAGATTTGTAGAAAATGGGCTTATGAGAAAAAAGGGATTGCTCCAAATAGTGCTGGAATAGTCGTTTGCAAAGGGAATTTTCATGGTAGAACCACCACTATAACCTCTTTTTCAAATGATAATAATGCCCGCAATAATTTTGGCCCTTATTCACCTGGATTTATTTCAGTTCCTTATAATGATTTAGATGCATTAGAATTAACTTTAAGTTCGAATCCGAATATTGGTGGGTTCTTGGTTGAGCCTATACAAGGGGAAGCTGGTGTGCTTGTCCCATCTAAAGGTTATTTGTCCAGTGCCAAAACGATTTGTGAAAAATATAATGTCCTGTTTATCGCAGATGAAATTCAAACTGGTATAGCAAGGACAGGAAAGATGTTGGCTATTGACCATGAAAATGTAACTGCCGATATGCTTATTTTAGGAAAGGCTATTTCTGGTGGAGTATATCCAGTCTCTGCTGTTTTAGCAAATAATGATATAATGGATGTTATCGGACCAGGACAACACGGGTCTACATTTGGAGGCAACCCTTTAGCTTGTGCTGTAGCAAAAGAAGCCCTTCAAGTTGTTATTGATGAAAACCTATCAGAAAACGCCTTAAAGCTCGGCCAAATGTTTAGGAACAAAATGCAACAGCTTGTTGAAAATCTTGATATTCTAACTGGTGTTAGAGGTAAAGGTTTGCTTAATGCCATTATAATTAATGATGATGAAAACTCAACATTAGCTTGGGATATATGTCTAGAATTGAAAGAAAATGGACTCCTAGCAAAACCAACGCACGGTAATAAAATTCGATTTGCACCTCCTTTAGTAATAACAGAAGCCCAACTTTTGGAGTGTGTGAACATTATTGAAAAAACATTAAAATCAATGTCATGAAAAATATTAGAATAATTAAAAATCGTTCAGATATTGGAGCAGGCACAAGAGGAGCAGATATGGGAATAGATGCTATAGAGATTGCTGCCATTAATGTAGAGAATGATTTTTTTAATAAATGGCCTTCACTCGATGTTAAAACTCATAATGAAAGCATTTATAATAAGGTAAATAATTCTTTTGCGAAACGCATTGGTTTTGTTGTTGAACAATGCGAACGTGTTTCAAATTCGGTACAACAAGTCCTTTCAAATAACGAATTTCCTTTAGTTTTCTCTGGAGACCATTCATCATCATTAGGTACAATTTCAGGAGTAAAAGCAGCAAATCCAAACGCAAAAATTGGTGTAGTTTGGATAGATGCGCATGCAGATTTACATTCGCCTTATACATCGCCATCGGGGAATGTACATGGCATGCCACTTGCTGCTGCATTACAAGAAGATAATACTGATATGCGCATTAATGAGCTAGATGAATCCACTATTAGCTCATGGAATGAATTAAAAAATATTGGAACCAATACACCAAAATTTCTACCAGAACATTTAATCTTTTTTGGAGTTAGAGACACAGAAGAACCAGAAGATGCGCTAATTACTAACAAAGGGATTAAAAATTACTCAGTATCCGAAATGCGATACCGAGGTTTTTCTAATTGTGTGCAAGAAGCTATTAGTAAATTATCAGATTGTGATGCTATATATATAACATTAGATGTTGATAGTTTGGATTGTGATTTTGTATCAAGAGGAACAGGTACACCAGTTTCTTTTGGTTTTAGTCCAATAGAAGCAAAGCATATAATTTCAGAGTTATTACAAACTGAAAAAGTGATTTGTGTTGAGTTTACAGAGGTTAATCCTTTACTCGACAATAAAGGAAATAAAATGGCAGAAACGGCTTTTGATATTTTGAACTCATGTTTTAACTAATGTTATTATGTAAAATAGAATCTAGATGTTTAACTTGGCCTCATAAAATTTTGGCTAAAACAATAGGTGAGGAGAGCGTAATATTTTAGGTATTTAGTAATAGATATGATTGATAATTAGAATCTTACAATTAATTGTGAGTAAACTTAGGATTTCCAATGTTTCCTAAAATATAGCGAATAAGCCGTAATTGTTTCCATAGTTTTATGCAGCCTTGATTTTTTTGTTTCTTTTTTCATCAAGGAAAAAAGATAGGCATAATGAAAGAAAGCGTGTTTGGAACTAAATTTAAGCAAGTGTTTAGAAATTATCTGGCACAGTAATTTTAAACTGTTGCGCCAACTTAATGAGAACATTCTGAAAACTTTTAGAACGAGATTATTCTTAAATATTCAAAACATTATTATGGAACTAAAAGGATTGCTTTTTTTTGCGTTGGCAAGCGGCTGCAAATTGTGTGTAAAATAAATTGTGATAACAATTTGGTTTTACAAAACAATAAAGTGATTGACAGCGGCAATTTAGCATAATGACAAATTATAGCTACAAATGATTACCTAAAATGTATTTACTTAGAATCGCATATTTGAAACTTTCTTAACCCAAGTACCAAATATTGTTTAGAAACGAAAGACTTCTGGGATATTTAACATAATATACAATTATAACTACCAAATGAGAAATACCCTTATAAACTAAATAATGAATATTTGTATTATAATTTATATTATGTTAAGTAGGTTTTTTGTGTTGTTGAGATCACTCACTCCTATAGCATAGGAATAAAAAGAAGAAAACTATTCTAGTCTAATTGTAAAATAGGCTACTTTTGCGCAATGATTTCAAAAAAACCTTCAATAGATACAAAAAAAACGGGTACTTCTCAGTTAGAATTCATACTGTTAATGGCTTGTTTGATGTCTATTGTAGCCTTGTCTATAGATACAATTCTCCCAGCTTTAAAACCAATAGGCCTTTCTGTTGGTACTACAAGTGCTGGGGAAAATCAACTATTAATTACCATGATTTTTTTAGGTCTAGGTTTCGGACAGTTAATTTTTGGGCCATTATCAGATAGTTTTGGAAGAAAACCTGTTGTTTACATTGGGTTTGCAGTATTTGTATTGGCTAGTTTTTTATGTATTGCAGCTCCCAGCATAGAAATAATGGTTGTTGGTCGTATTCTTCAAGGAATAGGACTTTCTGCTTCTAGATCTATTAGCATTGCCATGATTAGAGATCGTTTTGAAGGCGATTATATGGCTAAAATAATGTCTTTTGTGGTTACTATTTTTATTCTGGTACCAATTATTGCTCCTACCTTAGGTAAATTTTTGTTAGACAACTATGGTTGGGAATCTATCTTTTACAGTCAGTTATTATTTGGTATTGTAGTGTTGTGTTGGTTTTGGAAAAGACAACCAGAAACACTTCCTCCGGCCTATAAGAAAAAGTTTTCAATGGCTATTTTTATCAGTGGTTCTAAAGAGTTTTTAAAATATAGATCAGCCATTATTTTTACCTTAATCTCTGGATTAGCTACCGGATCTTTTATGGTTTTTCTTAGCACTTCTCAGCATATATTTGAGGTTCAATACGGATTAGTAGATGAATTTCCTTATATATTTGGTGCCTTGGCTTTTTCTGTTGGTGTGGCTACTTTTACTAATGGCACACTGGTAGTTAGGTTTGGAATGAAAAAATTAGTGACTATTTTTTCAATATTATTTTCTCTAACTTCTCTTCTTTACATTAGTATCTTTTATGGAGAAACCAACCCAAGTATTGGCATTTTAGTACTTTTTCTAGCGCTACAGTTTTTTTCTGTTGGTTTCCTCTTTGGTAACGTGAGATCATTAGCAATGCAGCCTTTGGGGCATATTGCAGGAATTGGAGCTGCTATTAACGGCTTTGTTTCTACCATTATGGCGGTGCCTATTGCTACGTTTATTGGTGGTTTTGTAGAGACCACTGCCCTGCCATTATTTATTGGTTTTGCAGCCTGTGGTTTTGGTTCTTTACTTCTGTTATTATTTGTTAAAAAATCTGCTTAATGCCTTTAGAAATTATCTATCAAGACAGCTATTGTTTGTTGGTTACCAAACCAAACAATGTATTGGTTCATCACGCACATCATTCTAGAAATAAAATAGATGAAGAATCATTATTGCAATTAATTGAGCATCAATTAGGTACTAGGTACTACCCTATCCATAGATTAGATAGAAAAACTTCTGGAATTATTTTATTGGCTTCTAAAAGAGAGTATGTTGCTTCTTTTCAGTCCTTATTTACCAATAACCAGATTCAGAAAATATATTACGGACTGGTTCGTGGTTTTGCTCAAGAATTTAAAATTATAGACTCTCCAGTAAAAGGAAGAGATGCAGATGTGTATAAAGAAGCAGAAACTCATGTAAAACTCTTAGATAAAATTATACTAGATATACCTGTAAAACCCTATGATTCTTCAAGATATAGTTTGGTAGAACTGCAACCTAAAACCGGAAGAATGCACCAGTTGCGCATTCATATGAACAAAGTTTCTACTCCGTTAATAAACGATGCTAAATATGGTGATAAAAACCACGACACCATGTATGAAGAGCAATTTGGCTGGAAAAACCTTTTTTTACATGCAGGCTCCTTAGAATTTACTCACCCATTTACAGAACAAAAATTAGTCCTAAAATCATCTTTTTCAGAAGATTGGATTCAATTATTTGAAAAGTTTTTGTGGAAGAATCCGCTTTCATAAAAAAACTCATTGCTCTAAAGATTGGCTCTCAAAAGCAATAAGTTCTTGTGCTTGAAATATAGGCGTAACTTCAATAGGATTGCAACATACTTCACAATCTTCTATATAAGTTTGCTGTCTAATACTACTGTCTAAAATCATTGATATTTCTTCCCAGCAATGCGGACATTGAAAAAAATGCTCCAAAGTTTAGTCTTCTATAACTTTTAAAACTAATTTTCCTTTTTTATTACCGTTAAATAAGCGTGCATAGGTTTCTTGAAAGTTTTCAATACCGTCATAGATATCTTCTTTAGATTTTAACTTCCCTTGAGCTATCCACATACCCATTTCTTCAGCAGCTTTTTTATAATCTTTTGCATAATCCATAACAACCATACCTTGCATAGTTGCTCTATTAACAAGTAAACTCAAATAATTACTGGGACCTTTTACCAATACTTTATTGTTGTATTGTGAAATAGCACCACAAATAACTATTCTAGCGTGCATTCTAAGTTTAGATAATGCAGCGTTTAAAATTTCACCCCCAACATTGTCAAAATAAACATCAATTCCTTTCGGACATTTTTCTTTTAAGGCTTCATAGATATTTTCAGATTTATAATCAATTGCAGCATCAAAACCCAATTCATTTAAAAGATAGTCACATTTATCTTTTCCACCAGCAATACCAATTACAGTACATCCTTTAATTTTTGCAATTTGTCCAACAACACTTCCTACTGCTCCAGCAGCACCAGAAACCAAGACAATATCACCTTCTTTAATTTTTCCAACTTCATGAATTCCAAAGTAAGCCGTCATCCCTGGCATCCCTAAGGTGCCAATAAACAATGGCATTGGTGCAATAGTATCATCTACTTTAAACCAACCTGCTCCATCGGTAGCAACATATTGTTGAACACCACCCCAGCCTGTTACACAGTCTCCAACTTTAAAAATAGGATGATTGTTTACTTCTATTACTTTACCAATAGAGCCAGAACGCATTACTTCATTAATACCTACAGGTGGAATGTATGATTTACTGTCGTTCATCCAACCACGCATTGCAGGATCTAATGAGATGTAGTGATGCTGTATTAAAACTTCTCCTTCTTTAAGTGTTGGAATTGCATTAGATTCTAAATTCCATGTAGCATCATTGGGAAAACCAATGGGTCTTTCTTTTAAAATAATTTGTTTGTTCTTCATATTTTATATGTTAGATATTAATACTCTAATAAGGTTTTTAATTCAGTAGCAAAACGATGCTTTGGTAAGTATTGTTTTTCTAGTTCTCCTTGAAAAGGAATGGGTGTTTCTATACTAGCCACACGTTTTACAGGGGCATCTAATGATTCAAAACAGTGTTCGGTAATTAATGCAGCAACATCGCTTGCAATACTTCCAAAAAGCGAATCTTCTTGTAAGAAAATTGCTTTTCCAGTTTTGCGAACCGACGTATATATAGATGCTACATCCAAAGGTTGTAATGTTCTTAGGTCTAAAAGATCTGCACTTATTTCTGGATGTGTCTTTAAAGTATCTAAAGCCCAATGAACACCAGCTCCGTATGATATAATAGTGACATCATTTCCTTCTTTTAAAAGGGATGCTTTTCCTAATTCTACCGTAAAATAATCATCAGAAACTTCTTGGTAAATAGAACGATACAATGCTTTGTGTTCAAAAAACAACACAGGATTTGGATCATTAATAGCAGCACACAACAAGCCTTTAGCATCTTCTGGAAAAGCAGGATACACTACTTTTAAGCCAGGTGTTTTGGTAAACCATGCTTCATTTGTTTGACTGTGAAAAGGCCCAGCTCCTACACCAGCTCCACAAGGCATTCTTACCACTACATCAGCATTCTGATTCCAACGATAGTTAGATTTTGCTAACAAGTTTACAATTGGATTAAACCCAGAGCTTACAAAATCTGCAAACTGCATCTCCATAACGGCTTTCATTCCGTTTAAAGCTGCACCATAGGCAGCTGCAACAATAGCAGATTCGCAAATGGGTGTGTTTCTTACACGTTCTCTACCAAATTGTTCTGTAAAGCCTTCTGTTATTTTAAAAACACCCCCGTATTCTGCAACATCTTGCCCCATAATAACTAGATTTTCATATCGTTCCATAGACTCGCGTAAGCCCTTAGATATGGCATCTATTAATCTTATATTACTTTTTTTATTAGAAGGTGTTATAATTTCTTGTTGATATTCTTTGAAAACGTCTTTTAGCTCTGTCTCTAAATCTGCACTTATAGTTTCTTCATTAAATGCCATTTGCAGATGTTCATTAATTTCTGCTTTAATTTCTTTGGAGGCATTGGTTATTTGTTGATCTGTGAGTATATTTTTAGAACGCAGAAAAGTTTCGTAGTTTTTTAAAGGATCTTTTTTTGCCCAGGTTTCCATTAATTCTTGTGGAACGTATTTTGTACCACTAGCCTCTTCATGGCCTCGCATTCTAAAGGTTTTAAATTCTAATAAGACGGGGCGAGGATTTTTTCTGATGTCTTTAGCTATGTTAGAAACAGTGGTATATACATCTAAAATATTATTTCCATTAATGATATGGCTTTCCATACCATAGCCAATGCCCTTATCGGCTATATGCTCACAATTGTATTGTTCAGAAGTTGGAGTAGACAAACCATACCCATTGTTTTCTACACAAAATAATACGGGCAAATCCCAAACAGAAGCTACATTTAATGCTTCATGAAAATCACCTTCACTGGTACCTCCTTCGCCAGTAAAAACTGCGCAAACTTGGTTGTTTTGTTTTAATTTATTAGCCAATGCTATTCCGTCTGCAACACCTAATTGAGGACCTAAATGAGAAATCATTCCCACAATATTAAACTCTTGTGTTCCAAAATGGAAGCTGCGATCTCTACCTTTTGTAAAACCATTCATTTTTCCTTGCCATTGAGAAAATAAACGATGTAAAGGAATCTCTCTTGATGTAAAGACACCTAAATTTCTATGCATAGGAAGAATGTATTCTTCTTTATGTAAGGCCGCAGTAACCCCAATAGAGATGGCTTCTTGTCCAATTCCAGAAAACCATTTAGAAATTTTTCCTTGCCTCAACAAAACGAGCATTTTTTCTTCAATCAGGCGAGGCTTTAACATCTGCATGTATAAGCTAATAAGTCTTTCTTTTTCTAAACTTGAAGTATCATATTCTAAATCAGTAGTCATCAAAATTATATCAATTCTATCTATTGGTTAACGAAAATACTATTTTCAAACACAAATACGATTATAATTTATTTAAAATCTTAGCAGCTTTTAAAAGTGTTTCATCTGTTTTAGCAAAACAAAAACGCAGGGTCTTATTGTCTTGTTGGTTTTTGTTAAAAACAGACATAGGAATGGAAGCTATTCCTGCTTCTATGGTTAACCTTTTGGCAAAATCTACATCTCTCTCATTGCTAATAGATGAGTAATCTAAGGTTTGAAAGTAGGTGGCTTCTGTTGGTTTAAAAGAAAAATTAGAAGTGGCAATTGCAGTTAAAAAAAAGTCTCGTTTTTTTTGAAAAAATTCTGGCAACAAATTGTAATGTTTTGGCTCCTCTAGGTATTTAGCCAAGGCAATTTGTACAGGATGATTTACAGAATAAACGTTAAACTGGTGAACTTTAATAAATTCACGCATTAAATTTTCTGGCCCACAGCAATAGCCAACTCTCCAGCCAGTGTTGTGAAATGTTTTCCCGAAAGATGCAGTAATAAAAGATCTTTTTTTCAATTCAGGAAATAAACAGATGCTTTGATGTTTTTTACCATCAAAGATCATATGTTCATAGACTTCATCACTTAAAATAATAATATCTGTATTATTTGTGATCTTTTCAAGTCTTTTCATATCTGACAAAGAAAAAATACTACCTGAAGGATTTTGTGGTGAATTAATGATAATCATTTTTGTTTTCGAGGTAATACTCTTCTCAACTAGACTCCAATCAATTGTATTTTTAGGGTATTGAAGTTGAATAGGTATAACTTTCCCACCCTGGAGCTCTACAGATGGCTGATAACAGTCATAAGCTGGAGTAAAAATAATGACTTCGTCGTTTGTATGAATGAAGGCAGAAATAACGGTAAAAATGGCTTGAGTAGCCCCAACTGTAATTACAATTTCTTTTTCTGGACTATAACTAGATTGATATAATTCTTTAAATTTTTGAGCAATAGCAGTTCTTAATTCAATGACTCCCATCATAGGTGCATATTGATTATGCCCATTTTTCATGGCTTGTGAAACTAATTCAATTAATACACGATCACTTTTAAAATCAGGAAATCCTTGCGAAAGGTTTAAAGCATTGTGCTCTTTTGCTAAGGAACTCATGATCGTAAAAATTGTAGTACGAACGTTGGGAAGTTTAGACTTAAAATTCATGAGTTGAAGATATAAAAAAAACCTTATCAAATAATGATAAGGTTTTTTAACTATATACGTTTAGCTGCGAAATTTTTATAATTCTTTAAAAATTGCATGCATCATTCTTTTTTTGTCGTTAATACTTTCTTCTAAAGCAATCATTGTTTCGGTTCTACTCACACCAGGTATTTCATCTATTTCATAGATGATATCTTTAGCATCATTGGTTCCTTTTGCACGTACTTTACAAAAAATATTATATTTTCCAGCAGTAACATAGGCTACCGTTACGTTAGGAATGGAGTTTAAATTAGAAATAACATTTTGTGTCATAGATGTTTTTTCTAAGAAAATTCCAACGTGAGCTATAAATGAGTAGCCCATCTTTTCATAATTTAAGGATAATGTAGACCCCTGAATGATTCCTTCATCTTCCATTTTTTTTACACGTACGTGAATTGTACCTGCAGATACTAATAATTTTTTAGCAATATCTGTAAAAGGAGTTCTAGCATTTTCAATTAAGATGTCTAGTATCTGATGATCAATTTCATCTAGGATAAATTTTTTCATAATATATAAATTATTCAAATAATTTAACAAAAGTATAAATTAAATTGAACACAATAGGTAATATTATGAGAAAAATTCAAAAAATTAACGAACGAAAACGATTTCTTTATGGAAAAAGAACTCAGAAATATCTCCAAAAACTTGATTTGGGATAAATTTTACTTCTTTTTTCTCTAAAACTTCGTCATATTGAAATACTTCATTAGGCTTTTTTGGATGTATATGCAATATGTCTCTAAAACTTTCATTATTATTAGGGATTTTAAAATATGCATTATAATCGTCATAATTCTTAGCCATGCTAATATGATATAACCCTTGAAGGATAGAAATAAAGGTAAATTCTCTCACCTTTTCTCTTTGGTAGTCTTTTTTATAATGACCAGATTCTATTAGTATGGTTGAATAACCAAGCTTTTGAAAATTATCACCTGTTGCTTTTGGGTAAAAGGTATCTGTATACCTACCTATATGATTTGGAATTATCTGTTGTAATAAGCTATTCATAGCAACAATAACATTCATGGTTTTTTTTCTAGTAGGGGTAACTTTCCTAGTTTCTTCTTCAGAGGGTGCTAAAAAAGAAATGGTTGCAGGGTTTTTTGTGCCTTCTACACCAAAAATAGTACGTTGATCATGAAGATTAAAACAAAAATCTGGACAAAACTCCTCTAATACAGTTCGTAACAATTGACTCTCTTTAGCATTTATATCAACAGCATCTCTGTTAAGATCAATTGCATGCGCATTTACTCTGGTATAATGCTCTGCCCCATCTGGGTTAAGAATAGGAATTATTTTTATAGTACAGTTGTCAAGAATTTTAGAGCATATGTCATCTTTAGAAGTGTAGATATAGTTTAATAAATCTATAACTGCTTTTGTACCTGTACTCTCATTTCCGTGCATTTGAGTCCAAATAAGAATTTTTTTGGAGCCAGAACCCATAGTAATTTGATGAATATTCCTATTTTCCTCTGAGATTCCAATTTTTTTGAAGGATATTTTAGGAGAATTTTTAAATTTTGTAAAAACCTTTTCTAAATCATTCAAAGTAACCCGTCTACCTGTAATGGAAACATCCTTAAATTCTTCAGCAATTTTACTTGCTATATTAGCTTTGATTAATGTATTTGTAGTGGTCATATTCAGAACAAAAATACAAGAATCATTTTAGTATCATGTAAAATCAATTATAATTTTAGCTTGGTAACATATTACAATTGTTACAGCTAATTATCCTATAATTGTGATGATTGTAAACTTGTTACCGACTCGTTACATTTGTAATTTCATTAATTTAAGCCTCGTTGGTTGTTTTATATATTAATTAATATATTACTCATATAATCAGTTATTTACAAGCTTTAACTAAAGCTTTACTTTATTTATTAAATCCATTTTAAAACTTTACATAATTTAAATTTGGAAACAACCTATACTAGGTTTACATTTGTAACTTAAATAATAGTTTACAATGGTAAACAAGATAGAATTTACGAACAGACTTAAAAAAATAATGGAATACCATCAATTAACAGCTTCTTTGTTTGCAGATAAAATTGGTGTACAACGTTCTAGTATCTCTCATATATTGTCTGGGAGAAATAAGCCTAGTTTAGATTTTATTTTAAAAGTAACTAATATATTTAGTGATGTTGATATTTATTGGCTATTGAACGGAAAAGGCTCGTTTCCAAAGAAATTAGCAGATGTCCACTCCTATCCGAAAACTAATAGCTTTCTAGATTCAAAGGATTCTTCCTCTAATTCAATAAAAAAAATGGATAGAATTGTTATTTTTTATACAGATGGTACTTTTGATGAATACAAAAAAGGCTAATTATTGAATTAATTTAGCAATTCCGGTCCTAATAATTTCAATGTTGTTAAACTTATTAGACAAGTTTGCTTTTTTTTGTTTCTGAACCATTTGTCTTAAAAGGCTAATCCCTACCTGATCAAAGTTAAATTTCCTATACTGATTGCCTTTTACTACAACATCATTTACCAAGTTCTGAATGGCTTCAGTATTATTACTTTTTGATATTTGCTCGTAGGCTTTTTTATAGATTTCTTGAATCTTTGGATTGTTATTTAAATACATCCCTGCCAATACATTATTGGCAATAAAGGCCATTTCAGAATCATCTTTCTCTTCTATATATATTCTTGTTAATGGTGTTGCAATAATATTTTTAACCTCCAGAGGCAGTTCTTTAGATTTTTTAATGGCAAATTCTTTGTCTATATAATACATTCCAACCAATGCCTTCCCAATAACACTATAAGATTCACTAGAAAGTGCTTTTGCAAAAACAGGTCTTAGTTCAGGGTCTGTTAATTTACCAAGAGTTTCTATAGCTGCTGCCTGTGCTAAAGTTTTTGGATCATTAGAGGCTATTTTTTTTATGTCAGTTATGGCAGTTTTTTTAGACCACTTATTAATTAGGTTAATTTGTTCTAGAGCAAGTATTCTTATTTTATAAAAATTATCGTTAAGAGCTTCTGCAATGGCGTTAAATGCTTTCTTTTGATCTTGTTTTTCTGCTACTTTTAATAAAGCTTCTCTTTTGTGCTGGTAATTTTCTGCGTTTTTAAGTTGAAAGATATAATCGCTCAAAACTTTGTTTTCTGTAAACTCTGCCAATAACACCCCATCTGCATTTACTTGAATTAAATCTGGGCTTTTGCTGTTAAAAACAAATTTAAATGAACTATCTCTGGCATCAATAAAAACCTGATGTCTAGTTTTGGTTCCGTTTTCAAAAACATCAATAGCCATTGGAAATTTAAATTCATTGGTTTGAGTTTGAACAAAGTTTATAGTCACTGTTTTTTCTAAGGAATTATAATCATAAGATACCTGAATGTTTGGATGCCCTGCACCATAAAACCACTGATTAAAAAACCATTGTAAATCTTTACCACTAACTTCCTCTAATGCCAAACGCAATTGAGAAACTTCTGCAGATCTGTATTGATGGTCTGTTAAGTATTTTTTTAATCCTGAAAAGAAAGCCTTGTCTCCTAGATAATTTCGTAGCATGTGTAAGATGGCTCCTCCTTTATTATAGCTAATAAGGTCAAACATATCTTCTTTGTCTTCATAATAAAAACGAACTAATTTTTTTTCATAATTGTCTGTATCGTCTTTGTATGCCTTAATATTTTCAAATAGATGTGCATCTGCATCTGTTTTACCATATTTATATTCTCTCCAAAGGTATTGGCTATAATTGGCAAAAGATTCATTAAGCGCTAGGTTACTCCAACTTTCTGAAGTAACTAAATTGCCAAACCAATGATGAAATATTTCGTGTGCAATGGTGTTTTCTTGCCTGTTTTCATCAATTAACTGGCCTTTCATTTGGTATGCATCGTCTCCATGTACTACAGCGGTAGTGTTTTCCATCGCTCCACTTACATATTCTCTTGCAACTATTTGACTATACTTAGTCCACGGGTAAGCAACTCCAAGTCTGTCTTCAAAAAAACCAATCATTTCAGGTGTTAGCCCAAATATATCTTTCGCTACGGATGCATATTTTTTTTCAACATAATAGTTAACAGGAATGTTTTTGTATGAATCTTCTATAACTTCATATTCGCCAACTCCCATGAAAAACAAATAAGGTGCGTGTTTTTGATCAAATTTCCAATAATCTGTTCTGTTTGATCCACTATTTTCTTGACTTACGAGTACTCCATTAGAAAGTGTCTTAAATTTATTTGGAACAGTAATATAAATTTCTTGACTTGTTTTTTGATTGGGCGAGTCTATCGTTGGAAACCAGCAGCTGTTTGCTTCTGTTTCACCTTGTGTCCATATTTGAGTAGGTTTGTTAGGATCTGAACCAATAGAATTTATAAAATACAATCCTTTGGCAGCAGTAATTGCAATACTTCCCTTATCTTTTACTTTTTCTGGTCTAGCGGTGTATTTAAGATACAAGGTATAGGTCTCACCTTTTTTATATTCTTTTGGTAACTCAATTGTTAATTGATAACCATCATAAGTATAATCTAAATTTTTATCATCTAAACTGACGGTTTGAATGATCATTGCTTTTGCGTCTAAAACAACGTTATTTGTTGAATAAAAATGTGGTTCTAATGTAAGCCACTCTTCACCATTTAATTCTTTTTTTTCAAAATTAAAATTAACCTTAAGCTTCGTGTGAACTAGGTTATTTATTTTATCTCTTTCTTTTCTGTAAATTGAAGAAGGATCTTGAATTTGTGAAAAAAGAACAGAACATGAAAGTAAGGAAATGATTAAAAAGACAGACTTTTGAATCTTCATATGTGATTTAATAAGCATCAAAAATACTAAATAATAAAAAGGCAGTTGTTAATCCCTAGTTAAAAGAAAAAAAAGTCATTATGTGTTTAAATAATGACTTAACAAGTTAATTTAATCAATCTTATTAAAAAAAAGTTGTAATTGTTGAAGATTAAACTGTTTAGCATCAATTTTAAGATACTCTACCATTTGCATAATTTTGGTTGGATTCATGTTTTTACCTAATATTCTTGCAACCCCTACCCCTACTTCTTTAGAATAACCAAAAGCAATAACTTCATCAATAGCATCAGAATCACCATTACAATAAACAGACATTTTCATACCCTTTACATCCATTCTCATTAAATTCTTATACGATTTTGAATTCTTAAGAATTGTTGAGAGTGCCTTTTTTTCAACTTTATAAGCGGCTTCGTTATTAAGGTATGGAAGACCTACCAAATTTACTTTCCGAATACTCCTGTAAGCCTCTTTAATATCATTAGGTACCTCATTAGTTTTTAATTGAATAAAACTAAGAGGAACATCTATAGACATAAAACCAGGCTTGTCTTGACTTTCTACTAGATACGATTGTAATGATTGTTCTTTATTGCAAGAAATACATAGAACAGATAAAATTACAGCAGATACCATGATGGCTATTTTTTTCATATTCTTAGTTGTTTTTAGTGAAAGTATCTACTAATGTTGACATTTTATTGATATCTATGCTTCCGCTCAACGAAATAATCATCGCTTCAGACATTCCGTTGGTTCTTTTATCAATTCCTTTTACTAGCATGAGAACTTCACTTACAAGATCTTTGTTAGACGTTGTTTTTACATAGATCCAAACTTTAGAATCGTCTTCTTTGAGTCTCATTAATTCGGTTAATTTTTGAACTTTTACGGCATTTTTAACCATACTTTCCATTTGTACAGCAATGTCAGGTTCGTCTGTAGAAAATGTTTTGAACTCGTTTAAATCGTCAATCATTTTAAAGACCTCTGTCATTTCATTACCCCCCTTGTCACTCTCAAAATTAAACTTTGATAAAATCTCGAAGGCGTCTTTACTAATCACTACAGACGAAACTCCGTCCATGTCTTCTAATCTATCAAAAATAGATTGCCCATAACTTACTGTTGATATAACTGCCATGGAAATTAAGAAAATTATTTTTTTCATTGTTATTGAATTTAATTAATAGTATTATTTTTTAAATATTTTATGTACAGAATCTTCATACACATATAATTTATTAAATGCCTGATGTCCCTTTTTTAAACTCGACGACACTATTTTTAATGCCTTTGTAACCTCTGCTAGAGTTTTTGCTGCTGCTTTTCTTTCCTGATACTCCTCAAACTTAGTAGATCCTAAATACATACTCACCAACAAAGCTACGGAAGCTGCAACTGGCAACCATGTATAATTTCTAGTCTTTGTCTTGAAGTTTATTTTATTTGTGTACGTTTCATCGTTACTTGCTTTGAAATATGCGAAAATTAGTTGATATTCTTCTAAATGTGGTGCTACAGTATCTGATAAAAAATACGCTTTTAGTAGTGCCTCCTCCTTTAAGGTAGTCTCAGCATTTTCATACTTTTTCAATAATTTTTCTATGTTAGCTAACTCCATAATTATGTTGTTTTGTGAGTTGTTCTCTAATTGTTTTTCTTGCTCTAGATAATGAAACTCTTACGGCAGTTGGTTTCATCTGTAACATGCTGCATATTTCTTCAAAATCATACTGTTCTATGTCTCGCAATTGAATAATTAACTTTTGCTGATCAGGCAAATTTTCAATGAGAAGATGAACTTTACGAACACTATCCATATATTCTAGTTTCTTATCTAAACTTGTTTCTTTATCTTTATAATTACTATGAATTAATGTTAAATTACTGGCCTGTTTAGATTTTAATCTATCATAACAGTAATTCTTTGTCATTGTCATGGCAAAGGCTTCTATATTTCTGTAATCAGCTAATTTATCTTTATTTTTCCATAGTTTAAATAATAGTTCTTGAGTAGCATCTTCTGCCTCTTCTGTAGATACCAAGAATCTTTTTGCCAATCTAAAGACCTTATCTTTAAAGGGTAAAACAACTTTTAAAAAGTCAGATTGATTCATTATGTATGGTATCTAGTCCTAAATATAAAACGTTTTGTTATATAACTATACAACTCTTCGACGACATGCATTATATTTTGTTACAACAATAGATAAAAAAATACTAATTATACTTAAATTGCGTTTCTATTATTGTAATACATGATATGAAAGAAATAATACTGAAACCTCTTATTTTAATTTTATTTGTAAGTATTTCGCTGCAAAGCTGTGATAGAACTGACGATGTATTAAACCCCGCTATTGAAGTACAAGATTTTGTGTGGAAAGGTTTGAATGCTTACTATTTATACCAAGAAGATATTGCTGATTTATCTGATACACGTTTTAGTTCTGACCTCCAGTTAGAAAATTATTTGGTTGGTTTTGACACACCTGTAGATATTTTTAATTCATTAAAACTTCCTTCCGATTCCAGGTCTTTATTAATTGATGATTATACCATTGAAGATAGTCCTTTGCCTTTAAGATCTTCATTTACAACAGGAATGGAATTTGGTCTTTTTAAAGACCCTTATAGATTAGATAGTATTATAGGCTTTGTTTCTCATATTCTTCCACTTTCTCAGGCATCTACAGATAGTATTGTAAGAGGAGATTTTTTCTATGCTATTATTAATGAAGAAGCAGATACCATACATCTAAAAGAAGACAATTATAGAGCGCTTTTATTAAGCTATCCTCAAGACACCTTAAAATTACTCATGGCTAATTTTAATGGAGATACCCTTATTATAAATAATCAAAGAGTAGACTTGGTTAAAAAAAATTATCAGTACCCTCCTATTTTGTTAAAAGAAGTTTTTGATCTAGGTGCTAAAAAAGTAGGATATTTATTATACAACAATGATTTTTCCACCAATTATATAGGAGACCTAAACGCAACCATGCAGGAGTTTAAAAATGAGTCTGTAAACGAATTGATTATTGATTTGAGATATGCTATTGGTAGTTATTCTTACGCAAGAACTATTGCCGAAATTGCTTCAATGATAACGGGTCAATTTCCTAATGAAATTCTTATGAAAGAAACTTGGAATGAAAAAGCTCAAACTTGGTTTGAACTCAATCAGCCAGATTCTCTTATTACAAAATTTCCATCAACGCTTCAAAATAATGAGACTATTAATTCTTTAAATCTAACAGATGTTTACATTATTTTAAATGGTAATGGTTTTAATGGATCTTCTGCTCTAGAATTATTAATAAATAGCTTACAACCTTATATTAATGTTCATGTGTTAGGAAATACTACAAGAGGCGATAATTTAGGATCTATTAGTTTGTATGATTCTCCTGATTATGATATTTTTAATTCCAATTTAAATCACACATATTCATTACAACCTACTGTTGTAACATTTTCTAATAAGGAAGATGAAACTTATGAGACAGGAATTATACCTACTATACAATTATGTACTGTTGAAGATGCTCTTAATTTAGGCGAACTAGGTAAGATCACAGATCCTTTACTTGGTGAAGTACTGCAATATATAACCACTGGAAATACTGGAGTAACGTTTTCCTGCAACCCATTTGAATTAGAACTCATTTATGTTTCTATAGACTCACAGCGATTAATCGATAAAGGAACTTTTATAAAACAAGACTTACCAAATCTAGGACGATGATAAAAAATATTAAATTTGCATATATACTACTTGTAATTGTTTGTATTACACTATTTACTTCTTGTGAAAAAAGCGATAATTTTACAGCTAGTGGAAATGATGAAATTCATTTATTCATTTGGAGAGCAATGAATAACTATTACTTATGGCAACCAAATGTGCCAGATTTATCAGATACAAGATTCACTAATATTGGTCAATTATATTCTGAATATTCTAATTTTTCATCACCTAGAGATGTGTTTGAAAGTCTTCGATATCAGCCAGGAGTTGTAGATAGGTTTTCTTGGATTGTTGATGATTATGTAGCTTTAGAGAATTCTTTTCAAGGAATAAATTTAAGTAACGGAATGGAGTTTGGTTTGGTTCGGTATGATAATGATGCTACAAAAGTATTTGGATACGTTCGTTATGTAATTCCTGGGTCAGATGCAGAAGCTCAAAACATAGAAAGAGGAATGTTGTTTTCAGAAGTTGATGGTGTTCAGCTAACAGAGTCTAACTACAGAGATCTTCTTTTTGATGATGGCACTAGTTATACAATTAGCTTAGCAGACTTTAATGACGGGAATCCATTGGCTAATTCAACAACCGTTAGTTTATCAAAAACTCAACTTCAAGAAAACCCTGTTGCAATTGTAAAAATAATTGAAGTAGGAGATCACAAAATAGGATATTTATTATACAATCAATTCTCTAGTAGTTTTGATGGATACTTAAATGCTGCCTTTGCTACGTTTCAATCAGAAAACGTTACCGATTTAATTTTAGATCTGCGCTATAATGGTGGTGGTAGTGTAAATACGGCAACATATTTGGGTGGTATGGTTACAGGCCAATTTAACGGTCAGTTATTCTCTAAAGAACAATGGAATACTAAAGTACAAGAAGTAATAGATGCTAGTGTTTTTGAAAATAATTTCACCAATGAAATAGTAAATAAAGATCAGAATCAAAATATTGTTTTACAAGAACCTATTAATTCACTCAATCTAAATCGTGTTTATTTTATTACAACTGGAAGTTCAGCTTCTGCCTCTGAATTGGTTATGAATAGCTTGTCTTCCTACATACAGGTTAGTTCTGTAGGTAAAAAGACCGTTGGGAAGGTTCAGGGTTCTGTAACACTTTATGATTCCGATAATTACACAAGAACTGGAGACAATTTAGCTTCAAATCATACTTGGGCCATACAACCACTGGTATTAGAAATAAAAAATAAAGATAATTTTAACGAACCTAATGGTATTATACCTACAGTAGCAATCCCCGAAAATTACGAAAATCTGGGTGTTTTAGGTGAGCGAAGTGATCCATTGTTAGATAGAACAGTTCTTTTAATTACCACAGGTAGTAGGACTAATAATTTTAGCAAAACTAATTTTCTTGACTTAGAAGAAATTAGTAGTTCTAAGGCTAACAATCCACTAAGAAATAACATGTTTATAGAGCTAAAAAAATAAAATAATGAATATTTGTATAAACCATCGCTGTTTTTAAACATCTAAAATATCTGGTCTAAATTCACTACTTTTTTCTTCTTCTCTTTTTTGTGCATATTTAAAACCCGAATCCCACCACTTTGCCATTTTCTTAGCATCAAAAACCAGTGAATTTGTTGTTAAAACAGTTGGCGTATAATATAAATTTAATTTTACATTATTTTGTTTAGCTGAGAGTTTACCTATGGTAATATTGTGTTTTTCTACATGCTCCATCATAAATTCTTGGATGGTAAACAATAACGAAAAAGGATTCTTTGCAGGCATTCTATTAATTTGCGTGATCTCTGTTTCTAAAATAATAGCATCAATTTCTTTAGCACCTCTTTCAATAGCTTCTCTAATAGGAATTAAACAACCAAAACCTCCATCACCAAATTGATGACCGTTTTTCTCCAATAAACTCATAAAAGGAATATAATTACACGATCCCCAGATCCAATCACAAAAATCTTCATAACTGTGCTCTTGTATTGTTTTGTATTCTATTTGATTGGCTGTAAGATTTGAAATTGTTACAACAACTTCTTTCTTTTGCTCTAAGATACTGTCGTAAATCTCTTTAGTTATATTTTTTTTAATAAGTTTTCGAAGATTTTTACTTTCTCCAAAAGTTTTACTTCCTCTTAAAAAGTTAAGTAAGGTACTGCTGTGGCGAATATGCACGATAGTAACTCCATCTTTAATAGTAACACGAAACGGGTTTACATTAAATATACTGCGTTGATTTACAGATGTATATATTTCTTTAAGTGCATCAATTTTACCAAGTGCTAGGTGTGAAACCATCAAACTTCCGGTAGATGTGCCAAGAAAAATATCATAGTTTTTTTTCTTTTCTTTTAATAAATATTCTGCGACACCTCCTGCAAATGCTCCCTTACTTCCTCCTCCTGAAATTACTAATGCTTTCTTCATTATTCAACAAATGATTTGTGTATTTTCGTTTTATAAAAATACCAAAATGAAATCATTCTATACAGTCTTTATTTTATTAGTTTTTATGTGTTCTTGTTCTAATGAATATGAATCAAGAAAAATAGCTGCTGTTTCAATAAAACCCTATGCAGTAGAAAATGCCAGTATTAGAACTATAGTTCCTGTAGATGCTACAAAAGTATATTTTGCTGCTTCCAACGGAAACTCGGGGCTACAATTAGACAATGGGATGTTTAATTCTATAAAGACTGTAAAATATGCAGATTCTATTATTCCTAATTTTAGAAGTTTAGCAACAAATGGAACAGATTATTTTGCGATGAGTATTGGAAATCCAGCATTACTTTTTAACCTTTCTAAAGATACCTTGGTATATAAAGAAGTACATGAAAAAGTTTTTTATGATGCTCTTACGTTTTTTGATAGTTTACATGGTATAGCCATGGGAGATCCTACAGAAAATTGCATGTCCATTCTTTTAACACATGATGGAGGAAAGACTTGGTCTAAAATACCCTGTGAGAAACTCCCAGAAACTGTCGCTGGTGAAGCAGCTTTTGCAGCAAGTAATACATCTATAAAAGTATTAGATAAAACGGTATGGTTGGTAACTGGTGGAACCAAGGCACGAGTTTTTAAATCTACTGATATTGGTAATACATGGCAAGTTTATGAAACACCAATTATTCAAGGTAAAAGCTCACAAGGAATTTATTCAGTAGATTTTGCTGATCAATATCATGGAATCATACTAGGTGGTGATTATTTAAAGCCCGAAGAAAATTTCAGTAACAAAGCCATTACCAATGATGGTGGAAAAACATGGACACTTATTGCAGATGGAGAAAATCCAAATTATAAGAGTTGTGTTCAATATGTTCCAAATACAGCTGGAAAAGAAGTTTTTGCGGTAGGAAAAACAGGTGTTTCCTACTCCAATAACGGTGGGCTAAACTGGGTACAAGTAAGTGAAGATTCTTATTATACTATTCAGTTTGTAGATAGAAATAACGCATGGTTGGCTGGAAATAATAAAATAGGAAAACTAATGCTTCCAAGAAAATGAAAAAATATAGCATCATCTTATTAATTTTTATACTAAACTCTTGTGATGAAGAGCCAGTATTTATTTCAGAATTTAATTGTGGTGTAGAAAGTTTTTCAAACCTAGAAAAAATTGAAGACGTTAAGAAACTATTTACAGTTCAATATCCAGATACTTGGAAAACTAATTTGTATTATGATAAAAACCAATCGTCTATTTTTACAGCAGATACAACCAAACAGTTAAAAGAAACCATGTTGTTAGATATTACACATATCTCTAACCAACTAAAATTTGATGCTAATTTTACCAAAAAATTTAACTCAAACTTATTAAAGCAGCAACTGGAAGAAAACAGTTCTGGAACACTAACATTTAAAGATAAAGAGGCTTATTACTCTTTAGCTACCGGAATAAAAAGAACATTTAAATATCAGATTCTTACTTTGTTTATAAAACTAGATGAAAAGAATTATATAAACTCAACTATTGAAGTTTTCGGAGATTCTTTAGTAAATCAAAGAATTTGCAAAGGCATTAATTTAGTAGAAAAAATAACTTATTAATACGTATGAATAAAGAGCACATTATCAATAGATTTGTTAGTTATGTAACCATAGATACAGAATCTGACCCAAATAATCCTGCATTTCCAAGCACAGAAAAACAATGGGACTTAGCCAAATTCTTAGTAAAAGAACTAACAGATATTGGCATGAGTAATATTACATTAGACGACAACTGTTATGTGATGGCTACTTTACCGAGTAACATAGATTATGAAGTTCCAACCATTGGTTTTGTTTCTCATATAGATACAACGCCAGATTATACAGGAGCCAATGTAAAACCTCAAATTCATCATCAATATGATGGTAAAGATATTGTGCTTAATAAAGAAGAAAACATTGTATTAAGTTCGTCTTATTTTGATGATTTACTACAATACAAAGGACAGACCATCATTACAACAGATGGTACAACTCTTTTAGGTGCAGATGATAAAGCTGGAATCACTGAGATTGTTTCAGCAATGGAATATTTAATCAATCATCCAGAAATAAAACACGGGAACATTAGAATTTGCTTTACTCCTGATGAAGAAGTTGGAAAAGGAGCCCATAAATTTGATATAGAGCAGTTTGGAGCAGACTGGGCATACACAATGGATGGCAGTCAGATTGGAGAATTAGAATACGAAAATTTTAATGCAGCAGGTGCAAAAGTAACTATTGCTGGAAAAATAGTTCATCCTGGTTATGCAAAAGGAAAGATGATTAATTCTATGACCATTGCAAGTGATTTTATAAATAGACTTCCATCTAAGGAAGTTCCAGAATCAACTGAAGGCTACGAAGGTTTTTATCATTTACATCAATTGGTAGGTAAAGTAGAACAAACTGTTTTGCATTATATTATTAGAGATCATGATCATAATTTGTTTGAAAACAGAAAACAATTTATGCTAGATTTGATAGCCAAAATGAATATAGAACTAGGAAGTAATGCCATTGAAATAGAATTAAAAGATCAATATTACAATATGAAAGAAAAAGTAGTCCCTGTAATGCATATTGTAGATATTGCTGAAGAAGTAATGGAAGACATTGGAATTACACCTTTAATAAAACCTATAAGAGGAGGAACAGATGGTTCTCAGCTTTCATTCATGGGACTTCCCTGCCCTAACATATTTGCTGGTGGACATAATTTCCATGGAAGATATGAATATGTTCCAGTAGAATCTATGATGAAAGCTACAGAAGTAATTGTTGGAATTTCTGAGAAAGTTGCTGTTAAATTCAAAAACTAAGATAACTCTGAATGTTTTCCTTTCACTCCCTTAAAGAAGGCATGAAAATGTTTAAAGTCTTTTTCTTTATCGTTGGTTGTGTCGTAAGGTTCTGAAAATTTTATTTGTTTGTTTTCAAAATCTAAAGTTGCCATTACAATAGGTACGTTAGCTCCTTTTGCAATATAATAAAAACCTGTTTTCCAAGCTGCTACTTTTTTTCTAGTTCCTTCTGGTGATATTCCAAGTCTAAACTCTTTCTTGTTCTCGAAAATTTGAACAATTGCATCAACCATATTACTACTCTGACTTCTGTCTACAGGTGTACCACCTAAAGAACGAAAGATAAAGCCAAAAGGCCCTTTAAATAAAGAGTTTTTTCCAATAAAATTTACTTTTTCACCAGAAGAGTTTCTAGCTAAAATGGCAATAGGAAAGTCTTTCCAGCTTGTATGTGGTGCTGCTATTACTACATATTTTTTTAAATGTTTTGGAAAGTCACCAACTAATTTCCAACCTAAAATACGTGTAAATATAAATTTTGATAATTTTTGCATCGTCAATTTTAAAGTTCTAAATTTAAGAACTTATTTTTGAATGATGACAGATTTATTTATTTACTTGATTATAGCAATTGCCAGTGTTTTTATTGGCCTATTTTTAGGAAAAAATTCAGCCAAATTACGGTTTGAAAAAGAACAAGCTACCCTTGAAGAGAGAAATTCTATTTTAAATCTCAGTCTACAAGATACTACTGATGATTTAAAAACTACTCAACTAGAAAAAGAAGCTTTAATAGCTTCCAAAACTCGTTTGGAAACAGAATTAAAAAACTCGGAAAAAAATATCGCTGAAAACAAAGAAGAGTTGGGTAAGATTCAGGAAAAATTTACCAAAGAATTTGAAAACTTAGCCAATAAAATTTTAGAAGAGAAATCTACCAAGTTTACAGAACAGAATAAAGTTAACATGACTTCTATTCTTTCACCTTTAAAAGAAAAAATTGAAGGATTTGAAAAAAAGGTATCAGAGTCTCAAAAAGAAAGTATTGGAATGCATTCTGCATTAAAAGAACAGCTTAACAATCTAAAAGATTTAAATCTTCAAATGAGTAAAGAGGCTATAAATTTAACAAAAGCCCTAAAAGGCGATAGTAAAGCCCAAGGAGACTGGGGTGAAACTCAATTAGAAATTCTTTTAGAGAAAGCAAATCTTGCCAAAAATATTCACTTTACCACACAAGGTGGTTATAGAGATGATGATGGAAGATTAAAAAAACCAGATTTCATTATCAATTTACCAGACAATCGTCACTTGATTGTAGATTCTAAAGTTTCTTTAACAAATTATGAAGCTTATTTTAATGCAGAAGATGAACAACAGAAAGAACTTCATTTAAAAAAACACATAGAAAGTATTCGTAAGCATATCAAAGAATTAAGTGAAAAGAAGTACGAGTCTTTATATGAAATTAATACTCCAGATTATGTATTGATGTTTGTACCTATAGAACCTGCTTATTTATTAGCTTTAAGTAAAAATAACCAACTATATATGGAAGCATTAGATAAAAATGTTGTGCTTGTATCTACTTCTACTCTTTTAGCCACATTAAGTACAGTTTCTTCTATGTGGAGACAAGAAAATCAAAAGAAAAATGTATTAGAAATTGCCAATCAAGCTGGAAGATTATATGATCAATTTGTAAATTTAACAGACGATTTAATAAAAGTTGGTAACCAATTGAAAACAGTTCAAGGAAGTTATGATACCTCAATGAAAAAACTAACAGGTAAAGGAAATCTTATTAAAAAAGTAGAAAAAATTAAGGAATTAGGGGCAAAAACTAGTAAAGTTATGAACAAGAGCTTGTTAGATAGAGCAACTGAAGATTAATTTACAAGTAACTTAATAGAACTGATGTTTCTTCCTGAAGAAATTTTAGCAATATATATTCCTTTATGATAATGACTTACATCTATTTCATCATTATTTCTTAAATCATCTTTTTTAGTAACTAATCTTCCTGAAAGATCAAAAATCTGCAAAGAAACTCTTTCCTTATCTGAAATTGATAGTTTAAAAATACCATTATTACTTGGATTCGGATACATGTTAAAAAGATTGTCAGTTTGAATATCAGTATTGCTTAGTATTCCACTACCCTCTTTAATAATTATTGCTTGGTTTACATCAATATTAGTAATGGTCTCTATAATACCTGTAGCTGTCCATGTCACTTTAATATAATCAATTTCAGTAGCTGTTCCAGTACCAAAAAACTCATAAAAAGAATTTTGAGATAAGTATCCTTCTCCAGCTAATGTATACCGATATTGAGATTGCCCATCAATACTAATTTCTATAGTATTTCCAATACCGTCTCTGTTTGATATGACTCCTTCTAGTTTTACTTTTAACCAATTGTTTTCATTGACTGTTTTATTTTCCCACAAAAAATTATTCTCGGTATCATTACAAACAATAATATCAGGCTTTCCATCATTATTAATATCTCCAATAGCGTTAGAGTAACTTTTTCTTGTATCATTTTCAAAACCTATATTTTGAGGTATAACAAACGTACCGTCATTTTGTTGATGATAAAAAGCAGCAGATAAAAATGATCCAATACTACCATCAAAACCACCACTAACATATAAATCTAATAAAGTATCATTGTCAGCATCAAGAAAAACAGCACCCCATGCAAAACTGTTAAAAGTAGTACCTGTTTCTTCAGCAACATTAGTAAAAGTACCGTCAGCATTATTCATTAATAATACATTACCATTACCCGCTTGTGAACTTTGGGTGTTTGTAATGTATATGTCAAACCAACCGTCATTGTTATAATCACCTAAAGTTGTTGTCATTGCATTAACAGCTATTCCTGAGCCACTAGCGACAGAAACATCTTCAAAAGTACCATCCCCTAAGTTTTTGTATAGTCTGTTTATGTTATCAATTTTGTCATTTGCTAAATATATATCTTGAAATCCGTCTTTATTATAATCAAAAAAGATAGTACAAAAAGATAATTGGCTGTTTTCATTACCATCTTCATCTTGTATTGGAATCCCTGATGATTGAGTAATATCTATATAAATACCTTCATCATTTCTATATAGGTAATTGCGTTGATTCTCTTCAGTATTTGTTCTATTTGAAATAAAAGCATCTAAATCACCATCATTATCAATATCACCAAATGAAGCACCATAGGTAAAAAGATCTGTTTGAAAAAAACCAATTGTAGATGAAATATTGGTAAAACTCATATCTCCATCATTCCTGTAGAATTGATTTATTCCTTCGATAGCAGTGGCAAATAAATCTTTATCACCATCATTATCATAATCTATCCAAATTACTTGCTTTGTTTTGTATGTATTTGAAATACCATTTAATGTCACTAAATTAAAGACTCCATTGTTGTTTTTAAAAAAATATACTTGAGCGCCATCTTCTGAAGCATAGGTAATATCATCCCAGCCATCATTATTAAAATCTGCAAAAGAAACACCACCTCCATACTCAGAATCACCGTAACTATAGTCAACACCTATATAACTAGCGACATCTTCAAAAGCTATTTGGGAGTATAAAATATTTGAGAAGAACAGAAAAAAAATAAAACTTATCTTGTTCATGCTTATAAAGTTAATAATTTTATCCGTTGAATAAAGGTCTATGACTCATAAAATCATGAACTTTTTCTGAAACTACTTGTAATGTTTCTTCATTTTGAAAATCTTGAATGACTGTGTCAATAAATTCAACAACGGTCTTCATATCTTCTTCTTTTAATCCTCGAGTAGTTACTGCAGGGGTTCCAATTCTAATGCCAGAGGTAACAAATGGTGATTTATCATCAAAAGGAACCATATTTTTATTGACAGTAATTTCTGCTTTTTCAAGAGCAGCTTCAGCATCTTTTCCAGTAATATTCTTATTTCTAAGATCTATTAGCATCATATGATTATCTGTACCACCTGAAATTAAATGATATCCTTTAGCAACAAACTCTTTTGCCATAGCGGCAGCATTTTTCTTTACTTGAATTTGATAATGTAAAAAATCATCTGTTAGTGCTTCAGAAAAAGCAATTGCTTTTGCAGCTATAATATGTTCTAATGGTCCTCCTTGATTTCCAGGAAAAACACCTCCATTAAGTAATGCAGACATTTTTTTGAGGTTTCCATTCTTTAATTTTAAACCAAATGGATTGTCAAAATCTTTTCCCATTAAAATCATTCCTCCCCTAGGACCACGCAATGTCTTATGAGTTGTAGTGGTTACTACATGACAATGAGGCAAGGGATCATTTAATATTCCTTTTGCAATCATCCCTGAAGGATGAGAAATATCTGCCAATAACAAGGCATTTACACTGTCTGCAATCTTTCTAAAGCGCTTAAAATCTATGTCTCTTGAATAAGCGGAAGCACCCGCAATAATCATTTTCGGCTGCACTTTTGTTGCTATTTCTTGTATAGTATCATAATTTAATACTCCTGTTTCTTTCTCAACTCCATAAAAATGAGGTTCATATAATTTGCCAGAAAAATTAACAGGAGATCCATGTGTTAAATGTCCTCCATGAGATAAATCAAATCCTAAAATTTTATCACCAGGTTGTAAACATGCATGAAAAACAGCTGTATTTGCTTGAGAACCTGAATGGGGTTGAACGTTTGCATATTCAGCACCATATAGCTCTTTTGCCCTGTCTATGGCTAATTGCTCTACTATATCAACAATTTGACATCCACCATAATACCTTTTTTGGGGATATCCTTCTGCATATTTATTAGTTAAAACAGAACCTGCTGCTTCCATTACTTGATCACTCACAAAATTCTCTGAAGCTATTAATTCTAAGCCATTTAGCTGTCTCTCTTTTTCAGCATCTATTAATTCAAAAATCTCTGTATCTCGTTGCATTGTTAAAATTTAATTAAGAAATTCAAATGTACTTAAAAAACGTTTTTAAGATGATAACTTTCCACTATATTTGATACAAACTTTATTAACAATTTTTAATGAAAATAACAGCCAACAACCCAAAAAGAAAATCATGGTTAAAAGTTTCAGACAACTCAGATTTTCCTATTCAAAACATACCCTTTGGAGTTTTTATTACCAAAGATGACATTATTACTATTGGTAGTAGAATCGGAGATTTTGCTATTGATTTGGGAGCTTTTCACCAGTTAGGATATTTTGATGGAATTCCGCTTACTGATGATATTTTTTTACAAGATAATTTAAATGATTTTATAGCTGATGGTAGAAAAACATGGCGATTGGTTAGAAACAGAATTGCAGATGTTTTTGATGTAACTAATGGTGCATTACGAGACAATGCAATGCACAAAGACAAGGTTATCTTTAGAATGGACGAAGTAGAAATGCTATTACCAGTTAGTATTGGTGATTATACAGATTTTTATGCGAGTAAAGAGCATGCCACAAATGTAGGTAGCTTATTCAGAGACCCTGAAAATGCATTATTACCGAACTGGTTACATATTCCTATAGGTTATCACGGCAGAAGCTCTTCTATTATTCCTTCTGGAACAAAAATTAGAAGACCTTACGGCCAAACAAGACCGCCAGAAGGATCTAACACACCTGGTTTTGGCCCTTCTAAGTTATTAGATTTTGAATTAGAAATGGCTTTTATTACTACTGCTTCTAATAGTTTAGGAGAAAGAATACCCATAGATGAAGCTGAAGAATATATTTTTGGACTAGTACAATTTAATGATTGGTCTGCAAGAGATATTCAAGCATGGGAGTATGTTCCATTGGGGCCGTTTTTAGGTAAAAGTTTTGCCTCAACAATATCTCCATGGATAGTAACGTTAGACGCATTAGAACCCTTTAGGGTAGAAAATCCAAAACAAGATTTTAAACCACTTCCATATCTTCAAAATGAAGGAAAGGGAAGTTTTGATATCAATCTTCAAGTAGGAATTCAACCAGAAGGAGAAAAAGAGACTGTTATTGCTAATTCTAACTTTAAATATATGTATTGGACGATGGCTCAGCAATTGGCTCATCATACTGTAAATGGTTGTCCGGTGAATGCAGGAGATATGATGGGAAGTGGTACAATATCTGGCCCAACTAAAGACAGTTATGGTTCTATGTTAGAACTTACTTGGAAAGGCCAAAATCCAATTAAGTTGGATGATGGTTCAGAAAGAAAATTTATTAATGATTATGATACCGTTATTATGAGGGCTCATTGTAAAAATGACACCATAAGAATAGGTTTTGGAGAGTGTATAGGCCAAATTCTACCAGCGAAATAGTTATTTAATTTCATAGTTACATAAAAAAAGCTTCCTTTTAGGAAGCTTTTTTTATGCGCATACTATTCTTCAATAGGTGGATGACCGTGAATTTTTTCAAAATCTATTTCAAAGTTTGCTCTTAAGTAAGCTTTTAATTTTTTTCGGTAATCTTCTTTTAACCATGTAATAAAATTATGTGTGCTTTTAGAAATACATTTAGAATACCTGTTAATTCGATCGTCTATTTCTTCTCCTAACATTTTTGCTAATGCTAAAGAATCATATACGTCTTCACTGTTTTCTATACATATTTTAGCATGATGTATGATAGACCTTTCAAGTACTTTTTTTGAGGATTCGCCTGCTCTAATTGTACTCAAATATTCGTTTTTAATATCAAAATAAAGCTCTGTAGATTTTGCAAACTCTTTTTTAATATCGCTAGAGAGTTCAAATCTAAATGCACCTTCAATCTCTTCATCTGATAGAATAGCATCTAAATAATAATCAGGGGCTCTAAACATTCTTTGCCAATCTAAGTCTGCTCCCCAAGCTCCAAACCTATGAAAGTTATTCCCTAAATCAATCACATTAAAAGTTGATTTATTGTCTAAAATTCTAGAACCACGACCAATCATTTGATAATACAAGGTTAATGACTTTGTAGCCCTATTTAAAATGATAGATTCTATAGTAGGTTCATCAAATCCAGTAGTTAAAATACTTACAGAAGTAATGATGGCATTGGGAGTTTTCTTAAACCATCTCAGAATAAAATCACGTTCTTTTTTTGTATTTGTATTATCTAAGTGTGCAATTGGATAGCCAGCCTTTTTAAATGCGTGATATACTTGAATAGAAGTATGAATTCCGTTGTTAAAAATTAAGGTCTTCTTTCCTTTTGATGTTTCTTCGTAGGCACCTACCAGCTTAGAAAGCATATCTACATTGGTATATAGATCTTCAGATGATTTTACAGTATAATCTCCATTAGCTCCCACTTCAAGAGATGTTAAACCTACATTATATGAAAACATATTTGCACTAGCTAAATAATGATGTTCAATTAAATGCTCTATTGTTTCGCCTACATACAATTCTTGGTAGTTTTCATACATGGGAAGCTTTATATTAGAACTTAACGGAGTTGCTGTTACTCCCAATATAAATGAGTCATCAAAAAATTTAAAAATCTTTGTAAAGGAATTATAATGAGCTTCATCTACAATTACCAAACCAATATCAGAAATATCTAACTTATCATCAGTTAGCCTATTTTTTAGTGTTTCAACCATGGCTACAAAACAATGATAATTGTCTTGATCGTCTAAATTAGCTGTACTATTAATAATTTTATTAGGAACTCCAAACTCATCAAGCATGTTTGAAGTTTGCTTACTCAGTTCAATTCTGTGAGTTAATACTAAAACCTTTTTGTTGTATTTTGAGATATATCGTCTTACAATTTCAGAAAAAATAACAGTTTTACCACCTCCTGTTGGAAGCTGATATAATAAATGATAATCATCTGCAGCGCTATCAAACCTTTGAAATATTTCTTCAATAGCTGTTTTTTGGTAATTGTAAAGTTCTTTTCCTGAAGTGTTTTTTAAAGTATTGATTTTTGACAAAATTTTATACAATTTGATTAGAAAATTTGTTAAAGGTATTTTTGAATATTTACAGTTGTAATATCATAATGAGAAACGTTTAAAACAGCAACTTCGTTTCTAATGATTAATAGCTGAGGAGATTGGTGCTGTGCTTGAAAGCTATACCCAACTTCATCAGAAATAGCTCTAAAATTAAGCAAGTCTAAGTAATATATTTTGATGTTATTCATAGAGGAGTCAAATAAGTTTTCAAAACGTTTGATGACCATACCACTGATACCGCAACGAGTAGAGTGTTTAAAAACAAGTATGGTTTCAGATTTAGATAGCTCTTTAATGGTTTTTATTTGTTCTAAAGAATTAAGAGGAATCCAGTTTACGTTAGTTTCCTTTTCTTCTTTAACTTTACTCCCCAATATTTTATTAAATAACCCCATCCACATATTTATTGAACAAAAATACAATCTAAATATTTAAATATAGTTATCTAAGCAGCATAAATGTGCCTTTACAAGAGCTGAGTATTTATAGATCAAAAATTCAATAATATCTATATGTAGATCATAAGTATCATTTTTATATTTTAGCTATATTCGTAAAACAAAATATCATAAATAATGAAAAAATTAGTTCTTGCTTTTAGCGTTCTTTTTATATCCTTAAATTCTTACTCTCAAGAGATTACTACCTATTATTTTATTAGACATGCAGAAAAATTACGAATTGATAAAACAGACAGAAATCCAAATTTAAATGATGATGGGCTTAAAAGAGCAGAAGCTTGGAAAGAGGTTTTCTCTGCTATTTCTTTTGATGCTGTTTATTCTACAGATTACAGCAGAACTAAATTAACAGCCAAACCAACAGCAGATAGTAAAAACTTACCAATTTTGTTGTACAGGCCTGATAATATGTATTCTGAAGCCTTTCAGAATAACACCAAAGGAAAAACAGTTTTAGTTGTTGGTCACAGTAATACAACTAATGTGTTTGCAAACAAGGTGCTAGGTGAAGAAAAATATGATGAAATTAATGATAGCAATAACTCAAATCTATATATTGTTACTGTTATTGATGGAAAGCCCTCGGCTATTTTATTAAAAATTAATTAAAAATAATTTTAATATTCTCTAAATTAATTTCGGAAGCTTTTATCAATTTGTTGTTTTCAAAGGCTTTATCTAAGTCCGATAACTTAGTGTTTGTGTCTTTTGGTTTAAAATTATTGTAATCTAACAATCGAGTTCCTTCAATTAAATGTTCTTTTCTTACTTCTCTAAATCTCATTCCACCACCATTTACGTGAAATGTATAAGCTAGATAATCTATTTTAAAATCTTCTGCACCAATCCAATAAATAAAAACATCATCAAAGTCTACTCCTCCTCCATCTTCATTAAATGTAATTTGAACTTTGTAATATTTTTTTCCTTTGATGATCGTACTTTTCAATAACTTCTTTTGAACAGCGTTATCATTTAAACCATACGGTAACACAGAAAAATAATGAACAGAATTTATAGATTCTATATATTTAACAGCCATAGAATCTGCAACTATGGAAGGCCTAGAATTGATTAATCTTTGAAATCCTTGATTAGACAATTGATCTTCTATTTGAAGATCTTTCATTGCAGAAATTCTTTTCAACACAAATACTCCCGAGTTTCTTTCCGCAATATATTTCTTATCTCTAAAATTAAAAGAAAGTGTAGAATTATGAATTTTATCAACACCAGACATCTTAATAGAATTATCAGTGATTTGCTGAGCCGTTAATAATTTTTTATCTGTCTTACACGAAGTTAATGAGATTAAAAATAGGCAGAAGAGAAATCTATATGTTAGAAAGTGTGTTATTTTACTATTTGTGATTACATAACTCATAAAATTACAGGCATAAAAGCAGACTAAAAATGTATCTTTGTAAAAGATTTTTATATAAAACCTTAAAAGTAAGGTAAATCTTAATGGGAGTTCAAAAAAAAATTAACATACAAAATAAAAAAGCACGTTTCGAATTTGAAATTCTAGACAAATACACTGCTGGAATACAATTAACAGGAACAGAAATTAAGTCAATTCGCGAAAGCAAAGCCAGAATTACAGAAAGTTTTTGTGAATTTAATGACAGAGGAGAATTGTTTATTGTAAATATGTATATTGAAGAATATTCATTTGGTCATCATTTCAATCATAAAACTACAAGTGAACGCAGGTTATTACTCAATAAAAGAGAGCTGCGTAGTTTACAAAAAGATGTTGAAGCTAAAGGAAATACAATAGTTCCGCTACGTTTATTTCTAAATGAAAATGGCTGGGCAAAACTAGAAATTGCCTTAGCTAAAGGAAAGAAAACACATGATAAACGAGAAACAATAAAAGATCGTGATAGTAAACGAGACTTGGCAAGAATAAAAAAGACGTTTAATGCATGATTTCTTTTTTTCAGCTCATTCGTTATAAAAATCTATTAATGGTCTTACTGACCATGATTTTAACTAAATATGCCCTTATAAATTCCTTTATAAGTGACCCATCCTTAACTTCTATTGATTTTATAATTCTTTCACTAAGCATTTTATTTATTACAGCAGGTGGATACATCATAAATGATCTTTATGATATTGAAGCAGATACAATTAACAAACCATTAAAAGTTTTTATTTCTAAAAGTATTTCAAAAAAAAATGCATGGTTTATTTATTTACTTAGCTCTACCTTAGGAGTATCACTCGGAATTTACCTGTCAATTATAAAAAATATTGATTTTCTGTCGTTCTATTTCATTGGAACTACGCTCCTACTGTTTCTATACTCTGTATTGTTAAAAAAACAAGTATTTATTGGAAACTTATGTATTTCTTTATTAGTTACGCTACCTATATACTTACTCTATAAATTTGATAGTAATAGCAAAACATTTAGTAACATACTGCAATATTTTTTCTTGTCTATAGCTGTTTTTTACTATATGTTTTTTGCTTTTTTAACAACAATGATTAGAGAAATTATTAAGGATATTGAAGATATTAATGGAGACTATATAGTAAAGCTAAAAACACTTCCTATTCTAATTGGAAAAACAAGAGCAAGAAATATTTCTATATTTTTATCGGTAGTTCTTCTACTCTTTCTTTTTTTAGTATCTAGTAATTACTTTATCTCAAAAAAGTATTTCTTAGGAACTATAATGTTAATGATCTCTATTATTTTAGTACACTTCATTTTTAAGAGTTGGAACGCAAGTACAAAAAAACAATTTCATTATTTAAGTAATTTAATGAAACTCATCATGTTTATAGGAATATTATCAATGACACTTTTTAAATTTAAGTAATGTTAAGAAATAAATTATCTAATTACAATCTTATCTTGGCTTCAGGGTCTCCAAGAAGACAACATTTTTTTAAAGAACTAGATGTTCCTTTTACCATTGAGATTAAAGAAGTTAATGAAATCTATCCAAACCATCTAAAAGCAGCAGAAATAACAGACCACTTAGCAGATTTAAAGTCGAAGTGTTTCACCAATTTAAAATCTAACGATTTATTAATTACATCCGATACAATTGTTTGGTTTGAAGAAAAAGCACTTGGAAAACCAAAAAATAAAGAAGAAGCATTTAATATGCTTAAAAAAATGTCAGGAAAGCAACACGCTGTTTACACATCTATTAGCATAAAAAGCAGTTTTTTTCAAAAAATATTTCATGATGAAACTATTGTTGAGTTTGAAGAATTCACAGATGAAGAAATTAATTATTATTTAGAAAAATTCTCTCCATATGATAAAGCAGGGAGTTATGGCATACAAGACTGGATTGGGCTGGTGGGTGTAAAAAAAATCATTGGAAGCTATTTTAATGTGATGGGACTGCCTGTTCATAAATTGTATAAAGAATTGCTAAAAATTGCTCAATAAGGTTTAATTAATAACTTATTTTTACGATTAAATAACAACACAATAAAAATGAAAAAATATACATACACAGAAATGAAAGACACTAGGTCTGGTTTTGGTGACGGTTTAACAGAATTAGGGAAAACAAATCCTAATGTAGTTGCTCTATGTGCAGATTTAATAGGTTCATTAAAAATGAACGATTTTAAAGAAAATCATCCAGAACGTTTCTTTCAAATAGGAATTGCAGAAGCAAATATGATGGGAATAGCTGCTGGCTTAACCATTGGAGGAAAAATTCCGTTTACGGGAACGTTTGCTAATTTTTCTACTGGACGTGTATATGATCAAATCCGTCAATCAATAGCTTATTCTGATAAAAATGTAAAAATTTGTGCTTCTCATGCAGGATTAACATTGGGTGAAGATGGTGCAACTCATCAGATTTTAGAAGATATTGGATTAATGAAAATGTTGCCTGGAATGACTGTTATTAATACGTGTGACTACAATCAAACAAAAGCAGCAACTATAGCTATAGCAGACCATAAAGGACCTGTTTATTTAAGATTTGGAAGACCTAAAGTGCCTGTATTTATGCCAACAGATCAACCATTTGAAATTGGGAAAGGAATTGTTTTAACTGAAGGAACAGATGTAACTATTGTAGCTACAGGTCATTTAGTTTGGGAGTCTTTACTAGCAGCAGAAAAATTAGAAGCTAAAGGAATTAGTGTTGAAGTGATTAATATTCATACCATTAAACCTTTAGATGAAGAATTAATTTTAAAATCAATTGCAAAAACTGGTTGTATTGTAACTGCTGAAGAGCACAACAAATATGGAGGTTTAGGTGAAAGTGTCGCAAGATGTTTATCACAAAATAATCCAACACCTCAAGAATTTGTTGCTGTAGACGACACCTTTGGCGAATCTGCTACACCAGCACAATTAATGGAAAAATACAATATTAATGATGCTGCAGTCGTTACAGCAGTAATGAATGTTTTAAAGAGAAAATAATTCTCATAAAAGTCTTTGTTTTACAATTAATATAAAAAATATGAAAAAAATACTACTAGCCAGCTTCTTTGTATTAGGAGCTATTCAATTTTCACAAGCACAACTTCAATTTGGTGTAAAAGCAGGTGTAAATTACAATTCTGATTCCTTTGAAGATGTTTCTGAAGATGTTTTAAACGGTGCAAAAACTAAAACAGGTTTTCATACAGGCATGTGGTTTAGAGCAAAATTACCAGCTATTGGTTTTTATATAAGACCAGAGATTGTGTATACTGAATTAAATAATAGTGTAATTTATGACAGTCAGTTTGCAGCGCCAAGAAACACAAATTTTAAATTTAGAAAAATTGATGTTCCTATTTTGTTTGGGAAGAAAATTTTAGGAATTGGGAATGTTTTTGTGGGCCCTTCTTTTCAATATATTCTATCCTCAGATTTTGAATTGAATGATTTAAGCGAGGTTTCTGTTGATAATTTTTCTCTTGGGTTTCAACTTGGAGGAGGTTTAGAATTAGGACGCCTCGGTTTAGATGTTAGATGGGAAAGAGGATTCTCTAAAATAGAAAGTGTGTTTTTAGACAATACAATTAATAATAATTTTAATTTTGATAAGAGAGTTAGTCAAATAATTTTTGGAGTTTCTTACAAACTAAATAAAATTAATAAATAAATTAACAGCATGTTGTTAATCATAAAAAAAAGCTCTTGAAATTCAAGAGCTTTTTTTTATTCATATAATCTTATATGATATCAATTACTTGTAACATCTGGATTTAAATAATCTGGTAAAGTTGGATTATTTGGATCGTTAAAATCGTTTGTTGGGTCTCCATCTGCTCCACCTTCATCTTTGGTTAAAACACCATCATTATCATCATCAATATCAAGAAAATTAGGAAAACCATCTCCATCAGTATCGTCATTTCTAGGATCACCATCTCCATCTGGATCTTCAAATATAGAAGCAATGTTATCACTATCATGATCTGTATTTTCTATCACATCAAATAGGTCAATGTAAAATATCAAATTTGAATTTGGAGGAATAACTGCATTACCAGTAGTTGAATATCCTAATCCTGAAGGAATAAATAAAACACCTTTACCTCCATTGTCAAATGTTATTGGACCGTTGTAGGGGTCTCCATTAGGCTCTGTTCTTAACTTTCCTCCCTTAAAGTTTCCAAAACCATAAGACCATCCACGAATAACATTATTTAATGTTAACCAAATAGGGTTTACAGAATTTTCATCAAAATTAATTAAACTATTAGTATTAGATAAATACTGTCCTTTGTATTTAACCAAGACAGAATCCATAACTGTTGGAAAACTTTTCACAGGATCTGGATTTCCTTCTCTTTTTACAAAAGCATACAATTTATAATCTACCTCAAAGTCAGTAACGTCTTGAATCATTAACCTAGAATCGTCTATTAAAGCAACAGATCCAGTTACTAAAGGCTGAAGGGAATCTATTGCATCATTATAGTAATGATTTTCTAAAAAATTAACAATGGAATCATTGTCAATTAATGCCTGTCCAGCATAATCAAAATTATCTACGGGAGCACTAAAACTATCGTCATCACAAGCATATCCAACTAATAATATTGACAAACATAAAAATAAAAACTTTCTCTTAAACATTTAAACTAATTTAGTGCTGCAATTTACCATTTTTATACCTTTGTAGAAAGTGATTAAGCTTTTTTTAACTTTTTTATGAGAATAGATAAATATCTTTGGTGTATTCGTACATTTAAAACAAGAAGTATTGCAACAGAGTCTTGTAAAAAAGGGCATGTTAAAATAGATAGTGTTAATTGTAAACCTTCCAAAGACGTGTATGGTGGTGAAATTATTACGGTTCGAAAAAACCAAATAAATTTAAAAATTGAAATACTAAGTATACCTGAAAGTAGAATTGGTGCAAAGTTACTTCAACAATTTTGTAAGGATATTACTCCAAAGGAAGAGTTTGAAAAGTTAGATTTACTAAAATATTCTAAAGATTATTACAGAAAAAGAGGAACAGGAAGACCAACTAAGAAAGATAGAAGAGATATTGATGACTATTATGAATCTCCAGAACAATAAAAAAAACGAATGAAAACAACCACTATAATTTTAGATCACAATCAAATTAATCAGAAAATCATAAGGATAGCTTATCAGATTTATGAGGCTAATAGTTCTGAAAAAGAAGTTGTAATTGCTGGTATTCAAGGAAACGGAATTTATTTTGCAGAACAACTAGCTACATCTTTAGAAAAAATATCTTCTTTAAAAATTATTCTCTGTGAAGTATATATCGATAAAAAAAATCCTTTAAATGCTATTACAACTAGCATTAAAAATAGTGAGTATAAAAATAAGCCTATTGTTTTAGTAGATGATGTTTTGAACTCTGGAACTACATTAATGTACGGAATTAAGTATTTTTTAGACGTACCTCTAAAAAGATTTAAAACAGCGGTGCTGGTAAATAGAAATCATAAAAAATATCCTGTGAAGGCAGATTTTAAAGGCATTTCTTTATCAACATCAATCAAGGAACATGTAGAAGTTGTATTTGATAAAAAAAACTCTAAAGCTTTTTTAATGTAGAAGGATTCTTATTTCAGCTACAATAGCTTCTATGCTTTTTGAATTAATAGAAATACGATACTTAGCTTTTTCATAGTAAATACCTCGTTCAAATAAATGTTTTGCAATGTACTCTGTTAATCCCTCTTTTGTTAATGTTGCTAGCAAGGGTCTTTTAGAACTATTCTCATATAACCTTTCATAAATTGTAGCAATTGAGGCTTGTAAATAAATAGTTTGAATTTTGGTTTGATTAATGATCATATCTATGTTTCCTGAATAACATGGCGTTCCTCCTCCTAGAGATAAAACATATGAGTTGTTTTCACTAATAAATTGTTTTAAATAAGTATGTTCTATTTTTCTAAAATAAATTTCTCCTTTATCAGCAAAAATATCCGAAATAGTTTTCCCTTCTTTTTTTTCTATATACTCGTCTAAATCAGTAAAATCAAGATATAGTTTCTTTGCCAGTTGAAAGCCAATTGTTGTTTTACCACTTCCCATATACCCTAATAGAATAATTTTCATACAACGTTAATTAGATTGCAAATATCGATAAAAAATAAAGTAAAAAAAGTGCTTTTCTATATGAATGCGTTTATATTTGCAGTCTTAAAAAAAATTAAGACCTGGTAGCTCAGTTGGTAGAGCATCTCCCTTTTAAGGAGAGGGTCCTGGGTTCGAGCCCCAGCCCGGTCACTAAAGTTATTGCTTTTGCTTTAAAAGCGCACGTGGCGGAATTGGTAGACGCGCCAGCTTGAGGGGCTGGTATCTGAATAGGATGTGGAAGTTCGAATCTTCTCGTGCGCACTTAAAAAGGTTGTTTTTTCACACAAAATTAACCATTCGATGTGCTTAATAATCCTTACTTTTGTGGGATGCATCAAAACAAAATTTTCTTATTACTATTCCTTTTTTTATCCTTAAATGTTTTTTCTCAGACAGATAGTTTGGCTGTTAAAATTTTGAAAGGACAAGTAATAGATTCTGAAAGTAAAAAATCATTAAGTGCTTCACATATTTTAAATTTAAATTCTGTTACGGGTACAATTACCGATGATCAAGGTTTTTTTGAAATTACAGCGAAAGCTAATGATACAGTAATGGTTTCATACTTAGGTCATTCCTCTATAAAAATTAAAGTAACAAATGATTTACTTAAGGGAAATGAGTTATTAATAGCCTTATATGAAAAATCTGAAGAAATAAAAGAAATCATTATTAGATCTAGCAAACTAATTGGTGTGTTAGAGGTTGATGTTAAACTAGTTCCTAAAGATAAGTTTACCAGAATAAAAATTAATGGAATTAGACAAACTTATGAAATTGCTAGACCAAGAGCAGGTGACTTTGCTTCTCCTATTGCGGCATTATTTCAGCCAGTTGATTTCTTATACAAACTCTTTGGAAAGAAACCTAAACAGTTAAAAAAACTTCAAAAAATTAAAAAAGAAGACAACTTACGTAAGATTATGGCAGGTAAGTTTGATAGAGAAGTAATGATGGAGTATCTTGAAATGGATAGAAATGATCTAATGAAATTAATTTCAGATTGTAATTACTCTGATTATTTTGTCAAAAATGCAAGTGATCTTCAAATGATTGAAGCTGTTTTAGATTGTTATGAAACTTATAAGGCTCTTAAGCTAGGAAAAATTGAAAGAAGCAGATTGCCCACAAAGAAAAGAAACTAAAAAAAAAGTCAAAGTTTACATAAACTTTGACTTTAAAAACTAACTAATACAAACTAAAGTTTATTCTTTAGAATATACCTACAAGACGTCTAAACTGCTTTTTAGTTACTTATATAAGATAGTTTAACATATTGTTAAGAAATAAAAAAAACCAGCTTAAAAGCTGGTTTTTTATTTTAATATTTTATTTTTATTGATTTCCTAAAATAATAGGCATTCCACTCTTTCCAGAACCAATAATTACTACTTTACTGTTTGGTGATTCAGATAATTTAATAGTAGCTTCAATTCCTTTATCTTGTAAAATTCTATCGTTTAATGAAGCACTTAAAATCTTGTTAGCATCTGCCTTACCCTGAGCTTCAATAATTTGTTTTTCTGCTTCTTTTTTTGCAGTTACCAATCTAAACTCATATTCTAAAGATTCTTGTTCTTGTTTTAACTTACGTTCAATAGCTGTTTTAATTGTTGGAGGAAGTGTTACGTCTCTAACTAATACAGCATTTAATTGGATATATTGAGGACCTAATATCTTTTTAGTCTCTTCAAATATTTCTGTTTGTATTGCATCTCTTTTTGTAGAATATAATTGTTCTGGTGTATATCTACCAACAACACTTCTAGTAGCAGATCTAATTGCAGGAATAATTACATCATCTTCATAGGCTTCACCTCTAGTTTGGTGCAATAAAGCAACTGTAGCTGTTGTAGCTTGGTATAAAACCGAAGCGTCTAATTTAATTTCTAATCCGTTTGATGATAATACAGACATCTTTTCTTCAAATAACTCTTGTTGTCTAACATTGTATTTAAAAACCTTGTTCCAAGGCATCACTAGATTAAACCCTTCATCTAAAGGTGGGACATCAGTTACTACTCCTCCTATCCATTCATATAGGACGCCACGTTCTCCAGATCCTATAGTTACAGCAGATTTAGAAATCAGTACTATTGTTGTTAAAATTACAGCTATCGTAATAATAGCTCCTTTAGGAAATTTAAATTCTATTTGATTATTTGCCATTTTTTTATTTTTTGTTTTTACAAATTTACAACTTAATGTTCTTTTATTAACCGTTATGTGAAATCATCTTTTATATTTATATAAATAATAACTATTAAAAATATATTTTAAATTTTACCAATGTATTTTCTAATAAACCACTCTAAAGACAATAAGCCAATAATTAGAAGCATTAGCCATTGCCAATTAACAAGTTTATCGATCGTTTTTTTAGATTTTTGAATAGTGGAAAACCTAGTATCATTAGTTAAATCATCAATCACTAATCTGTATTTGTCTTCAAAATAAAGTTTTCCAGCTGTTTTTTGTGCCAAAAGCTCTAATTTATAACTGTTAGCATTGGTAAATTGCTCTTCCACCAGAAACTCATTAACTTTAAATGTTCCTTTTTTAGAAATATTTCGCCCATCTACTTCAATAGTATACTCATATTCGCCAGCCTCTAACGAAGTTAATTCTAATTGATAAGAAGAACCTGATAATGAAAATGGGAATGTTTGCTTTTTCTTTGAATTTTTATTTTTAATTGTAAATAATATGGTAGCTCTATCATCAAACTGATAATTTTCATCTACATAAAAAGCGCCAATTTGTATACTCGAATTTGCATTGAAAAAAGAGTTAATATCTAGATCTAATCGATTTCTAATTTTCTTATTCGAAGCATATTGAACAAGGTTGCCTATAAATTCATCAAAATATTGAAAAGAATCATTTTTCAAAAAGCTACTTGATCTCCATTTCCATAATCCTTCACCAAATAAAAACACTTTCTTTTGATTGTTATGATTTGCTGTTGCTAACAGAGGGTTTTGAGAAGAAAAACCGTTGATACTCTGATATAACAAGGTTTGATGTGGAATTGATACAGTTGTTTCTCCGTAGTAATCTATCATTGGAGGTAAATTTTCAAATCCAATATTTTTTTGAGAAAAATTTAAAAACCCATTATAAAACCTTGCAGAGTAATTCTCTAACTGGTTTATATTTTTCTTATTGATTCCTAAAGATTTATTATTTAGAAATAACCAATCTGTTTTGGATCCTGTAATCAACATAAAAGATGATTTATTGCTATTTAATTGATCGATAATTATATTAAACTTATTATTTGGCTGATACAGTACAACTAATTGATAATTATTAAGTTGAATATTTTTGTTATCTACTATTCTTATAGTAACTTTTCGTTGTTTATCACTTTCTATAGCTTTCTTTAAAGCTCCTAAATCTGGGTGATAGAATGAACTAACTATAAGTATTTCAGATTGTTTGTCTATAACCTCTACTGAGAAATTCTTACTATTATTAACTACATTCTTTTCATTTTCTAAGTATTCTATCTTTGAGGTAAAGAAATTGGTCCCTTCTTTGGATGCTTTAATAAATGTTTTAAGTATATGAGAATTATTTTTTTCGCTAAAATTAATACGTTCACTAAAAATAATCTTTCCATTATTTTCTAATGAATAACGAAGCTTTATAGTTTGTGTTCCTTCATATTGTAAAATTGATTCTACTGGAAATTGATTGTTAATAAAGCTATATCTATTTACGTTTATTTGAGCAATTTTTACATCTTGATACTTAGTAGTATCTCCTATTACTACAGGAAAAACAGGATCTTTTATAGAGGTATACTGATAATCATTTCCTATGGTTTGATTTCCATCTGAAAGGAGAACTATGGCATTACTTGCATTTTTTTGAATCTTAGAAATTCTTTCTAGAGGCATTGAAATGTCTGTTTGATTTTCATCAAAACTAAAACTGTCACTTTGTTGAAATAGATTTCCAAAAGAATAATAATTTATATCAAATCGTTTATTTAGTTTTTTATGAGTTTTAAAGTTTTGTAATATCGCATGAACTAAACTATCTTTTTTGAAAAAAGTAATAGATGAAGAATTATCAACAAGAACAGACAGTTTTGCTTTTTGGTTAATGATGCTCTCCTTAGTTATACTTGGGTTTAGTAAGACTAACATCAGTAAGAAGAAAACTAGTGAGCGAATTATTACTAATAGAAAACTAAATTTTGTTAGTTTTTTAACTCTGTAATAGTACTGATAATAACCCAAAGAGCCACTTAATACAAAAGCAATGAAAAACCATATAGCAACATATTTTTCCAAAAAATAATATTTATGCGAAAGATAAAAAGAAGCTGTGTATAAAAAAACCTAGACAGGAAATATGTCTAGGTTTTTTTTATATGTTTTATTATTTAATTTTAGGTAAGCATTCCTCCATCAACAGATAAAGTTTGTCCAGTAATATAACTGCTCATGTCAGAAGCTAAAAAAACACATGCATTAGCAATGTCCTCTGGAGTACCACCACGCTTTAAAGGAATTGAATCTCTCCAACCTTGTACGGTAGCTTCATCTAATTTACCTGTCATTTCAGTTTCTATAAAACCTGGAGCGATTACATTGCTTCGTACATTTCTTGAGCCTAGTTCTAAGGCTACAGATTTTGAAAATCCAAGAATTCCAGACTTAGAAGCTGCATAATTAGATTGACCAGCATTTCCTTTTAATCCAACAACAGAACTCATATTAATAATTGAACCTGCTCTTTGTTTCATCATAGGTCTAATAACGGCTTTGGTCATATTAAATACAGATTTTAGATTTACATCGATCACCTTATCAAAGTCTTGTTCAGAAATCCTCAACAATAAATTATCTTTTGTAATTCCTGCATTGTTAACCAGTATATCTATGCTCCCAAATTCATTTAATACTTCTTTTGCTAACTCTTGGGCTGTATTAAATTCTGCCGCATTAGATTGATATCCTTTTGCTTTAACACCTAAAGAAGTTAACGCTGCTTCTAAAGTATTTGCAGCTTCAACAGAAGAACTATACGTAAATGCCACATTAGCACCTTGCTTGGCAAACTCAACGGCAATTCCACGACCTATTCCTCTTGTGGCACCTGTAATAATTGCAGTTTTATTTTCTAGTAATTTCATAAGTTAATGTTAGTTGATTGTCAAATATAATTCTTTTTTTAACAAAAAATCCCCGTAAAGAATACGAGAATTTTTGTCACTATTTTTTTATTAAACTTTATTATTTCAATACACTAGCAATCATTTCACCAATTTTTGCAGGTGATTCTACTACATGTATACCGTTTTCTGCTAAAATTTTCATTTTTGCCTGTGCAGTATCGTCATCTCCACCAACAATGGCACCAGCGTGTCCCATAGTTCTTCCTGCAGGAGCTGTTTGACCAGCTATAAAACCTACAACAGGTTTTCTGTTTCCGTCTGCTTTAATCCATTGTGCAGCTTCGGCTTCTAATTGACCTCCTATTTCACCTATCATTACAATAGCTTCTGTTTCATCATCATTCATTAATAATTCTACTGCTTGTTTTGTAGTGGTTCCAATAATAGGGTCTCCTCCTATACCAATGGCAGTAGTAATACCGTATCCTTGTTTTACAACTTGATCTGCTGCTTCATAAGTTAATGTTCCAGATTTTGAAACAATTCCAACGTTTCCTTTCTTGAAAATAAACCCTGGCATAATACCAACTTTAGCTTCATCTGGCGTTATAACACCTGGGCAATTTGGTCCTATCAAAGTACAGTCTTTATTTTCTAAATATGCTTTTACTTTTACCATGTCTGCAGTTGGAATTCCTTCAGTAATGCAAATAATTACTTTAATTCCAGCTTCAGCAGATTCCATAATTGCATCAGCAGCAAAGGCTGGTGGTACAAAGATTATAGAAGTATCAGCTTGTACATTATCAACCGATTCTTTTACGGTATTAAAAACTGGCTTTCCAAGATGTTCTTGACCTCCTTTACCTGGTGTAACTCCACCAACTACATTGGTTCCGTAATCAATCATTTGACCAGCGTGAAAAGTACCTTCACCACCTGTAAATCCTTGGACTATAATTTTTGAATCTTTATTTACTAAAACACTCATGGTATATTTTTTTTCTAATATTTTGTGCAAAAATACTTTATTGTTTGAAGCAAAAAAAGGAAAATTAATCTTTCTTTTCTTCTCTTAGCAATCGTTTTAAATACGCTAACTCTTTTAGCTTTACTCTTGACTCAGAAATAGGTGTTCCAAAATAGGTTTTCCCTCCTGGCACTGATTTTGTTACTCCAGTTTGACCAAGAATAACAGCTCCTTTACCAATAGTAATTCCGCTATTTGTGCCTACCTGGCCCCAGAGTGTTACTTCATCTTCAATAATTACACAACCGGCTATTCCTGTTTGTGAAGCGATTAAGCATTTTTTTCCAATCTTGGTATCATGTCCAACATGAACCTGATTGTCTATTTTAGTTCCTTTGCCAATTGTTGTATCTCCCGTAACTCCTTTATCTATGGTACAAGAAGCACCAATATGAACATTATCTTTTACCACTACTCTACCAACAGAAAGTAATTGATCAAAGCCTTCTGGCCTATTTTTATAATAAAATGCATCCGCACCTAATACAGTATTTGCATGTATTATAACCGCATCTCCTATAATAGCATTATCATAAATAGTTACATTTGGATGAATCAAGCAGTTTTTTCCTATGCTAACATTATTTCCAATAAAAACATTGGGCTGTATGATAGTTCCTTCCCCTACTATAGCAGTATCAGCAATGCTTACTTTTGAACTAATAAAAGGGCTAAAGTGTTTTGTTATTTTGTTGAAATCTCGAAACGGATTGTCTGAAATTAGAAGTGATTTTCCTTCTGGGCAATCAACCTCTTTATTTATTAAGATAATTGTTGCCTCAGAATTTAAAGCTTTTTCATAATATTTCGGGTGATCTACAAAAACAATATCACCAGCTTCTACAACATGAATTTCATTAATTCCTGAAATTTTAAAATCTGATTCACCAACAAATGTTGCATCAATTAAGTTTGCTATTTTTTGTAATGTTTGGACAGATTTAAATTTCATTGAAGAATGTTTATGCTTTAATTCTTTCTTGGTAGGTTCCTTTGGTCGTTTCTACTTTTATTTTATCTCCTTCATTAATAAAAAGAGGAACATTTACAGTGGCTCCCGATTCTACTTTTGCGGGCTTGGTTGCGTTAGTCGCTGTATTTCCTTTAATACCGGGTTCTGTATGAATCACTTCTAATACTACACTTGCTGGCATATCTACAGACAATGGCATATCATCTTCAGAATTAATAATAATGGTGACTGTTTCACCTTCTTTCATTAAATCTGGTGAATCTAACGTGTTTTTTTGTATTTCAATCTGGCTATAATCGTCATTATTCATAAAGTGATAGGTTTCTCCTTCATTATATAAATATTGAAACTTATGAGTTTCTACACGAACATCTTCAATTTTTCTTCCAGCTGGAAATGTATTATCTATTACTTTTCCACTGGTAACACTTTTTAATTTTGTTCTAACAAAAGCAGGGCCTTTTCCTGGTTTTACATGAAGAAATTCTATTACTTTATAAATATCATTGTTATACTTTATGCATAATCCATTTCTAATATCTGATGTTGTTGCCATAGTATCGTATGCTTGTTTAATGTTTAAAATAGTTGCTATAAATCTAATTAACCTCCCCAATATCCTTTCATAATACCTCTTTGTGAATTACGAATGAATAATAATATTTCATCTCTCTCTGAAGTAGCTTCCATTTCTGCTTCAATTTTACCAACAGCTTGGGAAGTATTGTAGTTTTTTTGATACAGTATCCTATAAATATTCTGTATTTCACTAATTTTTTCGGTTGAAAAACCTCTACGTCTTAAGCCAATAGAATTAATTCCAACATAAGATAAAGGTTCTTTTGCTGCTTTAGTATAAGGTGGCACATCTTTTCTAACTAAAGATCCACCAGAAACCATTGCATGATCTCCAATATGAATAAATTGATGAATTGCAGCCAAACCACCAATAATGGCATAATCTCCAATAGTTACATGACCAGCTAGAGCAACTCCATTTACAATGATAGCGTTATCACCAATAACACAATCATGTGCAATATGAACTGTTGCCATAATTAATACATCTTTTCCAATTCTAGTTTCACCAGAAGCACTAGTACCTCTATTAATAGTAACACACTCACGAACTGTTGTGTTGTCTCCAATAACGGTTAGTGAATCTTCTCCTTCAAATTTTAAATCTTGTGGAATTGCTGATATCACTGCACCAGGAAAAATTCTACAATTTTTACCTATTCTAGCTCCTTCCATAATAGTTACATTAGAACCAATCCATGTTCCTGATCCTATATGAACATTAGCATGTATGGTTGTAAAAGGCTCAATAACTACATTTCTGGCTATTTTTGCTTGTGGATGAACGTATGCTAATGGTTGATTCATTATTATTTTCTTTTAGATATTTGTGCCATCAATTCTGCTTCAACAACTAATTTTCCGTTTGCATATCCATAAGATTGCATATGAGCAATACCTCTTCTTATGGGGGTTATTAACTCAGCTTTAAAAATTAAAGTATCTCCAGGCAGTACTTTTTGTTTGAATTTAACTTTATCTATTTTCATAAAGTAAGTCAAGTAATTTTCTGGATCTGGAACAGTGCTTAAAACTAGAATCCCGCCACATTGAGCCATTGCCTCTACTTGTAAAACACCAGGCATTACTGGAGCTCCAGGAAAATGACCAACAAAGAAATCTTCATTCATTGTTACATTCTTCATTCCTACTACATGCTTGTCAGATAGTTCAATGATTCTGTCAACAAATAAAAATGGAGGTCTATGTGGTAAAATCTCCATAATTTGATGAATATCCATCAAAGGAGGCTCGTTTAAATCTACTTGAGGAATATTATTTCTTTTTTCAATCTTTATTATTTTCGCTAATTTTTTAGCAAACTGGGTATTAACAAGATGCCCTGGTTTGTTTGCGATAACTTTCCCTCTAATTCTGGTACCGGTTAATGCTAAATCTCCTATGACATCTAAAAGTTTATGTCTAGCAGCTTCGTTTGCCCAATGTAAATTTAAATTATCTAAAATACCATTAGACTTAATTTTAATGTCATCTTTTTTAAATGCTTTTTTTAGTTTTTGCATGGTTGCCTCAGAAAGCTCCTTGTCTACATAAACAATAGCATTATTTAAATCACCACCTTTAATAAGATCATTCTCTAACAACATTTCTATCTCATGAAGAAAACTAAAGGTTCTAGCATCTGCAATTTCTTCTTTAAAATCTAACATGTGCTCTAAAGTAGCGTTTTGTGTTCCTAAAATTTTAGTTCCAAAATCTACCATAGTGGTAATTTGATATTCATCTGAAGGCATTAAAATTATCTCACTTCCTGATATTTCATCTTTATGAGAAATAATCTCTTTAACAATATATTCTTCAATTTCAGCATCTAATTCTTTAATTCCTGCTTTTTCTAATGCTTTTACAAAAAACTTTGATGAACCATCCATTATAGGAGGTTCAGATGCATTAATTTCAATTATTAAGTTATCTATGTCTAGTCCAACTGCTGCGGCTAAAACATGTTCTGAAGTCTGAATTAAAACTCCATTTTTCTCAAGGTTAGTTCCTCTTTGTGTGTTTACAACGTATTCAGCCTTCGCTTCTATAGTTGGAGAGCCTTGCAAATCTACTCTTTTAAAAGCAAAACCATGGTTTTCAGGAGCAGGCTTAAAAGTCATTTTAACTTCGTTACCAGTATGCAATCCAACACCAGATAAACTAACTTCGTTTTGTATTGTTTTTTGTTTTTTACTCATCATTTAAATTTTGAGCATTAAATTCTTTTTCTATTTTTTCTACTTTATTTACCAATTTAGGTAGGTTTTTAAAATGTACATAGGATTTATAATAATCTGAATAACCAAAAGCGGGTGATCCCTGAACAGTATCATAATCTTTTAAATTTTTTGAAATTCCAGATTGTGCTTGAATTTTAAGAAAATTTCCCAAAATTAAATGTCCAGCTATTCCTACTTGCCCTCCAATCATACATCCCTCTCCTACTTTGGTAGATCCTGCAACTCCAGTTTGGGCTGCAATTACGGTATTTTTACCAATTTCAACATTATGAGCAATCTGAACTTGATTGTCTAATTTAACTCCACTTCTTAAAATTGTAGCTCCTAATGTAGCCCGGTCTATGGTAGAACTTGATCCAATATCTACATTATTTTCTATAATTACATTTCCTGTCTGAGGAATTTTAACAAATTCACCATGCTCATTTGGGGTAAAACCAAATCCATCTGAACCAATAATACATCCTGAATGAAACGTACAATCATTTCCTATTTCTGTTTCAGAATAAATTTTTACTCCAGCAAAAATTAAGCAGTTATTTCCAATGGTTACATTGTCTCCAATATATGAGTTAGGGTATATTTTTACATTCTCACCAATCACAACATTCTCACCTATGTAACTAAACGCACCAATATATTCATCTTTACCAATAGAGGCTGTATTTGAAATATAATGTGGTTCTTCTCTTCCTTGTTTGTTATTCTTTACTTGATTGTAAAATTCTAACAATTTAGAAAAGGCTTTATAGGCATCCTTCACTCTAATTAAGGTAGTGCTGACTTCTTTGTCTAGCTTAAACGTATCATTAACAATGGTTATGGATGCTTTTGTAGTATATAAATAAGAATTGTATTTTGGATTTGATAAAAAAGTAAGTGATCCAATTATGCCTTCTTCTATTTTAGAAAGTCTAGAAACTTCGGCATCTGGATTACCTTCAATTTCACCTTCTAAGATCTGAGCTATTTGTTTGGCTGTAAATTTCATCTTTTGCAAAAGTATAAAAAAATGTAAGATTAGGCTAATTCCATTTTCTTAGGATAACATATAAAAAATTTTCTCACTGGTTTTGAGAGTGCTTGTAAATTTAATTGATCAGATGCTTCCACTATATCTTCTAAATCACCTTTTTTATTTACAATCTTTATAGGTTGCATTTTATTATATGCTTGGTTAGAAATAGCTCCTTTAAATACAAAATACGACGCTTCTTTTTTTGTTAAAATTGAGGTATTCATTAATTTATGCATATTGGTTAACAAATAATCTTCAGATACCTCTTGATTATAAATTTCAATTTTTAGAAGATCTCTGTTTACGATCATATTTGATAAATTAGAAATTATTTTATCAGAATGATTTGTCCATTCTTTAATAGCTGATAGTATATCATAGTCATCTAATTTAGAAAACAATTCTAGAACTGATGTGTCAAAATTTTCTTTATTCGTCTTATTATACAAGAAAAAATGCAAAGAAGAGCTACTAAATAGTTCTATATTTTTTTCAGCTAACTCTTTTGCTCTCATTAATACTTTAACGAGCATATGTTCTGCTACCAAACTTGTTTTATGTAAATATACTTGCCAGTACATTAATCTTCTGGCTATTAAAAACTTCTCTACAGAATAAATTCCTTTTTTTTCAATAACCAACTCGTCATCAACAACGTTCATCATGGCAATTAATCTATCTGAACTTATGTTTCCTTCTGCAACACCGGTGTAAAAACTATCTCTTTTTAAATAATCTAACCTATCTATGTCTAATTGACTAGAAATTAATTGTTGTAAAAAAAATCGAGGATATTTTCCAGTAAAAATTTCTATTGCTAAATCTAACTGACCACTAAACTCTTCATTAAGCTTCTGCATATATTTTAATGAAATCTCTTCATGAGTAATTCCAGTAACAATACTATGCTCTAAAGCATGTGAGAAAGCACCATGACCAATGTCGTGAAGTAAAATTGCGATACACAAAGCATTTTCTTCTTCTTCTGAAACCTTTATTCCTTTAACTCTTAATACATTAATTGTTTTCTGCATAAGATGTAAACAACCCAATGCATGATGAAAACGAGTGTGATTGGCTCCTGGGTAGACTAAATTAGAAAACCCCATTTGTGAAACTCTTCTTAAACGTTGGAAACTAGCATGCTCAATAATATCAAAAATTAAACTATTTGGAATTCTAATAAAACCATAAATAGGATCATTTAAGATTTTTAATTTGTTGGTTGATGAGTTTTTCAAGCCTTTGTTTTAGAGTTACTGGTACAAACTAAACACTAAATTTACTCTTTACAAAGTAGATTCTATCTTTATTAGGAATAATTTATCATTTTCTAAGCATTCAAAACCATAACAAATAAATACTTTTAACGTTTTAAATGAAACGATCGCTTTATGAATAGTATTCAAATTTTATGGGTTGATGATGAAATAGATTTATTAAAACCTCATATTTTATTTCTCAAAAAAAAAGGGTATACACTTACAACATGTACTAATGGAACTGATGCCATTGACTTTGTTAAGGAATCTAATTTTGATATTATATTTCTAGACGAAAACATGCCTGGTATTAATGGACTAGAAACATTGGCCGAAATTAAACAAATAAGATCTAATTTACCTGTAGTAATGATTACTAAGAGTGAAGAAGAATATATTATGGAAGAAGCAATTGGCTCTAAAATTGCTGATTATTTGATAAAACCTGTAAATCCGAATCAAATTTTACTGAGTTTAAAAAAGAATTTAGATCATTCTAGATTAGTTTCTGAAAAAACAACCTCTAATTATCAGCAAGAATTTCGAAAAATATCAATGGATTTAATGTCTGTTAATTCTTATGAAGAATGGATAGATTTATATAAAAAATTAGTTCATTGGGAACTAGAATTGGAAAATATTAATGATTCTGGAATGTTAGAAATTTTAGAGAGTCAGAAGTCTGAAGCAAATAACTTATTTTATAAATTTATTAAGAAAAATTATCAGGAGTATTTAACTTCCTCAGATAGTCCTACTTTTTCTCATACGTTGTTTAATGATTATATTGTTCCTAATTTATTTCAAGAAAATGGTGTTTTATGGGTTGTTATAGATAATTTAAGATATGACCAATATAGAATGTTAGAACCATTTATAAATAATTATTACAAGAAAGAAGAAGAATATTCTTATTACAGCATACTTCCTACTGCAACTCAGTATGCTAGAAATTCCATTTTTTCTGGCTTAATGCCATCTGAAATGGAAAAGCAACATCCAGAATTTTGGAGAAACGACACAGATGAGGGCGGTAAAAACATGTTTGAAAATGAGTTTCTAAGTGCTCAAATAAAAAGATTAAAACTTTCAATTAAACATGAGTATTATAAAATTACTTCTTTAAAAGACGGAAAAGAATTAGCAAATAATTACAATGGAACAAAACAAAATGATTTGACTGTTTTAGTCTATAATTTTGTAGATATGTTATCACATTCCAAAACAGAGATGGAGGTTATTAAAGAATTAGCTGGAGACGATAAAGCATACAGATCTTTAACTGTTAGTTGGTTTAAAAACTCTCCTTTATTTGAAATTATTCAAAAAGCGCAGCAACTTGGTCAAAAACTAATTATTACTACAGATCATGGAACTATTAATTGTAAAAACCCAACCAAAATAATTGGTGATAAAAATATAAGTTCTAACTTGAGATATAAAACTGGAAAAAGTCTCTCTTACTCAGAAAAAGATGTATTTGAAGTAAAAAATCCAAAAGATATTTTCTTACCAAGTATTAGTTTTAATAGTCCTTTTGTTTTTGCAAAAGAAGATTTATTTTTTGCCTATCCAAACAATTACAATCATTTTGTAAATTACTTCAGAAACACTTATCAACATGGAGGTGTCTCATTAGAGGAAATGATAATTCCCTGTGCTGTTTATAGCCCAAAATAATTTTAAAATACTCATGAATAAAAACTACTCATTATCAGATGTAAATAGAATTGCAAAAGACATCATTAAGAGTTCTATTCAAAAAATACTGCTATTTCATGGAGAAATGGGAGTTGGAAAAACAACGTTAATCAAAGAAATCTGTAAAGAACTAGGGACGGATGATATTACAAGTTCACCTACGTTTTCTATTGTAAATGAATACAAAACCAACACGAACCATACTATATATCATTTTGACTTTTACAGAATTAATAATGAAGAAGAAGCTTATAATATTGGTGTAGAAGATTATTTTGATTCTGATGCATGGTGTCTTATTGAATGGCCATCAGTTATTCAAAATTTACTACCTTTAGATTATGTAAACATTCATTTAAGTGAATTAGATGATGGACAACGAAATATTCAACTTAAATAACTTTTATGAGCACATTCTCTCCATTTAGTAAAGAGGAATTACTTCCTCAAACAGAAATGTTAGAAATTAAAAAGCAAAAAGGAGAATTATTTATTGGACTTCCTAAGGAAACCCTCTTTGAAGAAAAAAGAATCTGTTTAACTCCAGATGCGGTTTCAGCCTTAACTAGTCATGGTCACAGAATTGTAATTGAAGCAGGAGCAGGTGAAGGTTCTAATTATTCTGATAATGAATATTCTGAAGCAGGAGCAAAAATATCATATGATACCAAAGAGGTTTTCTCTTGTAATATTGTTTTAAAAGTAGCTCCACCAACTATTGATGAGATAGACATGATAATTCCTCAAAGTGTTTTAATTTCTGCACTTCAATTAAAAACTCAAACAAAAGAATATTTTAAAACCTTAGCTAAAAAAAGAATTACAGCGGTTGCTTTTGATTACATAAAAGACGAACATGGTGTATATCCGGTTGTAAAATCATTAAGTGAAATTGCAGGAACTGCTGCAATTTTAATTGCTGCTGAATTAATGAGTAACCTAAATAAAGGAAATGGACTCCTTTTAGGTAATATTGGAGGGGTACCTCCCACAGATGTTGTAATTTTAGGTGCGGGTACTGTTGGAGAATTTGCAGCAAGATCTGCTTTAGGTTTAGGGGCCAGAGTGAAAGTTTTTGATAATTCTATAACTAAACTTAGAAAACTTCAACATAGTTTAAATACACCTATTTATACTTCTACTATTCAACCAAAAACCTTAGCTAAATCTTTAAGAAGGTGTGATGTTGCTATTGGCTCCATTAGAGGTAAAGATCGTTCACCAATAGTAGTCTCAGAAACAATAGTTGAAACGATGAAAGAAGGTGCTATTATTGTAGATGTTAGTATTGATAGAGGTGGTTGTTTTGAAACTTCAAATATAACCTCTCACTCTAAACCAACATTTGAAAAACATGGTGTAATACATTATTGTGTGCCAAATATCCCATCTAGATATTCAAGAACCGCCTCATTTGCTATTAGTAATCTATTTACACCTTATTTACTAGATATCGCAGAATCAGGAGGTTTTGAAAATGCTGCTAGATTTGATAAAAGCCTTCGTAGTGGCATGTATTTCTATCATGGTATTTTAACAAATAAAACGGTAGCTACATGGTTTGATCTTCCTTTTAGGGATATTAATTTATTACTCTTATAAAAAAAACATCAAACACATTACTAGTTAATTGTAGGAAACATCCTCATATTTAATCTTAAATATTCATAAAATACTCCTAATTTTGCAGTATGAATTTATTCAATCGTTTTATTTATTATTTAATAGGGCTATCTTTAGGAAGCTTAATTGTTTATTTTATTTGGACAGGAAAAGATGTTTCTTTTGATTATGGAATGGATGCTAGAACATTAAAAACAATAAGAACTAAAACGCTTCATTATTCTGAGAGTGCTAAATTATCTATGAAAAGAATGAAATTAGATAGTACCACAATTCATTCTATTCTTTCAGATGGTGATGTAGATTTTGGAAAAAGTAACCAACATAAAAAACCTTGCCCAGAATATGCTATTACAGGAGAGTATCTTGAAAAAGAATTACAACTTTGGATAATTAGATGCGATTCTATTGCTACAATTGATACAATTATGTTAGAAAAATGATGTTGTAATTTTTTTAATAATACATTTTTAACTATTGTTTTCAATAAATCGTTCCTTTATTTCATCAACATTTTTTATCGTTTTCTCAATCCAACTGGTATAAAGAATCTTTTGCTCTTCATTTGTTAATTTCCAATCAACAGAACTTTTCCTTAATTTAAACGTGAGATTTTCTAAAATAATAGCTGCAGCTACAGAAATATTTAAACTTTCAGTAAAACCTACCATTGGAATTTTTAAAATACCATCAGCATTGTTGATGACTAAATCTGATACACCTGTTTTTTCAACTCCAAATACAAAGGCAGATTTTTTTGAGATATCAAAATCATGTAAAATACTTGAATTGTTATGTGGTGATGTCGCAATTATTTGATATCCTTTGCTTTTTAAGGTATTTAAACACTCTAATGTATTGTTTGTGTCTTCTTTGTAATTGTGAAATGATAGCCATTTTTGGGAACCCTTTGCAATGTGTCTTGACACTTTACTCTTGTACTTGTTTTCTATCACATGAACATCTTGTATCCCGAAAATGTCACAACTTCTAATAACTGCACTTGCATTGTGTTGTTGATAGATGTCTTCTAATACAACTGTAAAGTGTCTTGTTCTATCTTGTAAGATATTTCTAAAAAGGTTTTTTCTCTTATCTGTTACAAAACCTTCTAAATAAGTAAGTAACTTTGTATTGATGTCTAACATGGTTCAACAAACATACTAAAATTTAATATTCATATCTATGAAAAAAATGGTGGTATTAACTGGTGCTGGAATGAGTGCCGAAAGTGGTTTACAAACATTTAGAGATGCAAATGGTTTGTGGGAAGGGCATAATGTAATGGATGTTGCCACTCCGGAAGCTTTTGAGAGAGACCCTAAGCTTGTTTTAGAGTTCTACAATCAACGTAGAAGACAATTACTTGATGTACTTCCAAATAATGCACATCATAACTTAAAAGAGCTAGAGAAGTATTTTAATATTCATATTATTACTCAAAATGTAGATGATTTACATGAAAGAGCTGGAAGTTCTCAAATAGTACATCTACATGGTGAATTAAGAAAAGTGAGAAGCACTACTAATGAAAAAATTGTTTTAGAATGGTCAAAAGATTTATATCTAGGAGATGTTGATAAAAACGGAGATCAATTACGCCCGCATATTGTTTGGTTTGGAGAAGCAGTACCCCAATTAGAAAATGCTATAGAAATCACAAAACAAGCAGATGTTTTGGTTATTATTGGCACTTCCATGCAAGTGTATCCGGCGGCAAGTTTAATTCATTATGTTTCTTCTAATACGCCAATATATTTTATAGATCCGGCACCTTCAATCTCAAAAAATACAAATACAACTATTATAAAAAGTGGTGCTCAACAAGGAACTAAACAATTAATTAAGATGTTAGTCGGTTAAAGTATTCGTATAATTCTCCCCTAGCAATCTGACTTCCTTTTTCAATAAGTTCAAAAATTTCTAAATTCTTTTCATTAGAATATATTTTACTTCCTTTTAGGTAATCTACAGCTGCATGTTTTGGGTTTTCTAACAACCATTTATATCCTTGTTCAGACAACAGATCTATTTCTTTATTAATTGTGACAACAATTCTATACACAGCTTTTTTTTCACATTTAAAAAGGTTTACAGATGTTTTAGAAAAGTGTTCTAAATACTCAACCTTATTTAAAACATCATCCCAAACCAAATCACTAAAAAGATTCAATTCATCTTCTACTAATGCAGCATTTTGAGACTTCATTTTATTCCACTCGTCTATATCTATCTTTTGAGTTGCTAAAAACTGAGCAAACTCTTTATGTAACGACTCAAATTGTTCTTTTGTAAGTTGTCTATATTTCATTTTATACAAATAAAAACCGCCCATATTGGGCGGTTCAAATATCATGATTTTATTTTTATTTTGACATATATTCGAGAAGTCTATTTTACCAATTTCTCAAATTAAAATCATCTGACTATTTTATTAGAAACTGTATCTAATTCCAAATTGTGCTTGCCATCTAGATAACAGATTAGAATTTACAGAGAATGTTTCTGTTAAATTAGAATCAAATGTATAGGTTGGTAAAAAAGTGTCTTGGTCTACAGAAACTCCAACTGGTTGAAGGTTTCTTGGTTGATTTACTAAGCCCCAGTCAGAACTAATTAAGTTTCCAATATTTAAGATGTCTAAACTTAATTGTAGTGTGTTATTCTTTACGATTTTAATGTCTTGTAAAAATTTAACATCCCAACGACCTCTCCATGGTGCTAATGCTCCATAACGATCTACATAACTACCTCTTATTCCACTTAAATAATCATCTTGTTCTATATAATCATTAAATGCAGCTGCTTGTCCTGCTCCAGAAAATTGCATGATACCAATTTCTGTTTGGGTAGGAATATATAATAAATCATTTAAGTTAGATCCGTCACCATTAATGTCTCCACCATAAGTATAGTTAAACCTACCTCCTCTTGCATATTCAAAGAACGTAGTAATAGTAGTTGGTGCATTTTCTCCAAAAATATTAAATTTCTTAGAAGCCAAACCAATAACTCTATGAGTGTCTCCATATCTAGAGTAGGATAAAATGTCATTATTTGCATTTCCAACTACCGGGTTAAATGCAAAAGCATCTCCAGTAATTTCAGCTTCAATAGAATTTACATCTTTAGAGTTTAAGTAACTATAAGCAATGTTTGTGTACAATCCATTGTCAAATGTTTTTTCAATTTTTGTAGCAATATTAAAGGTTCTTCCTTTATCTGAATTTGTAAAAACATAGGCATTATTAATTAAATCATCTGCTAAATAATATTCTCTATTATCTACACCAGCTAAATTTCCTGAAGGAGTTGTTAAACCCCAGTTCTGAACGTGTGCTCCATTAATGTCTTTAGTAAATGACACATCTGTAGAGATGATATAATCAGATTCTAATTTATAATCTACACCAATGTTTGTTCTCCAAACTTGTGGAAATTTAAAATCTGGATCAACCATTTGGTAGAAAAACACATTTGGGTTACCAATTTGGTTACCTAGCCATACAAAAGGAAGTCTCCCTGTAAAAACTCCAGTTCCTCCCCTTACTTGTAATGTATTGTCTCCGTTTGCATCCCAATTAAAACCAACTCTTGGAGAAACCAACCATTTGTTTGTTGGCATCTTTCTATTGTCTAATAGAACAGTTTCACCTGTATTAGGGTTTACGTATTCAATATCTGGAACAAAACAACAAGCTGTATCTATAACATCTTGTGCTCTATCTGATGAGTCAAAGAATAGTGGTTTATCAAAACGAACTCCATAAGTTAACTTGAAATTATCATTTACCTCCCATTCATCTTGAACATAAAAAGCCAATTGACCAACATTAGTTTCTGCTAGGGCAAAACCACCTAAACTTCCAGTTTCGTTAGATGAAAGAGCATTATCTGAAGCAATGGCAGCATCAAACTGTGCTTGATAAATAGCAACTAAATCAGCTTCTAAGGCTGGGTTACCTGCAGTATCTCTAAAAGAAGAAATATCTCCTGATGGGAAAAAGACCCCTTGTGCACCATATGCTCCTAAATTAAAGGAATTATCAAACATAAATTTCTCAAAAGAAACTCCTACTGTAATTGTATGATCTCCTTTATAGAAGTTCATATTATTAGTTAATTGAAATACTTTTTGATCTAATTTATTGTTAATTGAAAATGGCTCATGCCCAGCGATGATATAATTTGCTCCATTATTTTGAATCGTAATAGATGGTGCTGGTGTAGATAACGAATTTCTAAAATCATCAAAATGAGTATATCCAATTTGCAACTTATTAGTTGTTGTCTCGCTAAATGTTGAATTCAATTCCATTAAGAATGAATTGATATTATTATTTATTTGATATCCAGCATTTTCAAATTGTAATATAGATGCATTTGGTCCTCTAAATCCAAGCGCTGTAGGATGAGCAGGCTTTTCTTTAGATGCATTTAAGAAATTATAAACAACAGACATTCTATGCTTATCACTAATATTCCAATCTAATTTAAAAAGACCTTTGGTAGATTCTGCACCATATGTAAATCCATCATATGATCCAGGATTATAGGTTTCACTTCCACCAATATTTACTTGAGATAATATAGTACTTACCAATGCTAAATCTGATGCTAAAACACTTGATTCGTTTATAGCTCCACTACCTGTGTTTGGAATAAACCCAGCACCTAATTCTGTAGTTTCATCTTTTTCAAAATTTGCAAAGAAGAATAACTTGTCTTTTACTAGTGCTCCTCCAATACTTACTCCGTATTGGTTTTGACTTAACTTTCCTCTAAAAACATCTTCTCCACTTATCTTACCTCCAGTTAGATCTTCATTTCTAAAGAAACCGTATACAGTTCCTGTTAATGTATTTGTTCCACTCTTAGTTACGGCATTTACAGAAGCTCCTGTAAATCCAGATAATGTAACATCATATGGCGCAACAGATACTGAAACTTGCTCTATTGCATCTAAAGAAACTGGCTGTGCATTGGTTTGTCCTCCAGGGGTGGCTGCATCCAACCCAAACGGATTGTTAAAAATTGACCCATCTAAAGAAAAGTTATTGAATTGATCATTTCTTCCACCAAAAGACCCATTACTAGCTGTAGGTTCTAATCTAGTAAAATCTGATTGTGATCGTGAAATAGTAGGCAATGTCTTTAATTGCTGAGACGTAATACTTGTTTGAGCACCAGTTCTATCATTATTAAATATTTTACCTTTTGAAGATGAAATTACTATTTCATCTAATGTGGTTCCTTCTTCTGCTAAGGTGGCATTTACATTGGTAGTTTTTCCTAATATTAAAGAAATATTACTTACCTCTCTGGTAGTATATCCAACAAAGCTAAATGTTACTTTATAAGGGCCTCCAACTCGTAGATTAGGTACAGTATATTTACCGTTTTCTTGAGCAATTGTTCCTGAAGTTGTTCCTGTTGGTATATGAAGTACAACTACGGTGGCACCAAATAATACCTCTCCTTTACTGTCTGTTACTGTTCCTTTAATTTTTGAAGTTGTTACCTGTGAGAAAGTGGTAAAACTAATCAATAAAAAAAGTGCAAAAATTGATATTGTTTTATTCATTTTTTAATTTTTTTTAATAATTCTCTAATTTAATTATAAAAAAAAACTCAAGCAATGCTTGAGTTTTTTTTTATGAACAAAAAAGTTAACAATTGTTTATTTTTCTGCTACTACTTCAAAAGTAATATCTGCAACTACTTCTCTGTGTAATCTAACAGCAGCCTCATATTTACCTAATCTTTTAACAGAACCTCCAACAACTTTGATAAACTTTTTATCGATACTGGTTCCAGATTTGGCAATGGCTTCTGCTAAATTAATGTTATTTACAGAGCCAAATAATTTGTCTCCAGATCCAACTTTAGAAGCAATCTTAATTTCTAATCCTTTAATTGTTTCAGCAATTACATTTGCATCTTCAATTAATTTAGCTTCTTTATAAGCTCTTTGCTTTACATTTTCAGCTAATACCTTCTTTGCAGAAGAAGTAGCTAGCATTGCATGTCCGTGTGGAATTAAGTAATTTCTCCCATAACCATTCTTAACAGTTACAACATCATCTTTAAATCCTAAATTTTCTACGTCTTGTTTTAAAATCAGTTCCATAATTCTACGTCTTTAATTATTTCAACATATCTCCAACGTATGGCATTAATGCCAAATGACGAGCTCTTTTAATAGCTTGTGCAACTTTACGTTGATATTTTAGTGATGTTCCTGTTAAACGTCTTGGTAAAATTTTACCCTGTTCGTTTACTAAATACATTAAGAAGTTTGCATCTTTGTAATCGATGTATTTCATGCCGTTTTTCTTAAAACGACAATACTTTGCTTCTTTTTTAGTTTCAATGTCTAGCGGAGTTAGGTATCTTACCTCACCTTGCTTGTTTCCTTTTGCTTGTTGCTCTATAGTCGATGCCATGTCTTATTTTTTTGTAGATTTAACACGTTCTCTTCTTTTTTCAGCCCAAGCTTCAGCATGCTTGTCTAACCTTACTGTTAAGTAACGCATAACGCTGTCATCTCTTCTGAATTCTAATTCAAACGATGTAATTGCTTCACCTACCACTTTGTAATCAAGTAAATGGTAAAACCCACTTTTTTTCTTTTGGATTGGATACGCTAATTTTTTTAAGCCCCAATCCTCTTTGGAAATCATTTCGGCACCTCTAGAAACCAAATAGTCCTCAAACTTTTGTACTGTCTCCTTTATCTGTGTATCAGATAAAACGGGATTCAAAATGAAAACAGTTTCGTAATGATTCATAATAGTTGTTTATTAATGTTTATTTTTAAGGGTGCAAATATAGTGACTTTTTTAATTCTGACAATGCATAATTACATCAGAAAACAAAAGGAATTAAAAAAGTACAACTCTTTGATCTCTAGTCTTATTATTTTTGACTATTGTTTTACGGCAGTAACTGTAAAACCTGCTTTTCTTAACAGCTTAATTACTCCATTTTCTCCCGGTAAATGCCCAGCTCCTACTCCAAAGAAAGTCGGTTGATTTTTTGCAAAGTCTTCAATGTTAGAAATCCATTTTTTATTTCTATTGTCTAACAATATATCCATATACTTAGAAGTTGCTCCGTCATCTTGTGTCATGACTTGAAATAACCTTGAGATATCTTGGCTATTGTAAACTTCTATTAGCGATTTAATTTTTTCTTTATCTGATGCGAGGTTATCTTTTGCACTTTTCAATAAATCTTTTATTTGATCTTCGTATGGAATATTGTCAAATACTTCTAATTGATCTTCGATAGTTTCTAAACCTTTAATTTCTTCATTTTGAGATTTTGCTACTTTCATTAATTCTAGTTCAAAAGATTGCATAGGGCAATCTATCAGCTTTCCTAGGAAGGACGCCCCTATAAAGAATGGTTTCATCCTTTCCATCATTTTTACAGACATTCCTACGTTTTTAATCAATAATGAATCAATCATGGTATATTCTTGATCATTAACAAAATCTTTCAAGGTTTTTCCTTCTTTCATAAAGATTTTACTCATCATTTTAGATTGCATTTCAGGGTCATCTATATCAATTTCTAATACGAGTTGCGAAGTCTTGTTTAAAGCGTTCTTTACTTGTTCACTTAGGGTAGCATCACAAGTAATATGAATGGTTCCAAATAAATAAGAAGCTTCTTCTAATTCATTTCCTGTAATTTTCCAAAGCGTTGAGTTTTCTAGTTTTTGTGCAAAAAGAGAACTTGAAGTAATCAATAACGCGGCGAGCAAATAAGTAATTTTTTTCATAATTGTTGGTTTTTTATATAGAAGTATTAGTAGTCTTAAAAACTAATTTGTTATGAAAAATAGATTATAACTTGAGATTCTCTAGGTTAAAGGCATCACTAATTTCCTTGTATACGACTTTCCCTTTAACAATATTAAGCCCTTTTGCTAAAGAGGCATCTTTGTCACAAGCTAACTCCCAGCCATTATCTGCAATTTTTAATATGTATGACAAGGTAACATTGGTTAATGCAATTGTTGATGTATAGGGTACAGCTCCTGGCATATTTGCAACACAATAATGAACAATATCATCTATAATATATGTTGGGTCTTCATGAGTTGTAGGTCTTGTAGTTTCCATACAGCCGCCTTGATCTACAGCCACATCAACTAAAACAGTACCTGGTCTCATTTCCTTCAACATTTCTCTAGTAATTAATTTCGGCGCTTTAGCTCCTTTCAGTAAGACTCCACCAATAATTAAATCATGGTCTTTTATTTTTTGCCTGATACTATATTCATTTGAAAAAGCTGTCACAACATGACTGGGCAATACATCGTTTACATATCGAAGTCTTTTCATGTTTACATCCATCACTGTAACATGTGCTCCTAGGCCTGATGCCATTTTTGCTGCTTGAACTCCAACAACCCCAGCTCCTAAAATCAAAACTTTTCCTGGAGAAACTCCTGGAACACCTCCTAGTAAAATACCCCTTCCTTTAATTGGTTTTTCTAAATATTTTGCTCCTTGTTGTACAGCCATTCTGCCTGCAACTTCAGACATTGGAGTTAATAGTGGTAAAGTTCCTTCATCATCTTCTACAGTTTCATAGGCAATACAAATGGCATTACTTTTCATCATTGCTTTGGTTAAAGTTTCACTAGAAGCAAAATGAAAGTAAGTGAATACAATTTGGTTTGGTGTAATTAAACTATATTCTAATTCAATCGGTTCCTTAACTTTCACAATCATTTCTGCAATAAGATATACTTCTTCTATTGTTGGTAGAATAGTAGCACCAACATCTATATAATCTTCATCAAAAAAGCCACTTCCTATGCCTGCTTCAGTCTGAATATATACTGTATGTTTTCTTTTTGTTAGTTCAAATACTCCAGCAGGAGTCATTCCTACTCTACTTTCGTTGTTTTTAATTTCTTTTGGAATTCCGATAATCATTAGGGTATATTTTTAAATTATTTTTTCTCAAAATTACTTATTTTAAAAACAAAAAAGTTTTAGTTATAGTTAATTTTTTTAATGTTGAAGTGAAAAACGTATGATTTCTAATAAGCATCTACATCTATAATAAAACGAATGGGTCTAAAGTCTGCTATTGCTTGAAAGGTGTTTTTGATTTTATCAATCTCTTGTTTTGTTTTTCCTAGAGACTGCTTGGGTGGAATCTTAATCATTACGTTTTTAATATACTGATTTCTAATTCTAGAAACAGCAGGTTCAGAAGGTCCTAAGACATGTTCTCTAAAAACATTTTGCAATGCTTTTGATAACCAAATAATACCAGCATCTACTTTTTGATAATCTTTATGTTTTAAGGTTATTTTAACCAAACGATAATACGGAGGGTAATGATACTGCCATCTGTCTTCTAATTGTTCTTTATACATGGCTGCATAGTCTGTTGAGGAAACTTGCTGTAAGATTTGATGGTATGGATTATAGGTTTGTATCAATACTTTTCCTTGTTTTTTTGAACGTCCTGCCCTACCAGAAACCTGAACCATTAATTGAAAAGCACGTTCATGAGCTCTAAAATCTGGAAAATTTAGCATCATATCAGCATTTAAGATGCCTACCAAAGAAACATTATCAAAATCTAATCCTTTAGATAACATTTGTGTTCCTACCAAGATGTCTATTTCTCTAGCTTCGAAGGCACCAATAATTTTCTGATACCCATATTTACCTCGAGTGGTGTCTAGATCCATTCTACCAATAGTATAATCAGGAAATAATTCTTTGAGTTCTAATTCTATTTGTTCTGTTCCAAAACCTTTTGTGCTGAGAGTGTTACTTCCACAAGCGCCACAACTATTGGGCATGGCCCGTTGATAATTACAATAATGACATTTTAGTTCCTGTTTATACTTATGAAAAGTTAAACTAACATCACAATTGGGGCATTGAGGAGATACACCACAAGTCTTACACTCTACAATTGGTGAAAAACCACGCCTATTCTGAAATAAAATTACTTGTTCTTTTAAATCTAGGGCCTCTTGAATATGTTTGAGTAAGGTATCAGAAAAATGACCTGTCATTTCTCTTTTACGCTGCTTTTCTTTCATATCAACTAAATGAATTTGAGGCAATTGAACATTGCCAAAACGTCTGTTTAGTGTTACAAATCCGTACTTATTTTCTGAAGCATTAAAATAGGTTTCTAAAGAAGGTGTTGCAGAGCCCAATACAATTTTTCCTTGATGGATATGAGATAATACAATAGCTGCATCTCGTGCATTGTATCTAGGTGAAGGCTCAAACTGTTTGTAAGAAGTTTCATGTTCTTCATCTACAACTATTAATCCTAAGTCTTTAAATGGTAAAAAGATAGAGGAACGTGCTCCTAAAATAATTTGTGCTTTAGATTTATTTTCTAAAACATTATTCCATACTTCAACTCGTTCATTCATAGAGTATTTTGAATGAAATACAGAAATCTGATTACCAAAATAGTGTTGTAATCTTACAATAATCTGAGTTGTTAAAGCTATTTCTGGCAATAAAAAAAGGGCTTGTTTACCAGAGTCTAAAGTCTCTTGAATGAGTTTTGTATACACTTCTGTTTTACCAGAACTTGTAATTCCGTGTAATAAGGTTACTTCTTTGGTTTTAAAAGAAGTTTTAATTTCTTGCAGTGCTTGTTCTTGAAACTCATTGAGTTCTTTTAGATCATTTGTGTTTCCGTTGAAAGAAATTCTATCTGTTTGTATCAGATAATACTCAAGAACATCTTTATCTACGAGAGCTTTTATGGTAGCTGATGATGCTCCTGAAACTGTTTCTAACTCTTTTACTTTAATTGGTTTTTTGAAAGTTGCCAGTTGAAAATAAGACAAAACTACATCACGTTGTTTCTTGGCTCTAGATAATTCAGTCAACAAACTTTCTAAAGAATTCTCTGAGCTGTAGTTCCCATGCAAACGAACATACTTTATTAATTTTGGCTTGTACTGTTCATAAATTTCTTCTTTAATATAAATTGCAGATTTATGAAGTAGCTCGTTAATAATGGGCAATACTTTCTTTTTCCCAAGAATATCAACTACTTGATGAATTGTTAATTGAGATTGATGTTGTAATGCTTCATAAATAAGAAATTCTTCATCACTTAAAATATCATCATTTTCAAATGTTTCATTTTTAAAAATAATTGTTTCACTTTCTAATAAAAAAGCAGATGGTAATGCTGCTCTGTAGACATCACCCAAGCCACACATATAATAAGTAGATATCCACTCCCAATGTTTTAATTGATGTTCTCTTACTATGGGTTTGTCATCTAAAATTTGAAGAATTTCTTTGGCTTCATAGGCCTCTGGGGGTGTTTTATGTAATTTAAACACCAACCCTGTATACATTTTTGTCTTTCCAAAAGATACTGCTACACGCATTCCTTTTTTAAGGAATTCATATTCCATAGCTGTAACAGAATACGTAAATGTTTTCTGAATTGGTATTGGTATAATAACGTCTATAAAATATACTGACACTTGGTTTTTTTAGTTTTTCTCCTTAAGTGTTGTGTAATCAAGGAGAAATTGATTTATTACTTAAATGACTTGCCCATATAGAGATCAAAAAAGCTACCTCAAAACTACTGAATTTTTAGTACATTGTATTCACAAATTCAGATCGATTTATGACTGCAAATGAGTGGAAATCTAAAGGAGAGTTTATAACTGTAAATGACAGAAAATTATTTGTTATAGATACTTCATCTTTCTTTTCAACTGAAGATAAGGTTCCTACAGAGACTATGGTTGTGCTGCATGGCTATCCTACTTCATCCTATGATTATTACAAAGTTTTACCAGAACTAAGCAAACATTATAGAGTGATTATTCATGATCACTTAGGGTTTGGATTTTCAGACAAGCCCTTAGACTACTCCTATTCTTTACTAGATCAAGCAGATCTAGCCTTACAGTTATGGCAACTATTGGGGGTAAAAAAAGTACACTTACTGGCACATGATTATGGAACTTCTGTAGCTACAGAGATTATAGCGAGAAATAATAACCATGAACTAACTATAGAGATTGAAAAACTAACCCTTTGCAATGGTAGTATGCATATAGAACTGTCTAAATTAAGAACCATTCAAAAATTATTAAAAAATAAATGGTTGGGTAAATATGTTGCAAAATTAACCACCTACGCTATTTTTAGTAAAAACCTACGCAATGTTTATTTTGATAAAACTAAAGTAAGTAATAATGAACTGAAAGATATGTGGATGCAACTTGAGTACAATGAGGGACGTAAGGTTATTCATAAGCTAAGTCAGTATATAAATGAACGCTATACCTACTGGAATCGTTGGATTGGTGCTCTTAAAGAAACTAATCTACAAACTAACATTGTATGGGCTAAAAATGACCCGGTTGCAGTTCCTGCAATTGCCAGGTTAATAGCAACAGAAATCTCAAATAACAAATTATTTTGGATAGAAAATACAGGTCATTTTCCTATGTTAGAGAATCCTGATGAATGGTTAAATTGCATCTTAAAAAACAACTAATAAAGTAACTTACTTACTAGTAAATAATGTGTTCTTGAGCAAGTTTAGCCCTTATTGAAGCTATTGTTTGAGCTCTTTTACGTAAACAAAAAGCGAGTGCGGAAAGCAGGAAGTAGCTCCTAAAAAAATTAATCCTCTGAGGTAACTTCAGTATTAGAACTTTCTTTATGTTCTTTAATTTTTCTAGTTCCCTCGTAGAGTTCATACTTCACAAACTTACAGTCTAAATCTGCATTCTTTAACTCTATTCGCTTAGAAGTTCGTAAACCCACATGCTTTAAAGCTTGCATATCTGATGTAATCATCCATGCAGTAGAATTTGGATAGTTATTTTTTAAGGTATCCCCTATTTTGGTGTAAAATTCGTTGACATCTATATTTAAACGCTCTCCATAAGGCGGATTGAATAAAATGGTGGTATTTCCAAAAACTTCTTTGGTAGAATTGAAGAAATTTATATGATGAACTCCTATAAACTCATCTAAATTGGCATTAATAACATTTTGCTGTGCCTTGGATACTGCTGAAGGAGCTTTATCAAATCCCATTATTTTAAAATGAGAGTTGGTGATTTTTTTTAATAATGAATCTTGTATGGTAAAGTATAAATCTTCGTCATAGTCTTTCCACCTTTCAAAGGCAAATTGCTTTCTATTAATATTTGCAGGAATATTACAGGCAATCATACATGCTTCTATTAAAATAGTTCCGGAACCACACATTGGATCTATAAAGTTTTCTTCTCCAGAGTACCCAGAAAGTAAAACTAATCCGGCTGCTAAGACCTCATTAATTGGAGCAATGTTGGTAGCACTTCTATACCCTCGTTTATGCAATGAATCTCCTGAAGAATCTAAGGATATTGTACACCAGTCTTTTTGAATATGCACATGAATTTTTACATCAGGATAGTCTAAATCTACATTTGGTCTCTTACTGTATTTATGCCTAAAATAGTCTGCAACAGCATCTTTAGATTTTAAAGCGATGTAATGAGAATTACTAGTAAAATTTTTGGAGTTAACTACTGCTGCAATTGCAAAGGTGCCTTCTACATCTAAATACTTTTCCCATTTAATTTTTTGGATAGCTTCATATAAATCTTCTTCGTCATAGATTTTACATGTTCTAATAGGTTTTAAAATACGGATAGCTGTTCGTAAAGCAATATTTGATTTGTATAAAAAACCATTATCACCTCTATAAGTGACACTTCTTATGCCTTCTTTTATATCTTGAGCACCTAGTTTCTTTAGTTCTTCAGCTAAAACACCTTCCAGACCCTTTAGGGTTGTGGCCGTCATTTTAAAATCCTTATTCATTGTATTCTATTTATGTTGCAAAAGTACACTTTAATAACTCTTATAAAAAAAGAAGTAAACAGAAAAGAAGCTTCTTTTAGTAATAGTTTATAGATTGATTCTTTATCTACTAGAAAAGTTTATTTTTGCCTACTTACTATATTTATGAAGAAAACAGATTGGTTTACAGATTGGTTTAACACCTCTTACTATCATACACTCTACAAAGACAGAAATGATGCAGATGCCCAACTGTTTATTAGAAATATTACAAGCTTTCTTAAAATTCCAAATCCTTCTCATATATTAGATCTTCCTTGCGGCAAGGGAAGACATTCAATTTACTTGAATTCATTAGGATACAATGTTACTGGAGCCGACTTATCTGAGAATAGTATTCTTTTTGCAAAAAAGTTTGAGAATGATATGTTGCATTTTGAAATCAAAGACATGAGAAAGCCTTTTACTGAAAAATACGATGCTATTTTTAATCTCTTTACAAGTTTTGGTTATTTTGAAAATGATAATGATGATGTTTTAGTGCTGAAAAACATAAAAAACGGGTTGAAAAAAAACGGGTTTGTAGTATTAGATTTTTTAAATGTTGTTCATGTGAAAAACAATTTAGTCACCGAAGAAATTAAAACTGTAGATGGTATTAAATTTAACTTACAACGTGAAATTACTGATTGTTTTATTTTAAAACATATTTCTTTTAATGATAAGGGTATTTCACATTCTTTTACTGAAAAAGTGAAATATTTAGACTTAGAAAAGTTTGAAACCTACTTTTCAGCTGCTGGTTTAAAAATAAACCAT
>Ga0209504_1000103_pt1 | contig 79010 bp, 81 predicted proteins | sample COGITO_mtgs_1005_FD_184791 | JGI IMG/M metagenome (GOLD analysis project Ga0209504, IMG submission 184791) | Pelagic marine microbial communities from North Sea - COGITO_mtgs_100511 (SPAdes) (version 2) | ecosystem: Environmental > Aquatic > Marine > Epipelagic ... | reverse complement strand
TCCACGACCAACAGTTTCATCCTGCAAATTCCTCCAATAAAGCGGCCGGGCATTGTGCCCGGCCCTTTTGGCCTACCTGCTGCGTAGAACCTGAATCGGATCTCGCGAGCTAGAGCCAAACAAGGCGTTACGTTAGTAACAGCCTCCGGCTGGTCAAGCGGCCGAGGAAGCGCAGTTTACGAGGTGTAAATGAGCATTCCGAGGCCGTTTTCAACGCAGTTTGGCCGACGCGCAGCAGGTCCGAGGCAAGTTCTTAGAACTTGTAGTTGGCACCCAGGTACAGCTGGCCGCTGCTGTGCAGGTCCAGCGAGCCAGCCTTGCCTGCGCCGTGTGGCGCCATTTCGGTGCTGGCATTGGTGCGCAGGTAGCGGTAGCCGGCTTCAATCGAGGCATTCTGGTTGATGTCCTGAAGAATGCCAGCCTGCAGGCCGAGGGCAAAGCCGATATCGCTGTCACGCTTGAAGCCTTTGCTCTCCTGCTCCAGCTTGACCAGGCCAGCGGTGGCACCGCCAAACAGTTTGGTGTTGTAGTCACCAATCGGCAGGAACACATCGTAGCTACCCAGCAGGTTCTGCTGACGCAGCTTGTTGCCGCTATCGGTGTCCGAGACATTCTCGTAGGTCATGTAGTAACGGTTTGTCTCACTGACCTGACCGGCACGTACGCCCCAGGTGCCAGTGTTGTTGATCACCTTGTCGAGCTTGGGGTTGTTCAGATTGCTGTTGAGCGCGCTGGACTTCTGAATGTTGTTATCGGTCTGACCCCAGGTCAGGCCAACAAAATTGTCGCCGGCATTGGCCGCAGCCGCAGCGAAGGTCAGGGAAGTAGCCAGGGCCAGTTTGCTAAGAGTGCGGTTCATGGTGTGTCCTCAGTGGTTAGTCGGTGTTGCTTAACTCGAGGTCCATGTTGCCTACCCCAAGCTGAACGCCCACTGAACCCTTGCTGAACAGATGCTGAACGACCCTCTTACAACTTGCGTGCACTGACTCCCGCAGCGACAAATAGCGCGGCCAACACCGCCAGCATCGGCAGCCAGCCCGCATGCTCCCAGATATACCCGGCAGCGTAGCCAATCACGCTGGAACCCAGGTAGTAGGCGCACAGGTACAACGCCGAAGCCTGCGCCTTGGCGCCATGCGCGCGCTGCCCCACCTGGCCGCTGGCCACCGCATGGGCGGCAAAGAAGCCCAGGGTGAACAAGGCCAGCCCCGCCACCGCCGCGCTCAGCCAGGGCGTGGCACACAGCGCCACACCCAGCAGCATGATGCCAATGCCGCCCTGCATCACCTGGCGCGCGCCCAGGCGCGGTACCAGTCGCCCCGCCCAACCGGCGCTGACGATGCCCAGCAGATACACCGTAAACAGCAGGCCGATCAGGCTGGACGACAGGTTGAACGGCGCCGCGGCCAGGCGAAAGCCGACGTAGTTGAACAGCGCGACAAAGCCGCCCATCAACAGAAATGCCAGCAGGAACAACCGCCGCAACTCGCCATTACCCAGGTGCAAGGCAAAGTTGCGCAGCAGGCCGCGTAGCGACAGCGACTGCGCGGTGAAATGCCGCGACGGTGGCAGCAACCAGACAAACAGCCCCAGCGCCAGCAAGCCCATGCCGGCAATCCCGGCCAAGGCCAGCGGCCAGCCGCCGAGATCACTGAGCAAGCCAGCCAGCAGCCGCCCGAGCAGGCCGCCCAATGCGGTGCCGCCGATATACAGGCCCATCGCCGCCGGCAGCGCCTCGGGGTCGAACTCCTCGCCAACATAGGCCATAGCCAGCGCCGGCAATCCGCTCAAGGCCAGGCCAAGCAAGGCGCGCAGCCAGAGCAGATGATCCCAGCTATCCACCAGCGCGCAGGCAATCCCCAACAGCGACGCAAGACCCAGCGCGGCCACCATCACCGGCTTGCGCCCCCAGCTCTCAGCCAGCGCACCGGATACCAGCAGGCAGACGGCCAGGCTCAGGGTAGTCAGCGATAACGCCAGGCTGCTGCCCGCCGCCGACACGGAGAAATGCGCCGCCAGCAGCGGCAACAGCGGCTGCACGCAGTAGAGCAAGGCAAAGGTGGCAAACCCGGCGCAGAACAGCGCCAGGGTCGCGCGCCGGTAGGCGGCAGTGCCGCGCATCAGGTGCGCAGAGGAATCGACAGCAGGCATCGGCAGGCTCGCAAAAAGGCTCTAAATCGGCCGTTCTGGCAGATTAGCACGCAGCCAGCCGGGCTGGTTTTGCGCACGGTGCATAGCCGTTGTGCGTGTTCAAGCAGCTATTCGATGGGCAAAGCCGTTCATCACCCCGTGCCGCAGTTTTTTGTTGCACCTGAGCAGTGGAACTAGCCTGACTAGCAGGCGAAAAAATACGCAACCGGGAGCGGCGCTGTAGCGACCACGGCTTAGCGTTGCTTGCCGCCCACCCAGTGATTTCGGCACGCAAGCCGACTGGGCCTTATCGGCTCAGATACGCCAGCCAGGTCGTAGACGCAGCGCATGGAGCCACTTGTGCAACAGCCAAGGAGTACTCGCGATGAACGACTTTGTAGTCAGCGCCCGCCGTGTCAAACAAGCCGCGTTCGAGGCCGAACCCGGCCCCTCACATATGTTGCTGGTGCCTGCGGATGCCGACGAGCCCATCCCCAAACACGGGCGCATGGGTGAAATCTGGGTCAAGGCCTGGGTGCAACAGTTGCTGGCCGAGGCCATCTGGGGCACGGATGAGCGCACCGGCGCCGAGCGCGGCGACATCCTGGTTTACGTGCATGGCTACAACAACAGCGCCCCTGAAGTACTTAAACGCCATCGCCAATTGCAGAGCGACCTCAAGGCCCTAGGCTGGAAAGGCGTTGTGGTGTCGTTCGACTGGCCCAGCGACAACAAGACCGTCGGTTATCTGGAAGACCGCCACGACGCCAAGCTCAGCGCCATGCAGCTGGTCACCGACCTGATCGCCTTGCTGGCCGCTAAGCAGACCCCGGACTGCGCGGTAAACACGCACATTCTTGCCCACTCCATGGGCACCTACGTGGTGCGCGAGGCTTTCGACGACGCCGACGACGCACGGCTGGAAAACAACAGTTGGATGATCAGCCAACTGTGCTTTATTGGCTCTGATGTCTCGGCCTCATCGTTGAGCCAGGGCCATGCCAGCAGCGATTCGCTGTACCGCCACTGCACGCGCCTGACCAACTACTTCAGCTTTGGCGACAGCGTGCTGAAACTGTCCAACGTCAAACGCGCTGGCGTCGCGCCCCGCGCCGGCCGGGTGGGCTTGCCAGATAACGCGCCGGACTCGACAGCCGATGTCGACTGCACCGTCTACCATCAGCAGCTGCTCAGTGATAAAGCCATGCAGGCCCGCGACCAACCGCAGAGCTTCCTCGGCAGCAAGGATCACTCCTGGTACATCGGCAACCGCGTGTTCACCCGCGACCTGTTCGAAACCCTCAAGGGCGATCTGGACCGCAGCATCATAGCCGCGCGCAGCCCGATACCTGGCAGTAGACGTTTAAGTTTGGTGGGCAAATAGCGCTGCAACGGCCGGTAGGGTGGCCAGCATCGAAGGCGGGCCATAAAAAATTGCCTGGAGCAATTTTTAACGTCGCGCAGTGACGGCCCGAAAGGTGGCGCCAATGGATGGCAGGCCATAAAAAAACGGGAGCCCAAACGGGCTCCCGTACTCATTCTCTGAGAAATGCCGGAACAAGCCTCACGCCTGCGCCAGCTACAACCTCACCTGCGTCCCCGAAGAAACGCATGCCGCAGTGTGGCAAAAAAGCCTGGGCAACTCCGTTTAGCTTTGTTGCCGCTTTGCAAAGAAATGTAAACGCCCGCAGCGGCTGGCCGTACAAACCGCCGCGCGGCAGAATAGGCCGATGAATACAGCCTACTTGCCATCCTGTTGCAGCCCGCTGAATGACCACTGGCCGCTGCCGCATACGCTGCCATTGGTGCAGTTGATCAGCACCCGCTTTACTCCCGAGCTGCTGGATGCAGCGGATTTCAGCCGCTGCGCAGTCGAGCCGGTGCGCGGCGTGGCTAAACGCCAGGCCGAATACCTGGCCGGGCGCCTGTGTGCGCGTGAAGCCTTGATGCGTTTGACTGGCATAGCTGCCACGCCGGCCTGCGGTGAGGACCGCGCGCCGCAGTGGCCAGTCGGCATGGTCGGTTCAATCACCCACGGCAGCGGCTGGGCCGGCGCCGTTGTGGGTAACAGCACGGAGTGGCGTGGCCTGGGTCTGGATATCGAGCAGATCATGCCAGCCAGCCGCGCCGAACGCCTGGCTGCTGAGATCCTCACCCCCGCCGAACTGTTCCGCCTAGAAGCCTTGCCGACCGAACAGCGCGCGCAACGCATCAGCCTGACCTTCTCGCTCAAGGAAAGCCTGTTCAAAGCGCTCTACCCGCAGGTATTGCAGCACTTCTACTTTCAGGATGCCGAGCTGCTCAGCATCGACGCCGACAATAAAGTGCGTATGCGTCTGCTGATTGACCTGCATGCCGACTGGCCCGCTGGCAGCGAGCTGCAAGGTCAGTTCGCCGAGTTCGACGGTTATCTGCTCAGCCTGGTCAGCATCGCGGCCGCGACAGCTCGCCGCTAAAGCGCCTCCCACAATATGAAGCTGCCGCCTGATCTGACCACCTAAGGCAAAACCGAGGGCGGGGCTTCAGCCGCGACAAATACCTCGCGCCCATGCGATTGGCCTGACAAGCAGCGTTGCGGCATAACAGCGCCTTTAGCAAATCCGCTAAACTCGGCCGATTGCCGTCTGGAGTGCCCTATGCGCGAAGATTTGAATCAAGGCCTGATCGAGTTCCTCAAGGCCTCGCCAACCCCTTTCCATGCCACCGCCAGCCTGGCACTGCGCCTTGAAGCGGCCGGTTTTCAGCACCTGGACGAGCGCGCCAGCTGGCACACCGAGGCCGGCGGCCGTTATTACGTGACGCGCAACGACTCCTCGCTCATCGCCTTCAAGCTGGGCAAGCGCGCGCCACTGGAAGGCGGCATTCGCCTGGTTGGCGCACACACCGACAGCCCGTGCCTGCGGGTCAAACCGCAACCGGAGCTGCAGCAACAGGGCTTTTTCCAGCTCGGTGTTGAGGTGTACGGCGGCGCTTTGCTGGCGCCCTGGTTCGACCGCGACCTGTCGCTGGCCGGCCGGGTGACCTACCGCCGCGACGGCAAGGTGGAAAGCCAGCTGATCGACTTCCAGAAACCGATTGCGATCATTCCCAACCTGGCCATTCACCTCAACCGTGAAGCCAACCAGGGCTGGGCGATCAACCAGCAGATCGAGCTGCCACCGATCCTCGCGCAGCTATCCGGCGATGAGCCGGCCGATTTCCGCGCGCTGATTACCGATCAACTGGCCCGCGAGCACGACTTCAGCGCCGATGCAGTGCTCGATTACGAGCTGAGCTTCTACGACACCCAGAGCGCGGCGGTGATTGGCCTGAATGGCGACTTTATCGCCGGCGCGCGTCTGGACAACCTGCTGTCTTGCTACGCCGGGCTGCAGGCGCTGCTGGCAGCGCCAGATGAAGAAAGTTGCGTGTTGGTGTGCACCGACCACGAGGAAGTCGGCTCCTGCTCGGCCTGCGGCGCCGACGGGCCGATGCTCGAACAGGTGCTGCGTCGCGTGCTGCCAGACGGCGACGCCTTCGTCCGTACCATACAACGCTCTCTGCTGGTCTCGGCGGACAACGCCCACGGCGTACACCCCAACTATGCCGACAAGCATGACCAGAACCATGGCCCCAAGCTCAACGCCGGCCCGGTGATCAAGATCAACAGCAACCAACGCTACGCCACCAACAGCGAAACCGCTGGGTTCTTCCGTCATCTGTGCTTGGAAAATGAAGTGCCGGTGCAGAGCTTCGTCACCCGCAGCGACATGGGTTGCGGCTCGACCATCGGCCCGATCACCGCCAGCCAACTGGGCGTGCGCACCGTGGATATCGGCCTGCCGACCTTCGCCATGCACTCGATCCGCGAACTGGCCGGCAGCCATGATCTGGCGCATCTGGTGAAGGTGCTGACGGCGTTCTACGCCAGCGCCGAGCTGCCGTGATCGACGCCCCGTAGGGCGGACATACCGAAGGCTTGTCCGCCATCTGCTCGCCAGCGGTGGACAACGCTTCGCATGTCCACCCGACAACAGCGTGACGCGTAGCCCGGATGCAATCCGGGGAAGTCTATGCCGTACAAACCGCTCCCGGATTACATCCGGGCTACGGGCTGACGCACTGTATCTACAAGCTCGCGACATCGTAGGGTGGATGGCGCTTTATCCATCCACCAGGCCGCGATGGTGGATGCAAAAGCGCCATCCACCCTACGCAGTTACCATCACTCCGGCACCTCGACGCTTACATGCAGAGCGTCGTGGCGCCAGAACTCCAGATCGCAGTCAATCAGTCGGCCATGCTGGTCGCGGTTGATCCGCACAATCCGCAGCGCCGGGCTGCCCACCGCTACCTTCAATGCCGACGCGGCTTCGCTGTGCAACGCCGTGGGCACCATGTCGAAGCGCACTCGGCCGTAATGAATGTCGTATTCGCTGGCATACAGTTCGGTCAGCGAACGGGTCAGGTCGAAATCCAGAATGCCGGCAAAGTAATTCGGGTTGAGGTAGTGCTCGACGTACAGCACCAGGCGGCCGTCGATGCGCCGTGCGCGGCGGATCTGATAGACACTGGAGAGTGCCGGCAAAGCCAGTAGCTGGCAGATCTCGGCGCTGGCGGGAATCAGCCGCGCACTCAGCACTTCGGTAGCAGGCACTCGGCCCTGCTCGCCGACCATGGCGTGGAAGTGGCTGCGCACCAGCGGGTTGTAGGCCACGCGCGGCGGCGAAACAAACCAGCCGCGACGCTCCTCGCGGTAAATCAGCCCCTGGGCCTCAAGCTGGCCCAGCGCCTCGCGCAGGGTGATGCGCGTGGTATCGAATACCTCGCTGAGCTTGCGCTCGGCCGGCAACTGACTTCCCGATGGCAACAGGCCGTGTTCGATCTGTTCTTCCAATGCCCGGCATATTGCTGTGACTGCCCGCGGCGCTTCATCGCGCATCAAGACCTCCAAAATTGGACTAGTCCAGCCCCATTTCGGGGCATCAACCTGTGAGTGCAGCGGTAAAAACCATGTTTCAAGTTTAAGCAGTCTTGATGACCACGCCATGACAACTTTCTTTCAGCGCCAGTAAAAGCTGATAAAACTTGGCTTGCAGGCCATACATGACTGAATTTGTTCATGGTCTACGCTAGTGGTGCGCCAGTTTGTGCAACCCGGCTTGAGCCGGTAAATGACCAGCGTACATAAAACTGTCATTTAACAAGCCTAAATTGGCCTGGGTCTTGCTGATCTAGACCAGAACTTTTCACTGCACGCACTTCAATCGCAAAGGAGTTTCCAATGAAACAACTGCTGCTGGCTTCACTGATGGGCTCAGCCATCGCCCTGGCCACCTCGGCCATGGCTGCTGAAACGGACTTGCAAGCACTGGAAAAGGCCGCGCGCGCTGAAGGCGCGGTGAACAGCGTGGGCATGCCGGACAGCTGGGCCAACTGGAAGGACACCTGGGTTGACCTGAACAAGCTGTATGGCCTGAAGCATATGGACACCGACATGAGCTCGGCCCAGGAAATTGCCAAGTTCGCCGCCGAGAAAGAAAACGCCACCGCCGATATCGGCGACGTGGGTGCGGCCTTCGGCCCCATCGCCGTGCAGCAGGGTGTTACCCAGCCCTACAAGCCGAGCACCTGGGAGCAGATTCCAGCCTGGGCCAAGGACGCTGACGGCCACTGGATGCTCGCCTACACCGGCTCCATCGCCTTTATCGTCAACAAGCAACTGGTCAAGGACATCCCGCGCTCCTGGGCTGACCTGAAAAAGGGCACCTACAAAGTCTCTGCCGGCGATGTCAGCACCGCCGCACAAGCCGTAAACGGCGTGCTGGCTGCCGCCATCGCCATGGGCGGTAATGAAAGCAACGTGCAACCGGCGCTGGACTTCTACGGTGAACTGGCCAAGCAAGGCCGCCTGTCGCTGGCCAACCCAACCATCCAGACCCTGGAAAAAGGCGAAGTGGAAGTGGGCGTGGTATGGGACTTCAACGGCCTGAGCTACCGCGACCAGATCGACCCAAGCCGCTTCGAAGTGCTGATCCCTTCCGATGGTTCGGTGATCTCCGGCTACAGCACCATCATCAACAAGTGGGCGAAAAACCCCAACGCGGCCAAACTGGCGCGTGAGTACATCTTGAGCGACGCCGGTCAGATCAACCTGGCCAAAGGCAACGCCCGGCCGATCCGCGCCGAGCACCTGACCCTGCCAGCCGAAGTACAAGCCAAGCTGCTGCCGCAGGAGCAATACGCCAAGGTTCAGCCGATCAAGGATGCTGCTGCCTGGGAAGCCACTTCCAAAGCACTGCCGCGCCTGTGGCAGGAACACGTCATCATCAATATGAACTAATGCAATCTGGCCCCGGATACACTCCGGGGCCGATTCGGTTGCTAAGGCTTTCAATCATGTCGCACAACGTCATCCTCGTGGTTCTGGATGGCTTGAGCTATCAGGTGGCTCAGCATGCGCTGGGGCATCTGCAGGCTTACTGCCAGGCTGGACGCGCCGCGCTGTATAAGCTCGACTGTGAACTCCCGGCCCTGTCACGCCCGCTCTATGAAGCGATTCTGACCGGTGTTGCGCCCATCGACAGCGGCATCGTCAATAACGATGTTTCGCGCCTGTCGACCCAGCGCAGCATGTTCCACTACGCCCGCGACGCTGGGCTGATTACCGCTGCGGCGGCCTATCACTGGGTCAGCGAGCTGTATAACCGCTCACCGTTCCACGCCGCCCGCGACCGTCACACGGCAGACGCCAACCTGCCGATTCAGTACGGCCATTTCTACTACGCCGACCATTACCCGGATTCGCACCTGTTCGCCGATGCGGAAAGCCTGCGCCTGCGCCATGCGCCCAACCTGCTGCTGGTGCACCCGATGAATATCGACGACGCCGGCCACAAGCACGGCCTCGACAGCGCACAGTACCGCAACAACGCGCGCATGGCCGATGTGCTGCTGGCCGAATATATCCAGCCCTGGCTCGACGCCGGCTACCAGATTCTGGTGACCGCCGACCACGGCATGAACAACGACCGCAGCCACAACGGCCTGCTGCCGGAAGAACGCGAAGTACCGCTGCTGGTACTTGGCAGTGCCTTCAGCCTCAACCCCAACGCCCAGCCGAAACAGCTGGAGTTGTGCGGCACGGTCTGTGAACTGCTCGGCGTGGCCCACGACAAACCTGTCTGCCGGGAGCTCCTCGCATGATCTCTGCCCTGCGCGGCAAATGGCTGGCGCTGCTGTGCCTGCTGCCCTTTGCCCTGTTCTTTATCGCCTTTCAGATCGCCCCGCTGCTCTGGGTGGCCAGCAACAGCCTGCACACTGCCGAAGGCTGGGGCCTGGGCAATTTCCAGCAGGCCTTCGCCTCGCCGTTCTACCGCCAGGCCATGCGTCACAGCCTCGAAGTGGCGTTCTGGTCGAGCCTGATCGGCATCAGCATCGCCATTCTCGGCAGCTACTCGCTGCGTCAGGTTGATAGCCGCCTGCGCGACTTCGTCATGGCGTTTTCCAACATGACCAGCAACTTCTCCGGGGTGCCACTGGCCTTCGCCTTTATCATCCTGCTGGGTTTTAACGGCGCACTGACCATCCTGCTCAAGCAGGCGGGGATCATCGAGGATTTCAACCTCTACTCGAAAACCGGCCTGATCGTGCTGTACACCTACTTCCAGATTCCCCTCGGCGTGCTGCTGCTCTACCCGGCTTTCGACGCCTTGCGTGAAGACTGGCGCGAATCGGCCGAATTACTCGGCGCGAGCAACTGGCAGTTCTGGCGGCATATCGGCCTGCCCGTGCTGACCCCGGCGCTACTCGGCACCTTTGTGATTCTGCTGGCCAACGCCCTCGGCGCCTACGCCACGGTGTATGCACTGACCACTGGCAACTTCAATATCCTGCCGATTCGGATTGCCGCCATGGTTTCCGGCGACATCTTCCTCGACCCGAATATGGCCAGTGCCCTGGCGATGATTCTGGTTGGCCTGATGACCCTGATTACCATCGTTCACCAATGGCTGCTGCGCCGGAGCTACCATGTCCCACGCTGAAAAACGCTCGCCGCTGTTCCACCAGTTGGTGGTCTACAGCCTGCTGCTGATCCTTTTGCTGCCGCTGCTTGGCACCCTGCTCTACTCGTTTTCCACCAGCTGGTCGGCCAGCGTGCTGCCCAGCGGGCTGACCTTCAAGTGGTACCTGGCGCTGTGGAGCGATGCGCGCTTCCTCGCCGCGTTTGGCCGCTCGCTGCTGGTCTGCCTGGCCGCTTTGGCGCTGTCGCTGGTGCTGATTCTGCCGCTGCTGTTTGTGGTCAGTTATCACTTCCCCAAACTCGATGCGGTGATGAACGTGCTGATCCTGCTGCCGTTCGCCATCCCGCCGGTGGTGTCCTCGGTCGGCTTGATGCAGCTGTTCGCTGGCGGCCCGCTGCCGATCCTCGGTACGCCGTGGATTCTGATTGGCTGCTTCTTCACCATTGCCCTGCCGTTTATGTACCGGGCCATCAGTAACAACCTGCAGGCAATCAACCTGCGCGACCTGATGGACGCTGCCCACCTGCTCGGCGCCAGCACCGGACGCGCGGCCTTTATGGTGGTGCTGCCCAACCTGCGCAAGGGCTTGATGGTCTCGGTGTTTCTCTCCTTCAGTTTCCTGTTCGGTGAGTTCGTCTTCGCCAACCTACTGGTCGGCAGCCGCTACGAAACCCTGCAGGTGTACCTCTACAACATGCGCAACGACAGCGGCCACTTCACCAGCGCCCTGGTGATTTCCTACTTCCTGTTCGTGCTGCTGATGACCTGGGCGGCCAACCGCCTGAATAAGGACAAGTCATGAGTTATCTGAGTATTCAAGGCCTGCACAAAAGCTACGGCGATACCGCGATCTTCAGCGATATCAACTGCGAGATCGCCAAGGGCGAATTCATCACCCTGCTTGGCCCGTCCGGCTGCGGCAAATCCACCCTGCTGCGCTGCATCGCCGGCCTGACCGGAGTGAATGGCGGACAGATTCTGCTCGACGGTGAGGACCTGGTGCCCGTAGCCCCGCAAAAGCGCGGCATCGGCATGGTGTTCCAGAGCTACGCGCTGTTCCCCAATATGACCGTGCAACAGAACGTCGCCTTTGGCCTGCGCATGCAGAAGGTAAAAGGCAGCGAAGCCGAACAGCGGGTCAAGGAAGTGCTGGAGCTGGTTGAGCTGAATGACTTCGCCGGCCGTTACCCGCAGCAACTGTCCGGTGGCCAGTGCCAACGCGTGGCTCTGGCCCGTTCGCTGGTCACCCGCCCACGCCTGCTGCTGCTCGATGAACCGCTGTCGGCGCTGGATGCGCGGATTCGCAAACACCTGCGCGAGCAGATCCGCAGCATCCAGCAGGAGCTGGGCCTGACCACCATCTTCGTCACCCATGATCAGGAAGAAGCGCTGGTCATGAGCGACCGCATCTTCCTGATGAACGCCGGTAAGATCGTCCAGAGCGGCGATGCGGAAACCCTCTACACCGCCCCGGCCGATGCCTTTGCCGCCGGGTTTATCGGCAACTACAACCTGCTCGACGCCGATGCTGCCAGCCGCTTGCTGCTGCGCCCGGTCAACAGCCGCGTGGCGATCCGCCCGGAAGCCATCCAGATTGGCGTCCAGGGCAGCATCGAAGGGCAGATCCGCAGCCATCGTCTGCTCGGCAACGTAATCCGTTACCGCATCGAGGCGCGCGGCGTCGAACTGCTGGTGGACGTGCTCAACCGCTCCCCGGCGGACCTGCACGCCAGCGGGCAACGCATCAACCTGAACATTGAAGACAACGCAATCTGTGAGGTGGCCTGATGGCCCTGGCAATTTTCGACCTGGACGAAACCCTGATCGGCGGTGACTGCGCCAGCCTGTGGACCCAGGAAATGGTCAAGCTCGGCTGGGCCGACGCCGACAGTTTTATCGCCCATGAACAGGAGCTGATGCGCCAATACGCCGCCGGCAGCCTGGCCATGGAAGACTATATGGCCTTTACCCTGTCGCCGCTGGTGGGCCGCACGCCGGAAGAAGTCGCCCATGTGGTCGAGCCCTTTGTCGAAGACGTGATCGAGCCGATTTTCTACAGCGACGCCACCCGCTGCCTGGCTAACCACCGCGCCGCCGGTGACCGGGTGCTGGTGATTTCCGCCTCGGCGCATTTTCTGGTCAGCGCCGTTGCCGCGCGCTTAAAGATCGAAGAAGTGCTGGCCATCGACCTAGAAGTTCAGCACGGCCACTACAGCGGCCGTACTCAGGGCGTGATGACCTACCGCGAAGGCAAGGTGATTCGCCTGCAAGCATGGCTGCAGGAACAGGGCGAAAGCCTGGAGGGCGCCTACTTCTATTCCGACTCACGCAACGACCTGCCGCTGCTGCAGGTGGTCGACAAGCCCTATGTGGTCAACCCCGACCCCACCCTGCTTGCGCACGCGCAGCAGGCCGGCTGGCCGATTCTAAGCTGGCGCTGATGGCACTTAGCTGAATGCAAAAGACCCACAGCTGTGGGTCTTTTGCTATGCGCTCGGGTAAAGTGCCAACGCGACGCGGACCAGATTACCTCGCCCAGATGGACGTCCATGAACCTTTACCGTCACCCGCCGGCTGCGGCTGCCAAGGCGTTACTGGCCGCTGCCGGGCTGCCAACGGCAGACCTTGCAGCCGAACACTTCGCGCACTTTATCGCCACCGGCCCGGCGCACGCCCCCGAGGCGCTGATCGGCCTGCAGCCTTATGCCGAGCTGGCGCTGCTGCGCTCACTGGTGGTCAGCCCCGAAGCGCGCGGCAAGGGTTATGGCGGCGCACTGCTCGCCGAAATCGAAGCCTATGCACAGCAACTCGGCGTACGCGAGCTGTACCTGCTAACCAACAGCGCCGAAGCCTTCTTCAGCCGCCGTGGTTACAGCAGCGTCGAGCGAGCCGGTGTGCCTGAAGTGATTCGCCAGACGGCCGAATTTTCCAGCCTTTGCCCTGCGAGCGCGGTGTGTATGCACAAGCGGATCGAGGCGCGCTGATGGACTGCAGCTCCCCGCTCGCCGCCTACCAGCAGGCCATCGACCGCGACGGCTTTAAATCCGACCCGTCACAGTGGCAAGCAGCCCAGGCCCTGCACGACTGTCACCAGGCCTTGCACCAGGCCACACCAACGCATCCAATCAACGGGGTGTATCTGTGGGGGCCGGTCGGCCGTGGCAAGACCTGGCTGATGGACAGCTTTTACAAGGGCCTGAAAGTCCCGGCGCGGCGTCAGCACTTTCACCACTTTATGCGCTGGGTGCATATGCGCCTGTTTCAGCTCACCGGTACGCCGGACCCGCTGCAGGCGCTGGCCGTGGAGCTGAGCCGCGAGGTGCGCGTGCTGTGCTTCGATGAGCTGTTTGTCAGCGATATCGGCGATGCGATTATTCTCGGCCGGCTGTTTCAGGTGATGTTCGAACAGGGCGTGGTGCTGGTCGCCACGTCCAACCAACCGCCCGAACAGCTGTATGCCGAAGGCTTTAACCGCGAACGCTTTCTGCCGGCGGTGGCCGCCCTGCAGCGGCATATGCAGGTGGTGAGCATCAACGGCGAGCAAGACCATCGCCTGCACCCAGGCGCCGCGCATACCCGCTATTGGGTCGCCACGCCTGGGCTGCCCAGTGTGCTGAGCCGGACCTTTAGCCAGCTGGCTGCAGGCAAGCCCAGCAGTGATCAAGCGCTCACGCTCGGCAACCGCAGCGTGCAGACCCTGCGCCACTGCGACGGCGTGCTATGGTGCCGCTTTGCCGATCTGTGCGAGCAGCCCTTGGCCGCGCCGGACTTTATCGCTCTGTGCGACCGTTTCCAGGCCATTCTGGTTAGCGAAGTGCCCAACCTGAGCAGCCCGCAACGCGCGGCGAAAATCGCCCGCGGCACCGAAGATGGCGTGGAGCGGGTGCAGGCCGGTGACCGCCAGTTACCCGCCCTGTCGGTCAAGGATGACAGCGTGCGACGCTTTATCGCCCTGGTGGATGAGTGCTACGACCGCAAGGTACCGCTATACCTCGAAGCCCAGGTGCCGCTCGCCGAGCTCTATACCGAGGGCTACCTGAGCTTCGCCTTTCGCCGCACCCTAAGCCGCTTGCAGGAGATGCAACTGCAGCGCTTCGGGGCTTAATCGAGGGCCATGCACCAGTTAAGTGTTGAAGTCTGTGGGCCCACCAGATGATGCCTGGAGGCGCAGTAATCCGTAGGGTGGGTTAGGCGCACGACCACAGGCGATCCGGTGATGCGCAATCAGTTGCGCCGTAACCCACCAGAGCTGGCAGACCGACTAACGCTTGGTGGGTTACGTGGCGCACCAATACCGCAGTGACCTTGCTAACTTGTCTCTGCGCCACTAACCCACCCTACGAAAACTGCGTGCGACAGGTAATTGGGGCATGCCTTAAAGCACGGCTTATCAAGCCTGCATGGCCCAGCCATGCACACTCATCGCTGCCTGGCGCAACGCCTCGGAACGGGTCGGATGTGGGTGGCAAATCAGCGCAATATCTTCGGCCGAGGCACTGAACTCCAGCGCCACACAGTATTCGCCGATCAGCTCGCCGGCGCTGGGACCAATGATATGCACACCGAGAATCTGGTCGGTGCGCTCATCGGCCAGCACTTTGACGAAGCCTTCGGCCTCGTGATTGATCTTCGCCCGGCTGTTGGCGGTAAAGGGAAATTTGCCGACCTTGTAGGCGCGCCCTTCGGCCTTCAACTGCTCCTCGGTCTTACCCACGGTGGCGACTTCCGGCTTGGTGTAGATCACTCCGGGAATCGCCTCGTAATTGACCTCGGCGGCATGCCCGGCGATGCGCTCGATACAGGCGATGGCTTCATCTTCGGCCTTGTGCGCGAGCATTGGTCCTGAGGTCACGTCGCCGATAATCCAGATGCCCGGCACGCCGCTTTTGTGCTGCTGGTTTTCCAGCATGCCGCGCTTGTCGGTGGCCAGGCCCACGGTTTCCAAACCCAGGCCGGCGGTATAGGGACGGCGACCGATGGCGACCAGCACATAATCAGCCTGTAATTGCTCAACAGCGCCGCCGGCAGCCGGCTGCAGGTCAAGGGTTACACCTTTGGCCGTGGCCTTGGCGGCGCTGACCTTGGTTGCCAGTTTGAAACTCATGCCCTGCTTGCTCAGGGTGCGCTGCAGGGTTTTCGCGGTTTCGTTATCCAGGCCCGGGCAAATGCGGTCGAGGTATTCCACCACCGTCACTTCGCTGCCCAAGCGCCGCCACACCGAACCCAGCTCCAGGCCGATCACCCCGGCACCAATCACCACCAGGTGCTTGGGCACTTGCGGCAAAGCCAGCGCGCCGGTCGAATCGAGAATGCGCTGGTTATCAATCGTCACCCCAGGCAGTGGCGTCGGTTCCGAGCCGGTGGCGATCACGATGTCCTTGGCCTGCAACTCACTTACGCTGCCATCAGCGAGGGTCACGGTAACCTTGCCCGGCCCGTTCAAACGGCCCCAGCCCTTGATCCACTCGACCTTGTTCTTGCGAAACAGAAACTCAATGCCCTTGGTCAGGGCCGTTACGCTCTCATCCTTCTGCTTCATCATCTGCGCCAGATTCAGCGTCGGCGTGACCTCGATACCGAGGTTATTCAGCTCGCCGCTGGTCGCCGCTTCATACAACTCCGAGGCATGCAGCAAGGCCTTCGACGGCATGCAGCCGACATTCAGGCAAGTGCCACCCAGAGTCTCGCGCCCCTCGATACAGGCGACTTTCAAGCCCAGTTGCCCAGCACGGATGGCTGCGTTGTAGCCGCCGGGGCCACCACCGATGATCAGCACGTCATAGTTGCTCATGGAATTGCTCCTAGGGTTTAGCCAACCAGCGCCGCGTTCGCTGCTGGCCGTGAGCGCAGCAGGTGAAAGGCGCAGAACGCCGCAACGGCAAATAAACTGTTCAGCAACACCATAGGCCAAGCCGAGCCATCCGCCAGCAGGCTAAGCAAGACGCCGCTGCAGGTGGCGCCGGCCATTTGCGCAAAGCCCATAAAGCCTGCGGCCAGCCCAGCGCGGTGGGCATTGGGAATCACCGCGCCAGCCACCGATGCCGGCAGCAACATGCCGCCGCCCAGAGTGACCAACACCTGGGGCAACGACAGGCCGAGCAGCGACAAACCAAACAGCAGATAAATCGCCAAGGTGGCCAGCGCTCCGCTCGCCACCAGCGCCGCGCCTATGCCGACGATCTTCTCCGGCCCCAACTGTAGGATGCGCCGCTGGGTAAACAACGCGCCGGCGATCAGCGCCGAAACAATCGCCGCGAAGGTGATGCCGTATTGCGCCGGGCTCAGCCCGAGCAGGCCGATATACACCGAGGAAGAGCCGGCAATTACCGCGAACATCGCGCCATAGGTGCAGGCCAGCGTCAGGGCCAGCGCGCGGAACGAGGCGGCGCGCAGCAGATCGGCATAGTTACCGGCCAGGCTGCTCAGTTGCCCGGCTTGCGGGTCGAGTTGCCGATTGCTTTCGCGGTACAGGCCCAACACCGCAGCCACGATGGCAACGCCGATCAGCAGTGCCAGGGCAATCGGCGCACGCCAGCCGCCATACAGCGTCAGCACGCCGCCCAACATCGGCGACAGGACGATGGCGCAGAGCATGCCAATCACCGTCAGCGCCAATGCAGGCCCAGCCTGCGCCTGCCACACATCGCGAACGATGGCCCGCGCCAGGACCAATGCCGCGCAGGCACCAAGCCCCTGCAGCACCCGGGCGGCAATAAATTCACCCATGCTGCTGGCCAGCAGCATCCACAAGGTGGCGAGCAGATAGACCAGCAGCCCGGCGATCAGCACCGGACGCCGGCCGATGCGATCCGACAGCGGACCGAGCAGCAACTGGCCCAGACCAAAGGCGGCGACGAAAGCCGATAGAGCCAGCAGGCTGCTGCCGGGGCGAGCCGTCATGATCAGCTCGATAACGCCCAGGCTGGGGATGATCAGCTGAGTGGAAATCTCTCCAAGGGCGGTCAGGGCCACCAAAATCAGCAGCAGGCTGCGCGACGGCAAGGGATAACGAGGCATGGGCGTGGGTCCTGTGATCACGGGCTGGCGTGGTTCGCCAAACTTTAATATTTCAACCATAATACAAACAATTAAATTACGCTTGTAATTTTAAAGCCAGCACAAACAGAGGCCCACTCATGAGCATCCCACCACGCGAAGAAAAACTGGCCGAATGGCTCGCCGCCGAACAGGCCATGCGCGCCAGCCTCGGCGCACCCGGCAGCATGAGCCTGGCGCAGGTCAGCGAACTGTTGCCGCAAGAATTCTTTGACGGCATCGGCCGCGGTGAACTGCCCTCGCCGCCCATCGGCCATCTGCTGGATTTTGTCCCGCTGGAGTGGTCATCCGGGCGCTTCGTCTTCCAGGGCACACCCGATGCGCGCCACTACAACCCGCTGGGCAGCGTGCACGGCGGCTATGCCGCCACCCTGCTCGACTCCTGCATGGGCTGCGCCATCCACACCCAGCTGCAGCGCGGCCAGGGTTACACCACCACTGACCTACGCATCAGCTACATCCGTGCCCTCAGTACCAAGGTCGGCCCGATCCGCGCCGAAGGCCGCATCGTGCACATCGGCCGCACCACCGCGCTGGCCGAAGGGCGCATCTACGATGTAGACGACCGTCTGTACGCCGTCGGCTCAACCACCTGCCTGATTCTCAGCATGCCTGGGGCAGCGCCTACACCCGGCACTGAAACACCGGGTCGAAGCGAGTAAGATGGCAGGCAACATCTGAAACCAGCGGCCAGGTACTCCATGCGATATTCCGAAGACCACAAAGCCCAGACCCATCAGCGCATCATCGAAGAGGCCGCACGCCTGTTCCGCCGCGACGGCGTTGGCGCCACCGGCCTGCAGCCGCTGATGAAAACCCTGGGGCTGACCCATGGCGGCTTCTACGCCCACTTCAAATCGAAAGATGAGCTGGTGGAAACCGCCCTGCGTCACAGTGCTGACAAGCTGACGGCGGTCACCAACGAAATGGCCAACAGCGATAAACCGCTGACCCGCCTGATCAGCGGCTACCTGTCGTCCGCCCACCGCGCCGATCCGGGCGATGGCTGCCCACTGCCGACCATGTCCGCCGAGCTGGGCCAACGCGGCGCACCCAGCCCGGTGACCGATGAGCTGATCCGCGACCGCCTGCAAACCATCGAAGCTGGCCTTAGCGTTGAGCACGCCGATGAACAGAGCGTGCTGATTCTTAGCGCCATGGTTGGCGCCCTGCTGCTGTCACGCAGCGTCAGCGACCCGGAGCTGTCTGACCGCTTGCTGAAAACCACCCGCCGCCTGCTGATCGAACAGAACACTGACGACGCAGCACAACGCGCCTGATTGCAACGACTAAGCGCCACCAAACAAAAGCCCTGACTGTCTCCAGCCAGGGCTTTTGCATGTGCGGTCATTGGTTTACTTGTAACGAGCTGCCGCGCTGCTGTGCGACAGGTTCGGCGCCAGCTTGCCGCGGGCATCGGTAAAGGCCTGCCAGTCAGCGGCATCCGGCAGCGATGGAATGGTGATCAGCTCGCCCTGGTCGAAACCGGCCAGCGCCGCATCAACCATTTCGCCGACCTCCATGATCATGCTGGCCGGCAGGGCCGAATCATCCATACCGCTGCGCTCCCAGATTTCGGTGCGGGTAATCCCGGGCAATACGGCCTGCACCTGCAGGCCTCGGGCCTTCACCTCACCGTTGAGGGTCTGGGTCAGGCTCAGTACATAGGCCTTGGTGGCGCTGTACACGGCATTGAACATTTCCGGCGCCAGGGCCACCACCGAGGCGATATTGATGATTGCCCCACGCCCGGCGGCGGTGAAGTTGGCAGCGGCTGCAGTGGACAGGTGGGTCAGCGAAACCACATTGAGCAGAATCATCCGATCGACGGTATCGAGATCGGCCTCAGCCAGCTGGCCGTTCATGGCCATACCGGCGTTATTGACCAGCGTGCTGATGGCCTTGTCAGTGCGCAGGCGCTGAGTAACCGCGTGCAGATCAGCCTTGTCAGTCAGGTCGGCCTTCAGCACTTCGATCTTTACCCCGTACTGCTCAGTCAAACGCGCAGACAGGGCCTGCAGGCGCGGCAGATCGCGGGCCACCAGCAGCAGGTCGTAACCGCGCTGCGCCAGGCGCTCGGCGTAGGTAGCACCAATGCCTGATGAAGCGCCGGTGATCAATGCAGTGCCTTTCTCGTTATGCGTGCTCATGCTGTGTCTCCTGGGTGTACGGGGTAGTGAGGTTGTCTGGAGGTATAGTGCGCCAATTTATATTATGCTCATAATATAAATATTATATGTCGACCATAATAAAAACTATCGGCAGCTATTGCGCTGATATTCCGGGCGTCAAGCCCCAGGAAGTCAGGGTTAAGCGCCTGAACGCAGCGCAAAAAAAAGCGGACAACCGGTGAAGGTTGTCCGCTTTTATACGACGTAGCGCGTCTAGCTTTAGCTGCGGATCAGATGATCGAAGGCGCTCAGGGAGGCCTTGGCGCCCTCGCCCATGGCAATCACGATCTGCTTGTACGGCACAGTAGTCACGTCACCGGCGGCAAACACCCCCGGGATATTGGTGGCACCCTTGGCGTCGACAATGATTTCACCAAAACGCGACAGCTCTACGCTGCCCTTCAGCCAGTCAGTGTTAGGCAGCAGGCCGATCTGAACGAAGATGCCTTCCAGCTCGACGCTGTGCAGCTCTTCAGTGGTGCGATCCTTGTACACCAGCGCATTGACCTTCTGACCATCGCCTTTGACTTCGGTGGTCTGTGCGCTCTTGATCACGGTGACGTTGGGCAGGCTGTAGAGCTTCTTCTGCAGCACGGCGTCGGCACGCAGGGTGTCGGCGAACTCCAGCAGGGTCACGTGGGCCACGATGCCGGCAAGGTCAATCGCCGCCTCGACACCAGAGTTACCGCCGCCGATTACCGCTACGCGCTTGCCCTTGAACAACGGGCCGTCGCAGTGCGGGCAGAAGCACACGCCCTTGGCCTTGTATTCCTGCTCGCCGGGTACGCCCATCTCGCGCCAGCGCGCGCCGGTGGAGAGGATCAGGGTCTTGGCCTTGAGGCTCGCACCGTTGTCGAACTTCACCTCATGCAAGCCGCCTTCGCTGCTCGCCGGCACCAGGGCGCTGGCGCGCTGCAGGTTCATAATGTCGACTTCGTACTCACGCACGTGCTCTTCGAGGGCGCGTACCAGCTTCGGCCCTTCGGTTTCTTTCACCGAGATAAAGTTCTCGATGGCCATGGTGTCCAGCACCTGGCCACCAAAACGCTCGGCAGCAAGGCCGGTACGAATGCCCTTACGCGCCGCGTAAATGGCAGCCGCGGCGCCGGCTGGACCACCACCGATCACCAGCACGTCGAAGGCTTGCTTGGCGCTCATCTTCTCGGCATCGCGGTTGGCTGCGCCGGTGTCGATCTTGGCGAGGATTTCCTTCACCTCCATACGGCCGGAAGCAAACACTTCGCCGTTCAGGTAGATGCTCGGCACGGCCATCACCTGGCGACGCTCGACTTCTTCCTGGAACAACGCACCGTCGATCGACACGTTGCGGATATTCGGATTGAGCACCGCCATCAGGTTCAGCGCCTGAACCACATCCGGGCAGTTCTGGCAGGACAGCGAGTAGTAGGTCTCGAACTCAAACGTGCCTTCAATGCTCGTGATCTGCTCGATGGTTTCGGCATCCAGCTTGGACGGATGGCCGCCCACCTGCAGCAGCGCCAGTACCAGCGAGGTGAACTCGTGGCCCATGGGAATGCCGGCGAAGGTCAGGCCGATGTTCGCACCAGGGCGGTTAAGCGAGAACGACGGACGACGGGCGTCGCTGCCATCGGTCTTCAGGGTGATCTTGTCGGTCAGGCCGACGATGGTTTGCAGCAGCTCAAGCAGCTCCTGGGATTTGGCACTGTCATCGAGGGACGCGACGATCTCGAACGGCAGGGTGACCTTTTCCAGGTAGGCCTTCAACTGGGTTTGCAGGTTAGCGTCCAACATGGCGGATAGTCCTCAATGACAAAAATTCTGGGCAATAAAAAATTGTCAGGAACAATTTTTAACGTCGCGTAGCGACGGCCTACAGGGTGCTGCCAAGGAATGGCAGGCAATAAAATGCCCGGGCGGATCGCGCCCGGGCATCGGGCACCACAAGGGTCGGGTTACGACCCTGACAGCGCTAAGTACTCCCCTCCCCGAGCCTGAGCCCAGGGCGGGTGTTGGCAGATTTAGATCTTGCCAACCAGGTCCAGGGAAGGAGCCAGAGTCTTCTCGCCTTCTTTCCACTTGGCTGGGCACACTTCGCCTGGGTGAGCAGCGGTGTACTGAGCAGCTTTCAGCTTGCGCAGGGTTTCCGATACGTCACGAGCGATTTCGTTGGAGTGGATTTCAACGGTCTTGATCACGCCTTCCGGGTTGATCAGGAAGGTGCCACGCAGAGCCAGGCCTTCTTCTTCGATGTGCACGCCGAAAGCGCGGGTCAGGGCGTGGGTTGGATCACCAACCAGCGGGAACTGAGCCTTGCCTACAGCTGGCGAAGTTTCGTGCCAGACTTTGTGGGAGAAATGGGTGTCGGTGGTGACGATGTAAACTTCAGTGCCGGCATCGCGGAACGCAGCGTAGTTGTTGGCAGCGTCTTCGATCTCAGTCGGGCAGTTGAAGGTGAAGGCGGCTGGCATGAAGATCAGTACCGACCACTGGCCTTTCAGGGACTGCTCGGTCACTTCGATGAACTTGCCGTTGTGGAAAGCGTTAGCCTTGAACGGTTGAACTTGGGTGTTGATGAGATTCATCTCGGGTTCCTTGTTGAGGGTTAGAAATTTACAGGGCGCATCTTAGCGCCTTATGCAAAAAAAGCTTATTGATTGCCGCCATGATTCCGATTGATTAAGCCAATCGACCCCGGGCTTTATTCCAAGGCTGGGTCTATTAGCAGAACCAGCTTGCCGTTGACCTGATTGCTCGCCAACGCCGCAAAGGCGGCTTCGGCATCTTTGAGGGCATAAGCCTGCTGAAGTTGCGGTTTAAGCCGCCCCTCGGCAAACAGCGGCCAGACAAATTGCTGCAGATCGCGCAACAGATCGGCCTTGAACTGTTCATCACGATTGCGCAGGGTCGAGCCGATCAGCGCAATGCGCTTGCCCAATACCACCGCCAGATCCAGCTCAGCCTTGCGCCCGCCGAGCAAACCGATGTTTACCCAACGGCCATCCATAGCCAGTAAATCGAGGTTAAGTGCGGCGTAGCTGCCGCCCACCGGGTCGAGAATCACATCAAACGGGGCAAAATCACGCAGCGCCTGCAGCTGTTCCTCACCACGCAGCACACCGCCCTGAGCGCCGAGGCTTTCGCAGTAAGTCAAACGCTCAGCTGAACCGACACTGACCCAGCACGGGCTGCCAAAGGCTTTACACAATTGAATGGCCGCCGAACCCACGCCGCTGGCGCCGGCATGCAGCAACACCTTCTGCCCAGGCTTCAACGCCGCCAGCTGGAACAGATTGAGCCAGGCCGTGGCGTACACCTCGGGCAACGCCGCCGCTTCGGCCAGCGTCATGCCTTCGGGCACCGGCAAAGCATGCCGCGCATCAACCACCACCTCCTCGGCCATGCCGCCACCGCTCAGCAACGCGCAAACCCGGTCGCCAACTTTCCAGTCACAACCGGCGCCCACTTCACTGACGATACCGGCGCACTCCAGCCCAAGCACCTCACTGGCGCCTGGCGGTGGCGGATAAAGCCCGGCACGCTGCAACAAGTCAGCGCGATTCAACCCGGCGGCCGCTACACGGATGCGAATTTCCCCTACATCACAGGCCGGCGCTGGGTGTTGCGCCCATTCCACACGGCCTTCAACGCCTTGCAATGCCTTCACGCTGCCTCCATAGTGCATTTGAACCGAGCCCGGCGCTGACCGCCGGGCTTTTGCATTGCGCCGATGGAACCTGGCGCCCTTAAAGACGGCCTAATATGCGTTATCAACTGCCCACACGTCGAATTAGCATGAAGCGATCCCTACTCAGCGTCACCCTCGCCTTTTCGTTTGCCCTGAGCGCCTTGCCGCTCGCGGCGAAAACCACCAGTGACGACTCCTGGGAATACCTGCAGCCTGACCGCGAGCAGGTCATCGCCAGCCTCAACGTCGTGGAATTGTTGAAGCGCCATCACTACAACAAGCCACCGCTGAATGACGAGCGCTCGGAGAAGATCTATCAGGGCTACCTGAAGATGCTCGACCCCTCGCGCAGCTACTTTATTGCCTCCGATATCGCCGAGTTCGATCAATGGCGTACGCGCTTTGACGACCTGCTGAAAAACGGCGACCTGCAACCCGGCTTTGCCATCTACAAACGCCACCTGGAGCGTTTGCAGAGCCGCCTGCAGTTCACCCTGAACATGCTGGAAAAAGGCGTCGACAAGATTGACCTCGACAGCGATGAAAGCCTGCTGGTCGACCGCGAGAACGCGCCCTGGGTCAAGGATCTCGCCGAACTCGACGACCTCTGGCGCAAGCGCGTCAAAGACGAAGTGCTGCGCCTGAAAATCGCCGGCAAAGAGCCCAAGGCGATTCAAGAGCTGCTGACCAAGCGCTACAACAACCAGCTTGCGCGGCTCAAGCAGACCCGCGGCGAAGACGTGTTCCAGGCTTACATCAACGCCTTTGCCATGTCCTACGACCCACACACCACCTACCTGTCGCCGGACAATGCAGAAAACTTCGACATCAATATGAGCCTGTCGCTCGAAGGCATTGGTGCCGTGCTGCAAAGCGACAACGAACACGTCAAGGTCGTGCGCCTGGTGCCGGCTGGCCCGGCGGAAAAGAGCAAGCAGATCTCCCCCGCCGACAAGATCATCGGCGTGGCTCAGGGCAGCAAGGAAATGGTCGACGTGATCGGCTGGCGCCTGGATGAAGTGGTCAAACTGATTCGCGGCCCGAAAGGTTCCACTGTGCGCCTGGAAGTGATTCCAGCGAGCAACGCGCCGAACGATCAAACCAGCAAAGTGGTCGCCATCACCCGTGAGGCGGTCAAGCTGGAAGAGCAAGCCGCGAAAAAATCCATCCTCAACCTCAAGCACGACAACCGCGACTACAAGCTCGGGGTCATCGAGATTCCAGCCTTCTACCTGGATTTCAAGGCCTTCCGTGCGGGCGATCCGAATTACAAAAGCACCACCCGTGACGTAAAACGCCTGCTCACCGAGCTGGAGAAGGAAAAAGTCGATGGCGTGGTCATCGACCTGCGCAACAACGGCGGCGGCTCGCTACAGGAAGCCACCGAACTGACCGGCCTGTTTATCGACCAAGGTCCGACCGTACTGGTGCGCAACAGCGATGGCCGCGTTGATGTACTGGCCGACGAGAACACCGGCATTTACTACAAAGGCCCACTGGCCGTGCTGGTCAATCGCCTGTCGGCCTCGGCTTCGGAAATTTTCGCCGGCGCCATGCAGGACTACCACCGCGCGCTGATCCTCGGCGGCCAAACCTTCGGCAAAGGCACCGTGCAGACCATCCAGCCGCTCAACCATGGCGAGCTGAAGCTGACCCTGGCCAAGTTCTACCGCGTCTCCGGGCAGAGCACTCAGCACCAGGGCGTGATTCCCGACATCCAGTATCCAGACATCATGGACACCAAGGAAATCGGCGAGAGCGCCCTGCCCGAGGCCCTGCCATGGGACAGCATCAAGCCGGCGATCAAGCCAGAGCTGGACCCGATCAAACCGTTCCTCGCCGAACTGCAGAGCCGTTTTGAACAGCGCACCGCGCAAAACCCGGATTTCACCTTCGCCCGTGAACGCCTGCAGCTGGCGCAGAAGCTGATGGAAGAAACCACCGTCAGCCTCAATGAAAGCAAACGTCGCGCCCAGCACACGGATATCGAAGGCCAACAATTGGCCATCGAGAACAGCCGCCGCAAAGCCAAAGGCGAAACCCTGCTGAACAAACTCAAGGAAGAAGACGAAGACGCACTGCCGGTGGAAGACAAGAAAACCAAGCCGGAAGAGGATGCCTACCTCGCCGAAAGCGGGCGCATCCTGCTCGACTATCTGGGCTTGAACACTCGCCTGGCCAAGCAGTAAAACAGCGAGCGTCATCAAAGGGTCATCAAACTGTCGTGAAATGCGGGGACTGGTAGCCATGCCAGTCCCCGTTTTTTTATGCACAGAGAGCCGCCATGATCGTCACCGAGCAGTTCAGCGCGTTGGACAGCATCCTCGCCAATGGCGACCTGCACAGCTTGTTTCAACCTATCTTCTCGCTCTCCGAACGGCGCATCCTCGGTTATGAAGCCCTCAGTCGCGGCCCGTCCAACAGCGCCCTGCACTCGCCGATCAACCTGTTCGCCGTCGCCCGCAGTGCCGGCCGCCTGAGTGAACTGGAACTGCTCTGCCGCAAGAATGCCTGCCAGCGCTTCAGCCAGCTCAAGCTTGAAGGCAAGCTGTTCCTCAACGTCTCACCGGACTCGCTGATGGAGCCCAAGCACCAGCCAGGACGTACCCTGCAGCTGCTGCAAACCCTGGGTATTCCACCGAGCCAGGTGGTTATCGAGCTGACCGAGCAATCGCCCACCGACGACTTCGCCCTGCTCGACACCGCGCTGCATCACTACCGCGCCATGGGCTTTTCCATCGCCCTGGATGACCTCGGCGCCGGTTATTCGAGCCTGCGCCTGTGGTCAGAGCTGCGCCCGGACTACGTAAAGATCGATCGCCACTTTATCGACGGCATTCATCAGGATGCGGTGAAACGCGAGTTCGTCGGCTCCATTCTGAAAATGGCCAAAGCCTCGCGCGCCCAGGTCATCGCCGAAGGTATCGAGCTGCCCGAGGAACTGGCCGTACTCGCCGAAATGGGCGTCGACCTGCTGCAAGGCTATCTGCTCTGCCGCCCGCAAGAGCAGCCGCCGCGCGATGCAATCAATCTGCTGCCCAGTGCCACAACCAGTAGCCCGCTCAGCGAAGAGTCCAGTGACCTGCGCGGCCTGCTCAACACACAACAAGCCGTGGCCCTGAGCACACCCACCAGCGAGGTGCTGGAAATGTTCCGCGCCCAGGCCAACCTGAACTCGCTGGCGGTGCTCAACCAGGCGCAACAACCCGTTGGCATCGTGCACCGTCATTCACTGGCCGAAGCCTTGCTCAAACCCTTCGCCAACGAGTTGTTCGCCCGTAAACCGATCAGCCGCCTGATGAGCGATGACTACCTGGCGGTGGAATGCAGTCAGTCGCTGCAGCAGGTCAGCCGCCTGCTCACCAGCCGCGCCCGCCAGCGCATCGAAGAAGATTTCATCATCATTGAGGACGGCTGCTATATCGGGCTCGGCCGGGTGATCGACGTGCTCAAGCTGATCACCGAACTGAAGATCCAGCAGGCCCGCTACGCCAACCCGTTGACCCTGCTGCCGGGCAACGTGCCGATCCAGCAGTGCCTGACCCGCTTGCTGCAGCAGGGCCGCGAAGCGGTGGTGTGTTATGTGGATATCGACAACTTCAAGCCGTTCAACGAGATGAACGGCACGATATGTGAAAATGACGAGCAGCTTGGTGGGCTGATATCAATGATTGTGTCCACCATCGAGGAAAATTTTGAGCTGACACCAAAAGGCGCTTGTACTGAGTAATGCTATCAGCACACGCCATAGTGACGACCGACAGGGAATGGCCAGAAATGGACGGTTAACCTCAAGCGGCTTCAGGCGTAATGCGGGCACTCGACCTAGGCCGCTCGCTGCTAAAAAACCCCTGCTAGGCTATAAAATGTAGGGTTGGATGCTGGTCGATCATCCCCAAGTAATCACGCCTGTTGCTTGGAGAAAGGCCATCTGTCAGGCTCCCACAGCGTCATAAACATTTTTTGACAAGCGCTTCGTCAGGGATCAATGATTTAGATTATTTGGCACAGAGGAACTGTGCGAGAATGGCAGGCTATGCTGATATTGCAGGATGATTTAAGTCGTTCAATCACGTATTAGTCCGATTAGCTCAAGAGGCCTAGTGAGGGATCATGATACATACTCAAATGGGATGCTGGCTTGAAGTGAGTTGTGTTACTCCCCCTTCGTTTTTTTCGACTATTTAAGAATGAAATATAAGCTATTTGACAGCATCTCAATGTGGCCAGCAGCCATAGAAGATCCTGAAACCATTAACTATTGGATTAATACAATAGTTAATGATGAAGTCATGTCTCTTATCGTTCAGTCCAAAGCCTTTAGAAGGCTATATGATATTTCTTTTCTCGGCGCACTGGACTATACACATCCTGGCATTGAGAAAATACCAAAAAAAAGCCGAAGCCGTGCGGAACACTCACTTCATGTAGCTGCCCTTGCAGCTTACGTTGCTGAAAAACGCAATTACGAGCCTGACTTAAAAAGACAAGTAATAGTTGCTGCTCTTTTGCACGACATAGGGCATGCGCCATTATCACATAGTGCCGAGCCATTAATAAAACAAAAGATAGGATATGGACATCACGAAGCAGGCGAACAAATAATCGATGGAAAACAGCATCTCGGTAAAGATCTCAGCCTTACTCTTAAAAAATATTGTGACTTGGGTTTTATTCATTCACTACTAAACATGAAAGGCTCCAGAGTGGATGGCGGAGACCTTTTTTACAGCCCAATAAATATCGACACTATCGATGGAATAACACGCTCACACGCTTATTTCACTGGACTTTCCTCGACACACTCAAAACTAGCTATCGCACACGCTTCGTTTATAGCCCCTCCGAAAAAAGATCATCGCGTCTTAGATGATTTCTGGGCGATGAAAGAAAGGGTATATTCCGGTTTAATTAACGAAGAAATAGGTCTTATTTCAGACAAGACGAGTGAAATGTTTTTCATTGAGTCTTCAACCCCCTTGGAAGAAGGCGATTTATACAAAAGCGAAAAAAGCTGGCAGCAAACACACAAGTCTTTATTTGTTCGCCTAAACAATATATTTAAAAACAAATCAACCCCAAGCTGTTTCTCAAACCACCATGTAAGCTTTGTTCACAGAAAATACTTTATCCTGCCAGAGCGAGACGACAGCACTCGATACGGCTGCAAAAAAGAAGTAAAAGTAAAAAAACTTGATCGGAAAATTGAAAACAATAACAAACAGCACACAATAAATTTAAATGGAATTATATATGAGCACTGACAGATTTTCTGAGTTCAAATCTATAGATAAAGCATATAAACATTCCGCAAAAATCCTAGATTCGTTGAGAGCAGATTTCGATGCAGTGCTCGCGGAAAGCCCTTACAAAGAAAGACTAACTATAGTCACTACCGGTTCTTTCGGGAGAGGTGAAGCATCAGAAGAGTCAGATCTCGATCTTTTTATTTTTTTCGACTCTGATAAATATGACGACACCTTGCAAGAAGAAAAGAACGCCATACAAAATGTCGTTGAAAAATATATAAACAAATCTGCTGGGGACACCGGAATGTTCGGACCTGAGGCAGTAATTAAATTCAACGAAATGTTGCAAAATCTAGGCGGAAACAAAGACTCCAACCTCCTACTGACCCGAAGAATGTTGTTCTTACTTGAGGGGAAGTGGCTATATGGGGAAGAACGCTTTAAAGAATACAGAACAGACCTTCTAAATAGATATATTAAAGCAGGAGACCCGGAAAGACAAATATCTCGCTTCCTCCTTAACGACATAATCAGATACTACCGAACTATCACCACCGACTTCGAGTTCAAAGTAACGGAGAACAACAAGTCCTGGGGATTGCGAAATGTAAAACTCCGCTTTTCACGAAAGCTGTTATATTTTGGAGGTGTTATTTCGATTGCCGAAACAGCCTTTTCTGCTCAAACAGAGAAAAATGAGCTGATCGCAAATATTCTGGATAAAACTGTACTGGAGCGAGTTCAGGATATAGGTACTCAGAATCCGCACACACCTGAAATTCTCGAAATATACCAAGACTTTCTGCAAACAATAGAATGTCCTAAAAACAGAGAAACATTAGAAGGCGTGACAAAAGACAGTCGCGCAGAATGCGATCTTTTTTTATCGATGCGAGAAAAAAGCAAGCGGTTCTCTAAGGTCCTTGATGACTGGCTTAAAATACAATACCCCGACAATGATAGTACTCCCCACCCAATTCATAACGCGTTGATATTCTAGAAAGTGAGTATGCTTTGATATTGTATATTCGACATGGCCAGACGGATTACAATATACGTAATTTATGGATGGGGAGTATTGATGCAAAACTTAATCACCAAGGACGTATTCAAGCAGAAAAAGCTGCTATAAATCTCTCCAGCATTTTTATAAAAAAAATTTATAGCAGCCCTCTAGCTCGAGCTTATGAAACATCTATGATCATAGCCGAGCTACAAAATACCTTGCCTGAGATTATAGTTTTACCTGGATTACGAGAGCGTTGCTTCGGAGAGCTTGAGGGCACTTGTAAAAATAATGAGACCAGAAGAAACTTAACATTTTATTCAGGCGTAGAAAACGAAGACGACTTTAAGGCACGAATAACAGAAAGTATGAGCAATATTGAAGAAGATGGAACTATCTTAATAGTTTCTCATTCGGCTGTATTTCGATGCATGGTCGAACAATTAGGATATTCAACAAACCCTCCCACCAGAAAAATCATGAACTGTCAATTTGTACAGTTAGCTTGATCATTCTCGCATCCTGCGTGGTAACGCAGCTAAGACGTTCTGCACCTGTTCTGCTAACGGGGACCTGCCACTTCATCTGCAGCTTCAGGTCAACTGGGGCCGGTTATAACTGCAGGAGCCACTTAAAGCAGTTAGCTACGCAAGCTTTAGGCCCAACAGGGTGAGGTCTTTTGGCATGCAGACAAAATAGTGAAATCCCCTGATCGACATCTACGGCTACGCCAAAGGCGATGAAGTGCTGCTTAGCCTGGCGCAGTGCCTGAATGATCGGGTCGATCCGACGCGGGACTTTGTCGGCCATATCGGCGGTGATGACTTTCTCTTGGTGCTCGGCTCGCAAGACTGGCGCGCGCGGCTCAATCGCCTGCTGGAGGATTTCCAGAGCCAGTGCCGGCGGTTTTATCGGGAAGAAGACCTGCATGCCGGCTGCTTTGTCGCCCATGACCGCAGCGGCAAACGCCAGGAATATGCCCTGCTGTCCTTGTCTCTGGGCGTGGTGCACGTACACCCCGAGCAATGCGCACAACTGGATGCCAGCCAGCTGGCGGCGATGGCCTCAGAGGCCAAGCGTCATGCCAAGGCAGTGCCGGGCTATAGCTTGCATATCATCGACACCCAGGCGGACTCGGCGGCCTGATGGCGAAAGCTGGACGCTTGGATCAGAGGCCGCTGAGACGATTGGACCGCGCGGCGAAATGCTCGGCCTGCGCTGCATCGGCGGCAACACCCGCAGCGCCGCTGCGGTACAACTCAGCCAAGCGATAGGCTGCAGCCGGGTGGCCTGCCTGCGCAGCCAACGTCCACCACTCGATGGCCTTCGGCGCATCCGCTGCCTGCAGGGCATCACCGGACAGACTCAAGACACCAAGCTGGTAAGCCGCCTTGGCATCGCCGGCCTTGGCTGCCAAACCGAGTAAACGCCGCCCTTCATTGCGCGCGCCCAGACCCTGACCGCGAAACAGCAGGATATGCCCGTAGAAGCTTTGCGCCTGGCTATCACCCAGCGCGGCCATGCGCGCAAACTGCCCCTCCAGCCAACGCCAGGCTTGCGGCTGTTTAACCAGCCAGGCCCAGTGGAACAGACGGCGCGCCAGCAGGTAGCCGATACGCGCACGCAGCGCGCCGAACATCAGGCGTCTTCCGGGTAACTGAACTCGAACACGCGGGCCACTTCGGCGGCATGCCAGGAGGCTGCGGCGATGCCATCGGAAGCACCACTGAAGCGGCCCAGGCGGCTGACGCACTCGAAGAAGCCGGTACGCGGCAAGCGGCTGGCACCCTGGCTGATTACCAGCGCACTGCGCAACGGGCGCTCGGCACGCGCATCCAGTGCCGCCAGATGCTCCAGCGCGGCGGCTAACGTCTGCATGGCAGGGCTAGGCAAGGCCAGGCGTTCGATCAAGGCCCGATAGGTGAGCAGATGACGCTGACGCTGGGCATCTTCAAGCTCACCGAGCAACGCCTGCCAATGTTGCCGACTGATGCTTACGCTCAAGGCTGCGCCTCCCACCCATCAACCCCAAGGTGCCAGGCCAGCGCGCGCCGGATGGCGGCGTCCGGCTGGCGTTCGCCGCTTTCGATCATGCCCAGATAATGCGGGCTGATGCCGACATTGCGTGCCAGCTGTTCGGCACTCATGCCCTTGGCTTCGCGCAGGGTCGACAGTTGGCTCAGAGCCGGCTTACTGGCATCCACTGCCACCACGGCCACCTCAGGGGCTCGCCCGGCGGCCTGCAGCAAGGCTTGATACTGCGCCCAGGGCAGCACCGCATACTCCGGCTGGCCATCGCGCTCGATCACTTGCACATTCATCTGTAAATCTCCATGCAGAGCACTTCCATCACTCTCAGCAACTCCAGAACAGGCGGCCATCTTAACAGCCCGGCACGATAAAGAGCGTGATCTATACTGCCCACAGGTTATCAAGCGGCAGCTGGGGGCAGGTTTTGCGCACACTGATAACAATGCTGTTGATTGGCTGCAGTAGCTGGGCCTGCGCAGATGAGTTGCGCTGGGGCTTTGCCACGGCTGACGGCATGCCCTATGTCGACGTGCATGAGCAGCAATTGCGTGGCGGCGTTATCTACAAACTGGGCCAGCTGGCCAGCCAACAACTGGGTTTCGACGCCGCATTTGTCGAAACGCCGAACAAGCGCATCGATGAGTTTATGCAGCGCGGCCGCATCCATGTGATCTGCAACAGCAACCCGCAATGGATAGACAACCCCGAGCGCTATCACTGGTCCGCCCCGCTCTACAGCGAAGAGGACGTGCTGCTACTGCACCGCCAGCATGCGCCGATCAACAGCCTGCACGAACTCCATGGCAAAACCATCGGTACTCAGCTGGGTTACGTCTACAGCAGTGAGCTGATGGCGGCATTCGCCAGTAAACAGATCATCCGCCAGGATCTGCGCGACCACAGCGCCGGGCTTAACCTGCTGCGCAAACAACGCCTGGACGCCATCATAGACATGCGCCGGCCGCTGCGCTTCCAGCTGAGCAAACGTGCGGATGCACCACTGCAGATAAACCCCTGGGTAATCGAACGCTACGACATGCACTGCACCTACAGCCCGCAACTGCCAGTGAGCGCCGAGCTAATGGACAAAACACTGCAGCAATTACGCGACCAGGGTCTGATCGAGCAAATGCTCAACGGCACCTGAATCGTCACCCACTACTCAACCTGCCCCTGCAACGGCGCTAGCGATTCATCCAACTCTGGCAGCCGCTCAACGACCCGCAGCACCTCTGGAGCCTGAGCCGCGCGCCATTGCTGAAACGCCGCCAACTCTTCCTGCCAGGTACGCAGTACCCAGGCCAGCACAGCCAGATCATCAACCAGACCGATGCCAAACAACCAGTCCGGTATGGCGTCCAGCGGCGTAACGAAGTACAGCAAGGCCGCCACCACGGCCAGTAATGCACGAGAGTCGATTGCCCGATACTCACCGCGCCACCAGGCCAGGCAAAGCGCCTGCAGCAGTTTCAGTTGACCGGTCAATTCGGCAAAGCCATTACCGAGTTTTTCACGCTTTCGAGCGACGGATAACAGCAACATCGGTAACCGTCCGGCCTTAAGGAAACGCTTGGCCAAAAACTGGTAACGCGCGAAATTTTTCGGTGCTTTCATCGCCTTCTCCCGGCAACCCCGCGCGCCCGCTGGGCTGGCTATGGTTATCCACTAAAGCTGTGGATAACCTTGTGAACAGTTTCTCGATAACCCTGGCAAACGCCCAGCCCATGCGGCCTCGCCACAGATCGAACATTTTTTGCCCACACAGTAAAAAATCATACAAATCAATAAGTTAAAAATGGCAAAGGGTTTCTACAAGAGAGTTACCCTAACCCGTCACGGCCCATCTGGGAAATGTGCATAACCGTAACACCACAACCACCACACACGTCCTTTAAGACTCTCCAGTCAAGCGAAAAGTGCCAATTGTGACCCGCAGAAACGACAACGCCCCGTCGAGACGGGGCGCTGCAGGAAACGCTAAAAATTACTCTTGGGTGGCTGCGTCTTTGATCGCAATCAGCTCCAGATCAAACACCAGCACCGAGTTGGCTGGAATGGCCGGAGTCGGGCTCTGCTCGCCGTACGCCAGCTCGCTTGGGATGTAGAGTTTGTACTTCTCGCCAACGTGCATCAGCTGCAGGCCTTCAACCCAACCTGGGATCACACCATTGACCGGCAGGTCAATCGGGCTGCCACGCTCAACCGAGCTGTCGAACACGCTGCCATCGGTCAGCTTGCCTTCGTAGTGAACAGTCACCACGTCGGTGGCTTTCGGCTGAGCGCCATCAGCCTTCTTCACAACTTCGTACTGCAGGCCGGACGCGGTGGTGGTCACGCCATCACGCTTGGCGTTGTCTTCAAGGAACTTCTTGCCGGCTTTGGCCGACTCTTCGTTCAGCGCAACCATGCGCTCTTCGGCACGCTTCTGCAGGAAGGCAAAGGCTTCGATCAGCTCTTCGTCTTTCAAACGCTGTTCTTTCTTACCAATGGCGTCTTCGATGCCTTGGGCAACGGCGTTGGAATCCAGGTCATCCATGCCTTCCTGAGCCAGGCTTTTGCCCATGTTCAGGCCGATGCCGTAGGAGGCTTTCTGCGCTGGGGTTTCCAGGGAGACTTTGCTGGTTTGCGAATCGCAACCTGCGAGAACCAAACCTACCAGGGCGACCGCCGCTGCTAAACGATGCTGTTTCATGCTTGTTCCTTGTCCGGTGCGCCCTAGGGCTAATGGTGTGAAAGCGCGAGCTTAGCAGGCTGCCGCGATCACTGGCTACCGTGTTAGGAGACAGAAAATGCGTATAAGTTCAGATGTTTAGCGGATTATTCAGGAAGGATTTTGCGAGGCGTTGCGAGATGTCACAGAGGGGATGAAGCGAGGAAAAAATGGCGCAGCGGACGGGACTCGAACCCGCGACCCCCGGCGTGACAGGCCGGTATTCTAACCGACTGAACTACCGCTGCGCGTAACTTCAAAAAGCGAGTTGGTGGGTGATGACGGGATCGAACCGCCGACCCTCTGCTTGTAAGGCAGATGCTCTCCCAGCTGAGCTAATCACCCTTCACTCTCGAAGTGGGGCGCATTCTAGACAGCGTTCCGCACCTTGGCAAGCACTGTTTTGAAATTTTTTTATTGATGCAGCAAAGGCTTAGCGCAGACTTGGCCTCAAGCACCACTCGGGGGAATAATGCGCCCCCAATGCAACGCACAGGTTACCCAACGGATCATAGCGCTGCGGCCAACCTGATACAGCACCCGCATACGGGTACTGACGACTTGTGATACCTGCCGCTGCCGGCAGGTCTGTTAATGGAGATACACCCTCTTATGTGGTTTCGTAACCTGCTGGTCTATCGCCTCACCCAGGACATCCCGTTTGATGCCGAGGCGCTCGAAACGGCGCTGTTGGCTAAACCGGCCCGCTCGTGCGCCAGCCAGGAACTCAGCACCTATGGCTTTATCGCACCCTTCGGCAAAGGTGGCGATGCGCCACTGGTGCACGTCAGCGGTGATTTCTTGCTGATCGCCGCGCGCAAGGAAGAACGCATCCTGCCCGGCAGCGTGGTGCGCGATGCACTGAAGGACAAGGTCGACGAGATCGAAGCCGAGCAGATGCGCAAGGTCTACAAGAAGGAGCGCGACCAGCTCAAGGACGACATCGTGCAGACCCTCCTGCCGCGCGCCTTTATCCGCAAATCCGCCACCTTCGCCGCCATCGCACCGAAACAGGGGCTGATCCTGGTCGACTCGGCCAGCGCCAAGCGTGCCGAAGACCTGCTATCGACCCTGCGTGAAGCCATCGGCTCGCTGCCGGTACGCCCACTGACCGTAAAGATCGCGCCAAGCGCCACCCTCACCGACTGGGTCAAGGTTCAACAAGCAGCGCCAGATTTCCATGTGCTGGATGAATGCGAACTGCGTGACACCCATGAAGATGGCGGCGTGGTGCGCTGTAAGCGCCAGGACCTGACCAGCGACGAGATCCAGCTGCACATGAGTTCGGGCAAGCAAGTCACCCAGCTGTCCCTGGCCTGGCAGGACAAGCTGTCCTTCGTGCTCGACGACAAGCTGGTGGTCAAACGCCTGCGCTTTGAAGACCTGCTGCAAGATCAGGCCGAACAGGACGGCGGCGACGACGACCTCGGCCAGCAAGACGCCAGCTTCACCCTGATGATGCTGACCCTGGTGGACTTCCTCCCGGCACTGTTCGAAGCCCTGGGCGGCGAAGAGATTCCGCAGGGGATCTAAGCCGCTGCACAGCCGTAGAGGAACCAGAGAAACAGACCACTGGTCCTCTGCGGCTTGCCCTACCCCTGCCAATGTGCAAAATACTGCACAGCGTGAGGACGACCTCACCACTCTGCGAGTGATCACTACGGGACGGCCCCTCTATTTGTTGTGGAGGTTTGTATGTCCTGGTTCATTCTGCTGCTGGCCGGCCTGTTCGAAGTCGGCTGGGCTGTTGGCCTGAAATACACCGACGGCTTTACCCGCCCTCTCCCCACTCTCCTGACTGTTGCGGCGATCATCGTCAGCCTGGCATTGCTTGGCCTGGCCATGAAGGAATTGCCCCTGGGCACCGCCTATGCAATCTGGACCGGTGTCGGCGCCGTAGGTACGGTGATTGCCGGGATCATGCTGTTTGGCGAGGCTGTGACGCTGCTGCGTATTGCCAGCGTGGCGCTGATCGTCTGCGGCCTGATTGGGCTAAAACTCAGCCACTAAGCCGCTCAAACTGCACAAAAAAGCCCGCCAAGTTGGCGGGCTTTCTCATCTCTGCGCTTTAACGCCGCTCACCGCGCAACTCAGCCACCTGAGCCTGCAACAACTCGCGTTTGACTGCATCGGGCGCAACCGGCGTACCGGCCACCAGGGTGATGCGCGACCACAGCCGCTTGAACAAGCCCTTGTGCGGATCACGGCTGAAGAAGCTGCCCCACAGGCCCTGCAGCGCCATGGGAATCACCGGCACTGGGTTGGCCTCGACGATGCGTTCAATGCCGTTCTTGAATTCATTCAGTTCGCCATCGGTGGTCAACTTGCCTTCCGGGAAGATGCATACCACTTCGCCATTGCGCAGGTATTCGGCGATTTTCTTGAACGCGGCGTCATAGATCAGCAGGTCTTCGTTACGCCCAGCTATCGGCACAGTGCCGGCGGTGCGGAAGATAAAGTTGAGCACCGGCAGGTTGTAGATCTTGTAGTACATGACAAAGCGCACCGGCCGGCGCACCGCACCGCCAATCAGCAGCGCATCGACAAACGACACGTGGTTACACACCAGCACCGCCGCGCCTTCATCCGGGATCGCCTCCAGCCCCTTGTGCTCAACCCGGTACATCGAGTGGCTGAGCAGCCAGATCATAAAACGCATGCTGAATTCGGGGACGATCTTGAAGATGTAGCTGTTGACCGCGATGTTCATCAGCGAAATGGTCAGGAACAGCTGCGGGATCGACAGCTCGGCGACGCTGAGAAACAGGATCGAGACAATCGCCGAGATCACCATAAACAACGCATTGAGGATGTTGTTGGCAGCGATCACCCGCGCCCGCTCATGCTCCACCGTGCGCGACTGGATCAGCGCATACAGCGGCACGATATAGAAGCCGCCAAACAGACCGATGCCGAGAATCGAGCCGAGAATCCACCAGGCCTGGCCAATGCTCAGCACCGCCAGCCAGTCATGCGCCACCGCTGCTTCGGGGAAGCCGCCGGAAAACCACCAGAGCAGAATGCCGAACAGGGTCAGGCCGATCGAGCCGAATGGCACCAAGCCGATTTCCACCTTGTGCCCACTCATGCGCTCGCAGAGCATCGAGCCCAGCGCGATACCCACCGAGAACACGGTAAGAATCAGCGTCACCACGCTTTCATCGCCGTACAGCCACTCTTTGGCATAGGCCGGAATCTGCGTCAGGTACACCGCGCCGAGAAACCAGAACCACGAGTTGCCCACCAGTGAGCGCGAAACCGCCGGACGCTGGCCCAGGCCGAGTTTCATGATCAGCCAGGACTGACGCAGGATGTTCCAATCCAGCTTGAGCTGCGGCATCGCCGCTGATGCCGCAGGAATGCCGCGACTGGCCAAATAACCGAACACCGCCACCAGGACCACGCAGGCCGCAACAATATGCGCGTAACCGCTGCTGGCCATGATGATGCCCGCGCCGATGGTGCCGGCGAGGATGGCCAAAAACGTGCCCATTTCCACCAGCGCGTTGCCACCCACCAGCTCTTGCTCTTCAAGGTGCTGCGGCAGAATCGAATACTTCACCGGGCCAAATAGCGCCGACTGCGTACCCATGGCAAACAGCACCGCGAGCATCATGGGCAGGTTGCCGAGCAGCACACCGACAGCGCCAAGCAGCATGATCACGATCTCGGCGAACTTGATCTTGCGGATCAGCGAGTCCTTGGCGAACTTCTCACCAAACTGGCCGCCGAGGGCCGAAAACAGAAAGAACGGTAGGATAAACAGCAGCGCGCAGAGGTTGATCAGCAAAGCCTTGTCGGCCCCGGAGCTGATCTTGAACAGAATGGCGAGAATCAGTGATTGCTTGAAGATGTTGTCGTTGAAAGCACCCAACAGCTGAGTGATGAAAAACGGCAAAAAGCGCTTTTTACCCAGCAATGCGAATTGAGAGTGTTCGGTCATCGTCCGTGTACCTGTCTGCAGTGGCCAAGCGGGTTGTCAGGCATTTGACTGCAAGAACACCCGACAAAGCCACAGCAAAGCGCGTTTTTGCTGCATTTTTCTACAAATCCAGGCGACCAATAAACCGCGCTTACAACGGCAACTGGCCGAGTAAGCCGCGCAGTACAAAGAACACCAACAAGCCGCCACCGATGGTGGCCAGCAAATGCCGGGTCAGCGCGGCGATGGCAATGGTCGCCAGCCCCGCCAGCAGATAGGCATTGTCCAGGCTAAACGCCCAGTGCTGGCCATCGGGAATCAGCATGCCCGGCAGCACGATGGCGCTCAGCACAGCGGTCGGCACGTAATGCAGGCCCTGGCGCACCAGCGGCGGGAAACGCAGATCGGGAAAGGCAAACAGGCTGTAGCGAATCGCAAAGGTGATCAGCGCCATACCGAGAATCAGCAGCCAGATAGCCATTACGCGCCCTCCCCGACAACCACTGGCGCTTTGCGCCGCTCCAGCCATACACCGACCGCGATACCGCTGAGTGCAGCGGCCATCAGTCCTAATTTGTATGGCCAGGCATGGCACAGCAGCGCCACCGCGCCTGCTACCAGAGCAGCAGCAATCTGCGGCTGGTTACGCAAGGCCGGCACCACAATACCGATAAAGGTTGCCAGCATGGCGAAGTCCAACCCCCAGCCTGCGAGGTTCGGCACGCTCTGGCCAAATAACGCCCCGACCAGCGAGCTGGATACCCAGGACAGGTACAACGCCAACGCCACGCCAGCGTGATACCACTGGCCGTGCTCAGTCATACCCCGCGCCAGATAACGCCGCTGCACCACGGCAAAGGTCTCATCGGTCAAACCAAACGCCAACGGCACCCGCCAACGCTGCGACAACTTGCCGACATAAGGCTGCAGCGCCGCGCTGTAGAGCACATGGCGCAGATTGACCACCAGGGTGGTGAGCAGAATCACCACCGCGCCGCTGCCCAAGGTCAGCAGGCTGATGGCAATAAACTGCGCGGAGCCGGCATATACCAGTAACGACATGCCGACCGCCTGCCCGAGGCTCAACCCAGCCAGGCTGGCCAACGCGCCATAGATCAGACCGAACGGCAGAATCCCGACGATCATCGGGATACTGTCGCGAACCCCATAGGTAAACTGCTGTAAACGGCTCATGCGCCCTCCTTTGCTGCATAGCCTGGCGCATCGTGGCCGCGCCGTCTTGAACAATCTTGCGCAGCACTGCGCCGTAGACTGACCTGCCGCAATACAGTGCGGGGCTCTCTGGCTAGACTGCCAGCATTGCCCGCCCAGGATCTGCTCATGCCAGAAGCCCTCGACACCCTGCTGAATTTCGCCAGCGCCCTGGCCGCCGGCCTGTTGATTGGCGCCGAACGCGGTTGGCAGGGGCGTAATACCGAGGACACCCAGCTGGTTGCGGGGATTCGCACCTTCGCCCTGAGCAGCCTGCTCGGCGCCTTTGCCATGCTGCTCGGCGAACACTTCGGCGTGGTCGCCTGGGCGGTAATATTCGCCGGTTTTGCCTTGCTGGTGGTGGCCTCCTATTTTGGCGAACTGCAACGCCTGGGCGACCTGGGCCTGACCAGCGAAGTCGCGCTGCTGATCACCTTTCTGCTCGGCAGCCTGGCCATGGCCGGTTATGCCGGGCTGGCGGCGGCGGGCGCCGTGGCGGTGGCACTGCTGCTGAGCCTCAAACAATCCCTGCACGGCGCCCTGCAACGACTTAGCGAGGCGGAACTGTCCGGCGCGCTAAAGCTGCTGTTTATTTCCCTGGTGCTGCTGCCGGCGCTGCCCAATCAGGGCTACGGCCCCTGGCAGGCCTTCAACCCCTACGCCATCTGGTGGATGGTGGTGCTGATTGCCAGCATCGGCTTTGCTGCCTATGTGGCGATTCGCCTGGTAGGAATGCGCCACGGCCTGCTGATCACCGCGCTGCTCGGCGGCGTGGTGTCGTCCACGGCGATGACCGTGACCCTGGCACGCCTGGCCCCGGGACGAAATCTGCAAGCAATTCTGGCCTGCGGCCTGCTCGCCACCTCGGCGCTGATGTTTCCACGGGTGTTGCTGGAAGTCGGCCTGGTCAACGCCAGCCTACTGCCGCAACTGGCTTGGCCCCTGGGCATCGCCACCCTGGTGTACGCCGGCGGCGCGCTGCTGTACTTCCGCCGCGCCGGCACGGAGAGTGAAGAGCAGGCCGAGCCGCCGCTGAAAAACCCCTTCGAGCTGGGCCCGGCGCTGCGTTTTGCCGCGTTGCTGGCGTTGATTCTGCTGCTGGTCGAGGCCGCGCAACACTGGCTTGGCGATGTCGGTGTGTACCTGGTGGCGCTGCTCTCGGGGCTGGCCGATGTGGATGCGATCACCCTGTCGCTAGCCCGCAGCGCCAAGGGCGAACTGGACGCACAGGTCGCGGTGCAGGGGATTTTTCTCGCAGCGCTGAGCAACAGCCTGGTCAAAGGCTTTCTGATCGCCCTGATCGGCGGGCGCAAACTGGCGCTGATGACCCTGCCGGTGATGGCTGCAGGGCTGCTAGCGGGGGCGGCGGTATTACTGCTGCTGTGAGTCTGCGCTGCGCAAAAAACCTTCCAGCAGCTTGTGTACCCGCTCGCTCAACTCGCGATTAGCCGCCTCGGGCAAGCTGCGCGCCAGCTCGGCCACGACTACCTGCTCGACCAATGGACGCAGTTGCAGCAGCTGCACGCTAAGTCGCTCGAGCTCATCGGCATGCGGCAAGTCGCTATGCAGCAGCGGATTGACCAGTTGTTGGGTAATCATCGTGACGATACCAGTGGCCACCTGCTGCACATGCCCGCGAATGGTCGCCAACTCATCGAGTAACGCCGGCAAAGGAATACCGGCGCGGTACAGCTCAAGCCCGGCGGCAAACAGCTTGGGGCTGGGGACGCGCAGATGATCGCCGGCAAACTCCAGCAGGCCCAGGGCTAGGGCACGCTCGATCACCTGATCATCCAGCACCTCGCCGAACAGCGCCTGCAGCTGCGCAAAGGACAGTTGCTCGGCCTGTTCCGGCTGGCCCGGCCCTTGAATCGCTTGCTCCAGCCCCAGCACATGGGCCAGATCACGCCCCTGCGCCCAGGCTTCAAACAGCTCACGAATGCTGGCGATGCTGTGGCCACGCTCCAGCAACTGGCCGATCAGTTTCAGCCGCGCCAGGTGCTCGCCGTTGTAGATACCCAGCCGGCCGCGCCGCTCGGGTGGCGGCAGCAAGCCTTGGTCCTGATAGGCGCGCACATTGCGTACCGTAGTCTGCGCCGCCTGGGCCAGGTCATCGACCCGGTATTCGACGGACACCGCCTCCACCACAGGGGCGGCGCTGCCCAGTAAACGCTGAAGAAATGCAGAGGCTGTATTCATGGCGGCGATCATAGCTGCCCCTGCAACGGGACAACAGCGTGGCAACAAACGCCCCAACCAAGGGCTGGACTTGCGCTACCGAGCAGCTCAGGCAGCCTTGCGCACTGCGCGCAAAGCCTTGTTGCAGAAGGCTTTCAGCCATTTCAGTAACACCGTAACAGAGCCGCTAATGAGTTCCGCCGATGGCTAGGCAGATGCATCCCGTGCGCCCAACAATAACCGTGACATCAGATGATGTAACAGTCAGCCATGACAATCCGGAGACGCCGCATGCCCATCGACCTCGCCCCTATCACCCAGCGCCACTCGCCGTTGCTCACCCTGCATCGGGTGCTCGCATGAACGCGCCCGCCGTGTTGCCGAACGACGGACTGCAAGCCGAGCAGCTGTGGATTCAGGGCGATGGCGTGCAGCTAGCGGCCTATCGCTGGGGCAAACCGAACCGCCAGACGCTGCTGCTGGTGCACGGCTACCCGGACAATCACGAGGTCTGGTTGCCACTGGTACGCGAACTGGCCGGCGATTTTCAGATCATTGCCTACGATGTGCGCGGCTTTGGCGCCTCGGATATTCCACGCAAGCGCCTGGACTATCACCTGGAAAAACTGGCAAATGATCTGGAAGCAGTGATCAAAACCCTAAGCCCCGAGCAGCCGGTGCACCTGGTAGCCCATGACTGGGGTTCAATTCAGGCCTGGGAAGCGGTCACCGAACCACGCATTCAACCCCTGCTGGCCTCCTACACCAGCATCTCCGGGCCCTGCCTGGATCATGTCGGCCACTGGATGCGCGACAAGCTCAAGCAGAAGACGCCGCGCGCGCTGCTGCAGGTGCTCGGACAACTGCTCAGCTCCTGGTATATCGCCCTGTTTCATACCCCACTACTGCCCGAGCTGACCTGGCGCCTGGGTCTGGACCGCGCCTGGCCACAGCTGCTGCGCAAGGTTGAAGGGCTGCGCAATGTGTCGATCAGCAGCAGCCAGCGCTCCGACGGTGTGCACGGGGTCAAGCTGTACCGCGCCAACTTTATCCGCAGCCTGTTCACGCCGCGTCTGCGCCACACCCAAGTGCCGGTGCAACTGATCGTGCCGACCCGCGACCGCTTCGTTCGCCCGCAGCTGTTCGACCAGCTGCAGCATTGGGCGCCCAGGCTACAGCGGCGCGAGGTCAGTGCCGGGCATTGGCAACTGCTGGCCGAACCGCAGCAGCTGGCAGTATGGCTGCGTGAGTTCACCGCCCATATTCACAGCGATGCAGGCAGCAACGCAGCCGCCCAGCGCAATCTGGCGAGTTGATAAGGAGAATCGAGATGAGCGAACAGCACCGCCTGGAACAACGCAAAGTACGCTTCGACTTTGCCAACACGCCGCTGCACTGGGTGCCGAACGAGCCGGAAGCCTCACATATCATGAACAGCCTGCACCTGATCCTGCCGGCTGGGGAGTTCTGGTTCTGCCGGGTCTACAACAAGGCTCTGCCGCTGGTCACCGACCCGCAGTTGCGTGAGGACGTGCAGGGTTTCGTCAAACAGGAAGCGCAGCACGCCCGCGCCCACGACAGCGCGCTGACGCCCTACCTGCTGCGCCATGGCATCGACCCAACCCCGTTCACCGGGCCGATCCACTGGCTGTTCGAACGCGTGCTGTGCGACCACCCACTGGGCGATAACGCCATCAGCCGTTTTCTGCAGCCCTGGTGGCTACGGCAGCGGGTCGGATTGATCGCCGCAGTGGAGCACTTCACCTGCGTGCTGGGCGACTGGATTATCACCACCCGCAGCCTCGACCATGCCGACCCGGTGATGCTTGACCTGCTGCGCTGGCACGGCGCCGAAGAGGTCGAGCACCGCAGCGTGGCCCACGATCTACACGTACATATCGGCGGCAGCCTGCTGATGCGCTGGGTGTATATGCTGATTGCCACGCCGGCGCTGATCTTTCTGTTCAGCAGCGGGATGAAAACCATGATGCGCCAGGACCCGGTGACCCGTTACCGCCCCGGTTTCCTCTATCTCTGGCATCAACTGGGTAAGCGCGGTTTGCTACCGCGGATGGACAGCATTGGCCGCTCGGTGTTGCGCTATTTCAACCCCAGTTATCACCCGCGCAGCGAAGGCGATATCCGCGTGGCGCTGGACTACCTGGCCAACTCACCGGCAGCGCAACGCGCGGCCGCCGAGAAAGGAGCTGTCAGCGCCTAACCCGTAGGAGCCCATGGCCGCGAAATGGCCCGTCTGTACAGGTTCGCGGGCATGGCCCGCTCCTACACATTGCTCACGGTATGACGGCGATCCACGTCCTACTCGGCCGCTTCGTCATCCAGCACCATTACCCCGGCCGCCTGTTCGAGCAACTCGACAGGCAGGCTCTTGCTGGCGCGGGCGCCGAGCAGTTTGAGGTTTTCCACCCGGCTGATGATATTGCCGCGCCCCTCGCAGAGCTTGTTGCGCGCGCCGGCATAGGCCTTGTCCAGTTGCTGCAGGCGCGCGCCCATTTCATCCAGATCCTGAATAAAGGCGACGAACTTGTCGTACAGCGCGCCGGCGCGCTCGGCAATCTCGCGGGCGTTCTGGCTCTGCCGCTCCTGCCGCCACAGGCTATCGATCACCCGCAAGGTAGCCAGCAGCGTGGTCGGGCTGACGATGACGATATGTTGATCAAAGGCCTCCTGAAACAGGCCCGGGTCGGCCTGCAACGCCGCCGCAAAAGCCGCCTCAATCGGCACGAACAGCAGGACGAAATCCAGGCTGTGCAGGCCTTCCAGTCGCTGGTAGTCCTTGAGCGACAAGCCCTTCAAATGGCTGCGCAGCGACAGCACATGCTGCTTGAGTGACAGCTGGCGGCTGGCGTCGTCCTCGGCAGCAATATATTGCTGGTACGCGGTGAGGCTGACCTTGGCGTCCACCACCACCTGCTTGTCGCCGGGCAGCTGAATCAGCACATCCGGCTGGAAGCGTTCACCGTCGGCGCTCTTCAGGCTGACCTGGGTCTGGTACTCACGACCCTTCTCCAGGCCAGCGTGCTCCAGCACCCGCTCCAGCACCAGCTCGCCCCAGTTGCCCTGGGTTTTCTGCCCTTTGAGCGCACGGGTCAGGTTGGTCGCCTCATCGCCCAGGCGCTGGTTAAGCTGCTGCAACCGCTCCAGCTCCTTGCCCAGGGAAAAGCGCTCACGGGCTTCCTGTTGGTAGCTTTCTTCCACGCGTTTTTCAAAGGATTGGATGCGTTCCTTGAGCGGGTCGAGCAACTGACCGAGCTGCTGCTGACTGGTCTCGGCAAAGCGCTGCTCGCGCTCATCGAAGATCTTCCCGGCCAGCTCGGCAAACTGCGCGCGCAGCTCATCGCGCGAGCCTTGCAGGTCGCTCAGGCGCTGCTGGTGGCTGTCCTGCTGTTCTTTGAGTTCGGCGTTGAGGGCCGCGCGCAGGGTATCCAGACGGCGGATTTCAGCTTCCTGCTGTTCGCGCTGATTGCTCCAAGCCTGAGCGGCTTCGCGGGCGATCTGCCGTTCCTGTTGCAGCAAGTCGGCTTCACGGCGCAGCGCCGCCAGTTCGGCTTGCTGATCGGCCTTGATCTCGCTGATCTCAGCGACTTCCTCGCGGCAATCATCCAACTGCGCCGTCAGGCCGGCCTGAGCCAGCTGCGCATTATTCAGACGCTCTTGTAGCAGGCTGAATTCCAGCTGCTGATTAGCCAGGCGGCGTTGCAGCGACCAGGCCATATATAGAAGAGGAAGTGCTGCGGCGGCAAAACCGAGCAGCGCAGGTGCCAATGCGGTGGAGAGATCGATGGGCATAAGCAGCTCCGCAGAAAAGTACTGGCAGTATAACCAGTACTCTCAGGGCCTGCTCCCACTTCATTCACTAGCCGCGTTGCAGCGCAAAATCTCGCCAGGCTAGGCGTAGGACGCAGGTAATGGTGTCCCCTTGCCAAGTCCTACAACACCGCATGGCGAGATTTTGTGCGCAACCCAGAGGGTCGGGCCGGTTTTAGCGCGATGCTGCGTTTCTCGTCGCTTATTTGGAATGACCAAATCGCGCTCCTCGTGCCTTGCCTCGCGCTAAAACCGGCTCCGGCGCGGCCGTGAATGAAGTGGGAGCAGGCCCCTTGCGTCAGAGCTGTTTAAGCAGTTGCTGCGCCTCTGCCGAACCCTGCCCCGCGGCCAGTTCCAGCCAGTGGCGGGCCTGTTGCGGTTCATTGTTGCGCGGTTGGCTATAGAGCTGGCCCAGCTCCAGTTGCGCATTTATGTCGCCGGCACGGGCGGCCTGGCGCAGCAGCTCAAAACCCATGCGCCGGTCACGTGGGTTACCGCAATCACGGCAAAGCATTTGTCCCAGTCGGCTCTGCGCCTGCACCACGCCCTGCAAGGCAGGTTGTTTGAGCAAATGGCCGGCAAAGCGTTTGACGCTGGGGGCATGACCGAGTCGAGGGCTGTCCAATAACCAGAGCGCCACACGAGTGGGCAAGCGAGGAACAGAGGTGGTTGCGATAGGGAGTCGAGTGATTGCGCGAGGCATAAAAAGCAGCGGTAGCCGGGAAGGCGCGCAACTCTACTCCTTTTTTCGCCAAGGTAAAGGCTTGCAAAAACGTGCGCACCTGCGGCCTAGCAGGCCGTTGAAAAACTACCTGCGCTGGCAACGCCTGCGTTAAAAACTGCCTCGGAAAGCCACTTGTGGCTAACGCGCTTTAGCGCGACCTAGAGGGTGAGTGAAACGAGTAATGCTCATGTACAGCTCGTACACTCCGCTTCCTCGGCGCTTTGACCAGCCTTCGGCTGTTACTACGTAGCACCTTGTCTTGCCTGCCTCGCCTACGTCTTCAATGGCCTGCTAGAGCAAGCGCTCGGGTTAATCCACAGAAGCTGTGGATAACTTCGTGGATAACATGGGAGCAAGCGCTCTCAGCGCCTATGGTGTGGGGCCCAAGGTCAAACTGGTGGTTTTTTCACCAGCGTAAAAAATCTATATATTTCATTGACTTATAAAATCAATAAAAAGAATCAAGGGTTTACGTCAAGCACTGCATCCTGCTTGACAAGGCGCATCGCAATTGTGCACAAGTTGCTGCGTCACGCCGTCGCACTGCCCTTTTTCAGGGCAGATTGCGCGCCTGTCTAGGCCGGGCGCGGCAGGCGGCCATCCACCTGATAGGCATCCAGGCGAAAGACTCTGGGGGTATCCGGAACCTGGGCATTTTTGAAGGCGACATAGTCGTCGGTGGTTTCGCACAGCCAGCTCAGTAGGTTGCGCGGGCGCTTTTCTGCCAAAGCGCCTGGGACGAATAGCGCGACGTTGTTGCCCTTCAGCGGGCAGCGCGCCGAACGGTATTCGAACGCCTCAACCCCTGCCCCGCGCATGGCTGCGCCCACCGCCTGACAGGGTTGATAAGCGCTGGGATGACAGAGCTCGGCCTGGAAATCCGCAAACGGCGGATGCTGCAATTGAATACCGCGCTCAACCTGATAGCGCGCCTCGAAGGTGCAATGCTCGGAAAGGATGCGTCCGCTAGGCGGCGCGATGCTCATGCCATCCCAGAGCAGAAAGCGGTAATACGCCGCCTCGGCCATAGCGGTGTCGATACGCAGCGCGCCATAGAACAGGCTCGGCTCATGCACCGAACCAAAGCGCGAGCCCCAGCGCAGCGGCGGATAACGGAACGGGGTTTTCAGCAGGTAATGCAGCGGCTCGGCGCTCTGCGGCAGCGGCGGCTTGCTGGTTTCCAGCAATTCCTCAAGCAGCGCCTGTTCGGCGAGGGTATCGACCAGTTGCAGAGTGGCGACCTGGGCCTGGCTTTCCACCAGGCGCACCAGGCGCCCGCGCAATGGCTTGATCTGCTGCGGGCCTTGGCAGTGTTGCCAGATATCCATGGTGGCGTTGTCCTTAACTTTTATTATTTTTGGGTACTGCGCGCTCTAGCCTTTGCCACGAATCGCATCGAGGTATTCGACGACCCGCACCAGCCCCTGCACTTGCAGCATCAAGGACAGAGGTGGCGCATCCAGATGGCGGTTGTCGGTGCGCAGAAAATGCTGCATATCCGCCAGATTGCCGCCAAACAGGGCAAACAGTGAGCGGTATACGCGAATCAACAGCAGGGCCAGCTCACCGGTTTTGCTGTGCACGCGCAAGCCACCTTCGGCCCAGCGCGAGATGGCCGTGCGGTGTACACCAATGATGTCCGCCAGTTCCTGCTGGGTCAGGCCCAGCTGTTCACGGGTATTGAGCAGCGCCTTGGCCAGCACCGCATCGGCGTCGGCAACCGGTCGAATCAATGCGCTCATCACGGCCTCCTACTTTCACAATGTCTGTTTACAGCAAAAATACCACTAAATGCTGCAATTACACAGAACAGAATAACCTGTGATTGGCAGCCTGGCATACATGGGTTAACGTCCTGCCACGCAACTCCCCACTATGGATCAGTGCTTATGCCCAGCCGGCGCACCTGGCTGCGACTTATCAGTTGCCTGGCTTTACTGCTCGTCCTGCTTGGCGCCTACGGCTACCTGAGCCTGAACCGCCTGCTCGAACGCGAGCAGATCGACAACCTTGAATGGCGCGGTCTGGGAATATCCACCCAAGGCATTCAGCTTGACCAGCTCAGCCTGCAGCACCCCAGCGGTGCAGTGCAGCTGCAACAGGTGCAATTGCACTGGAGCGGATTCAGCCTGGCGCTGCCCTTCTGGCAGCAAGTGCATATCACCAGCCTGCAACTGAATCTGCCCTCTCAAGCCAAGCCAGCAGCTGACGACAGCATGGATTTTGAGGTGCCGCTGGAGCAGCTCGCCGCCGTTATCAGCCTCTTGCCGCAACGCGTGCAGATTGATGCATTGCAGATCGAGCTGCCCTGCGCCGATACGCGCTGCCAGCTGCTGGGCGATCTGCTGCTGCACAAAGACGTCGCACAGCTTGATGCACAGCTCAACCTGCAACATCAGCAGGACCAGCTGAGCTGGCACGCACAACTGCAGGGCGACGCCACACCTGCAGCGTTGCAGCTAAGCCTGGCGATCAATCAGCAAGCGCAACTGCAGCTTACGAGCAGCCTGCAACAGAATGCCGCCGGGCAACTCTGGCAAGGTGAGTTCAATGGCGATCTGCAGCAAAGCGCGGTGCTGCAAAGCTGGCTAAGCCAATGGCTGCCTAATAGCGCAGGCACGCTGCCAGATACGCCGGCGGCGGCGCAGTTACAGGCGAGCTGGCAACTGCAGCTTGCCCCTGGCCCACTTAACCTGGCGCAACTGCAGCAAGCCAGCGGCCAGGTGCAGGCCAGCGCCAACCTGCCGGAGCCCTGGCCAATTCCCGCTATCGGTGAACTGCAAGGCAGCTTCGATCTGTCCGCCCAGGCGCTGGATGGGCAATGGTTAGCCAACAGTCTGAGCGCCGACCTCAGCCTTAAGCAGATTGCCCCTGACCTGATCAGCGGTGTACCGGCAGCGCTGCATCCCGATGCGTTGCAGCTCAATATCCAGGCCACGCAAACGCCTGCGGCTATTGCCGAACAGTTGCGCGACCGCGCCCTGCCGCTGACGCTGTTACTCACCGGCAAGGGGCGCAGCCCGTTCGAATTAAAGGGCACGCTGATCCTCGCCAATGGCCTGCCCTGGGGACTGCAACTGCTGGCCGGCAGCCTTAACGCATCCAGCCCGGCATTGCAGCTGGACAGCTGGAAGATCGGCGCACTGCAGACGCAGTTGCAACTCGACGCCTATCTGGACCCACAGCAGTTGGATCTCGCACTCGGCAAAGGCTCGCAATTCAGCCTTGAGCATCTGCGCAGCGGCGAACTCAGCGTGCAGCAACTCAAGGCCAGCAGCAGCGGGCTAAAGCTGCAGGCACAACTGGCGGCAGGCGCGCTGCAAGACTGGCAGCTGCAAGGTCCCTTCGACCTCAGTGCACAACTGCAACATGAGCAATTGCAGCCGCAGCGCTGGTACTGGCAAGGGCCCGTGAATGCCAACCCGCAGCAGGTGACGCTGGATGGCACACTGCGCAACGATGCAGCACTGCAATTCAAGCTGCAGGCGCAGCACAGCAGCGCCAAGGGCCTGAGCCTGCAAGCACAGCTGACTGAACTGTTTCTACGCAGCGGCAACCCCTTGCAAGGCAGCTTTAGCGCCTGGCCAGCCTTGCTGGAACTGAACAATGGCCGACTGAATGGCAACGCCAACCTGACCCTGGCCAGCGATCAGCAACTGCCCACGGTCAACGTCGAACTCATCGGCAAGGGCCTTGGCGGGATTTATGACCGCACTGCGCTGGAGGGCCTGGATAGCCGCCTGAGTGTACAAGTCGACCCTAAACAACTGCAGCTTGAGTTGAACGAACTGCGTCTGGCCCAGGCCGACCCCGGCATGCCAGTAGGCCCGATACAACTCAAAGGCCGCTACAGTGCCGCGCTGCAAACACCCACTCAGGGCAAACTGCACCTGCAGCACGCCGAAGCAGCGCTAATGGGCGGCAAGCTGCAACTGGCCCCCGGTCAGTGGAGCCTTGCCGCCGAATCATTAGTGTTCCCCGTGCAGGTGCAGGGCCTGGAACTTGAGCAGCTGTTTATCCTCTATCCCACGGAAGGTTTAGCCGGTACAGGCACCCTCGATGGCAACTTGCCGCTGCAGATCGGCAGCCAGGGTGTCACCATCGAACAAGGCCAGCTCAGTGCACGCGCACCGGGCGGTAAGCTGCAGTTCCACTCCGAACGCATTCGCGCCCTGGGCCGCAGCAACCCGGCGATGCAATTGGTGACTCAATCGCTGGAGGATTTTCGCTTTAGCACCCTGAGCAGCCAGGTCAACTATGATCGGCAAGGTAAATTGGCCCTGGCCATTCGCCTGGAGGGGCAGAACCCGGCTATCGAACAAGGCCGGCCGATCCACTTCAATATCAATCTGGAAGAAGACATCCCGACTTTGCTGGCCAGCCTGCAACTGACCGACAAAGTCAGCGATATCATCAAGCAACGCGTGCAACAGCGTATGCTGGAACGTAATGCCAAAACGGCCCCGACAGAGCCATGACCAAGGAGAAGCGCCATGCGCTTGCGTAGTTGTTTCGCCGTCCTGCTGCTAGGCCTGCTCAGCACGGCCTGCACCCCAACCGTGCAGTTGGCGATGCCCAATGAGCCGATCAACATCAACCTCAATGTGAAGATCGAGCACGAAATCTATATCAAGGTGGATAAAGCCCTGGACAGCATGTTCAGCGAATCCAGCGGATTGTTCTAAGGAGCCCGAACATGAATCTCTATAAACGCCTTGCCAGCCTGTTACTGCTGCTCAGCCTGAGCCTGCCGGCCGTAGCCCTGAACCTCAACGAAGCCATGTCCGCCCTGGGTGACGCCAAAGCCAGCGGCCAGTTGGGTGAAATGCCCAACGGCTACCTGGGGGTTGTCAGCTCTGGCGGTCAGGCCGCCGAAATCGCCCTGTTGATCAACCAGGCCCGCCGCGCCGAATACCAGAAGCTGGCTGCGCAGAACGGCATCCAGCTCAGCGATGTAGAGGCGATTGCCGGGCAGAAGGCCATCGACAAGACGCCGGCCGGGCAGTACATCCAGCTTGAGGGTAAGTGGCAGCGTAAATAGCTTGCTGCGAGAACCAACAAGGAGCGCATTGCGCTCCTTGTTGGTTTTACACGCCTGAATTTAGCGCTGCTGAATCACCGGCTGCCCCGCTTTCGGTTTGAAGTACAGCGTTTCACCGCGAGTGAGGTTGGCCAGGCTGAGGTGATCCTTGGCCACTTCCGCTTCGATCGGCTCACTCTGCCCAGCGACTTTGAGGGTCACACGAGTGATCGCGCCAAGCGGGCGGATGTCACGCACTTCACCGGCCTGATGGCCCTCTTCGGCCTGGCGCGAGAGATGAATTTCGTGGGGGCGGAACAGCACGTGGTGGTCATCGCCGACGTACAGACGGTTGGCATCGCCGAGGAAGTGATAGACAAAATCACTGGCCGGGTTTTCGTACACTTCGCCCGGCGAGCCGATCTGCTCGACCACGCCCTTGTTCATCACCACGATGCGGTCTGCCACTTCCATGGCTTCTTCCTGATCATGGGTGACGAACACCGAGGTCAGGTGCACTTCTTCGTGCAGGCGCGCCAACCAGCGGCGCAGCTCTTTACGCACCTTGGCATCCAGGGCGCCGAAGGGTTCGTCGAGCAGCAGCACTTTCGGCTCAACCGCCAGGGCGCGGGCCAGGGCGATACGCTGACGCTGACCACCGGAAAGCTGCTCCGGGTAGCGATCCGCCAGCCAGTCGAGCTGCACCAGATCAAGCAGGTCGTGGACCTTCTTCTTGATTACATTCTCGTTGGGCCGCTCGCCTTTGGGCTTCATGCGCGGGCCGAAGGCGACGTTGTCGAACACCGTCATATGGCGGAACAGCGCGTAGTGCTGAAACACGAAGCCGACGTTACGGTCGCGCACGTCGTGGTTGGAGACATCTTCGCCGTGGAACTCGATGCTGCCGCTGTCCGGGGTTTCCAGGCCGGCGATAATCCGCAGCAAGGTGGTCTTGCCGCAGCCGGACGGGCCGAGCAAGGCGACCAACTCGCCGCTCTGGATATTCAGGTTGATATCGTTCAGCGCTTTGAACGCATTGAAGTTCTTGCTGACATTGGAAATTACGATAGACATGACTTATTCCTCGCCAGCACTGGCTTTCAGGCGGTTGATACGTGACTCGCTCCACTGCTTGAGCAGCAGGATAAACACCGCCATCAGCAACAGCAGACTGGCGACGCTGAAGGCGGCGACGTGATTGTATTCGTTGTAGAGAATCTCGACATGCAGCGGCAGCGTATTGGTGTAACCACGGATATGCCCGGAGACCACCGATACCGCACCGAACTCGCCCATGGCCCGCGCGGTACACAGCACCACACCGTAGATCAGGCCCCATTTGATATTCGGCAAGGTCACGTGCCAGAACATCTGCCAACCGTTGGCACCGAGCAGGCGGGCGGCCTCCTCTTCCTGGGTGCCCTGCTCCTGCATCAGCGGGATCAGCTCTCGGGCGACAAAGGGCACGGTGACAAACACCGTGGCCAGGACGATGCCCGGCAAGGCGAAGATGATCTGAATATCGTGCTCACGCAGCCACGGGCCAAAGAAGCCCTGGGCCCCAAACAGCAGCACATAGATCAGGCCGGCAATCACTGGCGACACCGAGAACGGCAAGTCGATCAGGGTCACCAGCAGGCTCTTGCCACGAAACTCGTACTTGCTTACGCACCAGGCTGCGGCCACGCCGAACACCAGGTTGAGCGGCACTGAAATGCCCACGGCGAGCAGGGTCAGCTTCAGCGCACTGATAGCGTCAGGTTCGAAAATCGCGCCAAAGAAGGTGCCGAAACCGTGCTTCAATGCCTCACTCAGCACGATAAACAGCGGCAACAGCAGGAACAGCACAAACACCAGCCAGGCGCTGATGATCAGCAGCCTGCGACCGAGCACATTGCCGCGTCGTGCGGCGTTGGCCGAGGCTGACGCGCTTAGGGTTACAGATGACATGGCGACCTCCTCAGGACTTGGCGATCTGGCGCTGCAGCAGGTTGATCAGCAGCAGCAGAATGAAGGAGACCACCAGCATCAACACGCCAATCGCCGTAGCGCCGGTGTAGTCGTACTGGTCGAGTTTGACCATGATCAGCAGCGGCAGAATCTCGGTCTTCATCGGCATATTGCCGGCGATAAAAATCACCGAACCGTACTCACCGACACCGCGGGCAAAGGCCAGGGAAAAGCCCGTGAGCCAAGCCGGCAGCAACGCTGGCAGCAGCACATGGCGAAACACCTGCAGCGGTTTGGCTCCGAGGCAGGCCGCAGCCTCTTCGACCTCGCGGGGAATATCAGCCAGCACCGGCTGAATGGTGCGCACCACAAACGGCAGGGTGACAAAGGTCAGCGCCAGGGTGATGCCGATGGGCGTGTAGGCAATCTTGAAGCCCAGGTCGGTAGCAAACTGACCAACCAGGCCGCTCGGGGCATACAAGGCGGTCAGGGCGATACCGGCAACGGCGGTGGGCAAGGCAAAAGGCAGGTCGATCATCGCCTCTATCACCTTGCGTCCTGGGAAGCTGTATCGCACCAGAGCCCAGGCCAACAGCGTGCCGATAATGCCGTTGATCACGGCGGCCGCGAAGGCAGTGGCAAAGCTCAGCTTGAGCGCTGCCAGTACCCGCGGTGCGGAAATGATGGCCCAAAATTCAGCCCAGGTAAGCTGAGCGGCGTGAACGAACATGGCACCCAGAGGAATCAGCACCAACAGGCTGAGATACACCAGGGTGTAACCCAACGTCAGCCCGAAGCCGGGTATGACCGGGGAAGTGCGACGAGACATTCTCTGTCCTTAATCTGCTTCTGCGTTGGAACGCTCAAATCAACCCTGGCGCAGGGGTTGCCGGTTAAGGCTTAGCCGCGACAGGGCTGACGATGACAATACCGGGGAGGCCCAAGCCACCCCCGGCGCACTCTGCAAACTTACTGAGCCTGGTAGATCTGATCGAAAACCCCACCGTCATTGAAGAACTTCGGCTGTGCGGTTTTCCAACCGTTGAAGTCCTTGTCGATGGTCACCAGCTTCAGCGCCGGGAACTGCTTGGCGAACTCAGCGGCAATGGCCTGGTTACGCGGACGATAGAAGTGCTTGGCCGCCAAACGCTGACCTTCATCGCTGTACAGGTAGTTGAGGTAGGCCTCAGCCACTTTGCGGGTGCCCTTTTTGTCGACGTTCTGATCGACTACAGCCACCGGTGGCTCGGCCAAGATCGACAGTGACGGTGCAACGATTTCGAAGTTGTCGCCGCCCTCTTCTTTCAATGCCAGGAAGGCTTCGTTTTCCCAGGCCAGCAGCACGTCGCCGATCTGGTTGTTGACGAAGGTGATGGTCGAACCACGGGCACCGGTGTCGAGTACCGGCACGTTCTTGTAGAGCTTCTCGACGAACTCTTGGGCTTTCGCTTCGCTGCCGTACTTCTGCTGGGCGTAGGCCCAGGCGGCGAGGAAGTTCCAGCGCGCACCGCCGGAGGTTTTCGGGTTCGGGGTGATGACTTCCACGCCCGGTTTGACCAGGTCATCCCAGTCCTTGATGCCTTGCGGGTTACCCTTGCGCACCAGGAAAACGATGGTCGAGGTGTAGGGCGTGCTCGATTGCGGCAGACGCTCCTGCCAGTTCTCCGGGATCAGCTTGCCGAGCTTGTACAGCTCGTCGATATCACCGGCCAGGGCCAGGGTCACCACATCGGCACGCAGGCCATCGATTACCGCACGGGCCTGTTTACCCGAGCCACCGTGGGATTGCTGAATGGTGATGGCTTCATTGCCCTGGGCTTGCCAGTGCTTGTTGAACGCGGCGTTGAATTCACTGTACAGCTCGCGGGTCGGGTCGTAAGACACGTTGAGCAGGGTTTCAGCGGCGGCCACCGGGCCGACAAAAATGGCGCTGGCCAGGGCAGCGAGGGCGAAATGACGAATGGACATGGTGCGGCTCCTACTGGGACAAATACGGGGTTGGCGTTCAATGGGTCGATGCTCTCGCCACCTGCCGTGGCTATCCGGCGTGGTGCGCGTGGGCTCGACTCTTTTCATTGCACGCCCTCCGGTGGTCCGGTCGGGCTTTGCGGCGTGTGGCGTTCGGGGTGTCAGTTAGCTGCTCTTGTTGCTCTGAGCGTGTGGGCGAAACTTCTCTTTGCGTTCGATCTGCACGACCTGGCCGTTGTGCACGGTGATTTCCACCGAGCCGAACTTCAGGCCATTCAGCGCATCCTGAATCTCACGCAGGATGCTGGCGTCGTACTGACCTTCAAGCTTTTGCAGGGTTGCGGTCATGCTGATGCTCCTTGAAATAGCCCCTATAAGCGGCGTAAACCGGCCCTAGTCAGCGGGCGTGGAGCGGATAGTAGAGAGGCGCTTATATTCTTAAAAATACAATTTAATAACATTGATATATCTTTAAAGAATATAAAGGATCGCACCCTCCACGCAGCGCAAAATAGAATTTCAGGCATAAGCAAATAATTTCTTATTCTTTTTGATATTCAAAAGCCCTCCCTACACTGCAGCCATTCACATCTGCAGGAGGGCGCACGATGCGCAAGCAAACTATCCGTTACCTGATAGTGCCGGGCTGGCAAGGATCGGCCGACGCGCATTGGCAGAGCCACTGGCAGCGCAGCCTGCCGAACAGCGCCCGGGTAGAACAGGCCGACTGGCTAAACCCCAAGCGTGAAGACTGGATCGCCGAATTGCAGCGCAGCATCGCCAGCGATCCGCGCCCGACCATCCTGATTGCCCATAGCCTGGGCTGCATCACCGTGGCGCATTGGGCAGCCCAGGCCCCAGTGGAATCGCTGCGTCGGGTAAAGGCTGCGCTGCTGGTCGCCCCAGCCGATGTGGAACGGACCAACTGCCCGCCAGCGCTGCAGAACTTTGCACCGATCCCGCAGCACTCACTGCCCTTCCCCAGCCTGTTGGTTGGCTCGGACAACGACACCGCCGCCAGCGCCGCACGGGCTGGCGAATTGGCCCGTGACTGGGGCAGTGAGGCGCTGATTCTCAGCGGCGTCGGGCATATCAATGTGGCGTCTGGGCATCAGCGCTGGGAACAGGGCTTTGCTTACCTGTATCGCCTGCAGAGCCTTATCGAGCGGCATGCGCGCCAAACTGCCTGAGGGCCACGGCTGGTTAAACCCCAGACCCCTTGGCCAGTTCGGCCTGCAGCCAATCGACAAACACCTGGGTCAGGCGCTGGCGACGTTTGCGCTCGGGCAGCACCAGGTAGTAACCCATATCCGAATGGGCGACTTCATCGCCCATGCGGCACAGCAGGTTCTGCGTCAGCAGTTCATCAACCAAATGCCGCCAGCCGATGGCCACGCCCTGCCCGGCGATGGCCGCCTGAATCAGCAGGGTGTAGTTATCGAAACGTAGGCTGCCTGGGCTGGGGGTTTGCTGCAGGCCGAAGGCGCGAAACAGCCCCGCCCAATCAAACCAGCGCGAGCGGTTTTCCGGGCGCAGGTGCAGCAGCGGCAGGCTGGCCAGTGCAGCAGCTGGCAAAGGCAATGTTTGCCCCTTGAGCAACTGCGGGCTGCACACCGGGAACACCTCTTCGCGAAACATCAGCTGCGCCTCGGCGTGCTTGAAACGGCCGTCGCCGAAGTTGATCGCCACATCGATCTCCGCCGGCAACGTGCCCTGATCACGCTCGCTGGTGATCAGGCTGACATCCACCTCCGGGTGCAACTGGTGGAAGCGCTGCAAGCGTGGCATCAACCAGTACGCGGCAAAAGCAAAATCGGTGGCCACCTGCAGCACTTCATGCTGCTGTTGCGCGGTAACCGCCAGCAGCCCGGCATCCAGACTCTGCAGGCCATCCTGCACATAACTCAACAACAGCTCGCCGGCATCAGTGAGGACAATCCCCCGGTAAACCCGGTCAAACAGGCGCGTGGCCAGCTGCTGCTCAAGCCGTTTGATCTGCTGGCTGATAGCCGGTTGGCTGGTGCCCAGCTCGCTGGCGGCGGCGGTAAAGCTCAGCTGGCGGGCGGCGGACTCGAATACCCGCAGCACATCCAGCGACACTCCATCGATGCGTTCAAACATAAGCTCAGGTTATCCAATGCATCTACTGACAGCAGGTTTACCCAACTTTTGCTAAGCCGGATGATCAAGCCAGCACTGTCGCATAAATCTTTTATATGGAATACCGGCTGCCATGAAACGCCCGAACATCCTCTTTATCATGGCCGATCAGATGGCCGCGCCGATTCTGCCGCTGCACGATGCCGCCTCACCAATCCAGATGCCCAACCTGATGCGCCTGGCCGCCGACGCCGTGGTGTTCGACGCCGCCTACTGCAACAGCCCGCTGTGCGCGCCGTCGCGCTTTACCCTGGTCAGCGGCCAACTCCCCTCGAAGATCGGCGCCTACGACAACGCCGCCGACTTCCCCGCCGATGTGCCGACCTACGCCCACTACCTGCGCCACCTGGGCTATCGCACCGCGCTGTCGGGCAAGATGCATTTCTGCGGCCCGGATCAGCTGCATGGCTATGAAGAGCGCCTGACCAGCGACATCTACCCCGCCGACTACGGTTGGGCAGTGAACTGGGATGAACCGGACGTACGCGCCAGCTGGTACCACAACATGTCCTCGGTGCTACAGGCCGGGCCGTGCGTGCGCACCAACCAGCTGGATTTCGATGAAGAGGTGGTATTCAAGGCCCAGCAGTATCTGTATGACCATGTGCGCAGCGACGGTGATCAGCCGTTCTGCCTGACCGTTTCCATGACTCACCCGCATGACCCCTACACCATCCCGGCCGAGTTCTGGGACCTCTACCGCGATGAGGACATTCCGCTGCCGCGCCAGCACATCGATCAGACCGAGCAAGATCCGCACTCGCAGCGCCTGATGAAAGTCATCGACCTGTGGGACAAGCCGCTGCCCGAGCAGAAGATCAAGGATGCACGGCGCGCCTACTTCGGTGCCTGCAGCTATATCGACAGCAATATCGGCAAGCTGCTGAAAACCCTCAAGGACTGCAACCTGAGCGACAACACCATCATCGTATTCTCCGGCGACCACGGCGACATGCTGGGCGAGCGCGGCCTCTGGTACAAAATGCACTGGTTTGAAATGGCCGCCCGCGTACCGCTGCTGGTGCATGCACCCAAGCAATTCGCCGCGCGCCGGGTAAGCCAGAATGTCTCGACCATGGACCTGCTGCCGACCCTGGTGGAATTGGCCGGCGGCACGCTGCAAGCCGATCTGCCGCTCGATGGCCGCTCGCTGCTGGCGCACCTCGAAGGGCGTCAGGGCCACGATGAAGTGATTGGCGAATATATGGCCGAAGGCAGCATCAGCCCGCTGATGATGATCCGCCGTGGCGAGTGGAAATTTATCTATTCCGAGCTTGATCCACTGCTGCTGTTCAACCTGCGCCACGACCCGCAAGAGCGCGAAAACCTCGCCGAAGCCCCTGAGCACCAAAGCCTGCTCGCCGACTTTATCAACCAGGCGCAGGCGCGCTGGGACATGCCTGCCATTCATCAGGCCACCCTGGCGAGTCAGCGCCGTCGGCGCTTCGTCGCCAGCGCTCTGACCCAGGGCCGCCTGGCCAGCTGGGACCATCAGCCAATGGTCGACGCCAGCCAGCAGTACATGCGCAACCACATTGATCTCGACGACCTCGAACGTCGCGCCCGTTTCCCGCAACCCTGATTGCAAGCCACTGCCGTGCAAGAAAGTCTTTTTACGACCTCGCGAGCTAGAGCCATGCAAGGCGCTACGTAGTAACAGCCTTCGGCTGGTCAAGGCGGCGAGGAAGCGCAGTGTACGAGCTGTACATGAGCATTACTCGTTTCACTCGCCCTTCGGGTCGCGCTGAAGCGCGCTAGCCGCAAGCGGCTTGCCGAGCCTGGCTTTAACGCAGCAGGGCCGACGCGCAGCAGGTTGTAGAAAGACTTTTGACCAAAACTAATAATTCAAGAGGGACATTGCCATGCAAAGATTCAGCACAGCGCTTATCGGTAGCCTGTTCCTGGCTGCCAGCAGCTATACCTTCGCCGAAGACGCCAGTTGCGCCACGGTAAAACTGGGCGATCCGGGTTGGAGTGATATCGCCGTAACCAACGGCATCGCCAGTTTCCTGCTCGACGGCCTGGGCTACAAGGCGCAGCCGCAGACCCTGGCCGTGCCGATCATTTTCGCCGGGCTGCAGAAAGGTCAGGTGGATGTGTTCCTCGGTAACTGGATGCCCGCGCAGCAGAGCAACTACGACAAGTTCGTGACCACCGGTGAAGTCGAGCAGGTGGTGGAAAACCTCAGCGGCACCGAGTACACCCTGGCGGTGCCCACCTACGCCTATGAGGCTGGGGTGAAGACCTTTGCCGACCTCAATCAGCATGCCGACAAATTCAGCCGCAAGATCTACGGCATCGGCTCCGGCGCACCGGCCAACGAGTCGATCCAGAAGATGATTGCTGCCAACGAGTTCGACCTCAAGGACTGGAACCTGGTCGAATCCAGCGAGCAGGCCATGCTGGTGCAGGTCGGCCGCGCAGTGAAACGCGAGCAGTTTGTGGTGTTCCTCGGCTGGACTCCGCACCCGATGAACGTGCAATACGACATGCGCTACCTCAAGGGCGGCGAGAAGTATTTCGGTGCCAGCGGCAGCGTCAACACCCTGGCCCGCAAAGGCTATGCCGCGCAGTGCCCGAATGTCGGCAAGCTGCTGAGCAACCTGAAATTCACCCAGGAGATGGAGAACGCCATCATGGATCAGGTGCTGAGCAAACAGGCCAGCAACGATGAGGCGATCAAGACCTGGCTCAAGGCTAATCCGGCGGTGGTTGCCGGCTGGCTTGAGGGCGTTACCAGCCGCAGCGGCGCCGATGGCCTGGCGGCAGTTAACGCCAAGCTTTGAACCTGCTGGCTTGATTCCCTAAAGTAGACGGGCCGCTGCTGTGCAGCGGCCTTGTCAATCGCCTGCACAAGAAGCCCACGCATGCCCTTGCTCCGCCTTCAGACCCTGTTGCCCTTTTTGCGCTGGCTGCCGCATTGCAGCAAACGCAGCCTCGGTAAAGACCTGCTGGTGGGACTCAACGGCGCCATCCTCGCGCTGCCGCAATCCATCGCCTACGCCCTGATCGCCGGGCTGCCGCCACAATATGGCCTGTACGCGGCTATCGTGCCGGTGCTGATCGCCTGCCTGTGGGGCTCCTCCAGTTTTCTGATCTGCGGCCCCACCGCCGCGATCTCCATCGTGCTGTTCAGCAGTGTCAGCCCGATGGCGACACCGGGCAGCGACCACTTTATTGCCCTGATTCTGCTGCTGACGCTGCTGGCCGGTGTGTGCCAATGGCTGCTCGGCCTGCTGCGCTTCGGCGCGCTGGTGAATTTCGTCTCGTATTCGGTGGTGCTCGGTTTCACCCTGGGCGCGGCACTGGTGATCGGCATCGGCCAGCTGCCCAACCTGCTCGGCCTCACAGTCACCAGCCAGGCCACGGCGCTGATGAGCCTGCTCAGCCTCGGCGAGCACCTGGCCGAGAGTGACTGGCGCACCCTGGCCGTAGCACTGTTCACCTTGAGCATCAGCCTGATAAGCAGGCGTTTGTGGCCGCGGGCGCCGGCTTTACTGATCGGCATTGTGGCCGCCAGTTTGCTGGTCATGGCCTGGCCGGAGCAGCTGGGTGCAATCGCATTAGTCAGCCGTTTCAAAGGCAGTTTGCCGCCGTTTACCCTGCTGGAGTTCAACCTGACCCATATCCTGCAACTGCTGCCTGCGGCCGTGGCCTGCGGATTGCTCGGTCTGGTCACCAGCCTGTCAATTGCCCGCGCCCTGGCGGATAAATCCCAGCAGCTGTTCGATGCCAATCAGGAAGTCCGCGCCCAGGGCCTGTCTAACATCGTCGGGCCCTGGTTTAGCGGCTCGCTGTCGGCCGGCTCCTTCACCCGCTCGGCGCTCAACCAGCAAGCAGGTGCCTGCTCGCCCATGGCCGGGGTGTTTGCTGCGCTGCTGGTGGCGTTGTTTGCCCTGTATGGCAGCCGCCTGTTCGCCTATGTGCCAATACCTGCGATGGCGGCGAGCATTCTGCTGATCTGCTGGGGGCTGTTCGACCTCAACGCCGTCAAGGCCCTGAAGCGCGTGAGCCGCAGCGAATTTCTGGTGATGCTGCTGACTGTGCTGGCGACCCTGGTGCTGGAGCTGCAAAGCGCCATCTACGCCGGCGTGCTGGCGTCACTAATCGTCTACCTCAAGCGCACTTCGCAGCCGCGCGTACGCCAGTGGCAGGACGGCGAGCAGGAATGGTTGTGTATCGAGGGGTCGATCTTCTTCGGCGCCTGCCACTACCTGCAGCAACGCCTGCAACGCAGTTGCGCGCCCTGGGTGATGATCGATGCGCGGCATATCAACTTTATCGACTACGCCGGTATCACCATGCTGCATCAGGAAGCGCGCCGCCTGCACAGCCAGCAACGCCATCTGGTGCTGCACCACGCACGGCCACAGGTGGTCGATGAAATTCGCAAACTGGAAGGCGCAGAGCGCTGCCCGGTGCAGTTCGCCTAAACGCCTAAAGCGCCACCACACAGCGGGCGGCTGCGCAGGCCGGAAGGGTTCCGACCTGCGTTGGCTGCTTTTTACAAGAGCAGCAAATCAGCTAGCGGGCATCAGCGTTGCGAGGCCATGTCCTGGCTGATGATGATTTCCACCCGCCGATTCATCTGCCGACCTGAAGCCGATTCATTACCAGCAACCGGCATGCTCTCGCCTTTGCCTGATGCACCCAGACGGGTTGGGGAAACGCCCTGGCTGGTCAGGTAATGCATCACCGAGTCGGCGCGGCGCTGCGACAGGCTGAGGTTCATCTCTTCGCTGCCGACGCTGTCGGTATGCCCTTCAATCAGCACCTGACGCTCAGGGTTCTGATTGAGGAAAGCCGCCAGTTTGCCCAGGTTATTCGCCGTGCCTGCACGCAACTCGGCACGCCCCGTAGCGAACAGCAGGTCGCCCAGGGTCATAACCAGGCCACGCTCGGTTTGCTTGGCATTGAGTTCGTCAATCTGTTGCTGCAGCTGGCTGTTCTGCCGCTGCGCCTGATCGGCCTCGCGGGTGCGCGAATCCAGACGTGCGCCTTCGCGCTGTTCGCTGAGAATCTTGCGCTGGTCTTCATAGAAGCGCGTCTGCGCCAGGGCCGTGGCGATTTCCACCTTGCGGTCGGCCATCACTACCAGATGCTGGCCCAGGGCCTGTTCCTCGGCCTGATCCTTGCGCGGCTGCTCGGCAACGATCACCGCATCTTCGGCGGCCTTGAGTGCTACTGGCGCGCGGGTGTTGAGCTGTGGATCGGCTTGCAAGCGGGTGAGCTTGCCGCGCACATCGGCGGCGCCTTGCGGCATGCTCGGCTGCGCAGCGCAACCGGCCAAGGCCAGGCTGATTGCGCTGACCAGCAGCAGGTGCTTGGCGTTATGAGCAAGGTTCATTGTTGAGCTCCCGTGTTGCGTTGCATTTCCTGTTTCAGGCTGTTGGTGCTTTTCTGCATTTCGTCATTGACCACCTTGGCCTTGGTCGCCTGCGACTTGGCCAGGGCCAGCTCGGCCTCAACCCGCGACTGATCGGCCAGACGCTCGGCCAGAAGCATCTCTTCACGCACTACCGCAGCATTGGCGGCGGTGAGTTTCTCCCGCGCAGTGCCCAGCTCCGGCGAGGCGTAATCCGCCACGCGTGCCTGTTCGGCATTGCTGATCGCCGACTCGGCAGCTTGCAGCGCCTGGCTAGGTGGCAGCGGTGGTGAAGCACAGGCGCTGAGCATCAGCAGCCCGGCGCAGAGGCCGGCAAAACGCAACGCAGCCATGCCATCAACGATGGATGAAGTCCTGTTCATAGGAATGTCCTCAAAAACAATTACGGATAAGCACGTCGCAGCGTTCGCCGCGTACGCGCCCAGGTGAGCTAAGCCACAGCGCTTTATCAGCGCGGCAGACAGCATTTCGGGCCATGGTCTAAGGCGTGGCGCTCTGCGCCAGGTTCATGGCAATCAGCAGGCTGCCCACGGCCAGCCCGGCATAAGCAATGGCAAATGCCAGCAAGAGCGGGCGGTAGTGAATTTTCATCACGCATCTCCAAAAGCCGTTTCAGGCGAGACATGCGCAGGCAGGCATGAGCAACCCAGGTAGCAGGTCGATCAGTCAGGCCGAACAGGCCATACAGGCTGAGCTGCAGGGTTAACCGCAGCTCTTGCGCCCTGCATGCAGCTCGCGGGGAGAAGCTTCGCAGCGCTGCCCAGGCCTGTCGGTACGCTAGCGCGCATAAGGCCACTTGTTATGCGTGCGCAGACGCACAGACGTGCCCAATCGCGCTACTTAGGCTGCAGCTCAGTTATCAACGACAGCTCACAATCAGGAGCAGCAAGATGGATCTCTATCGCCACCACGTTTCGGGCTTCTTTAGCCAACGCAGCACCGCCGAACAGGCGTTGGCCCAGTTGCTGCAGCGCGGCATGCACAACGAACAACTGCAGATAGTCGCCAGCAACGCCGATGCCCCGCCCGCCCCTGCACCGCAGGCGAAAAGCAACAAAGTGCTGAAAGACATGCTGGTGGATATCGCCATCGGCGGCGGCATGGGTATTGGTATTGGCGCGCTGCTCGCGGTGGCGCTGATCGTCAGCGAAGTCAGCCTGTTCCACGCCAGCCCGATGCTTGCGCCCTTCTCCCTGATGGCCATGGGTGGCTTTATCGGCGGCTTTCTCGGCAGTGTGATCGGCGCCTCATCGGCCGCCGGCCAGCATCACGGACGCTTCGCCACGCGGGTGAGCAAGGCGATTACCCACGGTGATGTGGTGCTGGTGGCACAGACCCACAACGAGCAGGAAACCCGCATGGCCCGCGAGGTGATCAGGGCTACGTCCGGCCTGGTCAAGGACATCAACATGGCCCCGGCCCTCGAGCCGCAGACGCAACGTTGAGCCCAGGGCCTTACTGAGTCAGGGTCAGCAGAATATCGGCATACCAGGTGCAGTTGAGCCCCAGGGCCTCGTCCACTTCGACATCCCGACTACCCAGATCGAGCCGCGCCGAATGTACGCCCAGCAGCACCCAAGGCAACTCATCCGTCTCACTGTTCGCTATGCGCATCACCACTGGCGCGCCACTGGTGCCGCGATGTGTGCGGGCATCGGTAAGAAAGTAGCCCTGGCCCTGAAAACGCAGGCCGAATGACGACGCCACCACGGCATGCCGCACCACCGCGATATGGTGCAGGGTGTCGTGAAAACCCAGGGGGAACCCCACCACCAGCAACGAGGTGCCGACCTCGACCGGGGTTTGCGGCTGCAGCAGGTGTTCCGGGGTAAAGGCGTGATAGACCATGCCCTCAGGCAGCGCCGCACGCTCGATCTCCAGCACCGCCACATCCACCTCACCGGCGCCATCGCAGCCCTGCCGCCAAAGGCTCTGGCCATCGCGATAGAGCGGCATGGAGAAGCCGGTAGTCTGCGCCACATTGTGCAGATCGGTGTGCACTTCGATCTCGATGCGATCAGGAAAATGCTGGCTCGGCTCATCGATCATCACGTGCCGACTGGTCACCAGAAACAGGCGCTCATCGCGGGCGAAGTAAAAGCCGCTGGCGTTGGTCAACAGCTGCCCACCGGCAAAGGTACAGACGCGTGCGGCAGTCAGCAGCACAGGTTCGATCATCGACATTGCGGCATATCCTTGAGGGGCGAAAGGCGTCCAGAACAGGCCCATGTGGCTCTAAGCAGAGCAATTGCCACGCCACATCAGCGGCGGCGCGGCAAGCAGGCTAGCGGCGCCGCGCCATGGCGTCGGTACGCAAGCACGCATAAGCGCTGTAGCGCACCGACTGGCCAGGCCCGTTTTGACAGACTGCCCTGAGTACAACTCCGCTCTGACCGCGCAACCGGCCCAGACCGGCCACCTCGGGAGCACCGTACATGAGCAGACCCCTTGCCGAAATCATCCAGAAAAACTGGCGCAAACTGGCCGGCCTGGCCCTGATCGTCTGGGACGAGCTGACCCTGGATGAACTGATCAAATCCGAAGGCGATGAACAAAAACTGACCAACCTGGTGCAGCAGCGCTACGACATGCCCCGCGAGGACGCCAGCAAGCAGGTCATCAGTTTCTTCGAAAGGCACCGCACCAGCTGACAGCGCGCCGCCTCACTTCAAGCGGTAGCGCGCCAACTCAGCCGGCGTCAGCACACGCATGCGCCGTGGCTCGGTGCTGTTGATCGCCTCAAGCAGCTCCGGCGGGATCTGCATTTCCTTGAAGTAAGCCGCCTGAGTCGCTCGGCTCGGCCCATAGGCGGACGCCGAATGCACCGAATCACTGCCCGCATAATACGGCCGGTGAATGCCCACATAGCCGCGCACGGTTTTAGCGTGCCCCGCCGCCAGCAGGTACACGCAACTGCCCTGGCACACCCCGGTGGACGGCACCAGGGCATCGAAGCCGGTCTCACGCAACAAGCGCCCCATGCGAATGGCCTCGGATACGCTGCCGCCAATGCTGTCGAGCATGACGATCTTCTTCGCGTACTTGCCCGGGTTAGCTTTGATGCCCTTGAGCAGCGCCTCGTAATCGCCCGGCGCAATATCCTCGGAGACCTTGGCGACGAGAATCCGCCCAAGGCTCTTATGCTGCCCGGCCTGCACCTCGACCTTGGCCAACGCGGCGCCCGCACACAGCGCCGCCGCGCAGAAAATCACAGCCTGAAACACAGTACGCCTCATAAACCCGGTAAATCCTTAAGCGATGCAGTCAACGGATGGGCGAAGATACCTGTTGCCGGGCAATCGCGCATAATTTGCAGCGTTTGGCGCATGCTTCGGCAACCCCGGCCTGCCCTATCCACCCCGTAAGCAACGCCGCTACCACCCGCTCAAGTGAGAATTCCGTGGCCCCGATGTTCGAAATCCAGCAGCGCACTCCTGAAATCTACCGCCAGCAAACCCGCCGCAGCACCCTGACCATCGCGGCGATCTTCATCGCCCTGGCCATGTTGCTGTCGAGCAGCGCCGTGCTGCTGTTCGGCACCCCAGGCGGCGACAACTTCCGCTGGAACCTCGGCGGGGTTATCGCCGCACTCGTGCTGACCGTAGCCCTGGTGCGCGCGCTGCTCTGGCCACAGCCCTTTATGGCAGCAGCGGTATACGGCTGGCGCCTGAAACGCAGCTTGATGCGCATCACCAACCTGATGCACCACGTCAAAGCCGGCGTCGCCGCCCGCGACCCTGCCGCCATGCAGCTGCTGCGCTTCTACCACCTGGGTCTGACCCAAATGCACCAGCTGGACGGCAACACCAGCGCCCTCAGTGAAGCGGTGGCGGAAATCAATAAACACAAGGAGCGCATGGAAGAACTGGGTATGCAGACCGACCAACCGCGACTGTATTCGGACTGGCTTGAGGCCGTGAAAAAGATCCAGCCCCTGCCCCACTAAAGTTGATATCGGTCGGCATGCGCTGCTCGGAAGCACTTTTTGCTGAGACACATCATGAAGCCACTCATAAACCCGCCACACGGCCGCCTCACTCACTCCTGGCAACGCGCATGGCACAACCTGAACCTGCCTGCAGCGGACGGTTTATTCGAGCGCCTGCTGGCGGCGTATAACGAGCCGCATCGCCACTACCACACGCAACAACATCTCGCGGAATGCCTCGAGCATTTCGACGCGGCGCTCGCTCTTGCGGCCGAACCTGGCGAAGTGGAAATCGCGCTGTGGTTTCACGATGCAATCTACGCACTGCGCGGCTCAGACAACGAACTGCGCAGCGCCGACTGGGCCGTGCAGGCATTGGCGGCAAGCGGAGCCACAACGCAGGTGCAGACGCGGGTTCACAGCCTGATCATGGCCACCCGCCATAACGCCACGCCCAGCGATGCCGATCAGCAACTGCTCGTCGACATCGACCTGGCCATACTCGGCGCCGCCCCTGAGCGCTTTAGCGAATACGACCGCCAGGTACGCGCGGAATACAACTGGGTGCCTGGCCTGCTCTACCGCATCAAACGCAAGGCAGTGCTAAAACACTTCCTCGCACGCGATCACCTTTACAGCACTAGCCATTTTCGGGATCGATACGAGCTGCAGGCCAGGGCCAATCTGCAGGCGGCGATTGGATAAGCGCAAGCAAAGGGTTACTCCATTGCCCACAAACAAAAGGCCCTGAAACCTTTAACGGTTTCAGGGCCTTTGGTATTTCGATATGGCGGGAAGATAGGGACTTGAACCCGTCTGTGAGCGTTTCAGTGCGTGCAAAACCCACTTAATACGGGGCTTCCGCTCGCTTCACCAGCTCATTTTGGCTCAATTCGTCGCAATGTTTTCGACACTTTCTCTAGTAGAGCACATACCCCATCTACCTCTATCAACTATCCGTGAACTCTTGATAAGCAACCTTGCATGTTACTTTTTCTGCCCCTCTAGGTAGCCAGGGTTTATAGAGCCCGTCTGCTTTTACTGCGTCTGCCTGCACAGACTCAATTGTTGTACTTCCGTTTACATAGCTGCTTTGCAGTTTTCGTGCATAAGGCTCTTTAAAAAAACGAGTTTCACCCTTGGCACGTTTATCTATATTTTCGTCCCATGCTGCTTGTGCCATCGGAGTTCTTATTCCGAGATAAACGAAATACGCATCTATATGTGACATACCAATATCTCTCATCGCCAAGTACATCACAGCATCTGCTTCATCCTTTGAGCAAGGCTGCTCCCAGTACAGGTAGTCATGGACTATCGCTGGAGCCATTGTTCCCTGGTGAGGGGACTCCCACCACCACAAGGGCTCAGGAATACTAGCCAAGTCTGTTAGAAAACCGACCGGAACAACAATTACATGATCGCTATCGCCTACTCTATATTCCAATGGATGCGAAACCATGAAGACTGCCGGATTCGCTACAATTTGAGTTACCGTTGGGCGAGTAACACCGCACGACGCCATCGTCAGCAGGCTGAGCAAGATTAAAATCCTAAATATTAGCTTCACAGCACCTTCCTTTAACTTAATGGCAGATACATACCCACGCACACTTAATACAGACTTATACAGTCAATTAAAACCTAATAGCCCATCTAAAAATCGAAATATCATCAGGCGCAACGATGCAAATACGCACATGCGATCCTTTGATTTCACCAATACGAATTTCGATACCTCTTGTAGCAAGCTATTTTAGCAATAGGCCATAGCCTGCATCGGGCTCTAAATGAAGGAAAATACTCTCGCCTTTTATGCGACTTAGAACGAGCGACATACCCTACCCTCCTTGGCTTCAGATGATCCATTCGAGAGTAGTCTACAATCGAGGAATTTTCCTCCATCACAAAACGCATCTAGCACTTATCGAAAACTCAGTTATCATTTAAGCAGACAAAATTGAGTGACAACCATGCCTGAACTAACACTAATAATAGAACTTTTAACTTTAGCAAGCATCTTAATAGCCGGAATAATATTTAAAGCTTACGCCCCCTCATACATTAAAGAGAAAGCCAAAAACCTAGCAACAAAAGAAGACGTCGCTCACATAACAAAAGAAGTTGAAAGAATAAAATCAGAGCACCACAAAGAACTTGAAGAATTCAAGTCAGACGTTTGGAAACAGCAGCAAATATTTCTATGGGAAAAAGAGAACAACAACATCCGAATTCAACTATTCCGAGAGGCGATAACCACGATAAAGAAATATTCCACTCAAGTACAAAACACAAGCTTCATGAGCCTAAACATGGATGCATGCCAAAAGCTTTCAAGCATGGAAGAGCTAAGTAGCGAAGCAAGAAATTATTACAGTGCTGAATATGAGTCATACCGGGTTAAAGCGAGTGAATCGCTTACAAACTACGACGAGTTATCAGTGAAAATCGATGAACTAGCCATCATGATATTGATGTACTTTGGCGAGTCATGCGCTGAAAAACTTTCAAACATTAGAAAAACAGGAACTGATTTATTTTCTAGTGTCATGCCAAAGACCGAAACGGAAAATCTTATAGCGACCGAATACAACCAAAACAAATCAATAAGCGCTGTAAGAGACGCATTAACAAAAGCACATGTGACGGCATGCCAAAAATTCGAAATACATAAAGATGCGAAAATATTTTTTGACTCAATAATGCAAGAATTAAAACCATCTAGCTAACCGAGTAAACAGCCACTACAAACATGGTAAGTACAATTGCTCCATCTGACTAAAACTGCTCGAGGCTGAACAACAGCGCTGCTTCATACGATCACTATCGGTCCTTGCGATCATTGTCGTAGCGCGCCCGCCATGCTCTGCACTCTTCGTGATAGTACTACTTGGCGGCCTTGCGGCATTCACGGTAGTCGATTGAGCCTTTGCGGTGGTTGGCGCACACGCGGCTGCTGTCGATGTAGTTATTGACGGCTAAGCACATGCCTACACGGGTGATTGTTTAGCCTTGCCCCAGCCAGATTTCCCCTCAGTCCACCGCCTTTGATCGCAAGCATCTGAAAGTATGTGAAAAATTTCAAACCAGGGGTTCGCCAAACGCACTTCAGCTGTTATCATGCGCGCCGCCACGGGAAGATGCCGGAGTGGCCGAACGGGACGGATTCGAAATCCGTTGTGTTAGCGATAGCACCTAGGGTTCAAATCCCTATCTTCCCGCCATATCACAGCACTGAAGCCCCTGAAACTCCTAGAGTTTCGGGGGCTTTTGCTATCTGCGGCATGCAAGGTGTCGAAGAACTGTCGAAAGCTGGTTGAGGCTGCAGGTTAACCCTGGAGCGGAGGCCACATTCTGGCGACGTGCACCAGGGCGAGAATCCAGACAGCGTCAGTCTCAGCCTGATAAACGAGGCGGTAGTTTTCGTGGGGGATCAGCTCACGAGTACCGGTAACCGAGCCCAGCCTCCCCTTTTGGGGAAAGTCAGCGAGGCTGGATGCAGCCGCACTGAACAGTTCATCCATGTGCACGGCAGCGCTAGGGCTTTCGGCGGCGATGTATTCCCAGATATCCAGACGATCCTGCAGGCCCTCGGGCGTCCAAATAACCTTCATTCGTGGTCTTGAGCCTTAGCACGGCGAGCGGCGAATTCAGCCTCTACATTATCGTTGGATCGACCACGACCGGCCTCTACCGAGGCCCTGGCTACCGCAACCTTGCGTTGCACGAATTCATCATGCTCTTTGGCCTGTTGCTGCTGGCGGATGAAATCACGCATAAGGTCACGCATGATCTGAGAGGCCGGCAGGTGTGCGGCTTGAGCGGCTGCCATAAATCCTTCGCGTAGCTCGGGTTCCAACTTCAAATTGAAAACGGCTTCTTTGGCCATGGCGCGTCCTCTCTAAGTAAATTTGTATCTACAACGTACATACGTTGTACGCATGCTAAACAATGCTCGCGGCACAGGAAAGCACAGGCCATCGGCTATGGCTTAGGGGTGACGATGCTGCAGGCTGAAAGCCACAAAAAAGGGGCGCCGTAGCGCCCCTCTGTGTCGCGCTGACACGCGTAGTGCTGCGGTTTAGATGGTCAGGCGCGTCAGGGCTTCGCGGTATTTGTCGGCGGTTTTCTGCGCGACGTCGGCGGGCACTGCTGGGGCTGGTGGCTCTTTGTTCCAGCCGGTGGATTCCAGCCAGTCACGCACAAACTGCTTGTCGAAGCTTGGCGGGTTTGTGCCTTCTGCATAGCTGTCCGCTGGCCAGAAGCGGCTGGAGTCTGGCGTTAGGGCTTCGTCCATCAGGGTCAGGGTGCCGTCTTCGTCCAGGCCGAATTCGAACTTGGTGTCGGCGATGATGATGCCGCGCGTGGCTGCGTATTCCACTGCTGCGCTGTACAGGGCAATGGCGGTGTCGCGCACTTTGGCGGCCAGCTCTGCGCCAATGATCGCTTCGCACTGTTCGAAACTGATGTTCTCGTCGTGGTCGCCCACGGCGGCCTTGGTCGAGGGGGTGAAGATCGGCTGCGGCAGTTTGGCCGCTTCTTTGAGGCCCGCTGGCAGTTGGATGCCGCAGACGGTGCCGCTCTTCTGGTATTCCTTCCAGCCGGAGCCAACGATATAGCCACGGACGATGGCTTCTACCGCGACCGGCTTAAGTCGCTTGGCGACGACTGCGCGGCCCTCCACCAGCGGCAGTTCGGCGGCCGGGACGATATCTTCAACCTGGTCACCGGTGAAGTGATTGGGCACCAGGTCCTTGAGCTTGTCGAACCAGAAGTTGGAGATGGCGGTGAGTATCTTGCCCTTTTCCGGGATCGGCTCGTTGAGGATCACGTCGAATGCCGAAAGGCGGTCGGTGGCGACCATCAGCATGCGTTTGTCGTCGATCTCGTATAGATCACGGACTTTGCCCGAATAGATTTTCTTCAGGCTCAGGGTGGTGGCTGTGCTCATGTCGGAATTTCCGCCTTTGGTAAACAAAACAGGCGAAACCCGCCGGGTTTCGCCTATTGGTAGTGCCGGTGCAGCAGTTACCTGCTGTCAGCCAAGGTTTTCCTGGATCAGGTCCAGCACCTTGCGCGCCACGTCGGACGGGGCAATGGTGTTGAGGTCTTTTTCCACGGTGACCTGCACGCTGTCGCCAACGGCAGTCAGGCGTACCTGATAGCGCTCGGCGCGGGCGTCGATCTCTTCCTTGCTTGGCGCGCTGCCAAACACGCTACCGAAGAAGCCAGGCTTGTCGTCCGGCTTCTGCGCACGTTCAGCGAGGTTGATGTAGTACACGCCCAGGCTGCGGTTGATGTCGTCGATACGCACATCAGCCATTTCCAGGGAGCGACCGACACCGGACCAGGCGCGGTCGAAATCAGCACCCAGGCTCAGCACCGGGTTGCCGTTGCCGTCTTCGGACAGGCTGACGCGATTCGGTGCGTCGTAATCACGAGCGGCCAGCAGGGAGACCGAACCACCCTGCTCGGCGCTGCGCGCCAAGGTCACGAGCATTTCATCGAGCAGTGCGGCATCCAGGCTTGGGTTGCTGCTGCGGTTGGTGAAGGCTACATCGGCGGTACTGCCGGCTGGACGCTCGGCGCTGACCACGAAGATTTCGCTGGTGTTGCGCTGCACGCCTGGCTCGATGCGCACCCGCACGCGGGTTTCGGCATCTGGGTTCACGCCAGATACACGGCTGCTCAGACGACGGGCCATGGATTCAGACAGGGCATCAAACCGCTGCCAGCTGGTGCTGAACTCGCCGGTTTGCGGACGCTCTTCTGCAATCTGAAAGCCGTTGTCAGCAAAGAACTGACGCGCTACAGGCCAGACTTCAGCCGGCACGCGCTGCGCTACGACCCAACGCGACTCGCCGCTCTTTTGCAGGCTGAACTCGCTGGCATCACCGGCCACAGCCAGGGCTTGCGGGCGCGGCACGATAAATTCGCCAGTGTCGGTGGTGGTGGCGACCTGCTGCGGCACGGGCAGCAGTGGGTCGATGCGCTTGGCGTCGACGTTTGGCGGGATTTGCATCGTGGCCGTTTGACGGGCTTCGAGGTAGTCGCTACCACGGTCACGGAAATAGCCGTTTTCGCCATAGATCCAGCCACAACCGCTGGTGCCAGCGATGATCAGGGCCAGGGCGGAGAGTCCGGTGAGTCGCTTCATGCGTAGTAATTCCTCAATTAAACCAATACGCCGGACTGGCGCAGGGCCTGACGCAGCGGTTCATGACAACGTGGGCTGAGCCAGGTCAGTGGCAGACGGATACCGTCTGGCATCAAACCCATTTCATGCAGAGCCCATTTCACCGGAATCGGGTTGGATTCGATAAACAGCGCCTTGTGCAGCGGCATCAAGCGGTCGTTGATCGCCCGGGCAATCGCCGCTTCACCGCGCATGGCCGCCGCGCACAGATCGCTCATGGCACGCGGAGCGACGTTGGCGGTTACCGAGATATTGCCCTTACCGCCCATCAGCATCAGCTCAACGGCGGTGGCGTCATCACCGGAATAGACGAGGAAGTCCTTGCTTACGCGATCCAGTACTTCCTGGCCGCGTTGCAGGTCGCCGGTGGCTTCCTTGATACCGATGATGTTGTCGATCTTGGCCAGACGCTCGACGGTTTCCGGCAGCATGTCGCAGACCGTACGGCCTGGCACGTTATAGAGGATCTGCGGGATGGCCACCGATTCGGCGATATGGCGGAAGTGCAGGTACAGGCCTTCCTGAGTCGGCTTGTTGTAATACGGGGTGACCAGCAGGCAGGCATCGGCGCCGACGTCTTTGGCAGCGCGGGTCAGTTCGACCGACTCACGGGTGGAGTTACCACCGGTGCCGGCGATGACCGGAATGCGTCCGGCAACCTGATCGACAATACGCTTGATCACTTCGATGTGTTCAGGCACCTCAAGGGTCGCCGACTCGCCGGTAGTGCCGACTGCGACGATGGCATTGGTGCCCTCCTGCAGGTGGAAATCCACCAGTTTGCTCAGGCTGTCCCAATCAAGACCACCTTGTGCATCCATGGGCGTAACCAGTGCCACCATACTGCCCGCAATCATGCAACCGCTCCTGCCGGAAAAAGAGAGCCGTAATGGTACTGGGGCCACCTGCCTTGCACAAGCGAAGTACCGAGGCTGTGATGCAACGCGTATACAATCTTTCTCGAGCAAACGCGGCACATTCCTCACCACCCAGCCGCGCCGGCATTCCCCTGAGCGGTGCTTTTCGCTACCCTTCCGGCTTTGATCGGCGCTGTGTACGCAGGCCGACCGCTTATCGTTTAGGAAGGCTGCATGTCCACCCCCCTAGTTCGCGAACAATTCCTGCTTATCAGTGCCCTTGGCCCCAACGCCATGGAGCTGACCAATGTGCTCTGCCGCACCAGTCACGAGAACCGTTGCGCCGTGGTCAGCACCCGCCTGAGTCGGCATGGCGAGTACAGCGCACTGGTGTTGCAGATATCCGGCAGCTGGGATGCCCTGGCGCGCCTGGAGTCGAGCCTGCCGGCGCTGGCGAAGAAACACAGCTTCTCGGTCAATGTGATTCGCAGCGCCGCCTCGGAAAGCCGCCCCCAGGCGCTGCCTTATGTGGCGTATGTCAGCTCGGCCTACCGCCCAGACATCCTCAATGAGCTGTGCCAGTTCTTTCTCGACCATCACGTCGAGCTGGAAAACCTCACCTGTGATACCTACCAGGCCCCGCAGACTGGCGGCACCATGCTCAACGCCACCCTGACCGTGACCCTGCCAGCTGGCACGCAGATCAGTTGGTTGCGCGATCAGTTCCTCGACTTTGCCGATGCGTTGAATCTTGATGCGCTGATTGAGCCTTGGCGTCCGCAGAATCCATAAGGAGATTTTTATGGCCGTAGCACTCGACACCCCGGTTGCAGACTTCCAGGCCCAGGCCACCAGCGGCCAGACCGTTCAGCTGTCCGCACTCAAGGGCCAGCAAGTGGTGATCTACTTCTACCCGAAGGACAGCACCCCGGGCTGTACCACCGAGGGGCAGGGTTTTCGTGATCAGTACCCGGCGTTTCAAGCAGCCAACACGCTGATCTTCGGTGTGTCGCGCGACAGCCTGAAATCCCACGAGAACTTCAAGTGCAAGCAGGAGTTCCCCTTCGAGCTGATCTCCGACAAGGATGAAGCCGTCTGCCAGCTGTTCGATGTGATCAAGCTGAAGAAGCTCTACGGCAAGGAATACCTGGGCGTGGACCGCAGCACCTTCCTGATCGATAAAGCAGGCGTACTGCGCCAGGAATGGCGTGGGGTGAAAGTGCCAGGGCATGTCGATGCGGTACTGGCCGCAGCCCAGGCGCTGAATAAAGCCTGAACCACGCGCAATAAAAAGCCGGTCAATTGACCGGCTTTTTATTGCCTGCAGATTAATCAGCCGTGACCTGCTCGCTACGCGGCCAAGCGTCGATCACCGCTTTGAACAACGTGGCCAGAGGGATCGCGAAAAACACGCCCCAGAACCCCCACATGCCGCCAAACAGCAGCACCGCGCAGATGATCGCCACCGGGTGCAGGTTGACCGCCTCGGAGAACAGCAGCGGCACCAATACGTTGCCGTCCAGCGCCTGAATGATCCCGTAGACCACCATCAAGTAGATGAACTGATCACCAAAGCCCCACTGGAACAACCCGATCAGCGCCACCGGCACCGTTACCACCACCGCGCCGATATACGGCACCACCACCGACAGGCCGACAAACAAGGCCAGCAGCGCCGCATAGTTAAGCCCCAAGGCAACAAAGGCGATGTAGGTCACCACGCCGCAAATGATGATTTCGATCACCTTGCCACGGATGTAGTTGGCGATCTGCTTGTTCATCTCCTCGGCTACCTGGGTGATCAGGGCACGCTCACGCGGCAGATAACCGCGAAACCAGGCGCCGATCAGCTCCCGATCCTTGAGAAAGAAGAACACCAGAATTGGCACCAGGACCAGGTAGATCATGATGCTGACCAGCATCGGCAAGCTCGATAAGGAAAACGACAGCGCCCACTGGCCGAATTTGCCGACCTCACCACGCACGCCCTCAATCAGCTGCAGCACCTGCACATCGGTAATCAGCGTTGGGTAACGCTCCGGTAGCAGCAGAAACAGCGACTGCCATTCCCCCAACATGCGCGGCAGTTCATTGAACAAGGTGCTCAACTGCTGCCAGAGCAGCGGCATCAACACCAGCAGAAACAACCCCAGCATGCTTAGAAACAGGGTGAACACCAGCCACACGGCCACCACCTGCGGTAAGCGCAGGCGCTCAAAGGCATTCACCAGACCCTGCATCAAAAACGCCAGCACCAGGCCCGTCAGCACCGGGGCCAGCATGCCGCCCAGATTCAGAATCGCAGCAAAACCAAGCACCAACAGCACCGCGAGCACCACCGCCTGCTCATCAGAAAAATAGCGATGCAACCAATCCTGAAACACCTTGAACATCGTGACTCCTTACTTGGGCAGCGCCTTTAATAGGCCGCCTCATAATCCGCACTTGTCGCAGCAAACCCTAAGCCTTGCGCAGCCAATAACGGTACACGCCATTATCGACCTCTTCACGCAGCAGACTATGCCCCGCCAGGCTGGCGAAGGCACGGAAATCCCGCTGCGAACCAGCATCGGTGGCCTCAATCTTGAGCACAGCGCCACTGGCCAGACGATTTAGCTCCAGCTTGGCCTTGAGTAAAGGTAGCGGGCAGTTCAGCCCGCAGGCGTCCAGTTGCGCGTCGAAGTCCTCGGCACGCCATTGCATATCAGTCATTGAGCCACTCCAGGAAGGCCGCAAGGATACCCAAGGCCGCACAACCCTGGCCAGCACAGCCGCCAGCCAGCTACAGTAGCGCCTTTGTTCGACACGAGCTTTGTGCATGAGCCTTCTGCGCCCTACCCTGTTGACGCTGGCCTGCCTGCTGGCAGCCCCCGCCATGGCCAGTGACCTGCCCTCCCTTGGCGATGCCAGTTCCGCCATCGTTTCTCCGCAGCAAGAACACCAACTGGGCCGCGCCTGGCTGAGCCTGGTACGCGGCCAGGTCAGCCAGCTCGACGACCCACAGCTCAAGGACTTCGTCGAAACCAGCGTCTATCGCCTGAGCGAAACCAGCCAGCTGCAGGATCGCCGCCTGGAGTTCGTTTTGCTCAACAGCCCGCAGATCAACGCCTTCGCCGCACCCGGAGGGATTGTCGGGGTCAACGGCGGCCTGTTTCTCTATGCGCAGACTGAAGCCGAATACGCTTCGGTCATGGCTCACGAACTGGCGCATTTGTCGCAACGCCACTTTGCCCGCGGCCTGGAAGCCCAGCAGCGCATGCAGATCCCGGTCATGGCCGGCCTGCTCGCTGGTATCGTCGCGGCGGCTGCCGGCGCTGGCGACTTAGGCATCGCCGCCATCGCTTCGACCCAGGCCGCCGCCATGCAGGAACAGCGGCGCTTCTCCCGGCAGAACGAGCAGGAAGCTGACCGCATCGGCCTGGTCAACCTGGAAAAAGCCGGCTTTGACCCACGCGCCATGCCCAGCATGTTCGAGCGCCTGATGCGCCAGTACCGCTACGACCGCAAGCCGCCGGAATTCCTCCTCACTCACCCGGTGTCGGAGTCGCGCATCGCCGACACCCGCAACCGTGCCGAACAGTACAAAGCCACAGGCATCACCGACAGCGTGCGCTACCAGCTAATGCGCGCCCGCGTGCAGCTGACCTATGAAGAAACCCCAGGGGTCGCCGCCAAGCGTTTTCGCAACATGCTCGACGAAAACCCACAGCTGGAAGCCGCCCGCTATGGCCTGGCGATTGCGCAGATCAAAAGCGGCCAGCACAAGGAGGCCCGCGAGTCCTTGCAACCGCTGCTGGCGAACTCCCCCAACGATGTGGCCTACAACCTGGCGCAAGTTGAACTGGATATGGCCGCCAATCGCCTGAGCGACGCGCAAAGCCGGATTACCCGGCTGCTGACCCTCTACCCGAACAACTACCCGGTCAACCAGGCACATATCGACCTGCTGATGAAGCAGAGTCGCACTCAGGAAGCCGAGCGCGCCCTCGACGATATGCTGAAAAGCCGCGGTAAGGACCCGGACGTCTGGTACCAGGTGGCCGAAGTACGCGGCCTGAGCGGCAACACCATCGGCCTGCATCAAGCCCGTGGCGAGTTCTTCGCCCTGGTCGGTGACTACAACCAGGCCCTGGAACAGCTCGACTTCGCCAAACGCCGCGCCAGCAACAACTTCCAACTAGCCTCACGCATCGACGCCAGACAACGCGAGCTGATGGAAGAAAAACGCATCATCGAGCAGATGCTGCGCTAGAAACGTCCGCGCCGGAAAAGAAAAAGCCAGGCAAATGCCTGGCTTTTTTATGCAACTCGCTTAGGCGTTGCCGCTTAGCTTGAGCCGCGCCGCCTGGGTGAAATCGAGCATGCGTTTGAGCGGCTTGATCGCTTTGGGGATCAATGCTGGGTCGACGAATATCTCGTTACTGCCCTCGCGCAGGCACGCCAGGGTGCGCTGCAGGGTATTCATCGCCATCCACGGGCAGTGCGCACAGCTGCGGCAGGCCGCGCCGTTGCCGGCGGTTGGGGCAGCGACAAATTCTTTGTCCGGGCACAGCTGCTGCATCTTGTAGAAAATGCCGGCGTCGGTGGCGACGATAAAGGTCTTGTTTGGCAGACGCTGCGCAGCGGCGATCAGTTGACTGGTGGAGCCCACTGCATCGGCCAGATCGATCACCGCCGTCGGCGATTCAGGGTGGACCAGCACGGCGGCGTCCGGATACAGCGCCTTCATGTCTTCCAGCTGCTTGGCCTTGAACTCCTCGTGGACGATGCAGGCACCGTCCCACAGCAGCATATCGGCGCCGGTCTTGTTCTGGATGTAACGCCCCAGGTGCTGATCCGGCGCCCAGATGATGCTTTCGCCGTTGTCCATCAGGTGCTCGACGATTTCCACCGCACAGCTGGAGGTCACCACCCAATCGGCGCGCGCCTTCACCGCCGCCGAGGTATTGGCATACACCACCACCGTACGCTGCGGATGCTGGTCACAGAACGCCGAGAACTCTTCCACTGGGCAACCCAGATCGAGCGAGCAGGTCGCTTCAAGCGTCGGCATCAGCACGCGCTTTTCTGGGTTAAGGATTTTTGCCGTTTCGCCCATAAATTTAACGCCGGCTACCAGCACGGTCTGCGCTGGATGCTGATTACCGAAACGGGCCATTTCCAGCGAGTCGGAAACGCAGCCGCCGGTTTCCTCGGCCAGCGCCTGCAGCACCGGGTCACAGTAATAGTGCGCGACCAGCACGGCGTTCTGCTTTTTCAGCTCGGCAGCAATTTCAGTACGGTAGAAAGCCTCTTGCTCGGGCGTCAGCGGCTTGGGCTGCTTGGCATCAAGGTGGGCTTGCACAAGCAGGCGTTCGGAAATCTGGGTCATGTCATCAGGCTCTGAATATGCTTTCAGTGCAGCGAGTATACCCGCCTGCATGGCGCCGGCGCAGGCAGCTTGCAACCACGTACAGGCGGTAAAAGTTACAGATACAAAAAAGCCCGAAAATTCCTTTAATCAGAACTTTCAGGCTTCTTGACCTTCCGAGGAAGGAAATATGGTGGGTCGTGTGGGATTCGAACCTACGACCAATTGGTTAAAAGCCAACTGCTCTACCAACTGAGCTAACGACCCGACGCGAGGCGCATGATACTGATTTAATTCAGAAATTCAAC
>Ga0209504_1000102_pt1 | contig 79148 bp, 68 predicted proteins | sample COGITO_mtgs_1005_FD_184791 | JGI IMG/M metagenome (GOLD analysis project Ga0209504, IMG submission 184791) | Pelagic marine microbial communities from North Sea - COGITO_mtgs_100511 (SPAdes) (version 2) | ecosystem: Environmental > Aquatic > Marine > Epipelagic ... | reverse complement strand
TGGCAGATGGCAGTATCGATATCAGCAAGGCGGTGGCGATCAACGAATCCTTCGAAATCTCCAAACAGTTCTGGGCCTATCAGGTTGAGCGCAAGGTGCTGAACAACCCGCCTTCGTTTATCAACAACGTGCCGCACATGAGCTTTGTCTGGGGCGATGACAACGTCGAGTTCCTCAAGAAGCGCCATGCGGCGCTGCAGGCCAGCTCGCTGTTTCGCGGCATGGAATATTCCGAAGACCCGCAGCAGATCAAGCAGTGGGTACCGCTGGTGATGCAAGGCCGCGAGCCTGGGCAGAAGCTTGCCGCCACCCGCGTATCGATCGGTACTGACGTCAACTTTGGCGAGATCACCCGCCAGCTGTTCGATTCGCTGAGCCAGCAGGACAACGTCAGCCTCAACCTGCAGCATGAAGTGCGCGGCATCGAGCGCAATGCCGATAACAGCTGGAACGTGCGGGTGGCCGACCTGGGCAACGGCGGCGCCGAGAAAACCATCAACGCCAAGTTCGTGTTTATCGGCGCCGGCGGCGCCGCGTTGAAACTGCTGCAGATGTCCGGCATCAGCGAGGCCGAAGGCTATGCGGGCTTCCCGGTTGGCGGCTCGTTCCTGGCCACCAGCAATCCGGAAATCGTCGCACAGCATCAGGCCAAGGTGTACGGCAAAGCCTCGGTCGGCTCGCCGCCGATGTCCGTGCCGCACCTGGACACTCGGGTGATCGAGGGCAAAAAGGTGTTGCTGTTCGGACCGTTCGCCACCTTCTCCACCAAGTTCCTGAAAAATGGCTCGCTGCTCGACACCTTTAGCGCCCTGACCACCGACAACATCCTGCCGATGACCCACGCCGGCATCGATAACTTCTCGCTCAGCACCTACCTGATGGGCCAGTTGATGCTCAGCCAGGAAGACCGCATGGATTCGTTGCGCGAGTACTTCCCCAATGCCCAGTCAGAAGATTGGGAACTGATCCAGGCGGGTCAGCGCGTGCAGATCATCAAAAAAGACGCCGAACACGGCGGCATCCTACAGTTCGGCACCGAAGTGGTCAGCGCCGCCGATGGCAGCCTCGCCGCCCTGCTCGGCGCCTCGCCGGGTGCTTCGACGGCCGCACCGATCATGCTTTCGGTACTGGAGAAAACCTTCAAGAACAAGCTGCAGAGCCCTGAGTGGCAAACCAAGCTGAAAGAAATCATCCCGTCCTACGGCCAAAAGCTGAACGACGACCTGGCGCTGACCAATCAGACCCGCGCCTGGAGCAGCGAACGCCTGCAACTGGAGTTCGTTGAAGTGCCACCGCTGGCCCTCACCCCAGAGGTCAGCCAGGCGCAGTAAGCCGCCTGCTGCGCAATGCAGATTGCCAGAAGCACTTTTTACCGTCGCCTCGCGCGACACAGCCTGCGGCCATGGATGGCACGCAATAAAAAACCGGCCACAAGCCGGTCAATGCACGCCCCACACACCCTGCCAAAGCTAGCCTTTCGCAGGGTGTTTTTATTCAGGGCCGTAACCCTGCAACCAGCAACAGCAATCGATATCGGTCAGCGCAGACGCAGCGGCCATCTGCACACCGCATCTTCGATACCAATCGCGGGTTCATAAACCCAGCAAAACCATTATCAACTGGCACTGCTGGCCAGCAGGCAATTGCAGCTGAGGCATGTAGAGGCATGGGGCATCTCCATGCGGAGCAATTTACCCCCAACGCTCTAGTCACTCGAAGCAGCCACCCAATAGCTAGATTAAGCTGGGAGGTATTGGCGGAAAAATTATCCACATAACGCCAGTCTCTCTGGATGCAACTCATGGCCTGTCATTTATCTGCGCAACGCGACGTGCATGGTTTGCACCCCGTAACAGGCCACAACCAGCCGGAGGCAATCAGTGGCAAATGCCATTTCATCTGTCTACCTAGCACTATGCGACGCCATAGGCTGGGCGATCGGCTCCAGCGCACAGCCACTGCCCGGGCATTCACTGCCCACCGCCAATCTCAATCCGCTGGCAACCGCCACAGTGCTAAAGCGCTGCCAATGCGCCACTAGCAACCTGCGCCGGGTCAGTAGCTTGGTGGGTCTAAACCTTGCGCTGATGCATGGCATGGCGTCAGCACAGACAATTGAATTGTCGGCTGCCGACTTCTTGGCACCGCAAGTCCCCGCAGTAGAGGCCTTACTGCGCAAGGCCGGTTTTGAGCCGGCAATAACGCTCGTACCAGCTGCGCGCTCGCTGCTTATGTTGCAGCGCGGTGAGGTTGATGCCGAGTTCTTTCGTCAGCCTGGCGCAGTAGCGTCCTTTCGTGAGCAGGTACATCTGGTCGGACCGCTCAGTTGCTCAACAAATTACGCCTTCGTGCACAGGGACAGCCGCTGGGTAATTAACACTGCAGAGGACTTGCGTGATTTACGTGTCGGCATACTGAATGGCAACCAACTGGCCACAGACCTGTTGGATAAACAGGGTATCCAACACGACAAGCTCATCAGTCGCGAAAATATGTTCCTGATGCTGGAACGTGGTCGCCTGGACATCGTCATAGAGCCCGAACGCAGCGGATTGACCTCACTGCAGCAGACAGGGCTGAGTAAGACCCTGGAACGTCGTGGGCCTGCGCTCACCAACCTGCCGAACTATCTGGTTCTGCGCAAACACCTGGAGCAATGGGGGCCGCGCCTGGACCGCGCAGCAGCTCAGGCATTACGCAGCGGGCAATGGCATCAATGGATCGAAGAGATAAATGAACAACTGGGCATTCCCAAACATGTCGGCCTGGGCTGCCTACCAAAGCCCGATGCAGAACTGCCCGACAAACGACCTACTGCCCCTTGAACGGCACCCGCGGTTTGCTGCGTAACGGGTCGAGCAGGCCCGACAGGCCGTTGTGATCGATCTCCTGCATCAGCGCCAGCAAGCGGCCGATTTCGCCCTGTGGAAAACCTTCGCGGGCAAACCAGTTGAGGTAGTTACCCGGCAGATCGGCGAGCAGACGGCCTTTGTGTTTGCCGAAAGGCATCTCGCGGGTTACCAGCAACAGCAGGTCTTCGGGTTTCATCGCAGGCTCGGCAGGGTTCGGCAATCGAGCACGGATTATGCCGTTGGGCGCAGAGCCAGACCAGCGCCGACGCCAAGGCGGAAAAACTCGGGTAAGCTGCGCGCCCCTGTTTATCGACCCAAGGTTTGCCCCGCATGATTATCAAGGCACTGCGCATCGGCCTCGGCCAGTTGATCATCTTCCTCGATTGGATCAGCCGTCCGGCCAAGCTCAAACGCACCCCAGAAGCTCAGGCTGCGGTCGAGCAAAGCGCCGCGGGCCTCGCGCTGTACCAGTTCCACGCCTGCCCGTTCTGCGTAAAAACCCGCCGCGCCCTGCACAAGCTGAATGTGCCGGTGGCCCTGCGCGACGCGAAGAACGACGCTCAGGCACGCAGCGAGTTGGAACAGCAAGGCGGCAAGATCAAGGTGCCGTGCCTGCGCATCGAAGAAAACGGCCAGAGCACCTGGCTGTACGAGTCCAAGGCGATCATTGCCTATCTCGACGAGCGCTTCGCCGCAGTCTGAACAAACAACCGGGGTCGCTAAGCGGCCCCGGTTGTTTCAGCGTTATGGCTGATCACTCAGGCCAACGTATTCAGTTAGCCAGCACCCGCACCTTACCCACCATACCGGCCTGGTAGTGGCCGGGAATCAAGCAGGCAAAGTCGAACTCACCTGCGCGGTTGAAGGTCCAGATAAGCTCCTCGCGCTGCCCTGGGGCGACATGGGCCATATCCGGCGAATCGTGTTGCATGCTCGCGGATGTCGCCATCATCGCAGCATGCTGCTGCAACTCAGCCTGAGTGCCGAGCACGAACTCGTGCATGACCTGCCCCTCGTTGCGATGAACAAAGCGGATGGTTTCGCCCTGCTTAACTTCAAGCTGGTCGGGGCTGAAACGCATCTGATCGTTCATGCTGATTTCGATGGTCCGGCTGACTTGCTCCGGCTCGCCGGCGATGCCCCAGGCTTTCTGCTGTTTGGCCGGCGCTGCCGCGTGATGCGCGCCGTGATGTTCGCCAGCGGCCAGCGCAGTACCGGCGCCCAACAGCAGGCCCAGACTCAACAGCAAGACAACGGAATTTGAAAATGCACTCATGGTTAGGTTCTCGACTTAGAAACTGAATAAACGCTGCGGGCCAAACGCAGCAGAGCTGCTGACCGCATACAGCAACACACTGTTCAGACGAGAAATAACCGCGGGGGACGTTCGAGGGGTTCGCCGATAAAGCCCACAAACTGGTCAAGGCGCGCCAGGGATGGCTCACCGGTTTGCAACGGTGCATCGCAGCCCTTCACTGAGTTCAGGGTTACCGCCCCCACACAGAACGCACAAAGGCTACACAGGCTTTTATCCAAATCCGCTAGCGCATTGCTGGCGTTATCACCGGGGTGATGTCCGCCGTGTGCCGATTGCTCAGCAGCCTGAGCCGTGACCATCATGCCTGGATGATGCGCCGTCATCTGCGCATCAACCTGCGCCGTCGCGCTGCCCTGCTGGGTTAGCGCGCATAACTGCATGCTGAGGGCGGCCATGCTCTGCGCCGGGAGAGCGAGCATCAGCATGCAGATCAGGGCAGTTCGCAGTGAGCGCATGGCAGCGGAGGTGGTCTTGGGCAATTGCATGGAGGCGGATTATCCGCCCAATAACGGCTTTGTCCACACCCGAGCATGGGCAAAAGCCCCCGCAGCTGGCTATGATCGGAGCCCATGACCAACACCCCACCCTTGCGCCAACCCTGCCCACCCGGTGCCTGCGATTGCGGGCGCGAGCAGCTGTTGCAGCAAGCAAACAGCGATGTGCGCATCCTGTTGCTCACCCGCAACGAGGAAAAGCGCCTGCTAGAACGGCTGGAAAACCTTGAAAGCCTGGCCGACCTGGAAAAGCTGCAGCGGCGCATCTACGAGCAGCTCGGCGTGCGCGTCGTCGTCGCTCCCGGCTTTAATGAGGTGCGCAGCATGCGCGGCATTGCCATCCAGATCGCTGAACTGCCCGGGCTGTGCCGCAAAACCCGCCAGGCCATCCCCACCGCCATTCGCCGCGGATTGGAGAAACGCCCACAGATCGCCTACGACCTACTTAACGCCCATGACCTGTTTCGCGATATTTAAAGCCAAGGTGAGAGAGTCGTGAATTGGCAAAAAGGGCTAACCGCCGGCCGATCTTATGTGCCAAAAACCTCGCGGTTGACAGGCCAGTAAAAATCAGCAGAATCGCCGCCCCTTTTCCACGGATGGAAGTCCCTCGTGCAACGGATTGTGATTTTGGGCAATGCTGGCAGCGGCAAGTCCACTCTGGCGCGGGCCTTGAGCAAACGCCTCAGTTTGCCCGTCGTGCACCTGGATACACTGTTCTGGGAGCCTGGCTGGGTCGAGCCCGACGCGGCGCAGTTCCGTGGAAGGGTGCGCGATGCGCTCACAACGGATGCCTGGATCTGCGAAGGCAACTACGCCCGACGCACCTTCGACCTGCGCCTGCCCAACGCCGACCGGATCATCTGGCTTGATACACCAAGGCTGACCTGCCTGACGCGCGTTATCGTGCGTAGCGTCTTGAACCGACCTCGCCCCGACCTTCCAGCAGGCTGTAGAGAGCAACTCGACCGGGCATTTCTGGGTTTTCTTAAATTCGTCTGGCAGCTCGACCATGGCTACCGCCAAGGTATCGAGGCAGTGCGCATGGCAATAGGCCCGACGGTGCCAACAGTGCATTTACGAGGCCGTCGACAGATTGCCGCCTTCCTTGCTCGGTTGCACGCAACACCTGCAACCCGGCCCAGTTCGATCAATTAACGACCCGAAGAAAGGGATTATTACTCGTGGCAGAACACTTCATCCGACCGCTCGCACTGTGCATTTTTCATCATCAGGGGAAAATACTGGTCAACCAATTCCACGACGCCGATGAGAACCGGACGCTCTCTCGCCCCATTGGCGGCGGCATTGAGTTCGGCGAAAGGAGTCACGACGCCATCATCCGCGAAGTGCAGGAAGAACTGGGCCGCTCGATCAGCGACATTCGCCTGATTGGCACGCTGGAAAGCATCTTCACCTACGCAGGCAAGCCAGGGCACGAGATTGTCCAAGTCTACGATGCAAGGTTTGACGACGCAGAGGTCTATGAACAACCTTGGCTAGACGGCCACGAAAGCGATGGCACGCCGTTCAGGGCCACGTGGCACTCCAGCGCAAGTTTCACCCCTGCATCACCGCTAGTACCCGAGGGGCTTTACGACCTACTCAAGCGAGCATTGCTGTTGTGACGGCGCAAAGGTAGGCCGGGGCTGGCCGTATGCCAATTAAGGCTGTGTTGGCATGCGACGCAATTTTCAAACTCAAGGATCAGGCACATGGCATTTCTGCTAGAAAAAGCGCCCATTACTACCGCCCTGATGGAGGCTGACTTGGAGGATGCTCCTGGGCTCGACCTGCTTGCGACAAAAGCATGCCCTGTGGTTGTACGGATGATTGACGGCATGGAGCACCTGCTGGTGTTCAAACATCCGCTAGCGGGTTACCAACTGGTGAAGGACACCATTGAATTGGCTGAGCGGCCTGCCCATGCAGCCGTGCGCGAGCTTGCTGAGGAGTCGGGTATTTGTAATGCCCAGACAGTAAGGGATCTAGGCAGTTGGAATGCCGAGTACGAGCAACAGATTTGGTCGTTTCAGCTTTGTGAGGTCGCAGAGTCACTACCCCACCAGTGGCGCTTCGACACACATGATGATGGCGGACATGTCTTTGAGTTCTTCTGGCATCCGTTGAATGCTGGTTTTCCCACGCCTTGTCACACGCTGTTTCAGGCAGCCTGGACACAGATCAGAAATCGGCTTTACGCCACGGACGCGGACACACATAGCCCTTACAGGTGCTAACAGCAGCTCATCGATCCTCCCCAAAGCTGACCTGATTCACACCGAATACCCCCGCAACCTGCTGCACGATGCGAAGCACATGCTACTTAGGCTGCTTCAAGCGTGGACAATTAGGACAAAGCTCCACCCCTGGCAGCACGTAGCGGATGCAGCACAAACGTCGCTGGCGCCAGGGCCGTACCTGGCCGTCAGCGTGCTCGATATCGACATAGCGGATTGGCGCATACAGTGGGTTGCGCGAGCCATCCGGGCGTTGCGCGGTGCTCAGTAGGCACTGGCCGTCGAGCAATAACTCTGCTTGCTCGCTGCGCTTTTGCAGTTGCCCAAGCCAAGCCTCGAAGTAGTTGCCGGCATTGCTCCAAAGCACCTTCGCCGAGACCCCGCTATGGGCGCAGAGCGCCTGGATAAACGGCTGCAGGTTGTCATCGAGCAGATGAGCAAAACGCTCGAAGGGATTCTGTGGCGCCAGCAGCGGCTCGCACGGCCCTGGCAGCTTGAACACCAGCGGCAAGCCTTCACCATCGACGATGATCGCCAGCTGTTCGAGCTGCAGCGGCATGCGTTGGTTCAGCAGCAGCGCCGCACTGATCACCGGCGGAAACAGGCGCATAAAGTACTGATTGGCCCAGATCGACGCCAAGCCGCGCTGGTCGGCCGTCGCGAATTGCGGACGGAAGCGCGCCATCAATTCACTCAACATCTGCGGCTGAAGAAACTCGGCGCCATTGATGGCCTCGCGCGAATCATCCGCCGCCACAAAAACATTGCGATAACGCGCCAGATCGCCACTGAACAGTGTGGCCAGCTCGGACAGCATCTCTCCTTCCACGGAGGTATCCGTTGATGCCGCTAGAGCTGCGGTTGCAGGCAAATTCGGCGCCTCAGCAGCAGCGTTCTTCTTGGGAAAATCCTTGGCGTGCAATGCCGTCATCCGTCACAAAAAGCCAATACTAACGCTAACGATTAGCGTTTGCGAAATACTGATTCATTACTTAAGATGCAGCCCGCGCCCAATCTAGAGCGGTTATGCACATGGATGATGTAGGACACTCGAAAGCAGCCGTGCATCTGGCGATGCTGATCAACCTGCTTTCCATCGGCAGCCTGATGATGGTGATGCCCCTGGGTCCGGATCTGGTTCGTCACCTCGGCATGCAGGCCAGTCATGTCGGCTATATCAGTGGCGGCGCCACGCTCGCCTCTGCCCTGAGCATGGCTTTGGCGGCGCCCTGGCTGGATCGCCTGCAGCGCAAACAGGCGCTGGTGATCCTTCTGACCCTGCGCTTCGCCCTGCTGATGGCCTGCGCCCTGACCAGCAGCGCCGAGCAGCTGATTCTCCTGTTTGTACTCTCCGGCCTGGTTGCCGGGCCCATGGGCGCGCTGCTGATGGCAAGCATGCTCGACATCATTCAGCCGGCCGAACGCGGGCGAAAACTCGCTTATATCGGCATGGGCTTTTCTCTGGCAGCCATTGTGGTGGTGCCCCTGGCTCTGGAACTGGCGTTGCGCTGGAGTTGGCAAGCGCCCTTTATCGTTTTCGGCGGCCTGGGCCTGGCGCTGGCGTTGTTGTGTCACCTGCTGCTGCACATCCAGGTCAGCGCTTCGCGGCCCAGCGGCTCGGTATTACCGCTGTTGAAATCGCCGCTGTGCCTGGGCGCACTGGCGATCACCGCGCTGCAGATATTCGGTCACTTTCTGCTGGTGCCGCATTTCTCCAACTACTTCCAGTTCAACCTGAATTTTCCACGCGAGCAGATCGGCCTGCTGTTTCTCTGCGGCGGCCTGGCCAGCCTGGCCGCCATGCGCCTTGGCGGTATCTGGATCGACCGGGGCCAGGCATTGACGGTGATTCTGCTCAGCAGCTTCGGCCTGGCACTGACCACGCTACTGGGTTTCGCCACGCCGATTGGCCTGTCGATCTACCTGGTCTTCGTGCTGTTTATGGCCGCCAGCGCGGTGCGCACCAACAGCAGCATGACCATTGCCGCAGCGATCCCGCCTCCGCACCAACGCGCCGCCTTTATGGCGTTTCAGGGCACCGTCAGCAATATCGCCGCCGGGCTCGGTAGCCTGTTTTCGGCGCTCTACCTAAGCACTGGCGCAGATAACCAGCTTCAAGGCTTCAACCAGTTGAGCGGCTTTTACGTGGTCGTCGGAATACTCACGGGGGTGGGTATGTGGTTGCTCCAACGCGGTATCCGGCGACGCGACGCCGCCATCCACACCGCAGGCATAACAACACAGGCGGGCTGAAACCGCCGATCACCAGTGATCAGCTGTAAACGCGTCAACACCTACTCAAATGGAACCTGTCATGTCTTTTGTCAGAAACATCAATCGCCGTCGCGCCATCTCGGTGGGCGTACTGGGTGGTCTGCTGCCTTTCGCGGCACTGGCCGACAACAGCGTCACCCTGGAAGACAGCATCGTCACGGCCTCGCAAACCGCGCACAGTCAACTCAGCGCCCCAGCCAGCGTGTCGGTCGTGACCCGCGCCGAGCTCGACAAAATGCCGGTGTACGACCTGGCTGATGCAGTCAAGCGTTTGCCCGGCGTGCACATCAACAACTCTTCAGGTTATGGCCGCAAGGAAATCAAGCTGCGCGGCATGGACTCCGACTACACCCTGCTGCTGGTCAACGGCCGCCGCATCAACTCGCGCGACGCCCTGACATCCAACTACGCCAACGACTTCGATTTGTCCTCGATCCCCATGGCAGCGGTTGAGCGCATCGAAGTGATCCGTGGCCCGATGTCTTCGCTGTATGGCGCTGATGCCCTGGGCGGCGTGGTCAACGTGATCCTGCGTCAGCCCACCAACAAAACTGCAGCAGGCGTGGCCGCCAGTTATGAAAACCCAACCAAGGGTGATGAAGGCGATATCTTCAAGAGCAGCGCTTACATAAGCGGTGCTCTGATCGAGAACACGTTGCTCGGCAACCTGATTGTCGAATCCACCGACCAGGAAGCCTGGCAAACCGACCAGCTCAGTCTTAAGGGCACCGATGCCACCGAACAGCGCCGTGGCACTAACGCGCTGGGTACGATGAGCTGGCTACTTGATGAGCAGCAAAGTATCGATCTCGATATCAGTCACCGCGAGGACGACCGCGAGGCGAACTGGAACAACTCTCTAGCTCCGCTCGCTACCCGCCTGACCACCAACTTCCAAAACATGGAGCGCACCACCTTCGGCCTGGCCCATAACGGTAACTGGGACAGCTTTAACTCCCGCGTGCGCTACTACTACGAAGACGTCGACCTGACCGACGACTCGCAGATCATGACCGCACTGCGTGGCCGCGCTGGCGAAGTGGAGCAAAAGAACCACACCCTCGACGGTCAGATATCGATCACCCTCGGCAGCCACCTACTGACTACTGGCGCTGAGTACCGCCGTACCACGCTAGAGCACAACCAGAACCTTGGCAAAGAGACCGAAGTCGATCAGAAAGCAATCTATCTGCAGGATGAGTTTTCTCTGGGTGCACTCGATATCACCCTGGCCGGACGCTGGGATGACCATGAGGTATACGGCGGCGCATTCAGCCCGCGTATCTACGGTGTCTATAACCTGACCGACAACTGGGTGATTAAGGGCGGCGCCGGCAAGGCGTTCAAAGCACCCAGTATTTCCCAGTCGGACCCAAGCTACGGCGTTCTGGCTTGCCGAGGCTATTGCACTGTTTTTGGCAACGCCGACCTCAAGCCGGAAAAGTCGACCAGTTACGAGCTAGGTACGCTATGGCAGAACGAGCGCCTCGAAGCCGGCATCATGTTTTTCAATAACGACATCAAGGATCTGATTGCCACAGAAACTACGACCCTGAGGTTTGTTCCAGGCGTAGGGCCAGTGGCAGTAAATCCAAACCTGACGTACTACAACCAGGCAAGGACCCGTATCCAGGGCTACGAGCTTCAAGGTCGTTACGTATTCACCGACACCTTTGCAGCGCGCGCCAACTACACCTACTCCGACTCGAAAGACCGCGACACCGGTGATCAGCTGGACTACACCCCGCAGCACACGGCCAACATCGGCCTCGACTGGCAAGCCATGGCCAAACTTGGCTTCAACCTAGACTACCAATACACCGGTAGCCAGATACTGATGGTGCCAGCAGGTAACCAACTCGTTCGCGAAGAGACCGGGGCGTACTCCACCCTGAGCCTGGGCGGCAACTTCCAAGCGACCAAAGAGCTCACGCTTAAGGCCGGCCTCAACAACATGACCAATACCAAGCGTGATGAAGTTGCACAGTCAGCCGACCATATCCTGATGGGCCGCACCTTCTACCTTGGCTTTAGCTACGACATCTAATACCCGCTGTAACACCCGTACCCCGGCGGCACCTGTCGCCGGGGTTACCCGAATTCTGCCCAGTAGAACCATGAGCCAACTAACCCGCACGTTTCACATCCAGCAACGCCACGTCCTGCTCGCCGGCAGCCTGTTGCTGCTTGGCCTGCTGGCGCTATCCCTGGCCACCGGTGCCGGGCAATACGGCGCGGCGGATGTGCTCGGTTTTCTGCTGGGCAACCCCAGCAGCCTGGCCGATGACAAACTGGCCATGGTGGTTAACAGCCTGCGTCTACCACGCACCCTCGCCGCGCTGCTGGTCGGCGCCAGCCTGGCGCTGGCCGCCACCCTGCTGCAAAGCGCGACGCGCAACCCACTGGCCGAACCGGGCCTGCTCGGCGTCAACGCTGGCGCGGTGCTCGGCCTGGTGGTCGGGCTGATCTACTTTGGCGTCGAATCCACCCAGGGCTACCTGCTCTGGGCCGGTGCCGGGGCGCTGCTGGGCAACCTGCTGGTGCTCGGCATCGGCGTAATGCTTGGCCAGGCCAGCCCGCTCAAGCTGATCCTCGCCGGCATGGCGCTGGCCGCGGTATTTGGCGGCATCGCCAACTTTCTACTGCTCTCCACCCGGGTGGCGCTAGAGCAGTTTCGCTACTGGAACCTCGGCTCACTTTCGGCTTCCGAGCTGTCTGCCGTGATCACAGTCAGCCCGCTGGCGCTGCTCGGCTTGGTGCTCGCGGCCCTGCTCTGCCGGCAACTGACGCTGATGCAGATGGGCGACAGCCAGGCCCGCGCCCTGGGCATCTCGACCACTTGGGTGCGCGTTGGCGTATTGCTCGCCGCCACCCTGCTGACCGCCTGCGCCATCGCCCTGGCCGGGCCGATTGGCTTTGTCGGCTTTCTTGCCGCCTATTGCGCTCGCCTACTGGAGCCAGTGGGTTTGCTGCGTCAGCTGCTGTTTTCCAGCCTGTTCGGCATGCTGTTTCTGCTCGCTGCGGACATCCTCGCGCGCTGGCTGGTGCAACCCTATGAGCTGCCTGTCGGCACCCTGCTCGCTGCGCTAGGCGCGCCGGCCTTGATCGCCATCGTTCTGCGCGGCGGCTTCCGTTCTCTATTGGCGGTGAAGTAAACATGCCCAGCCATCAACCCTCCGGGCTCTGGCATCTGCGTCTGGGCCCACTCAATCTGCTGCTGCACCGGCGCACCTGGCTGCTCAGCCTGCTGGTGCTGGCGGTGCTACTAACGCTGGTGATCGTGGCCATCAGCCTCGGCTCCGGGCGCATGGGCGTGCTCGATGTACTGGCCACGCTCAGCGGCCAGGGCAGCAAGCTCAACGACATCATGGTGTTCAAGATCCGCATGCCGCGCGTCGCCGCCGTGGTGGTCGCAGGACTCGCCATGGGCATGGCTGGCTGCCTGATCCAGACCCTGGTGCGCAACCGCCTGGCCACCCCGGATATGGTCGGGGTTAACGAAGGCGCATCGCTGGCGGTGATCGGTTTTGCTCTCTATTTGACTGTTGGCAGTTGGCCCTGGTGGGCCTCGCCACTGGGTGCGGCGCTGGCAGCGGTGGCGCTGTTCGTGCTGTGCCGCCGCCCTGGCGAGCAGGGTTATCTGTTTATCGTGATTGGTATCGCCCTGTCGGAGCTGCTCGGCGCCATCGGTGATTTTATGATGGCCACGCAACCGCTGGTGCACCTGGGCAGCATCTACCTGTGGACCATGGGGCACTTCGCCGGGGCCAGCTACCAGACGGTCGCGCCGATTGCGCTGATTCTGCTGGCGCTCTGCCCACTACTGGCCTGGCTTAACCGCCCACTGGCGCTGCTGCGCTTCGGTGAGGCGACCGCGCAGAACCTCGGCATCAAGGTCGCAGCATTGCAATTGACGGTGCTCGGCGTGGCGATTCTGGTGGCGGCGCTGGGCACCGCCATCGGCGGCCCGGTGATATTTATCGCCATGGCCGCGCCGATCATCGCCTCCTGGCTGGCCCGTGATCACCTCGCACCGATCTGGCTAGCAGCCTTGTGCGGCGCGGTACTGCTGGTGGGCAGCGACACCCTGGCACGTCTGTTGGCGCAGCCCGAAGAAATCCCCACCGGGATCATGACCCGACTGCTTGGCGGCGTTCTGCTGCTGATCCTGTTGCTTAAAGACCGCAAAGGCTCCGATTGATGACGCTGTTGTCCACGCCAATACCCCCGACCCGACCTGCGCAGTTGCGCGCGCACAACCTGAGCTTTGCCTACCAGGCCAAGCGCGTGCTGCAGGACGTCTCGTTCGAGCTGCCCAAGGGCAAGCTGATCGGCATTGTCGGGCCTAACGGCAGCGGCAAATCCACCCTGCTCAAGCTGCTCGCGCGGCAACTGCCGTTGCAGGGCGGGCAGGTCGAGCTCAACGGCATTCCGCTGCAACGCTACGCAATGAAGGCCCTGGCCCGCGAGCTGGCCTTTCTGCCGCAGCGCCCGGTGATGGCCGAAGGCATCCGCGTCGAGCAATTGGTGCAATACGGCCGCCATCCACACCAGGGCTGGTTCAACCAGTGGAGCGCGGAAGACGCCCGCCTGGTCGCCCGCGCCCGCGATGCCATGCAGCTGCAGGATATCTGGCAGCAAGTCGCCTCCTCGCTGTCTGGCGGCCAGGCCCAGCGCGCCTGGCTGGGCATGATCCTGGCGCAGAACACTGACCTGGTGCTACTCGACGAACCCACCAGCGCCCTGGATATCGGCCACCAGTCCGAGGTCATGGAGGCGGTGCTGAGTATTGTCGGCGAGGGCCGCACCGTGCTGATTGTGATTCATGACCTGGGCGTGGCCGCGCGCTACTGCGATGAAATCATCGCCCTCGACAACGGCCGTATTGCCGCCATGGGCCCGGCCCGCGAGGTGATCAACAAGCCCCTGGTCGACCAGCTCTACCACACCGACGTGGACATCCTCGCGGCACCCGATGACGGCGCCCCGGTGGTGGTGCCACGCCGGCGCATGCCCGCCCACTCTCAACAGGACTAATCCGATGACTACTGTATTGCGCTGGAGCCTGCCCCTGCTGCTCGCCAGCCAGCTGTTAAGCGCGGCCGCCGTGGCCGACACCCGCCAGATCGAAGATGCCTTCGGCAACCCGGTTACTGTGCCGAGCGCGCCGCAACGGGTGATTACCCTCAGCGAACTGGATCTGGATGCGGCGCTGGCCCTGGGCATCACCCCGGTGGGCACGATTAACGGCCGTGGCCAGGCCGCGCCACCGCGTTATCTCGACAACCAAGCAGTAGCCGGGATCAAGGTAGTCGGTGATATCGACAACCCCAACCTGGAAACCCTGCTGGAGCTGGAACCTGACCTGATCCTCACCGGCCCGGTAAAACCCGAGCAACTGGCGATCCTCAATGAAATCGCCCCCACGGTGATCACCTTCGCCTGGGCCAAACCCTGGCAGGAGAGCCTGCAGCGTACCGCCAACGCGCTCAACCAAAGCGCTGCCGCCGATGCGCTGCTGGCACGCTACAACGCCCGCGCCGCCGAAGCCCGCGAACGCTTGAAGGCTCACCAGGGCGAGACCTTCAGCATCGTGCGCTGGAACCCCAAGGGCCCGTCCTACATGTTCAAGGACTCCTTCGCCAGCAGCGTGATCAGTGACCTAGGCCTGCTGCGCCCGAGCTACCAACAGGACCCCGGCCACACCCATTCCATGGCCCTGAGCCTGGAATCGCTGCAACTGCTGGACGCCGACTGGCTGGTAATCGGCACCCTGAGCACCAGCGGCGAAGCGGTGGAAGCCCTGCAACAGGCCGAGCAGACCCCAGCATTCAAGCAACTGTCGGCAATCCAGGGCAAACGCTTCGGCGCAGTCGATGGCTCACTGTGGACCTCCCTCGGCGGCCCACAGGCCGCCTTGCAGGTGATTGCCGATATCGAACAGCTGCTCGGCAAGGCTGACGCGCAGCCGCTCAAGAACTGAATTCGTAGCCCGGATGCAATCCGGGGAATCGCGACTTCCCGGATTACATCCGGGCTACGTACAACTTATTCCGGGGCTGGCAGGCGCTTGCGATCCAGCTTGCCACTGGCGGTTTTCGGCAGACTATCGAGCAACAGAATGCGCCCCGGAATCATGTAGTGCGGCAGCCGTTGCTGCAGCGCGCGGCGAATGGTCATACGGCCTAATCCCGCGCCCTCGCGCAGTTCCACGTACGCCACCAGGCAGGCGTCATCGCCGCTGCCATGCAAGCGCACCGCCGCGTCCTGCACGCCGTCGATACGCCGCAGACAGACTTCGATCTCGCCCAGTTCGATACGAAAGCCGCGTAGCTTGATCTGCTCGTCGCGCCGCCCCAGATAACGGTAGGCATCCTCGCCGACCCGCTGCACGCGGTCACCAGTGCGATACAGCCGGCGACCTTGCCAGGCAATAAAGCTCTGTGCGGTCAGATCCGCCCGCGCCCAGTAGCCGCTGGCCAGCGACGGCCCTTCGATACACAGCTCGCCCTCGCCGCCAATGGCCAAGGCTTCACCCGCCTCATCCAGCACCCAGTGACGGTAGCCATCGAGGGACTGGCGCAGCAATACGCCCTGCTCACCGAGCGGCAACTGCACCTGCGCCATCAGCGACCAGACCGTGGCCTCGGTGGGGCCATAGCAATTCCACAGTTGGCCGACCAAGGGCGCGAGGCGCTCGGCCAGGGGCGCATCCAGTGCCTCGCCGCCGCATAGCGCAGTTAGCCCGGCGCGGCCCGGCCAACCTGCCTTGAGCAGCATGCGCCAGAACGCAGGGGTGGCCTGCAGGGTGTTGATTTCGGGATGTTCGGCCAAGAGCCTGAGCAGCGCATCCGGGTCCTTATTTGCCGGGTTACCGACCACTTCCAGCGCGCTACCGGCCCATAGCGGGCCGAGCATTTCCAGCAGGGAGATATCGAAGGCCGGGGTGGTGATAAACAACCAGCGGGTGGCGCTGCCCAACTGCAGCCGGCGGCTGGCGGCGCTAAGGAAATTGGCCAGGGCGCGGCGGCTGATCACCACCCCCTTGGGCCGCCCGGTGGAGCCCGAGGTGAACATCATATAGGCCGGCAGTTGCTCATCCAGCGCCGGCCAGCTCAGCTCGCCGCCCTCACCTTCTCGCAGGTGCAGGCTCGGTATGGCAAAGCGGCCTTCACCTCCGGCATCCTGCAACACCAGCGCCAGTTCGGCGTCGTCGGCAATGCCCTGCAAGCGCTCGAGGGGGAACTCCGGGTCCAGCGGCACAAAGCACAGGCCGTTATGCAAACAGGCCAGCGTCGCCGCCAGCAGGTCGGCCGAGCGTTGCAGGTAAAGGCCGACCTGTGCGCCGGGCGGCACGCCCCGCGCGCTCAATTGAGCAGCAATCGCCGCCGTGCGCGCGGCCAGCCGCGCATAGCTGTAACGCTGGCCTGCCCAGCCCAGTGCCATGGCATCCGCCTGCTCGGCGAACACCTGCGCCAGGTGCGTACCCAGCAGTGGCACGCTGAGGTTCTGTTGCATCACCGTCATGGCTGCACCGCCACAGCCAGCTCGGCCAGTTCACTCAGGTGCTGACGCAGACGCTGCAGCAACTGCTCGCTGAGATCACCACGCAAACAGCCGATCTGCCGCAGAGTCAGGCGGCCATCAAAAATCCCGCCATGCAAGCTGATCAGCTCCGCCGAACGGTTGTCCGCCGCACTCGGCCGGCCCGGCGCGATGGGTAACGGCTGCCAGTCGCCCTGGCCACTGCGCGCACTGCCCAGGTAATTCAACGCCACGGGCGGCAACGGCAAGGGGTTGGGTTCCGCCAGGCTGGCGCGCAAGGGCATATAACCGACGCCGTTATCCGGCACCTGGCGCAGCTGTTCGGCGCACTGCGCAATCAGCTGCGCCCAGTGCGCCTGATCATCCAGCACCAGCGGATACATGCTGGTAAACCAGCCCAGGGTGCGGCTGACATCCAGGCTTGGGTCAATCGCCTCACGGCCATGGCCTTCCAGCAGAATCCACTGACGCTGACCGAGGCCCATCTCGCGCAGAGCACGGGTCAAGGCAGCCAGCAACAGACTGCGCACCTCACAGGCAAATACCTGGGTGGCGTGCTGGCTAAGTTGCTGAGTTAGCGCCGGTTCCAGCTCAAGTAGATGCACCTGGGTCGGCTCGACGCTGACCCAATCGGCCGGAATACTGTAGTCCATCGCTGCCATGCGCTCGCGCCAGAAGCGCAGCTGCGCGCCGGCTTGCAGCACATAGGCGGTCAGGCCCTGGCCCCATTGCCGGTAGCTGCTGGTCTTGGCCGGCAGCGCTTCGTCACGGTGCAACCGCGCCAGGTCATCGGCGAGAATGCGCCAGGACACCGCATCGACCACCAAATGGTGGCAGGCGATAAACAGTGCGCGGCCCTGTGGCAGGTTCTCCACCAGGGCCCAACTCAGGCTGCGCCCCATCGCCGGATCGAAATGGCTTTGCAGCTCGCTCAGCGCCGCCTGCAAGCCGGCTTCACCAAGCTCGGCACAATCGAGGTTGGCTGGTTCCGCCAGCGGCAGGTTCTCCAGATAACGCTGGCCACTCGGCGTTACCGCCAGACGCAGGGCATCGTGGTGCTGCAACAGCTGCTGCAGATAACCGCGCAACTGCGCCAGCGCAACGCCCTCCGGCAGGCGCAGCAATACCCCCTGATTCCAGTGCTGCGGAGTGGCCAGCGGCTGCTCGTAGAACCAGCGTTGAATCGGCTGCAAGGGAAACTCACCGGTAAGCACGCCCTGCTCGGCCTGCACCGCGATATCTTCGCGCTTGCTGCCCAGCACCCGGCACAGGCGGCGTACGGTCTTGGCCTCGAACACTTCCTTGACCGAGCAGGCATAGCCGGCATCGCGCAGGCGCGTGGTCAGCTGGATGCTCAGGATCGAATCGCCGCCCAGCTGGAAGAAGTCGCTCTGCACACCGAGCGGCTGATTCAGCACGGCCTGCCAGATGGCGAGGATCTCGGCCTCGAGCGGGTTGGCCGGCGGCGTATGCTCACCGCCAGCCGCCAGGTTGATCTTCGGCAGCTGGCGCAGGTCGAGCTTGCCATTGGGCGTCAGCGGCATCTGCTCGAGCAGCATCAGGCTGCTTGGCACCATATATTCCGGCAGGCGCTGCGCCACATCATGCAGGATCGCCTCAACCGCAGGCTGAGCTGCACCGGGCTTGAGCGTCGCGTAGGCGACCAGGGCCTGGCGCTGACCATCGCGCAGCACCAGCACCTTGACCTGTTGCAGCACCGGGCAGCTGAGGCTCAGCTGGGTTTCGATCTCCCCCGGTTCAATGCGGTAGCCGCGCAGTTTGATCTGCTCATCGAGGCGGCCCAGGTATTCATAGCCACCATTACCCAGCAGCCGCGCGCGGTCGCCGCTGTGGTACAGACGCAGCGTCACGCCGGCCACACAGTGCTCGCGGAACACCGCCGCCGTGCGCTCTGGCTGATTTAGATAGCCGCGCGCCAGGCCGAGACCGGCCAGACACAGCTCGCCCGGTACCCCGACCGGACAGAGGTTGCCCAGCTCATCAAGAATCAGCGCCTGCATGCCGTCGATTGGCGTACCTATGCTCAAGCTGCTGCCCGGCAACAAGTGCTTGCACAGCGCGGTCACCGTGGCTTCGGTCGGGCCGTACATATTGATCAGACGCACGCGCCCGGCCCAGCGTTCGATCAGCCCGGTTGGACAGGCCTCACCGCCGAAGCCGATGGCCTGCAAAGCCGGCAACGCGCGCTCGGGCAGGGTCGCGAGCAAGGCCGTGGGACAGATCATATGGCTGCTGGCGCTGCGTTCGAGCTGCTCCAGCAGGCCCTCGTCCGGGTCGCCCCAGACCAGGCTCGCACCGTGGGTCAGCGGCAGCAGCGCACACATATTGCCGGCGTCGAAGGACAGCGACATGCAGTTGAACATGCGCGCTTCGCAGCCCAGTTGCAGGCGCTGGGCGTGGTCCTGCAGCAGGTTGACCAGGCTGCCCTGCTCGACCATCACGCCCTTGGGCAAGCCGCTGGAGCCGGAGGTGTAGATCACCTGAGCGAGCTGCTGCGGATCGTGGCCGAGCGCCGGGGTGGCCGGTGGCATGCCGTCCAGCTGCGCCTGCAGGCTGGCATCCTGCAGATCGACCCAGCGCACGCCAGCATCCAATGCGAATGGCGGTTGGCCCTGGCCGACGATCAGCTCAATTCCGGCATCGCCAAGGATGTGTTGCAAGCGTTCACGCGGGTAGGCCGGGTCCAGCGGCACGTAGGCGGCGTTGATTTTCCAGATGGCCATGACCGCCACCGCGAAAGCATTCTCGCGGCGTGCCAGTACGCCCAGCAGCGCACCCGGACCGCAGCCCTGGCTGAGCAGCCAATGCGCCAGGCGATTGGCCCGCGCATCCAGCTCGGCATAGCTTATCGCCTGCTCGCCCACACCCAGCGCCGAGCGCTGCGGATGCAGCCGCGCCATGTCCTCGAACAAGCCCAGTGCCGTGCGCCGATTGGGGTATTCACGAGGCAACGCGGACAGGCGCGCGGCGGTTTGCTGCACCAGTGGCTGATCGAGCAGCGGCAGCGCCCAGATATCCATCTCGGGTTGTTCGACCACAGCGTCCAGCAGCAACAACAGGCGTTCGGCATAACGTTCGACCGTGGCGTGCTCGAACAGCGCCGTGGCGTACAGCCAGTCAACCCGCACCGAGTCCATCAATTCGGTGACCTTGACCGAGATATCGGTCTTGGCCGGCAGCACCGGCGAGGTTTCCTCGACCGCCTGGCAACCGGGAATCAGGTCGTTGAAATCGACCCGCGCCTGGTATACCAGCATGATCTGAAAAATCGGGTTGATCGCCGTGTGGCGATCCATGCCCAGCGCCTCGCTAAGTGCCTCGAAACGGTACAACTGGTGGTCGAAGGCTTCCAGATCATCCTTGCGGCAGGCTTGCAGGTAATCGCTAAAACTCTGCTGCTCAGGCAGCTGGGTGCGCAGCACCAGGGTGTTGACGAAAAAGCCCACCACCCCTTCGATATCCGGGCGCTCGCGGTAGGCCAGCGGCGTGCCGATAACGATGTCGCGCTCACCACTGTGGCGCGCCAGCAGCAGCGCGAACAGCGCATGCAGACCGATAAAGGGCGAAGTGTTGTGGCGCTGGCAGAGCTGCTTGAAACGCGCCCACAGCGCGTTGTCGATGGTCGAGAACACCAGCTCGCCGCCACTGGCCTGATGCGCCGGACGCGGTTTGTCCAGTGGCAGGCTGTGCACATCGGCAATACCGCGCAGGCGTTCGACCCAGAACGGTTTGAACTGCTCGTGATAGTCACGAAACAGCGGTGAATTGAACCAGCTGGCGTAGTCGATGTAGTTCAGCGCCGGCGCTTGCCAGTGCAATGGCTGGCGATTCTGGAAGGCCAGAAACGCGGTCTTGAGGTCGGCAAACATGTTCTTCACCGACCAGCCGTCGGAGATGATGTGGTGCTGGGTGATCAGCAGCACATGTTCGCGCGCGCCGAGGCGCAGCAGGTGCACGCGGGTCAGCTCGCCCGTGGTGAGCTCGAAGGGCCGGTTGATCTCCTCGCGCACCCGTTGCGCCACCTGCGCCTCGCGGGCTTTTGGCTCAAGGGCGGACACATCCTCAACGTCCAATTGCAGCAGTCGGTGCGGCAAAATCTGCTGTTCACCACAGCCCTCGGCATTGCGCACAAAGCGCGTGCGCAGGCTGGCGTGGCGCTGCGCCAGCGCATCGAAGGCAAACGCCAGCGCCGGCACATCCAGCTCGCCGGTCAGGCGGAAATACACCGGCATGTTGTACAGGTGCGAGCTTTCCTCGTACTGCTCGATAAACCACAAGCCACTCTGCGACGACGACAGCGGGCCGCTTTCGGCGTGCTGCGCCTGGATCGGCGCGGCAAAAGCGTTGGCGGCAGCCAAGCAGGTGACAATGGCGTCGCGGTTAGCGCGGATCAGCTGGCCCAACTCTGGGGTGATGGCGTCCTTGCTCGACTGGGAAACCAGCTGGCCCTGAGCATTCAGACTCAGCTGCACGCCCTGGCGGGCCAGCTGGTTCAGCAGGCCGATGATATTAGTGTCCATTAACTACCTCTTAGTCGGTCAGGCTTGCGCCGCCGTCAACCACGATGTCTTGCAGGGTGATGTGGCTGGCCAGGTTGGAGGCCAGGAACAGCACGACGCTGGCGACCTCGTCCGGGGTGGCGATCTTCTGCAGCGGGATGCCCAGCTTGAACTGCTCGGGAAAGCCGGCGATGGTGCGCGCCGGCGCGTCACTGCTGTGCCACATGCCGCGCTGCATCGGTGTGTCAGTGGAGCCCGGCGACACCAGATTGCAGCGCACACCATGGGTCGCCAGCTCCAGGCCGGCAGTGCGGATCAGACTGCTCAGCGCCGCCTTGGACGCGCTGTAGGCAGCCATCTGCATGCGCGGCACATGCGCCGCGTTACTGCTCACCGCCACCACTGCGCCACGCCGCCAGGCCTTGAAGCGTGGCATCAGCTGACGCAGCAGGTAGAACGGCCCGGAGACATTCACCCGCAGGCAGGCGTCCCAGTCCTCCAGTGCCAGCTCCTCAATCGGTGCCAGACGCAGCACGCCGGCAACACTGGCCAGCACATCGATCACCCCGTGGGCACCCAGCAGCTCAAAGCAGGCCTGCTGCACCGCCTGGGCATCGCCGATATCCAGCACATAGCGGGTAAAGCCGTAATCCTGCTCGGGGAAACTCAAATCAAAACCGATCACCTGCCCGCCCAACTGGGCAAACCCCTCCGCCACGCTGCGGCCAATGCCCTGGCCGGCACCGGTGACCCAGATGGTCTGACCGCTGAAATCCATTTGTCTGTTGATTTGCATGACGCTTCCTTACCAGACCTGTTCCACCTGCGCCTCGTTCTGCAGCACACGGCTGTCGAGGAAGTGGCAGAAGTCCGCCAGCCGCGGGTGATCGAAAACATCGGAGACCTTCACCGCCGTGCCGAACTCACTGGCCAGGCGGTTGACGATCTGGATGGTCTGCAGCGACTGCCCGCCCAGCTCGAAGAAATTGTCGCCGGCTTGAATCGCGCTGACGCCGAGAATCTGCTGCCAGATGCTGCGCACCCGTTGCTGGGTCTCATCGTCCAGCGCCTGCTCGCGCGAACCTTGCAGGTACTCCGTTTGCAGGCGCTTGCGGTCGAGCTTATTGGTGGCGGTGCGCGGCAACGCCGGGTAGTGCCGGTAGTCGGTCGGCACCATGGCCGCCGGCAGCAGCTTGCTCAGTTCCTGGCGAATGCCGCGCACGTCATCCCGCGGACCACTGATAAAGGCCACCAGCCGGCGCAGCCCACCGCCCAGCTCCAGGCCCTGCACGCAGGCCTCATCGACGCCGCTCAAGGCCAGCAGACGCGACTCGACTTCGCCGGGCTGGATGCGATAGCCGCTGATCTTGAATTCGTTATCCAGACGGCCGAGATAAACCAGACGGCCTTCCTCTATCCGCACCCGGTCACCAGTGCGGTAGACCGGCGTCTGTTGCGCGCCGATCAGCAAGCTGGCAAAGGCTTGCGAATCGCTGCCAAGGTAGCCATTGGCCAATTGCGCGCCGCACAGCACCAGCTCGCCCTCCTCGGCCGGACGTTCGCCACGGCCCAGCACCAGCGCCGTGACAGCGGCCAGCGGCTGACCAATCGGCAGGCTATCGCCGCCCGGCGCAACGCCTTGCAGATCGCAGGTGCTCGCCACCACAGTGGTTTCGGTCGGGCCATAGGTATTGATCAGGCGAATCGCTGGCGGGGCCATGCGCTGCCAGGCCGTCAATTGTTCGGGATAAACCGCCTCGCCGCCGATGATCACGCTCTTCAACCCACCCGGCACCTGCACCAGGCCGGCGCGCAGAGCCACCACCCACTCGTTCCAGAACGCGGTCGGCAGGTCGAGCACGCTGATTGCCAGTTGCTCGAGACCCTCGACAAAAGCGCTGATCGACTCCAGCAGCGCATCAGTACGCAGCACCAGCGTCGCGCCGGCGCTGAGGCTGACAAATACCTCCTCAATGCTGGCGTCGAAGTTGAACGGGGCGAACTGCAGCATGCGGTCCGAGGCATCCACGCCATAGCGCAGGCGCGCCGCCTGAATAAAGTGGTCCAGCGCACGGTGGCTGATTTCCACACCCTTGGGCGTGCCGGTAGAGCCGGAGGTGAACATCAGGTAGGCCGCTGCCTCGCCCTGACGCGGCGCGCAGAGGCGCTTGGCGCTGTGCAGCACGCCAGCCAGTTCGATTGGGCCGCTGTAGCTATCGGCCAGGCGATGGCGGAACGCCGCCTCGGTGACCACCAGGGCCAGCTGCGCGGTGGTGCAGATCAGCCGCTGGCGTTCGCCAGGCTGCTCCGGATCGAGCGGTACATACACCGCCCCGGCCAGCAGCACGCCGAGCTGCACGACAATCGCCTCAAGGCTGCGACTGAGCATCACCCCAACCCGCTCGCCCGGCTGTACGCCACGTTCACTCAAGGCGGCGGCGATGGTTTCGGCCTGCGTTTGCAATTCGCCGTAGGTAAGCCTGCGCTCGCCCTGGCACAGCGCCAGGTGCTGCGGCTGGCGTTCGGCCTGGGCGCGAATGGCCTGTAGCACACTGCCGACCTCAGCCATGGCGGCCTGCTCGCTGGCCGGCGCGCTAAGCAAATGTTGCGCGCGGTACTGCGCGCTCCAGGCGCTCAGCAACTGATCACGCGACTGTTGCGGGGCCTGCAACCAGGCGGCCAGCAGACTGAACAATTCCTCCTGCAGCGCGCGTACTTGTGCCTGGCTGTAGCACGCCGGGTTGGCGTCGTAATCCAGCAGCGGCACACCGTTAGCCCCCAGGTGCACTTCCAGGGTCAGGTCTTCCACCGGACCGGCGCTCAGGCTCAGGGTGCGCGCCGGACAGTCACCGAAGGTCTGCGGCCGGTCGAACGGCATGATATTGATCAGCGGGCCGAACAGGCGCTGCTCGCCGCCAACCCGACCGAGGTCGCGACGCAGTGACTCGTAGCGGTAGTGCTGATGCTTGCGGCTGCTGCGGCGCAGCTTGCCGATGCTCTGTGCGGCTTCTAGCAGATTGGCCTGATCGCTCAGATCGAGACACAGCGGTGCGATGTTCATCTGCATGCAGGGCACGTTGAAGGAGGCCGAACCCATGCGGTTCATCACCATCAGACCGAGCACCTGGGCGGCGCTGCCGCTGACCTGGCGCAGCTGCGCCGACAGTGCGGCCAGCAGCAGGTCTGGCCAGCCAAGCTTGTTGGCCTCGGCCAGTTGATTCAGGGCCTGCCAAAGCGCCGGCGGGAACGCCGCCGAATGACGAAGGAAGGTCGCCGAAATCGGCGCGACACGCTCGCTAAAGCTGACTGCCTCAGGCAGTGCGCCCAGCTGTTCGCGCCAGTAGTCGCGGGCTGCGGTCGTGCGGCCCTGGCTTTCGCGCTCGGCATCCTCACTCAGCACGGCGGCGTAGTCGCCAAACTCGCAAGGCGCGGCCGGCTCACCGCGCAGAGACGCACCGTACAAATCGGCAACGCGCTGATAGAGCAGATTGCTGCCATAGCCGTCGAGGGCGATGTGGTGAATGCAGCCGTAGAGAAAATCCACCTGCTCGCCCTGCAGCAGAGTGAAGCGGCATGGCAGCTCGCGTTCCAGATCGAACGGCTGGCGAATCTCGGCCATGCCCCACTGCTGCACCCAGGCCTGGGCATCGACCCCGGCCGGTATTTGCACCTGCGCCACACTGAGCGGCAGCTCGGCAGAGTTGAACCACAGCTGCTCACCATCGACCACGAAATGCCCGGACAGCGCTTCGCACTCGCTGACCGCCTGGCGCAGCGCGGCGAGCAGCGGCGCCGCCTGGATCTTGCCGGCGAAGGCAATGCATTCGGCGGTGTTGAACATGGCACGGTCTTCATTCAGCACATAGCCGTGCCACAGGCCCTGCTGGGCGACACCCAAGCGCCTCATGCGGCACCGCCATGCTGTTCGATCAGGCTCCACCAGCCGTTCAGCGTCGGCGTCTTGGCCAGATCGGTGAAACTCAGCTCCAGACCTTGCGCGCGCCACTCACTGAGCAGCGCCATCACCTGGATCGAGTCCAGGCCGTAATCGAGCAGGTTTTCATCGGGATCGAAGGGCTCGTCCAACTCATCCAGCAGACTCAGCAGGCGCGCCTGCAAGGCGGCGCGGGTCAACGCCGGAGCGCCCGCGCGGCCCAAGCTGAGCACATCGGCGCAGCGAATCACCTGGCCGCAACGGGTCGCCACATAATTCAGCGCCATCTGGTGGTCGGCCTGGTTAAAGTCGGCCACGCCATCGGCCAGCAGGAACGGCTGGATGTCGCGCATAAAGGCGTCGCAGGCGGTCATCAGGCAGCCAATATGGGCGTAGATGCCACCGATGATCAGTTGGTCGCGACCCAGTTCCTTGAGCATGTGCTCCAGCGGCGAGCGCTGAAAGGCGCTGTAGCGCCACTTCACCAGTACCGTATCGTCGGGCTCCGGGGCCAACCCGGCGATGATCGCCTGGCGCTCGGGGTGCTGGGTAATGCCCGGCCCCCACATGTCGTTGAGCAAAGCCCGCTCGGCGTCGCTTTGCACACCGGGCTGGGCGGTGTAGACCACCGGAATGCCCAGCGCCTTGCACTGCGCACGCACGGCCACCAGACGTTCGACCAAGGCCTGAACGAAGGCGCTGTCGGCCTCCCAGAAGTCGGCGAAGTACGCCTGCATATCGTGAATCAACAACACCGCGCGGGCCGGATCAAGCGTCCACTTGACCTTGTTTGGCGTCCATTCGCTGGGGATGCTGTAGGGCTGCAGAGCCGGGATAGCCATGAGGGGATTTCCTTATTCAGTAGGAGCTAATTCAGTAGGAGCCAGATGCGCCGCAATACGCTGGCGCAGACGGGTCTTGTCGACCTTGCCGACGGCGGTCATGGGCAGCCTGTCGAGGTGTTCGAAACGGTCGGGCAACTTGTAGTCGGCCAGGCCCAGGCCACGTAGAAACTTGCGCAAGGCGATGCTCTTGAGCGCCGGGTCACGGCTGACCACAAAGGCGCAACTCTTCTCGCCCAGCGCCGTGTCGGGCATCGCCACCAGCGCCGCATGGGTGATTGCCGGGTGCGCCATCAGCAGGTTTTCCACTTCTTCGGCGGCGATCTTTTCGCCACCGCGATTGATCTGGTCCTTGATCCGCCCGACCACCTCCAGGTAGCCATCGGCGCGCAGCCGCACCAGATCGCCGGAGCGGTAGAAACCCTCGGCATCGAAGGCCTGGGCGTTGTGTTCGGGGCTCTGGAAATAACCGCGAATGGTGTACGGGCCACGGGTCAGCAGAGCGCCGATCTCACCGACCGCCACCGGGTTGCCGGCGCGGTCGAGCACGCGCACTTCGTCGGCCGGGCTCATCGGACAACCCTGAGTGCCATAGACGTGCGCCTCGTCATCATCGAGACGGGTGTAATTGACCAGGCCCTCGGCCATGCCGAACACCTGCTGCAGGCGACAACCCAGTTCGCTGCCGATGCGCTGTGCCTGCGCCTCAGGCAAGCGCGCGCCGCCGACCTGCAACAGTTGCAAGCTGGCCAGCTCTGCCGCTCTCCCACTAGCGGCCTGCAACCACAGCGACAGTGCCGGCGGCACCAGGGCGCTGACATTTACCTGATGACGAGCGATTAGCGGGAAGCAGGTCGCCGGCCCCGGATCGGCCGCCAGCACCACGCAGCCGCCGGCATGCAATACCCCCAATGCGCCGGGCGAACTCAAGGGAAAGTTATGCGCCGCCGGCAGCGCGCAGAGGTAGCGTGTGTCACGGTCGAAACCACAGACCTCGACGCTGCGGCGCACGCTGTAGGCGTAATCGTCATGGGTGCGCGGAATCAGCTTCGGCGTACCGGTGCTGCCGCCAGACAGCTGGAAGAACGCCACCTGATCGGCTGGCGTCGGCGCATAGGCACGCTGCGCGGCGGCCGGCTGCAGCCAGGCGTTTAGTGACCGCGCAGGATCGGCATCGCCCTCGAGCAGCAGCGTATCTAGTTCAGGGATAACGGCCTGCAACTCATCGAGAAAACTATCATCGACAAACAGCGGATGCTGACGGCTGCCAATAAATAGCCGTGGGCGCACCTGCCCGGCGTAGGCCATTAGCTCCAGGCGGCTATGGCTGAACAGCGCGTTGACCGGCGCAACTCCCGCCTTGAGCAGGGCAAAGAAAACGATATAGAACTCAGCCTGATTACCCAGCTGCACCAGCGCCCGATCACCCGGAGCGAAGCCCTGATTGGCCAGGCGCTGAGCCAGATAAGCGGCCTGCCGATCCAGCTCGGCATAACTCAGCTGGCGTTCGCCACAGATCAGCGCAATCGCCTCGGGTTGCGTCTGCACCTGGGCTTCAAGCAGTTGCGTCAGCGGCTCACCGCGCCAGTAGCCGGCCTGGCGATAGCGCGCGGCAAATTCCGCGGGCCAGGGCGTGAACGGCACCAGACTCATAGTGCCTCCCGTTCCAGACCGAAGGCCGAGAGCATGGTGCCGAGCTTGTTGCCGGTCTCCAGCCACTCCGACTCCGGGCAGGACGCGGTAACCAGCCCCGCTCCGGCAAACAGACTGACCCGCGTGTGTTCGACGATGCCGCAGCGGATCACCACCGCCCATTCGCCGTTGCCATCGGCATCACTCCAACCGACGATGCCGCCAAATACGCCGCGATCAAACGGTTCCAGTTCGGCGATCAGGCGTTTGGCCGCCGCCGTCGGGAAACCGCACAGCGCAGGCGTTGGGTGCAAACGACAGGCCAGGCTCAGCGCGGACGCAGGCGTATCCAGCTCGCCAGCGATCTGCGTCGACAGATGCCAGAGCCGCGCGGTTTTCAACAACGAAGGCGCCTCGGCCACGCTCAGGCTGCGGCACAGCGGGCGCAGCTGGCGATCCAGCTCCTGGATCACCAGGCGATGCTCATGCAGGTCCTTGGTCGATTGCAGCAGCGTCTGCGCTACCAACGCATCAGCAGCTGGGTCAGCCAGGCGCTTGGCTGAGCCGGCCAGTGGATTGGAGGTAAAGTGCCGACCGTGTTGACGCAGCAACAGCTCGGGGCTGGCGCCGATCAGCACGCCGCCATCCGGCAAATCCATGGAAAAGTGGTAAGCCTCGGGGTTCTGCTGGCGCAGCCCCTGGAACACCGTGGCGGCGCAGGGTGCGTTGTCGAATTCGAGCTGCAATAGCCGCGACAACACCACCTTGCTCACCTGGCCGCCACGCAACACTTCGACGGCACGGCCTACGGCCTGTTTGAAGCCAGCCTGATCCGGCTGTTCGGTGCATTGGCGGGCCTTACCGCAGGGTAAACCGCAAACCCTGGTCGGCGGTGCGACTGGCAACAGGCGCGAAACGTGGCGCGGGACAAACAGACTGGACGGCTGCTGCTTGTCGAAGGGAATCACCCCGACCACCATCGGCTGATTCAAACCCGCCGCCTTGGCCTGGGCAAAGGCCGCTGCTACTGCCCGTTCAACGCCGTGACCATCCTCGCCTGCCGGCGTCTCGATGGCCTTGAAACAACCGCTGGCCTCAACCCCGCCCTCGGGGGAATAGAACCTATAAGTGGGTGCATAGATATCGCTCCAAGGGGAGCCCCCACGAGCGACACGCGTCAATGCATTCACTCCAACCTCCATATTTAACGCTAATACGAACAATTAGCATTTACAGAAAGGAGGCAAAACTAACCACTCGCAGAAGTTGCGTCAATTTATTTCTAAGGCTCTAGCCCAAGGGTTACTGAGACAAAACGGTGGGATTTGCAGCCATCCGCAGCGAACCTGCAGCCCGCGTGCGGCTTTGGCCGACAAGTGCAGCGATCCCGCCTGGGTGAACAAGCAAAAGTGATTTAGCCAATCTGCCAACGACATCGCAGCGCTGACGCCGGCGGGAACTTCTACTTGCCCCGCCCCGCCAGGATGCGCGTTGCACCCTGGGCTTTCTGGCAGTACCAGAACACCCGGCTAACCCCGCGAGTGATCGCCACGTAGGCCAGGCGCAGACTTTCATCCTGCATGGCCTGGTCGTAGTTGTTGCTGAAGAAGCCCGAGTAGGCGTACAGCGCATTGCGCAGCGGGTGCGGTTCGGGCGGGTTGCAGTCGTCGAGGATGATCGCCACTTCGGCCTGCAGGCCCTTGGCGCGGTGGATTGTGTAGGCCTTGACCGGCAGTTTCTTGTCCAGCTGCGCGGTGATGGCCTGCAGCGGTTCGTTGCGCCGGCTGAGCAGCAGCACCGCGTTGCGCTCGCGGCTGTTGCGTGCGACGGCATAGGCGCACTGCTCGCTGATCTGCTTGAGCAGCTCCGGCAGGCGCGCCTTGCTGTCGAAACGCTGGATCAGGCGCACACCATGATCGCCCGGCTGGGTGGCCTTGATCGCCTGACTGGCCTTTGCCTGTTTATGTTGCACGCCGCCCAGCAGCGCTTCGGCGTCGCGGATAATCGGCTCAATCGAACGGTAGTTGTTGGCCAGGGTCAGCACGGCACTGCGTTTGGCTTTGCCTTTACCGGGAAAGTGCCGGTCGAAGTCGATAAACAGCTCCGGCGAGCTGCCACGCCAGCCGTAGATCGACTGCCAGTCATCCCCGATGGCCATCAGGCTGACGGTTGCGCCCTGCCCGGCTTGGGCACGCTGTACGGCCTGCAGCCACAGTACGATCTGCGGCGAGATGTCCTGAAACTCGTCGATCAATAGATGGCTGAATGGCGCCAGCAACTGCGCCGAAACGCCCTGCCCGCCAGCGCTCAACCGCACCGTCTGCTGGGCAAAGGCGCCATTAAAGGTCATCAGTCCCTGCGCCTGCAGGCAACGCTCGAAGTACGGCCAGAACAGCAACAGCGCTTCGCTAAACTCACGTACCGCTGCCGGGCCCGTCAGTGCCTGCGGCTGTAGGGCCGCGACAGTGATGCCGATGCTCTCGGCAAACCCGGCCTGGGCGTAGAACGCCTCATACAGCGGCGCAGCACTGAATTCGCCCGCCAGCTTGTAGGCGTCCAACGGCGCCTTCGGCAGGCGCTTGCTCTGAGCCGACGGCAAGGGCAGCTGCAACAGACTGTGCACCCGCTGACGAAATACCGGCTGCTCGACGTAGCACTGCTGATAGGCCTGTTTGAGCAGACGCTGCTGGGCCGGTCGCAGCCGTGCGGCGCTCAGCGGGTTATCCAGTTCGCGGCTCGCCGCCTGTGGGTCATCCAGCTGTTCGAACCAGCGTGGATTATCCAGCAGGCTCTTGGCCACGCTGCCCATGGCCGAGTGGAAGGTGCGTACGCACTGGCGTGCCTGGACAGAATCGAAGGGGTAGTTGAAGAAGCCCAGTACCTTGCACAGCTGCTCACGCAGCTCGGTGCAGGAAGCATTGGTAAAGGAAATCACCGTCAGCTGCTCGGGCTTGATGCCCAGGTGACAGAACATAAACACCACCCGCAGCACCAGCGTGGTGGACTTGCCAGACCCGGCACCGGCGAAGATGCGCGTCAGCGGATGATGGCCAAGAATCATCGCCCACTGCTCATCCGAGGGTGCGCTAAGCAAGCCGGCCGTCACCGCCCGCGCTACCTGCTCGCGCATGGCCTGGCTCTGCGTCGCATCGACCGCCAGCATGGCCGGCCCGTAAATGCCTTGAGTGCTGGGTTTACTGGCAGCGCGGCGCGGTTTGCTCTGCGCCTGTGCGCTGTCCGTCTTGGCCTTGGCTGCCGCTTTTTGGGACCGTGGTGCAGGCTTTTTTAGCGACGCATCCGCTTCACGCTCGGCGCGCAGATAGGCAGTGGTATGGGGGAAGTAACGCGCCAGAGCAGCGGACAGGAGCCGCTTATAACGTTGAACAGCAGATGGCATCCGCGACCCAGTCAAATAGATAGATCGTTGAATGATAAGTGCTTTTTACGGCGAGCTGGCGACTGAGCGGTGAGAAAGCGCAGCGCCTCTCACCGCTCATTTCAGCCGACTGGCTGTCAGTCGAGCATGCCGATATAGCGCGGGTGGCTGGCAACCCGCGCCAGCCAGGTGCGGATGGCCGGATAGGGGGTCAGATCAAAGCCGCCTTCGTCCGCCACATGGGTGTAGGCATACAGCGCAATATCGGCAATCGAGAAGTTCTCCCCGACCAGATACGGCGTGCGCTGCAGCTGCTTCTCCATCACCTTGAGCGCTTTATGGCCGCGCACATGGCACTCCTCGTACTCGCTGCGGCGCGCTTCAGGCAGACCCTGGTACAGCTGGATAAAACGCGCTACCGCGACATAGGGCTCATGGCTGTACTGCTCGAAGAACTGCCACTGCAGCACCTGAGTGCGCAGGCGCGGCTCGGTGGGCAGAAACGCGCTGCCATCGGCGAGGAAGTTGAGGATGGCATTGGACTCCCACAGACAGGTGCCGTCTTCCAGCTCCAGCACCGGGATCTTGCCGTTGGGGTTCTTGGCCAGAAAGGCGTCGCTCTGGGTCTCGCCCTTGAGGATATCAATCGGTATCCACTCATAAGGCTGATCTAGCAGGTGCAGCATCAGCTTGATCTTGTAGCAGTTGCCCGAGCGGTAATCGCCATAAACCTTGTACATATCGCCCTCCTCCCGAATATTTCTGAAACTGCTCAGCTAGCTCGCTTGCGCCTGGCGAATCACCTCGGCCAGGCGTTTGAGGCCTTCGCTCAAACGCTCCGGCGCGACGTGGCTGAAGTTAAGTCGCAAATGGCCAGGATGAGCGTCTGGGTCGATAAAGAACGGCTCGCCCGGCATAAACGCCACGTTCTGCGCCAGGGCCGGCGCCAGCAGCGTACGGGTGTCCAGTGGCTGTTTCAGGGTCAACCAGAAGAACAGCCCGCCCTGGGGAATCTGCCAGTCGGCTAGGTCGCTGAAATGCTCTTCCAGCACCGCCTGCATGGCATCACGGCGGATGCGGTAAAAGTCGCGCAACTCGGCCAGATGGCCACGGTATTTCTCGCTGCCCAGCCACTGCAGCGCCTGCCATTGGCCGATGCGGTTGGTGTGCAGATCCGCCGACTGCTTGAGGCGCAGCAGGTAGGGGAACAGATCCGGGGTGGCAATCAGGTAGCCGACACGCAGGCCCGGCAGCAGGGTTTTCGACACAGTGCCGGTGTAGATCCAGCTGGCCTTCTGCAGGCGGCTGACAATCGGCGTGGCGCTGCCTTCGTCGAACACCAGCTCGCGGTAGGGTTCGTCTTCGATAAGGGTCACGCCGAACTCATCCAGCAGCGCCGCCACGGCGTCGCGCTTGGCTTCGCTGTAGCGCACCGCCGAAGGGTTCTGAAAGGTCGGGATCAGGTAGGCGAAGGCCGGTTTGTGGTTTTCCAAGCGCTGACGCAGAGCATCGATCTGCGGGCCATCGGCTTCTTGCGGCACAGCAATGCAATCGGCACCGAATAGCTGGAAGGCCTGCAACGCAGCCAGATAGGTCGGTGCTTCGAGCAGCACTTCGGTGCCCGGATCGATAAACAGCTTGCTGGCCAGATCCAGCGTCTGCTGCGAGCCGCTGACGATCAGCACCTGGCTGGCATCGCAGGGCACGCCGAGGGCGCGGGCTTCGGCGGCAATCGCCTCACGCAGCGCCGGTTCACCCTCACTCATACCGTATTGGCCCATGCTGGCCGGCATATCAGCCCATTCGACCTTCGGCAACATCGGCTCGGCCGGCAGGCCGCCAGCGAAGGACATGACTTCCGGACGCTGCGCCGCGGCGAGGATTTCACGGATCAGGGAGCTTTTCAGGCGGGCAACACGTTCGGAGAAGGCCATGGATATCACCGGTAGCAAAGGCAAATAAAAATAGGTCAAACTGTTTGACCGAAATTCTGTTTGCCTGAAACTACGACGATCAACCCGAATACGTCAATAGGCTTGACCTTAATGCTTGACCTCAAGAGCACAACCACCCAGCAGACCGCCATGGAAGCTTTTTTCTTCGGCTACCAGGCATTTACTGCCAAGGCCGACGAAATGCTGGCGCGCCGGGGCCTGTCGCGGGTGCATCACCGCATTCTGTTTTTTATCGCCAAGTACCCAGGCCTGAGCATAAAAGAACTGTTGGGCTATCTGGATGTGAGCAAGCAGGCGCTGAATACTCCGCTGCGTCAGCTGCTGGAGATGGATCTGGTACAGAGCCTTACCGCCGAAGACGACAAGCGCAAACGCCTGCTCGGCTTTACCGCCGAAGGTGCCAAGCTGGAGCAGGCACTGCGCCGCGAACAGGCCAGGTTGCTACAGCGGACCTTCGGCGAAGTGGGTGACGACGCAGTGCAGGGCTGGCTCAAGGTCAACCAGGCATTGGCGGGGCGCTAAAAACACGCCTAGCCCTGGGTAGCCCGGATGCAATCCGGGGCGCATGTCGGGCCGTTTGAGCGGTCCCGGATTGCATCCGGGCTACGGACTGTACTGCTGCACCGGCAAAACTGTACCGGTATTATCCAAAAACACTTTCAAACTGTTACGCCCATTGCCCGCGTCGCTGTACCGCGACGCCCTGCCCCACGCCCCTTAGGCTGAGCAACACTGCCTCTGAGTGCTGCGCCATGACCACCGAACTGCTGCTCGCCTTTATCGCCTTTGCCTTTGTCACCTCGGTAACGCCGGGGCCGAACAATATGATGCTGCTGGCCAGCGGGGTGAACTTCGGCCTGCGCCGCAGCCTGCCGCATATGTTCGGCATCAGCCTGGGTTTTATGTTGCTGGTGGCCTCGGTGGGCCTCGGCTTGGGCCAGCTGTTCGAGCAAGTGCCACTGCTCTACAACGTGCTGCGCTATCTGGGCGCCGCCTACCTGCTGTACCTGGCCTGGAAAATCGCCAACTCCGGTGCACCGGACAGCCAGAGCAACGCCGCCGGCAAGCCGTTCAGCTTCCTCCAGGCCGCAGCCTTTCAGTGGGTCAATCCGAAAGCCTGGATCATGGCCATCGGCGCCATCACCACCTATACACCGCAAGAGAACTTCGTGGTCAATGTGCTGCTGATCGCCGCGCTGTTCGCCCTGGTCAATTGCCCTAGCGTCGGCCTGTGGACAGTCGCCGGCAGCCTACTGCGCAACTGGCTGAGCAACGCGCGGGCCTTGCGCGTGTTTAATATCGGTATGGCCCTGCTGCTGGTAGCCTCGCTGTACCCCATCTTCGCCGACACTGGATTGCTCTGATGCACGACCTGCCGCAAGCCCGCCTACGGCCGCTGGCCGACACATCAACCTCGGCAGTGGTCGCCGGGTTTATCGCCATGCTCACCGGCTACACCAGCTCGCTGGTGCTGATGTTCCAGGCTGGCCAGGCCGCCGGACTGACGAACGGGCAGATTTCCTCGTGGATCTGGGCGCTGTCGATTGGCATGGCGCTCTGCTGCATCGGCCTGTCGCTGCGCTATCGCGCGCCGATCATGATCGCCTGGTCCACCCCCGGCGCGGCCCTGCTGATAACCAGCCTGCCCGGCGTGCCCTATAGCGAGGCGATTGGCGCCTATATCTTCGCCTCCGGGCTGATTGTGCTGATCGGCCTGACCGGCACCTTTGACCGCCTGATGCGCCGCATCCCCGCCTCCATCGCCGCCGCGCTGCTGGCCGGCGTGCTGTTCAAGATCGGCCTGGAAATCTGCGTGGCCGCCGAGCAGCAGCCGGTACTGGTGGTAGCCATGCTGGTCGCTTATCTGCTGGGCAAACGCCTGCTGCCGCGCTACGCGGTGTTGGCAGCATTGATCGTCGGCAGCGTGCTGGCCGGGATCTTCGGCCTGCTCAATTTCGAGCACTTCGAGCTGCAACTGGCGGTGCCGGAATGGACTACGCCAAGCTTCTCCCTGGCGGCGGCCATCAGCATCGGCATTCCGCTGTTTATCGTTGCCATGGCCTCGCAGAACTTGCCGGGCATGGCCGTGCTGCGCGCCAACGGTTATGACGTACCGGCCAGCCCGCTGCTGAGCACCACCGGCCTGACGTCGATGCTGCTGGCGCCGTTCGGTAGTCATGGCATCCATATGGCGGCCATCAGCGCAGCGATCTGCGCCGGCCCGGAAGCCCACGAAGACCCGAAAAAGCGCTATACCGCCGCCATCTGGTGCGGGGTGTTCTACGGCATCGCCGGGATTTTCGGTGCCACCCTGGCCGCGCTGTTTGCCGCTCTGCCAAAAGCCCTGATCCTGTCCATCGCCGCGCTTGCGCTATTTGCCTCGATCATCGGCGGCCTGACCCAGGCCATGAGCGAGCCGAAAGAACGCGAAGCGGCGCTGATCACCTTTCTGGTGACCGCCTCAGGCATGACCCTGTTCTCGGTTGGTTCGGCGTTCTGGGGCATAGTCGCGGGGCTGTTGACCCTGGCGATTCTTAACTGGGGCAAGCGGGACGCTTGATTGATGGGTATTGCTGGACTCGAAGCTACGTGGGAGTGGCTTTAGCCGCGACAACAGCGATAAAAGCTCGCCGCTAAAGCGCCTCCTACTGCCACAGATCACCCACAATAAAAACGGGCTTATGCATAACGCATAAGCCCGTTTTTGTTACAGCCGCTGTACTTAGCAGCGCTGACGCTTAGGCAGCACATCCTTGAGCTTGGCGTGCATGCCGCGCAGGGTTTTCTCGGTGCTTTCCCAGTCGATGCAGGCATCGGTGATGGATACGCCGTACTTGAGCTGGCTTAGATCCTTGGGAATCGACTGGTTGCCCCAGCCCAGATGGCTTTCCACCATCAGGCCGACGATTGACTGGTTGCCTTCGAGAATCTGATTGGCGACGTTGTCCATCACCAGCGGTTGCAGGGCCGGGTCCTTGTTGGAGTTGGCGTGGCTGCAATCGACCATGATGTTCGGGCGTATGCCGGCTTTGGTCAGTTCCTGCTCACAAACGGCAACACTCACCGAGTCGTAGTTCGGTTTGCCGTTACCACCGCGCAGCACCACGTGACCGTAGGCATTGCCCTTGGTGGTGACGATGGACACGCCACCTTCCTGGTTGATGCCGAGGAAACGGTGCGGGCTGGAAACCGACTGCAGGGCGTTGATCGCCACCGTCAGGCCGCCATCGGTGCCATTCTTGAAGCCTACCGACGAAGACAGGCCGGAGGCCATTTCGCGGTGGGTTTGCGATTCGGTGGTGCGCGCGCCGATGGCCGACCAGCTGATCAGGTCCTGCAGGTACTGCGGGGAGATCGGGTCGAGGGCTTCGGTGGCAGTTGGCAGGCCCATTTCTGCCAGATCACGCAGCAACTGGCGACCGATATGCAGGCCATCCTGAATCTTGAACGAGTCATCCATAAACGGATCGTTGATCAGGCCTTTCCAGCCGACGGTAGTACGCGGCTTCTCGAAATACACCCGCATAACCAGATACAGACTGTCCGAGACCTCGGCAGCCAGCGCCTTGAGGCGCTCGGCATACTCGTGGGCGGCCTTGATATCGTGGATCGAGCACGGCCCGACCACCACGAACAGGCGATGATCCTTGCCATCGAGAATATTGCGGATTACCTCACGACCGCTGGCAACCGTGCGCAACGCAGCATCGGTCAGCGGAATTTCACGCTTGAGCTGTGCGGGGGTTATCAGGGTCTCGTTGGAGGCAACGTTCAGGTCATCAATCGGTAAATCAGCCATCGTGCTATTCATCAGTCAGAGTCATCAGGTCACGGGTGCCGGCCGCCAGCGATCCCCGTGTGGCGGAGCACAGCAATATGAGCACAGCGGGGAAGCCGAACCTTAGCGCGTATAGGCCTGGCTCGACAATGGGCTTGGCAGGTCGCCGAAAAACTACCTGCGTTGGCAATACTGCGTTAAAAACGGCCTCGGAATGCTCATTTACAACAGTAAACTCCGCTTCCTCGGCCGTTTTTGCCTTGTCTTGCCTGCCTCGCCGACGTTTTTCAACGGCCTGCAGGCGGGGCAATCACTAATTCAGGCTAGCGCGGGAAAACTCGGCGGCATGCTGGCTGATCCACTCCTGCGCGACCACCTCGACCGGCAGGCTGCAGCCCAGCTCCTGCTCGCGTTGATGGCGATAATGTTCGATCTGGCAGACCTGCTCGACCATGCGCGCGCGAAACAGCGTGTCTTCATCGACAAAGGCGATACCCACCAGGTATTTACCCTCCTGCTTGCGGCACCAAGCCACCAGGCCCGGATAGCGCGCATGCTCGCCGAACAGCGGAATACGCAGTTCGATGGCCGTACCACGGCGAAAAGCGCGGTTGGAGTTGCAAGCCACACCGCCGAGGCTGATATTGTTGAGCCGCTCTTTGGGTACAAATGCCTGTTTGCGCAGCACTAATTCAACCGGCATATCACTGGGATGACGCAGAAAGTGACGCATCTATGACTACCTCGGATGCCATCAATTTGATACCACATTGGCCAGTATAGTGACTGAACTGGAACTGACCGATTTAGATGCAGATCGCCATCTACTCGACTTGCCTGGCACTTCACTGCTGATATTTACCAGCATAGGTTGTGCCAGTTGCCGTTGGGCGCGGCGTGAGCTGCCTAATTTGCCCCTGCCGATACAGCGCCTGGCCTGGGTCGACGCGGCCAATAGTGGCGGTTTAGTGACGCGTTATGAGGTATTTCATCTACCCGCGTTATTCGTGATACGCGATGGTCATTTTTATGGCGCTTTGCAGAGCCGTCTGCAAACTGCCGAACTTACTCAGGCGCTGGACACTGCCCTGTCGCGCCCCGCAGAGGAATTACCCTAATGAATGCAGCACCGCGTATCGGCATTATCGGCTCCGGCGCAATTGGTGGCTTCTATGGCCTGATGCTGGCCCGTGCCGGCTTTGATGTGCACTTTCTACTGCGCAGCGAATTCGCCGCAGTCGCCAGCCAGGGCCTGCAGGTCAACAGTGCGCTGCACGGCAATCTGCACCTGCAGCCGGTGCAGGCCTACCAGTCGGTTGCCGATATGCCGCCGTGCGACTGGCTGCTGATCGGCGCCAAAACCACCAGCAACGCCGAACTCGCCCCGCTGATCAGCCAGGCCGCCGCGCCAGGCGCCAAGGTGGTGCTGATGCAGAACGGCCTGGCCGTAGAAGACGAACTGCGCCCGCTGCTGCCGGACTCGCTGCACCTGCTGGGCGGCCTTTGCTACATCTGCGCCCATCGCAGCGCGCCGGGGGTGGTCGAGCATCAGGCTCTGGGCAGCGTCAACCTGGGCTATCACTCAGGCCCGGCGAACGATGCCGAGAGCCGTCAGCAGATCCTCGAACAAGGCAGCGCGCTGTTTCAGGCTGCGGGGCTGGACTCCACCGCCATGGCCGAACTGAACCAGGCGCGCTGGCAAAAGCTGGTGTGGAACGTGCCCTACAACGGCCTGGCCGTGCTGCTCAACAGCGCCACCACGGCGCTGATGGGCAACGCCGACAGCCGCGCGCTGATCGAGGCGATCATGCAGGAAGTGGTGGATGCCGCGGGTGCCTGCGGCTATCAGTTGCCTACGGGCTTTGCCGGCAAGCTACTGGCGGCCACCGACCGCATGCCGGATTACCTGCCGAGCATGTACCACGACTTTGCCCTGCAGCGCCCGCTGGAGCTGCACGCCATCTATGCCGCGCCGTTGGCCGCTGCAGCCCAGGCCGGCTGCGCCATGCCGCGCACCGAGATGCTTTATCAGACCCTGCGTTTCCTCGAACAACGCGCGCAATAGGACACAGCCATGAGCAAGGGATTAGGCGACAAACTGGTACTGGCGATCTCCTCGCGGGCGCTGTTCGACCTCAGCGAAAGCCACCGCATCTATGAAAGCCAGGGCGTCGCGGCCTACCGCCAGTACCAGATCGAGCATGAGGACGAGATACTCGCCCCCGGTGATGCCTTTCCCCTGGTCGAGAAGCTGCTGGCGCTTAATACAGCCCTCAAGCAGCAACGCGTCGAGGTGATTCTGGTCTCGCGCAACAGCGCCGACACCGGCCTGCGCGCGTTCAATTCGATTCAGCACTACGGCCTGGGCATCTCTCGCGCGGCTTTTGTCGGCGGACGCAGCCCCGACCCTTATCTGGCCGCATTCGGCTGCCATCTGTTTCTCTCCACCCACGCCGAAGATGTGCGCAGCGCTCTGCGTGCCGGCTTTGGTGCGGCGACCATTCTCTCCGGCGGCGCACGACGCGCGGCAAGTAACGAGCTGCGCATTGCCTTCGACGGCGATGCCGTGCTGTTTTCCGATGAATCCGAGCGGGTCTATCAACAGGCCGGCCTGGAAGCCTTCCAGAGCCACGAGCGCCAGTCGGCGCGCGAGCTGCTCGGCGGCGGCCCGTTCAAGCCGTTCCTCGCCGCCCTACACCGCCTGCAACAGGAGTTTCCCGAAGAGCAGTGCCCGATTCGCACGGCGCTGGTTACCGCGCGCTCGGCGCCGGCCCATGAGCGGGTGATTCGTACGCTGCGCGAGTGGAATATTCGCCTGGATGAGTCGTTCTTCCTCGGCGGCCTGGAAAAAGCCGCGATTCTGGAAACCTTCGGCGCCGACGTGTTCTTCGACGACCAAGCCGGACACTGCGAAAAAGCCCGCGAAGTGGTCGCTACCGGTCACGTCCCGCATGGCATCAGCAACGAGCCGCAACTCTAGTCCCGCGCGAGGGCGATCAGCCGCCCTCGCCGCTTACCCCCTACCTACGTATATAACCATTCGTCCTCAAAACCTCGGCTTTCTTTGACTTATCGATGGCGCTGCTAAGCTCAGATCAGGCCCGCCAGTCAGGCAGTCAAGGAGGCCGCATGATTCGCTCGATTCTCTATGCCACTGACCTCGGCCTGTACGCCCCCTACATCCTGCAACACGCTCTGGCGCTGACCCGCTCCTTCAATGCCAGCCTGTATGTGGTGCACGCGGTGGAGCCCATGGGCCTGTTTGCCGAGTCGGTGCTGCAAACCTATCTGGATGAAGAACGGCTCAAGGACCTGCGCACCAACGGCCTGAGCACGGTGATGGCGAGTATCGAGCAGCGGGTGCTGGAGGGCTTTCGCGATGAGATCGGCGAAGCCCTGCATGATCTCGACCTGATCAAGGCAGTGCGCGTGGTACAGGGCGATCCGCCGCTGGTGATACTCGATGAAGCGCAGCAACTCGGCGTGGATTTACTGGTCCTAGGTAGCCACAGCCACGGTACGGATATGGACATTCCGCTGGGGCGCACTGCATCGCGCCTGGTGCAGCTGTCCGAAGTGCCGGTGTACCTGGTGCCGATGCTGCAGCATCGCAGCCGCGGTGATCTTTAAAAGAAGCGCAGCACTTTTTAATTTTTGGTCTAGATTTAATGCTTCAATCATCATTATGGTTATATAAAACGCCGGTAACCTGAACGGCTGTCTTTTTGCTTTGAGGGATTTTTATGAAGCTTCAGCAACTGCGCTACATCTGGGAAGTCGCGCATCACGACCTCAACGTTTCTGCCACCGCGCAAAGCCTCTACACCTCGCAGCCCGGCATCAGCAAACAGATCCGCCTACTCGAAGACGAACTGGGGGTTGAAGTATTCGCCCGCAGCGGCAAGCACCTGACCCGCATCACCCCGGCGGGCGAGCGCATCATCAACACCGCCGGGGAAATCCTGCGCAAGGTCGAAAGCATCAAACAGATCGCCCAGGAATTCTCCAACGAGAAAAAAGGCACCCTGTCCATCGCCACCACCCACACCCAGGCGCGCTATGCCCTACCGCCAGTGATCAGTGCCTTTATCAAGCAATACCCGGACGTGGCCCTGCATATGCACCAGGGCACGCCGATGCAGATCGCCGAAATGGCCGCCGACGGCACTGTGGACTTCGCCATCGCCACCGAAGGTCTGGAGCTGTTCAACGACCTGATCATGATGCCCTGCTACCGCTGGAACCGCTGCGTAGTGGTGCCCCAGGGCCATCCGCTGACCAAGCTGCCAAAGCTGACCCTGGAAGCCTTGGCCGAATACTCCATCGTCACTTACGTGTTCGGCTTTACCGGCCGTTCCAAACTCGACGAAGCCTTCAGCCATCGTGGCCTGACGCCGAAAGTGGTGTTTACCGCCGCCGACGCCGACGTGATCAAAACCTACGTACGCCTGGGTCTGGGCGTGGGCATCGTGGCCAAGATGGCGGTCGACCCCAAACTCGACCCGGACCTGGTGGTGCTGGATGCCGGCGAGCTGTTCGAAGCCAGCGTTACCAAGATCGGCTTCCGTCGCGGCACCTTCCTGCGCGGATTTATGTGCGACTTTATCGAGAAGTTCGCCCCACACCTGACCCGCGACATGATGGCCAAAGCCGTGCAATGCCACAGCAAGGTCGAGCTGGAAGAACTATTCGAAGGCGTTGAGCTGCCGCTGCACTGAGCCAACCTGCAGATATGAAAAAGCCCGTCCAAGTGACGGGCTTTTTCATACTCGGCCATACCTATTCAGTGGCTTTCAATTCTTTGCCATGAGCAAAGTTCACCCACCAGCCAAAGGCCGCCGCAGTAAAGAACATGATGATGCTGTAGATCGCTGCAGGGATGGACATGGTCGCGTTGTTCAGCAGCATCGGGCTCAATGCCAGGGCAATCGCCAGGGTGCCGTTGTGGATACCGATTTCCATGCCGATGGCAATCGACTGGCGCAGGCTCAGCTTGCACAGACGCGGCACCCAGTAGCCCACTGCCAGGCTGATCAAATTGAACGCCAGCGCCGCACCGCCGACCAGCGGTGCGTAGTCAACGAAAGTCTGCCAATCCTTGACCACCGCCAGAATGATGATGATCAGCAGAAACAGTGCGGAGATGATTTTTACCGGCTTTTCCATACGAGCGGCAAAGCCAGGGAAACGACTGCGTATCCAGATGCCGATGGCCACAGGGCCGAGCACGATGACAAACACCTGCACCACCTTGGTGAACTGCAACGGCAGCGCCTGATCGCCTTCCATAAAGTAGGCCAGCGACAGGTTGACGATCAGCGGCATGGTCAGCACCGCAATCACCGAATTGACCGCCGTCAGGGTGATATTCAGCGCCACATCGCCGTGGGCCAGATGGCTGTATAGATTGGCCGTAGTACCGCCCGGCGAGGCCGCCAGCAGCATCAGACCAACCGCCAGCGCCGGGGCCAGACCAAAGGCCTTGGCCAGGAAGAAACACACCAGCGGCAACAACAACAGCTGGCAGCTCAAGCCGATCAGCACCGGCTTGGGAAACTTCACCACCCGGGCAAAATCCGCCAGGGTCAGCGACAAGCCCAGGCCAAGCATGATGATGCCCAGGGCGATAGGCAGGAACAGGGTCAATAACGGGTCAGCTGTCACGGCTTACTTACTCCTTGATCAAAGCGCTGGGCGATCTTGAACAGCGGCGTAGAACACTGCAGTGACTTTAGTGGCCAATCGTGTGAAAGAAATGGCGAGGTATAAAAAAAGCGCCCAGATGGACGCTTTTTTATCGCTGAAGGAAATCAGATAGCCGTGGCGCCACCATCTACCGCCAGCGCCTGGCCGGTGGTGAACGCCGCGTTGTCGCAGCACAGGTACAGCACTGCAGTGGCGATTTCCTCGACCTTGCCGATGCGCCCGACCGGATGCATAGCCGCGGCGAATTCACCCTTCTTCGGGTCGGCTTCATAGGCGCGGCGGAACATGTCGGTGTCGATCACCGCCGGGCAAACCGCATTGACCCGTACTTTCTTCTTCGCATACTCGACCGCTGCCGATTTGGTCAGGCCGATCACCGCGTGCTTGGACGCGGCATAGATGCTCATCTTCGGCGCCGCGCCCAGGCCGGCGACCGAAGCAGTGTTGACGATGGCGCCGCCACCTTGCGCCAGCAGCAACGGAATCTGGTGCTTCATGCACAGCCACACGCCTTTGACGTTGACGCCCATGATGGCGTCGTACTCGGCCTCAGTACCCTCAGCCAGCTTGCCTTTCTCGATCTCGATGCCGGCATTGTTGAAGGCATAGTCCAGACGCCCGTATGCGCCCAGCGTACGCTCCATCAGCACCTTGACCTCGGCATCGCGGGTCACGTCGCAGCGCACGAACTGCGCATCGCCGCCAGCTTCGCGGATCAGCGCAACTGTCGCCTCGCCGCCCGCCACATCGACATCAGACACCACCACCTGCAGGCCTTCGTTGGCGAATGCCAGTGCCGTGGCACGACCAATACCAGCAGCACCACCGGTGACCAGGGCAACCCGGCCGGAAAAGCTAAAGCTCATCTGCGTGTCCTCGCAAGGATTAGAAACTGCCGCGAGTCTAATCAGCTCGATGATTCCAAGGCAGCACTATCAAACTGCTGGTGATGACCCCATCCAAATGAGTGATTAACACCCCAGGGCACCCATCACTCGAATGGATTAACAGCCATTCGTCCCATGGGCAAATCTTGCCCATGGCGCCACTACGGGCTATCAACAGTCTTTCCGCTCAATGAGTACCTGCCATGACTGCCCCACTCAATCGTCAGTTCCTGCTTGCCCAACGCCCGGTCGGCCTGCCCAGCCGCGAGACTTTCAGCTATGTGGAAAACAGCGTCGGTGAACCCGGCCCCGGGCAAATTCTGGTGAAGAATGCCTACCTGTCGCTGGACCCGGCCATGCGTGGCTGGATGAACGATGCCAAGTCCTATATCCCGCCGGTTGGCATTGGCGAAGTGATGCGCGCCCTCGGCGTGGGTGAAGTGGTGGCCTCGCAGCACCCTGACTTTGCCGTGGGCGACCATGTAAACGGCGCGCTCGGCGTGCAGGATTATTTTCTCGGTGAGCCCAAGGGCTTCTACAAGGTCGACCCCAAGCGCGCGCCGCTGCCGCTGTATCTGTCGGCGCTGGGCATGACCGGCATGACCGCCTACTTCGCCCTGCTTGATGTCGGCGCGCCGCAAGCCGGTGAAACCGTGGTGATATCCGGCGCCGCCGGCGCGGTCGGCAGCATTGCCGGGCAGATCGCCAAGCTCAAAGGCTGCCGTGTGGTCGGCATTGCCGGTGGCGCGGACAAGTGCAAGTTCCTCATCGATGAACTGGGCTTCGACGGCGCCATCGACTACAAGAACGAAGACGTGATCGCCGGCCTCAAGCGCGAATGCCCAAAGGGCGTGGACGTGTACTTTGATAACGTTGGCGGCGACATTCTCGATGCCGTACTAACCCGCCTGGCCTTCAAAGCGCGGGTGATCATCTGCGGCGCAATCAGCCAGTACAACAATAAGCAAGCTGTAAAAGGCCCAGCGAACTACCTCAATCTGCTGGTTAACAGCGCACGCATGGAAGGCATGGTGGTGATGACCTACGCCCCACGCTTCGCCGAAGCGGCTGCGGAAATGGGCGGCTGGCTGGCCAGCGGCAAGCTGAAGTCCAAAGAAGATATCGTCAGCGGCTTGACCACCTTCCCGGAAACCTTGCTCAAGCTGTTTAGCGGCGAGAACTTCGGCAAGTTGGTGCTTAAGGTCGACTGACACGATCTCGTAGGAGCGGCGGGGACGCCCAGTCCATGCCCGCGATGTTTTCAGCCCGCGACCCGGCTATTTCGCGGGCATGGCCCGTTCCTACGTCAATCAGCCTGTAGCCCGGATGCAATCCGGGGAGATTTATTGCCTGCCACACTGCTCCCGGATTACATCCGGGCTACGCTGCAGCATTCTCTAACGCGTCCTGTTTAATCGGCTGCCAGCGGCGCAGCAGCATATACAGGGTCGGGATCACAAACAGGGTGAAGAAGGTGCCGACCAACAGGCCGCCGACAATCACCATGCCGATCTGCTGACGGCTTTCCGCCCCTGCCCCAGTGGCAATCGCCAACGGCAGCGAACCCAGCACCATCGCCCCGGTGGTCATCAGAATCGGCCGCAGGCGCTGCACCGACGCCTCAATCACCGCACCGCGCAGCTCATGGCCCTGACGCAACAGCACGTTGGCGAACTCGACGATGAGAATGCCGTGCTTGGTAATCAGGCCGATCAGCGTCACCAGGCCGATCTGCGAGTAGATATTCAAGGTGCCGCCGAATAACGTCAGCGCCAGCAAAGCGCCGGCCATCGACAGCGGCACGCTGAACAGGATGATCAGCGGATCGGTAAAGCTCTCAAATTGCGCCGCCAGCACCAGGAAGATAAACGCCAGGGCCAGGGCGAAGATCAGCGCAATGCCGGCGCTGGATTCCTTGAAGTCCCGCGAGGTGCCGGTGTAGTCGTACTGGGTCTCCGCCGGGAACACCGTTCGCGCGGTATTTTCCAGATGCGCCAGGGCTTCGCCCAGGGTGTAGCCGCTGCCGACGTTGGCACTTACCGTCACCGCGCGCAGCTGGTTGAAGTGGTTAAGCTCGCGCGGCGCCACGGTCTCGCGCACCTCGATCAGGTTGGACAGCTGCACCATGCTCTCATCGCGGCCGCGCACATAGACGCGGTCAAGATCCTGCGGGTTGCTGCGATCCACGCCCTGCAACTGCACCAGCACGTCGTACTGCTCGCCGTTCTGCTTGAAGCGCGTCACCTGACGGCTGCCGAACAGGCTCTCCAGGCTGCGGCCGATGGTCGCCACATCGGTGCCCACCGCCACGGCCTGCTCGCGATTGACCGCGACTTTCAGCTGGGGGGCGTTGAGTTTGAGGTCGCTGTCCAGGCTTTCCAACCCTGGATAATCGCGCAGCGCGTTGAGCAACTCGTCGACATAGACCTGCAGCTCGGCGTACTCCATGGACGAGCGAATCACGAAGTTCACCGGCTGGTTACGCGCGCTCTGCCCGAGCGGCGGCCGGTTGACCGGGAAAGCGCGCACCCCGGCGATATCCTGCAGCTTGGGCAGCAACTCATTACGAATCTCGAACTGGCTGCGCGAACGGTCGGCCCAGTCTTCCAGCTTCATAAAGGAAATGCCCTGAGCCACCGTAGGGAAGCCGGCGATGACCATATAGCGGTTAGTCTCGGGGATGCTGGCGTAGGCCGCCTCGATCTCGCGGGCGTAACGCCCGGTGTAATTGATGGTGGCACCGTCCGGGCCGTTGAACACACCGATAATGGTGCCGGTGTCCTCGGTCGGCGCCAGCTCGGATTTCAGCCCCGAGAACAGCAGCACGCAGGCCACCACGGTGAGCAACAGCACGCCCACCACCAGCACCCAGGCACTGAGCGCCTTGGCCAGCAGGTGTTTGTAGCTGTAGGTCAGACCATTGAGAAAATCTTCGATCAGGTTGTACAGGCGGTTGTGCCGCTCGCCGGCCTGATGCGGCTTGAGCAACAGCGCGCACATCATCGGCGTCAGGGTCAGGGCAACAAAACCGGACACCAGTACCGCGCCGGCCAGGGTCCAGGCGAACTCGGTAAATAGCTTGCCCGTGGTGCCCTGCATAAAGCCGATGGGAGCAAACACCGCGGCCAGGGTCAGGGTCATGGCGATCACCGCAAAGGCAATCTCGCGGCTGCCCTTGAGCGCCGCCTGTAGCGGCTGCATGCCCTCTTCGATATGCCGGTGGATGTTCTCCAGCATCACGATGGCATCGTCCACCACCAGGCCGATGGCCAGCACCATCGCCAGCAGGGTCAGGGTGTTGATGGTGAAGCCCATCAACGACATCAGGGCAAACGCACCGATCAGCGACACCGGGATGGTCACCAGCGGAATAATGGTGGCGCGCAGTGAGCGCAGGAAGATAAAGATGATCAGGATGACCAGCCCCACCGCTTCCCAAATGGTGATAAACACGTTGTCGATGGACTCGCGGATAAATAGCGAGTTGTCGTTGGCCACCGCCATTTCCATGCCTTCCGGCAACAACTCGCGCACATCCGGCATGGCTGCCGCCAGGCCATCGGAGATGTCCAGCGGGTTGGCGGTGGCCTGCTTGATCATGCCCATCGACACCGCCGGCTGGCCTTTGTAACGGACGATACTGCGCTCGTCCTTGGCGCCGATTTCGGCATAACCGACATCCGCCAGACGCAGCAGGTAACCGCGCGAGTCATCGAGGATCAGCTGATTAAACTGCTCCGGGGTGTTCATGTCGGTTTCCGAGAGCACGGTGAATTCGCGCTGCTGCGACTCGATACGCCCGGCGGGGATCTCCACATTCTGCCGGCGCAGGGCGTCTTCCACGTCCTGCACAGTTAGGTTGTGCGCGGCGAGCTTCTCCGGGTCCAGCCAGATGCGCATGGCGAAGGTGCGCGCGCCGCGAATCTGCACTTCGGAAACGCCGGGGATGGTCTGCAGGCGATCCTTGATCACCCGCTCCAGCACATCGGTGATCTCCATGGCGCTGTAGCGTTCGCTGTAGAAGGCGATCCAGATTACCGGCTGGGCGTCGGCCTCGACCTTCTGCACGATGGGCTCGGCGATTTCATCCGGCAGCAGGCCACGCACACGGCCCAGGCGATCGCGTACATCGTTGGCGGCTTCATCAGAGTTGCTGCCCAGGCGGAACTGCGCGGTGATCTGGGTGTTTTCCGAGCGGCTGATGGAGCTGACGAAATCCAGCCCATCGATGCCCGACAGTACATCTTCAATCGGCTGCGCGACTTGGGATTCCATAATCTCCGGGCTGGCTCCCGGGTAGGTGACGTTGACCGTGACAATCGGCACATCGATATTCGGGTACTCGCGCACCGCCAGGCGGTCATAGGCCATCAAACCGAGCAGCACCACAATCAGCGACAACACGGTGGCAAATACCGGCCGGCGGATGCAGATATCCGACAGGGTCATGGCGCTTGCTCCACCACCTTGGTGCGTACCGGCGCGCCGGCCCGGACCTTCTGCCAACCGGCGCTGATCAGGGTTTCATCACCCTGCAGGCCTTCCAGCACTTCAACCTTGCCTGCCAGGCGCTTGCCCAGTTTGACCTCACGCAGCTCGACTTTGCCATCGACCACCAAGTTGACCAGCAGCTTGTCGCCCACCGGCATGATGGCTTCTTCGGGAATTACCAGGGCATTCGGCCGCTCGGCGAGGATCACCGAAACCCGCACGAACTGACCAGGGCTCAAGCGGCCATCGCTGTTGCTGATATGCGCACGAATCGCCTGGCTGCGTCCGGCTTCGTCCAGGCGTGGGTTGATGGCAAAAATCTCACCAGTGAAGCGCTCGCCCGGATAGGCATCCAGGCTGATTTCAATAACCTGCTTGAGGCGGATCTGGCTGACGGCTTTTTGCGGAATGCGAAAATCCACCTTGAGCGGATCGAGCACTTCCAGGTTGACGATGTCCTGGCCTTCGCTGAGGTAATCGCCAGGGCTGACAGCGCGCAAGCCCAGCACACCATCGTAAGGAGCGAGGATGCGGGTCTTGTCCAGGCGCGCTTGGGACAGCGCCAGGCTGGCGCGTGAGGCCTGCTGCACGGCGCTGGCTTCATCCAGCGCCTGAGCGTTACTGGCGCCGCGCTTGAACAGCATCTGCGCGCGCTCGAAGTTCTTTTCTGCCAGGTTCAGATTGGCCCGCGCCTGAGCAAACTCGGCGCGAGTGATCGAGTCATCCAGGCTGACCAGCAGCGCACCGGCTTCGACACGCTGGCCTTCGCGAAAATGCAGCTGCGCCACTCGCCCGGCGATTTCCGGTCGGATCATCACCGACTCGTCAGGCCGCAGTGAACCAAAGGTCACCAGCTCGTCACGCACCAGGCTTCGCTCGGCCTTGACCACCTCGACCAGCGGCCCTTCATTGGCCTGCGCGTGCACACTGGCAAGCGAACACAGCCAGAAAACTGTACCGAGAAGAGCAGGTGCGCGGGCAAACATATACAACCCCTAATTCTTTGTAGAGGCTGAGTCTAACGGCCGAGCCGCGCAGATCAGCCGTTAAAAATGTTTCCCGATATTAGGCACTTGCTACTGACGCATGCCGCGGCCACTGACCAGCAAACGGATGCACACGCCATACAGCACGGCAGTGGCGACCAGCATAAAACCGATGGCCACGCCAATACGGATATCGGACACCCCGAGAATGCCGTAGCGGAAGGCGTTGACCATATGCAGCACCGGGTTGGCCAGGGACACCGTTTGCCAGAACTGCGGCAGCAAGGTGATCGAGTAGAACACCCCGCCCAGGTAGGTCAAAGGCGTCAGCACGAAGGTCGGAATAATCGAAATATCATCGAAGTTGCGCGCGAACACGGCGTTGATAAAGCCGCCTAGGGAGAAGATGGTCGCGGTCAGCAGCACCACCAGCACCGTCACGCCGAGGTGATGCACCTGCAGCTTGGTGAAGAACAGCGACAACAAGGTGACGATAAAACCCACCGCCAGGCCGCGCAGCACGCCGCCGACCACATAGCCGGTAAGGATGATATGCGGCGACACCGGCGAGACCATCAGTTCCTCGATGGAGCGCTGGAACTTGCTGCCGAAGAAACTCGACACCACGTTGCCGTAGGAGTTGGTGATCACCGACATCATGATCAGCCCCGGCACGATGTACTCCATATAAGTGAAGCCACCCATGTCGCCGATCTGACTACCGATCAGGTTGCCGAAGATCACGAAGTACAGAACCATGGTGATCGCCGGCGGCAGCAGGGTCTGCGGCCAGATGCGGGTAAAGCGGCGGATCTCGCGGTAAACGATGGTGCGCAGCGCCACCATGTTAGCGGTGAATTCGGAGTTCAGATAAGCCGTGCTCATACCGCCACCTTCGCCAGATTCTTCTCGACCAGGGAGACGAACAGTTCCTCCAGGCGGTTGGTTTTATTACGCAAGCTGAGCACCTCGACATTCTGCAGGGCCAGCTGACGGAACAGTTCGGTAATGCCCTGAGCCTTGTCCACCTGCACTTCCAGGGTATGCCCGTCGAGCAGCTGCGCCGGATAGCCGATCAGCTGCGGCGCAACCAGCAGCGACTCCTTGAGGTCGAGCAGGAAGGTTTCTACATGCAGCTTCTTCAGCAGGTCCTTCATGCTGGTGTTCTCGACAATCCGCCCGTGGTCGATGATGCCGATATTGCGGCACAGCTGTTCGGCCTCTTCCAGGTAGTGGGTGGTCAGGATAATGGTGATGCCCTGCTCGTTCAGCTCGGTGAGAAAGCTCCACATCGAGCGGCGCAGTTCGATATCGACCCCAGCAGTCGGCTCATCGAGAATCAACAAACGCGGCTGATGCACCAGCGCGCGGGCAATCATCAGGCGGCGCTTCATGCCGCCGGACAGCTCGCGCGACGGCACGTTGTGCTTGCCCCACAGGCCGAGCTGGTTGAGGTACTGCTCGGCGCGCTCCTTGGCGATTTTCGCTGGGATACCGTAGTAACCGGCCTGGGTCACGACGATGTCGAAGGCCTTCTCGAACTGGTTGAAATTGAACTCCTGCGGCACCACGCCCAGGCAGCGTTTGAGCGCCGAGGGCTGTTTGTCCAGGTCGTGACCGAACACGTTCACCGTGCCGCTGCTCTTGGTCACCAGGGTAGAAAGAATGCCGATGGTGGTGGATTTGCCGGCACCGTTGGGGCCGAGCAAGGCGAAGAAATCGCCTTCAGCCACGTCCAGGTCAATGCCATGCAGCGCCTGGAAGCCGTTGCCATAGGTCTTGGTCAACTGGCGAATGGACAGAGCGGTACTCATAAAAATGCGCACACCTGATCAGAGAAAAAGAAATTCGAGAGGGGCTGCGCCACGCAGCGCGAAGTGGCCCAAGTCTAGCGCCTGGAACATCGCCACCACAGTATCTTTGCGCAAAACTGCCGCCCCCACGGCTGGGCAGCAGCCTACCAGCGCCAGGCGCAGATTAAACCCGGCAGTTTCCGATGGTGCTTATCAGCCCTGTCGATACATCAGCCGGGCACGGCCTCGGCGGCGAAGTCGCCACTGACCGCCAACGCATCCTCGGCAAACAGGTGCGGGTAGCAAGCGGCCAGATGACCGAAGAACAGCTGCTCCGGCACATCGGCAAACTGGCCGTGGTCGTGCAGGTATTCCATATAACGCTCGCCCTGCTGGTTGAACGGGTGAAATACGCTGTCACTCAGGCCATCGAACTCCAGCGGCGCCACTTTGAATACCCGGCACAACGCCAGGTTGAACGCCGGCGTGGCCTTGACCCAGCGGCCCTCGAGAAACAACTCGGTGTAGCCATGCATGGCGAACACTTCACTGCGCAGCATCTCCAGCAGCCGTGGAGTGGCCAGGTGGTTGCGTACATCAGCCAGGCCGATGCGCGCCGGAATGCCGCAATGGCGGGCGCAGGCGGCGAGCAAAGTGGCCTTGGGCACGCAGTAACTTTCCCCTGCCTGCAATGCGTGGCTGGCTTTCAAGGTATCGGCGTCGCGGCTAAATACATAGGGGTTGTAGCGAATTTCATCGCGCACCGCGTAATACAGATTGATGGCCTGCTGACGCGGGTCGCGGCTGGCCCCGCGAAACTTTTCTGCGAACTCCACCAGCGCTGGGTGGTCACTATCGATGAAGCGGCCGGGCTCGAGGTATTCACGCATCAAGGTTTCTCCATGGCTGAGAAACCAGTCTAGCGACGCGAGTCCAGCCAATGTCACGACGATTCAGCCAAGCTCACCGCTCTTGTCGCCATCAATGACGACTACGCTCGTGATGGTGCGTAAAAAGCGCATTGTCATCATGGAGGATTCTGCATGCTCGCTCTCTGGTTACTCGCCCTGCTTTTCGGCACGGCCTTTCTCGCCCATCGGCGCACGGCTCCCCCGCCCGCCCTGGGCATAGTGGCCGGCTTTTTGATTTTGATGGGCGTGTTCAGCCATGCACCGGTCTGGCTGATGGGCCTGTTCTGGCTGCTCCTGCTGGCCGTGGCCTTGCCACTGCTGTTGCCGCAACAACGCCGCAGCCTGTTCACTGCACCGTTGTTTGCCTGGTTCAAGCGCGTGCTGCCGCCGATGTCGGCCACCGAACGCGACGCCATTGAAGCCGGCACGGTGTGGTGGGATGGCGAGCTGTTCAGCGGCCGCCCGGATTGGGACACCCTGCTTGCCTACCCCAAGGCGCAACTCACCGAAGAAGAACAGGCGTTTATCGACGGCCCGACAGAAGCGCTGTGCGCCATGGTCAGCGACTGGCAGATAGGCCAGCAGATGGACCTGCCTGCCGAGGCCTGGGCACATATCAAGAGCCATGGTTTCTTCGCCCTGATCATCCCCAAGCAATACGGCGGCAAGGGCTTTTCCGCCTACGCCCACTCCCAGGTGGCAATGAAGCTGGCCACCCGCTCCGGCGACCTGGCCTCCACCGTGATGGTGCCCAACTCCCTGGGCCCGGCCGAACTGCTGCTGCACTACGGCACCGACGCCCAACGTGACCATTACCTGCCGCGCCTGGCGCGCGGTGAAGACATTCCCTGCTTCGCCCTCACTGGCCCCCTGGCCGGTTCCGACGCCGGCGCCATGCCGGACACCGGGATCATCTGCAAAGGCCAGTGGCAAGGCGAGGAAGTGATCGGTCTGCGCCTGAACTGGGAAAAGCGCTACATCACCCTCGGCCCGGTCGCCACCCTGCTCGGCCTGGCCTTCAAGGCCTACGACCCCGAGCACCTGCTGGGTGAAGAGGAAGACCTCGGCATAAGCCTGGCCCTGGTGCCCACGGAAACACCCGGCGTCGAAATCGGCCGCCGCCATCTGCCCCTCGGCGCCGCCTTTATGAACGGCCCGAACTCCGGCAAGGATGTGTTTATCCCGCTGGACTACCTGATCGGCGGCGAAGAAATGCTCGGCAAGGGCTGGATGATGTTGATGAACTGCCTGTCCGTGGGCCGCTCGATCTCCCTGCCGGCAGTCGGCACCGGCGCGGCCAAATTCACCAGCCTGACCACCGGCCAGTACAGCCAGGTCCGCGAGCAGTTCAACGTGCCGCTGTCCGCCTTCGAAGGCATTCAGGAAGCTCTGGCCCGCATCGGCGGCAACGCCTGGCTGATGGACAGCGCACGGATTCTTACTGCCAATGCGGTGGATCTGGGCGAAAAACCCTCGGTGCTCTCAGCCATCCTCAAGTACCACCTGACCGAACGTGGCCGCGAATGCATCAGCCACGCCATGGACGTGCACGGCGGCAAGGGCATCGTTATGGGCCCGAACAACTACCTGGCGCGCTCCTGGCAAGGTGCGCCGATCTTTATCACCGTGGAGGGGGCCAATATCCTCTCGCGTAACCTGATGATCTTTGGGCAGGGCGCGATTCGCTGCCACCCCTACGTGCTCAAGGAAATGGCCCTGGCCAGTCGCGAAGACCAGGACCAGGCGCTGCAGGAGTTCGACGAACTGCTGCAGCAACATATCGGCTTTGCCGTCAGCAACGCTGCCAGCAGCCTGCTGCTCAGCCTCGGCTTTGGCGTCTTCAGCCAGGTGCCGGGCGACCGTATCAGCCGCCCGTATTTCCGCGCCCTCAACCGGCTGGCCGCGTCCTTCGCCCTGCTCGCCGACACCAGCATGATGCTGCTCGGCGGCGAACTGAAACGCCGCGAACGCCTGTCCGCGCGCCTGGGTGACGTGCTCAGCCACCTGTACCTGGCCTCGGCGGCGCTCAAGCGCTACCACGACCTCGGTTACCCGGAACATTCGCAGCCCATGCTGCGCTGGGCCATGGAAGAAAGCCTGGGCAAGGCCGAGCAAGCGCTGGAAGAGCTGCTCAGCAACTTCCCCAGCAAACTGCTCGGCTGCGCCCTGCGCCTGCTGGTATTGCCGCTGGGCCGCCGCCAAAAAGGCCCAAGCGATGAACTGGACGCCGAAGTGGCCGGCATTATCGGCCGTAACAGCGGTGACCCGGCGCTGGAGGAGCTGCTCGAAGGCTGCTACCGCCCACAAGCCGAACAGGACCCGGTAGGCGCCCTGCAATACGCTATGAACCTGTTGCAGGACGTACAGGGCCTGCAGAAGAAACTGCACAAGGCCGTCAAAGCAGGCCAGGTCCAGGAACTGCCCGGACAAAGCCTGATCGATGCCGCGCTGGCTGCTGGGGTTCTCAACCCGGAAGAAGCGCACAGCCTGCATCAGGCCGAAGCGGCGCGGCGGGTGGTGATCGATGTCGACGACTTTGCCAAGGAAGAACTGACCTTGGGTGCGGGTAAAGTCCGCTAAACCGACAGGACAGCGGGCGACGCGAGCCTTATACTTGCGCGCCCGTTTTACCTACAGGATTGCCCCATGGCCAACACCCACATCGACCATCACCTCGCCCTGCTGCAGCACCTGCGCACCATCCTGGTCGCCCTGGGCGAAGCCGAGCAGATTCTCGATGACAGCCACGCCATGTACCTGGAGCGCTACGACGAACTGCTCAGCGACCTGCCGAGCGATCCGGAAGCCAGCCTCTACCTGGGTCAGGACCTGATCAGCCAGATCTTCCAGCGCTACCCGCAAATCGCCCACCTGGTGCCGCGCGACCTGCTGTGGTTCTTCGGCGGTGACTGCCTGCACTTTATGCCGGACGAAGAAATCGAGATGTACCAGACCCTCGAAGAACGCCGCTTCTACGCCGAAGAAAACGACGAACCCTTCGACTGGAACCAGGAAAAACAGCTGTTGGCCATGCCCGCACAAGGCAGCAAGCACTAAGCAGCAGCCAGAAACACAAAAGCCCGCATGGCATAACCGGCGGGCTTTTTACAGGCTTCAAAAACAACAGAAACAAAAACGCCGCTCAGTGAGCGGCGTTTTCGTTTATTTGGAGCGGGAAACGAGACTCGAACTCGCGACCCCGACCTTGGCAAGGTCGTGCTCTACCAACTGAGCTATTCCCGCAATACAGCTTGGTACTAAAAATGGCGTCCCCTAGGGGACTCGAACCCCTGTTACCGCCGTGAAAGGGCGGTGTCCTAGGCCACTAGACGAAGGGGACCTTGGAACTTGTCGGCTACCTGCCTAAGCAGATCACCTGAATCTGGAGCGGGAAACGAGACTCGAACTCGCGACCCCGACCTTGGCAAGGTCGTGCTCTACCAACTGAGCTATTCCCGCATACAACTTGGTTTTTTGCAGCACACTTCATTAAGAAGTGGCGTCCCCTAGGGGACTCGAACCCCTGTTACCGCCGTGAAAGGGCGGTGTCCTAGGCCACTAGACGAAGGGGACGCAGCCCGGAAACTACAACTTCTATCCGGCTTCTACACGTTTTGCCGTGAGGCATTGCGCTACGAAGTGGCGCGCATTCTATGGAGCCTTGCAAGGCCCGTCAACCTCTGTGTAAAAATTTTTATAAATCAAAGACTTCAGCTCCGAATGTGAGGCAGCCCTATCAGCCTCCCGGCTAAGGCACTACACTCGGACGAAAAACCGGTGATCGAGAGGCTGCACCCATGTCCCCACTCGTGATTACCATATTGATTGTTTCTGGCATCGTCGTTTTGATCGCCATTGCCTACATCAATCATATGGTCGAGAACAACAAACTGGAGAAGGCGCGCATCAAGGCCGACCTTAATGATCGCCTGCGCCGCTGCACGGACCTCGCCGAAGCCCTCCCCGGCCAACTGATGACGCCAGCACTGAAGCTGATGCTCAGCCGCCTGCAGTTGCACTTCAGTGAACGCATGCTGCCGCTGGACAAAGGCAATAACGCCCTCAAGGCGCGCATTGAAGAGCTGCGTAAGCTGATCGCCCAGGGCGAGTCGATTGCCGTAAACAACCCTCCGCAACCCATCCTCAATGAAGCCAAGGCCAAGGAAGTACGCTTCCAGCTGGAAAACCTCCACGGCCAGCTGACCCGCTGCGCCAAAGACGGAATTATCCCGACCAACGAGGCCAAGCATTGGCTGAAAGAAGTGCGCCATATGCTGACCCAGGTGCATATCGAGTTTTTCGGCAACCTCGGCCAACAGGCCCTGCAGCAAAACCAGCCCGGCCAGGCACGCCTGGCATTCGAGCGCGGCGTGCAGTACCTGCGCAAACAACCTGATCCAGCGCCTTACCAGAACGCCCTGAAGAAATTCGAAGAACAACTGGCGCGCGCCAATGCCATGGTTCTGGAAAACAGCAAGCCCGTCACCAACCAGCCCAGCGAACTGGATGCCGGCCTGGAGTCGCTCGGCGGCGATGACGAATGGAAGAAGAAGAACATCTACGACTAACCCCTCCAGCGCGCAGCGTGCGCGCTACCGCCCTGCCCACGAGTACCGCACATGAGCCTGACCGTTTACGGTGCCCCGCTGTCGCCCTTCGTCCGTAAAGTCCGTCTGTTTCTGGCTGAAAAGAACCTGGATTACCAACTGGAAATCATCCTGCCGTTCGGCCAGCCAGCCTGGTACCGCGAGCTAAGCCCACTGGGGCGGATTCCGGCCATGAAGGATGGCGATTTCACCCTCGCCGACTCCAGCGTGATCTGCCAGTACCTGGACGACAAGCATCCAGATCGCCCTAGCCTGCTGGGCAAGAACGCCGAACAACGCGCGCAGGTGCGCTGGCTGGAGAAATATGCCGACTATGAGCTGGCTCCGCTGTGCACCTTCAGCGTGTTTCGCAACCGCGCACTAAAACCCAGCATGGGCCAGAGCTGCGACGAAGCAGTCGTACAAAAAGCCCTGCAGGAAAAGCTACCCGCGCATTTCGACTACCTGGAACAGACCCTTGGTTCAGCTGCATACCTGGTCGGCGATAGCCTAACCCTGGCCGACCTGGCCCTGGCCTGCCAACTGATCAATATGCAGCATGGCGATGAGCAACTGGACGCACAGCGCTGGCCCAACCTGAGTGCGCACTATGCGCGAATCACCGCACGCGACTCGGTGCAGGGCGTATTGCCAGGCGAGCTGAAGATGCTCGCCAAGATGGCAGCCAAAGCCTGAGTAATCGCTAACCACCCAACAAACAGCCCGGCGATTGCCGCAAGGCTGCTCACTTAAGTGGAGCCGTTTTCCGACCCACTGAGGCGGGGCTTGAAGTCTTGGGCAGTGGTTCAGGCCGTAGGATGGGTGCTAACCCATCAGCCAATTGATGGGTTAGCACCCATCCTACGGTCCTTTAACACAAAAAATGCCGCTTCCCTGGCACGGGAGAAGCGGCATTTTTCTTATGTGAACAGCATTACCGCGATTGCCGGATTTTTTGCTTGGCCTTGAAGGCTGACTCAGCAATCGGTCAGTTCGACAAACACCTCGACCAGCCGCTCGATACCAACCTGATCCGCCGCACTAAAGCGCGCCAGTGACGGACTGTCGAGATCCAGCACACCAAGCAAGCGGCCGCCCTTGAACAGCGGCACCACCAGTTCGCTATTGGAGGCGCTGTCGCAGGCGATATGCCCGGCAAAGGCATGTACATCCTCAACGCGCTGGGTCTGCCCAGTGGCCGCTGCGGCGCCGCATACGCCACGCCCAAAGGGAATCCGCACGCAGGCGACTTTGCCCTGGAAAGGCCCGAGCACCAGCTCCTCGCCACGGGCCAGGTAGAAACCCGCCCAGTTAAGGTCGCTCAGTTCCTGAAACAGAAACGCCGAAAACTGCGCCGCATTGGCAATAAAATCGCGCTCCCCGGCCAGCAGTGCCTGCAGCTGCGCCACCAGTAAGGGGTAGCCATCGAGCCCCTGCCCGCTGCTCTGTTGTAGATCAATCATCGTGCTTACTCAGTAGTTGCAGGCCCACCCAGTCGCGGGCGAATTGATAGGCGCAGCGTCCGTTACGGTTACCGCGGCCCAAGGCCCAGCGTATGGCGGCCTTTTCCAGCTCGTCGTGCCATTGCCAGGTCAGGCCGGCCTGTGCGGCGTGTACTCCGACCCAGTGGCGGACCACATCAAGAAAATGCTCCTGAGTAAAGGGATAGAACGACAACCACAGGCCGAAGCGGTCGGACAACGCGATCTTGTCTTCCACCGCCTCGTTGGGGTGCAGCTCGCCATCGACTCGCTGCCAGTTTTCGTTATCGCTCTGCTTTTCCGGCAGCAGATGGCGGCGATTGGAGGTGGCATACAGCAGCACATTGTCCGGTGCACGCTCCAGCGAACCATCGAGCACGGTTTTCAGCATGCGGTAGTCACCCTCGCCGGCCTCGAACGACAGGTCATCGCAAAACAGCACGAAGCGCTGCGGTAGCTCGCTCAGCTGTTCGACGATGCGTGGCAGATCGGCCAGATGATCACGTTCGATCTCCACCAGGCGCAATCCCGCCGCCGCATGTTCGGCCAGCAGAGCACGCACCAAGGATGATTTACCCGTGCCGCGCGCACCCCAGAGCAAGGCGTGGTTGGCCGGCAGCCCCTGGATAAACTGCTGGGTATTGCGCGCTAACTGAGCACGCTGGCGATCCACCCCAATCAGATCATCCAGATTTACATCCAGACTGACCTGCAGCGGCGCCAAAAAGCCGCTGCGACCATCACGCTGCCAACGGGCCGCCAGGCTCTGCTGCCAGTCGATAACCGGGCGCTGGGCCGGCAGTAATGGCTCCAGGCGCGCCAATACAGCCTCGGCGCGCAACAAAAAATCACTTAAACGCGAATCCACAACACACTCCAGGGTTTTCGGTCCGTTCTACCACTGCCGTCCGGCAAAACAGATGGGCTATGCTTGGCAGGCGATTCAACACGAGAACAACCGGCCCATATGGATATAGCGCTAACCCAACGCCTGTCATTCAAACAGGCCGGCTTGACCGTATTGGTAGCCTTTATCCTCGGCACGGCGCTCAGCTTTATTCAAGTGGGCATCGATTATGCCAGCGAAGATGCCTCCATCAACCGCGAGATTAACGCGCTGATGGAAATCAGCCACAACCCGGCTGCGCGCATCGCCTACAACATCGACGCCGAACTGGCTCAGGAACTGGTGCTCGGCCTGCTGCGTTCACCAGCGGTGATCAGCGCGCAGATCATCGACAACAACCAGCTGACCCTGGCCAGCGTCAGCCGTCCGGCTCTGGAAAGTCGCTACCGGGTGCTCAGCGACTTTATGTTCGGCAAACGCCGGCACTTCGAAACCGCGCTGTTCGTCAGCCACTCGCCCAGCGAAGCGCTCGGCAAGCTGAGCCTGGAAGTCGACACCTACGCCTTTGGCAGCCACTTTCTCAATCGCTCGCTGCTGACCCTGCTCACCGGCTTCGCCCGCAGTTTGCTGCTGTCGCTGATTCTGCTGGTGATGTTCTATTTCATGCTGACCAAGCCGCTCACCGGCTTTATCCGCGCCCTCAGCGAACGTGACCTGCGCAGCCCCAACAACGCCAAGCTGCCCTACCCGCCCAACCATGAGCGCGACGAGATCGGCGTGCTGGTCGATGTGACCAACCGCCAACTGAGCAGCATCGCCAGCGAGATCGAGCAGCGCCAGCAAGCCGAAGCCCGCCTGACCCACTACCTGGCCGAACTGGAAGACATGGTCTCGGCGCGCACCGAGCAGCTGGAGGCCGCCAACAGCCGCTTGCTCGACTCCAACCGTGAGCTGGAGCAGGCCAAACGCACAGCGCTGGACATGGCCCAAGCGCGTTCAGCCTTTCTGGCCAATATGAGCCACGAGATTCGCACCCCGCTCAACGGCCTGCTGGGCATGCTCGCGCTGTCGCTGGACGGCCCGCTGAATAACGAACAGCGCCAACAGCTGTCGATTGCCCACGACTCCGGCAAAGTGCTGGTCGAGCTGCTTAACGACATTCTCGACCTGTCGAAATTCGAGGCCGGACAGTTGGAACTGGAGCAGATCCCCTTCGACCTTGGCAGCATGGTCGAAGACACCGCCAACCTGCTGTCGCAGAACGCCGCACCCGGCGTTGAACTGACCTGCCTGATCGACCCACTGCTACCGAACCAGCTGCTCGGCGACCCGACGCGGGTCAGGCAGATTGTCAGCAACCTGCTGTCCAACGCCTTGAAGTTCACCCGCTTTGGCCGCGTCGATATCAGCGTCAGTGCCCAGGCCGGCGGCGTCAGGATCATCGTGCGTGATACCGGCATCGGCATTGCCGAAGACGCCCAGGCGCGGATTTTCCATCCATTTGCCCAGGCCGGGGTTGGCATCACCCGGCAATTTGGTGGCACCGGCCTGGGCCTGGCCTTGACGCGCCGCCTCTGCGAAGCCATGCACGGCCAACTGAGCCTGGAGACACAGGAAGGTTTCGGCAGCACCTTCTGCGTCGATCTACCGCTACCCGGCCAGACCAACGCTAAGCAGCTGCCCCTGTTGCACGGACGCATTATCGGGCTCAGCCCGGCCAGCTCCGGGCTCAGTGAACAGCTGGCCAGCCTGCTGCCAAGCTGGGGCCTGCAGTATCAACACTTGGACGCCGACGCCGCGCTGGGCACGCTTGATGCCGACCTGCTTATCAGCGATTGCCCGCAGCGCTTGAATGAGCTGCGTACGCTTTCCAGCCTGCCGATTCTGCTGGTCAGCGCCTACGGCAACTTTCTCAGCAGCGAGCAGGTGGAGAAACTTTCGCCTATCGAACAACTGGCTCGGCCGCTGTCACGCCAGGCGCTGCTGCAGGCCCTACGCCGCACCCTTGGTCAGGGTGAGGCGCACGCCGCCGAGCAGCACAGCGAGCCGCAACGCAACCGCCAGGCCCGCGTACTGCTGGTGGAGGACAACCCGGTCAATCAGTTGGTGGCCAAAGGCATGCTGAGCAAACTCGGCTGCGAGGTGCTACTGGCCAATCACGGCGGCGAAGCCCTGACCCTGCTGGAAACCCAGGCGGTCGATCTGATTCTGATGGACTGCAATATGCCGGTCATGGATGGCTATGAAACCACCCGACGGATTCGCCAGAAAACCGAATTCGCCGAGCTACCGATCATCGCCCTGACGGCCAACGCGCTGTCCGATGAACGCGAGCGCTGCCGCGCTGCGGGGATGGACGACTACCTGGCCAAGCCCTTCCGCAAGGATGAGCTGGCGGCCCTGCTCGATCAGTGGTTAAGCACCATAAACTGATCAAGCAGCACACCGACCTGGCTACGCAACGCGGCAACCTGATCGAGATCGATGCCGCGCTCACAGAGCAGCTGGCTTTTCAGCGGCAACACCTGCTCACGCAAGGCGCAGCCGGCCGGGGTCAGCGCCAGGTGCACCTCACGCTCATCACTGACCGAACGCTTACGCAGCAGCAAGCCTTGCAGCTCCAGGCGCTTGAGCAACGGCGTTAGCGTGCCGGAATCCAGCAGCAAGCGCTCACCCAGGGCCTTAACCGTCGGCAAGGCCGGCGGTTGTTGCTGCCACTCCCACAGCACCAGCATGGCCAAGTACTGCGGGTAGGTCAGGCCGAGCTGATCGAGCATCGGCTTGTAAGCGCGGATCACCGCCCGTGAAGCAGCATAGAGTTTGAAGCACAGCTGGTTGTCCAGCTGCAGCCCGTCATCCGCGTGCAGACTGGCTTGGGTCATTTCAGCAGCGCTTCGATCTCTGCAGTCAGGTCTTCAGGCTTGGTGGTCGGGGCAAAACGCTTGATCACCGTGCCGTCGGCACTCAGCAGAAACTTGGTGAAGTTCCACTTGATGCCCTGGCTGCCGAGCAGGCCTGGCGCACTCTTCTTCAGGTTGACGAACAGCGGGTGGGCATCGCTGCCGTTCACATCGACCTTCTTGAACAGCGGGAAGCTCACGCCGAAGTTCAGCTCGCAGAACTCGCTGATCGCACCCTCATCACCTGGCTCCTGCTTGCCGAACTGGTTGCAGGGGAAGCCCAGCACTACCAGGCCTTGGTCCTTGTACTGCTGCCAAACGTTTTCCAGGCCCTTGTACTGCGGGGTGAAGCCGCACTTGCTGGCGGTGTTGACCACCAAAACGGCCTTGCCGCCGAAATCGGCCAGAGTCTTCTGCTCGCCCTTGATGGTGGTAACCGGAATATCGAAGAGTGCGTTGCTCATGCTGGTCATCCTGAGGAGTGGGGATCGACGCAAGATAGCGAGCAATTAAATTGCATGCAATTTAATTAAAGCAAGATAAGGCCCGCTAATGCAGGCCTATGCGATGGCCTTAAGCCTTCGGCACCAGCTTGAGCGATGCCGAGTTGATGCAATAACGCAGCCCCGTCGGCGCCGGCCCGTCGGGGAACACATGCCCCAGGTGAGCATCGCACTTGGCGCATTTGACTTCGATACGGTGCATGCCGTGATTGAAGTCATCCAAACTGGCGATGGCCTCGCTGCTGACAGGCTGGAAGTAACTCGGCCAGCCACTGCCGGAGTCGTACTTGGCATCCGAGTCGAACAGCTCGGCCTGGCAGCAGGCGCAGTGGTAAATACCCGGCACCTTGCTGTCGTGATACTGCCCGGTAAAGGCGCGCTCGGTGCCACCCAGGCGGCAGACGTGAAACTGCTCCTCAGAAAGCTCTTCGCGCCAGGCTTCCAGGGGTTTTTCCAGCTTGTCCATGGTCACAATCCTCAATAAAAACGCCAAAGCGATATTCAACATCACGTGACAACAGCCCAGCGGGAGCCACGACGGCACACAGGGTGGCGGCCATGGATGGCACACAACAAAAACGCCGGGAGCGTTTTTGCGCGCAAGCCCCGAAGGGGTGAAGCACATGGATGTGCTGAGCACAAAAAAGCCCGACCAGTACCTTTGCCAAGGTCGGGCTGCCACGTATCATTCGACCCCAGTCTGTCACCGGCGTTACAACCTGCCAAGGCTCGTCAGATCGCGTCTTTTTGCAGGGTAATTCAGAGGGTGTTTACAAAAGTAGCGAGCGATGGCCAGGCAAGGCGAAAGCAGCCGAAAAAGCGGAGTGTACAAGTTGTACATGAGCATTTTGAGGCTGCTTTCAACGCTGCATGGTCGAGTGCAGTAATTTGTAAACACCCTCTCAGCGGCGTTCCACCATTCGGGATCACTTAATATGCAGTTCAGCAAATCGAACAAGCTCGCCAACGTCTGCTACGACATTCGCGGGCCGGTGCTCAAGCACGCCAAACGCCTGGAAGAGGAAGGCCATCGCATCCTCAAGCTGAATATCGGCAACCCGGCACCGTTCGGTTTCGAAGCGCCTGAGGAAATCTTGCAGGACGTAATCCGCAATCTGCCAACCGCCCAGGGCTACAGCGACTCCAAGGGCCTGTTCAGCGCGCGCAAGGCGGTGATGCAGTACTACCAGCAGAAGCAGGTGGAAGGCGTTGGCATTGAGGACATCTACCTCGGCAACGGCGTCTCCGAGCTGATCGTGATGGCCATGCAGGCACTGCTGAATAACGGCGATGAAGTGCTGATCCCGGCGCCGGATTACCCGCTGTGGACCGCTTCCGTAGCACTGGCTGGCGGCAAACCGGTGCATTACCTGTGCGATGAACAAGCCGGCTGGTTCCCCGATATCGCCGACATGCGCGCCAAGATCACCCCGAACACCAAGGCCCTGGTGCTGATCAACCCGAACAACCCCACCGGCGCGGTGTATTCCAAAGAAGTGCTGCTGGATATCGTCGAACTGGCCCGTCAGCACAACCTGGTGCTGTTCTCCGACGAGATCTACGACAAAATCCTCTACGACGATGCCGTGCATATCTGCACCGCCTCGCTGGCCCCGGACGTGCTCTGCCTGACCTTCAACGGTCTGTCCAAATCCTATCGCGTGGCGGGTTTCCGCTCCGGCTGGGTAGCGATTTCCGGGCCCAAGCACCGTGCGCAGAGCTATATCGAAGGCATCGACATCCTCGCCAACATGCGCCTGTGCGCCAACGTGCCGAGCCAGCATGCAATCCAGACCGCACTGGGCGGCTACCAAAGCATCAATGACCTGGTGTTGCCGCAAGGCCGTCTGCTGGAGCAGCGCAACCGCACCTGGGAACTGCTCAACGACATCCCCGGGGTCAGCTGCGTCAAGCCGATGGGCGCACTGTATGCCTTCCCGAAGATCGACCCGAAAGTCTGCCCGATCCATAACGACGAGAAATTCGTGCTGGACCTGCTGCTCTCGGAAAAACTGCTGATCGTTCAGGGCACCGCGTTCAACTGGCCGTGGCCAGATCACTTCCGCGTCGTCACCCTGCCGCGGGTAGATGAGCTGGAAATGGCCATCGGCCGTATCGGCAGCTTCCTCAAGACTTACCAACAGTAACCGGAGCAAGCCATGAGCCAGGGCAAACGCTACCTGCTGACCGGCGCCAGTTCTGGCATCGGTGCCGCCCTGGCCCGCGAGTTGGCGGCCAAGGGTTACGACCTGGCGCTGGCCGCACGCCGCGAAGACAGCCTGCACCTGCTGGCCGCCGAACTGCAGGCGCGCTTTCAGCGCAAGGTAGTGGTGCTGCCGCTGGATGTGACCGACTACGACGCTTGCCAGGACGCAGTGGGCATGGCCGCCAATGCGCTCGGCGGGCTCGACGGGATAATTGCCAATGCAGGCATCGGCCTCGCCGGCAAGGCAGGGACCGGACGCTTTGATCGCTACCGGCAAACGCTGGAAACCAATCTGCTGGGCGCTATCGCCTGCCTGGATGGGGCCACCCAGTTATTCCTTGAACAGGGTCACGGCCACCTGGTGGCCATCGCTTCGGTGGCCGGCAAGCGCGGCTTGCCGGCTTCTGCAGGCTATTCGGCCAGCAAAGCCGGACTGATCAGCTACATGGAGTCCCTGGAGCTGGAACTGTACCGCACCGCCCTGGATACCACCCTGATCCTGCCGGGCTACATCGACACACCGATCAACCAAGGCACCGGCCCGCGTCCTTTTCTGATCGACGTCGAACGCGGCGCCGCACTCATCGCCCGTCATATCGAAAAACGCAGCCGCAGCGCCTACGTCCCCGGCTGGCCTTGGGCATTGATTGGCAGACTGCTGCCCTGCTTACCGACAGCGCTGATCGCAAGGGCACTTTGAGCATGGACCTGCAAATCGACGACTTCTACAAGGATGCCGCCGCCGGCATGCTGACCCTGTACCAGGCGTTCCCAAGTAAATCAGCGCTGTATGTCGAAGACCTGATCGGCCGTGAAGAGCCCGACGAATTCGGCCTGCCCACGCCACGTCATCAAAGCTGCTTAGGCGCCCTGCTGTGGCTGGCCGAGGAAGGCTATATCCGCTTCGACTCCACCATCGGCTACGACGCCCTGGATCAAGCCGTACTCAGCGAAAAAGGCTTTCTACGCCTGACTCGCGGCGTACCCCATGCCCTGCGCGAGGGTGATGCCTTACCGCCTAGCGTGCGCCGCGTGCACGCCACGTTGGCCTTTCAGCTGCGCGAAGCACTCGGCCAACGGCATGGCGAACGCGTCGCCCGCCTCACCCGCCTGCTGTTCGAATCCAACCTGAACGGCGCAAGCGACATAGTTTGAAATAGTCGCCAGGTTGAAGTGCCTGGGGGTGCGCCCTTATATAGCCGTCATAACCAATAGTGGCCGTTGAAAACCAGGCGAAGCAGCCAAAACAGGGTTTTCAGCGGCCTGATAGATGTTTCCCGTGAGGAGTCTCAATACACCATGATGCGCATTATGCTGTTCCTGGCCACCAACGTTGCGGTGTTGATCATCGCCAGCATCACCCTGAAGTTGCTCGGGGTCGACCGCTTTACCGGCCAGAACTATGGCAGCCTGCTGGTTTTCTGCGCCGTGTTCGGTTTTGCCGGCTCGCTGGTCTCGCTGTTCCTGTCCAAGTGGATGGCGAAGATGAGCACCAAGACCGAAATCATCACCCAACCACGCACCCGTCACGAACAGTGGCTGCTGCAGACCGTGGAAGAACTGTCCCGCGAAGCCGGGATCAAGATGCCGGAAGTGGGTATCTTCCCGGCCTATGAGTCCAACGCTTTTGCCACCGGCTGGAACAAGAACGACGCATTGGTAGCGGTCAGCCAAGGCCTGCTGGAGCGTTTCTCGCCCGATGAAGTACGCGCCGTGCTGGCCCACGAAATCGGCCACGTGGCCAACGGTGACATGGTCACCCTGGCGCTGATCCAGGGCGTAGTGAACACCTTCGTGATGTTCTTCGCGCGGATCTTCGGCAACTTCGTCGACAAGGTGATCCTGAAAAACGAAGACGGCCCAGGCATTGGCTACTTCGTCGCGACCATCTTCGCCGAGCTTGTACTGGGCATCCTGGCCAGCATCATCGTTATGTGGTTCTCGCGTAAGCGCGAATTCAAGGCCGACGAAGCCGGTGCTCGCCTAGCCGGCACTGGCGCGATGATCGCCGCCCTGCAGCGCCTGCGCGCCGAACAGGAAGTGCCGGTCACCATGCCTAACAGCCTGACCGCCTTCGGCATCAACGGCGGCCTGAAGGGCGGCCTGGCTGGCCTGCTGATGACTCACCCGCCACTGGAAGTGCGTATCGAAGCCCTGCGTCAGCGCGGTTAAGTACAACGCAGACGAAAAAGGCGGCCCACGGGCCGCCTTTTTCTTTTCAGGCTTCAGGCCTTAAGCAAGCGGTAGACCCGCTCATCCAAGCGCTCAAGGCCGCGCTTGAGGAACTTCCAGTTGTCACCCAGCACATCACCGCATGCCAGTTCCTCTAACTGCCAATCGGGCGTAAACAGCCGCTGCACCTCATCATCCGCCACAGCGAAGGGCGGGCCGTCCATCTGCGCCTGGTCATAGTCCAGGCTCACCAGTAACCCCTGGCTGCCGCTGGGTAAAATCTTCGTCAGATGCGCCACATAACGCGCGCGCATTTCTGGCGGCAATGCAATCAGTGCGGCGCGGTCATACAGTGCGGCGCAGCCAGCAAGCTGCTGCGCCGTCAGGGCGAAGAAATCACCGCAGTAGATCTCCACGGCGCCCGCCCGATACAGCCTGAAAGCACCCACTTCGCTGACCACCGGCTGCAGCTTATGCTCAGCGAAGAAGTCCTCCACCGCACGCTGTGCCAGCTCGACACCGACGACTTGATAGCCCTGCCCCGCCAACCAGGCCAGGTCCAGGCTCTTGCCACACAGCGGCACCAGCACCCGCGCACCTTGCGGCAAAGCCAGCGCCGGCCAGTACTGCTGCAGATAGGGATTGACCTCAGGCAGATGAAAGCCGATTTCACTGCGCGCCCAACGCGCCTGCCAGAACTCTGCGTGCATACCGCCTCCTATAAAGATTCCGCTGAGGATCGTGCCGCAACACAGCCAATAAGGACAAGGGATTCGCCCACACAAACCCATCTATTAAAGCGATCAAAACACCTTAGCTTTTGCGCTTTTATGCACAGATTGGTTGATAGAAGATGCAGGAAATCGATTAAGAGTCTGTTTACGATCTTGCGAGCTAGAGTCATGCAAGGCAAAAACATGCGAGGAAGCGGAGTGTACTTTTGTACATGAGCATTCCGAGCCTGTTTTTAACGCAGCAGGGCCGACGCGCAGCAGATCGTAAGCAGGCTCTCAGGAGTTAGTTATGCCACTGCCCAGCCTGTTTATCTCCCATGGCTCACCCATGCTGGCCCTGCAACCCGGCGCCAGCGGTCCTGCCCTCGCCCGCCTGGCCAGCCAACTGCCCAAGCCGCGCGCGATTGTGCTGGTTTCCGCGCACTGGGAAAGCCGCGAATTACGGGTGGGCAGCGCGGCGCAACCGCGAACCTGGCATGACTTTGGCGGTTTTCCTGCCGAGCTCTATCAAGTGCAATACCCGGCGCCCGGCAACCCAACCCTGGCGGCGGAAATAGTCCAACTACTGGCCGCCGCCAACCTGCCAGCGCAGCTCGACGCCGAACGGCCGCTGGATCACGGCGCCTGGGTCCCACTGACGCTGATGTACCCGCAAGCCGATATACCCGTGGTGCAGGTCTCGCTGCCTAGCCAACAAGGCCCGGCGTTACAACGCCAGGTTGGCCAGGCCCTGGCCAGCTTGCGCGCACAAGGCGTGCTGCTGATTGGCTCCGGCAGCATCACCCACAACTTGGGCGAACTGGACTGGCACGCAGGCCCGGATATCATCGAGCCCTGGGCACAGGCGTTTCGCGACTGGATCGTAGAGAGGCTGACTGAGCAGGATCACCCGGCCCTGCAGGACTACCGCCAACAAGCCCCCTTTGCGGTGCGCAACCACCCCAGCGACGAACACCTGCTGCCACTGTTCTTCGCCGAGGCCGCTGGCGGGCAATTCAAGGTCGAGCACAGTGGCTTCACCTTGGGCGCACTGGGCATAGATATCTACAGCTTCACTTAAGCTATACGCCCGACAAACTGCCGGAATAAAAAAGCCCCGCACTAGGCGGGGCTCCTTTAATTCAGCGAAGCATCAATCTTCGCGATAACGACGCAGCTTCAGTGGCTTGCCACCGACGCGGGTGTCTTTCAGCTTGGTCAGCAGACGCTCGAGGCCTTCTTCCGGCAGCTCGACCAGGCTGAAGCTTTCGCGCACCTGGATGCGGCCGATGGCTTCGCGGACCAGGCCGCCTTCGTTGAGGATCGCGCCGAGCAGGTTCTTCGCGGCGATACCGTCGCGAGCGCCCAGGGCGGTACGGCAACGGGCACGGCCTTCGGCCAATGGCACTGGCGCACGACGCTCACGGCTGCCTTCGCGATCAGGACGCTCAGGACGGTCACCGCGCTCGCTACGCTCACGTGGGCCACTGCTGTTTGGTACCAGCGGCTGGTCACGCTCAACTTCAGCCAGGGTCAGCGCTTGGCCATTGGTGGCCTTGCGCAGCAGGGCTGCGGCCAGGGCACGCGGGCTGCAACCGATATCGGCGGTCAGACGGTCAAGCAGCTCACCGTGGCTGGCTTCGGCATCAGCAACCAGCGGAGCCAGGCTGTTGGTGAGTTTCTTGATGCGTGCGTCCAGTACCTGCTTGGCGTCTGGCAGTTTGACTTCGCCAACCTTCTGCCCGGTTACACGCTCGATCACTTGCAGCATGCGGCGCTCACGCGGAGTCACCAGCAGCAGGGCGCGACCGGTACGGCCGGCACGGCCAGTACGGCCGATACGGTGTACGTAGGATTCCGGATCGTACGGCATGTCCACGTTCATCACGTGGGTGATACGCGGTACGTCGAGGCCGCGAGCGGCAACGTCGGTGGCGATCACGATGTCCAGACGGCCATCTTTCAGCGAGTCGATCACGCGCTCACGCTGGTTCTGGGCGATGTCGCCGTTCAGTGCAGCAGCCTTGTAGCCCTTGGCTTCCAGCGCGGCGGCCAGATCCAGGGTGGCTTGCTTGGTACGGACGAAACCGATCAGCGCGTCGAACTCTTCGACTTCCAGCAGACGCAGTACGGCGGCGTGCTTCTGGTCGGCGTGAACCATCAGATGCACCTGCTCGATGGCAGTTACGGTCTGGGTCTTGGTTTCGATCTTGACGTGCTTGGGGTCACGCAGGTGTTTTTCGGCGATGGCACGGATCGAGTGCGGCAGAGTGGCGGAGAACAGCACGCTCTGGCGGCTTTCCGGCATGGCCTTGAAGATGACTTCGAGGTCATCCATAAAGCCCAGCTTGAGCATCTCGTCGGCTTCGTCGAGGACCAGGTGCTGAATGGTCGACAGGACTTTCTCGTCGCGACGCAGGTGGTCAACCAGGCGACCTGGAGTGGCCACAACAATCTGTGCGCCATTGCGGATAGCCTTGAGCTGCGGGCCCATTGGCGCACCGCCGTAAACGGCGATAACACTGACGCCCGGCATTTGCTTGGCGTAGGTTTCAAAAGCGGTGGCAACCTGCAGCGCCAGCTCACGGGTCGGCGCCAGGATCAGCGCTTGTGGCTGACGCTTGGCCTGGTCGATACGGCTGAGGATTGGCAGGGCGAAGGCAGCGGTTTTACCGGTGCCGGTCTGCGCCTGGCCGATCATGTCGTGGCCGGCGAGAATGACTGGAATCGCTTGAATCTGAATAGCCGAAGGCTCTTCATAGCCAGTGGCAATTACAGCAGCGAGAACATTGGGATGTAGATCGAGAGCGGCGAAGCCGCCGGTTTCCTGGGTCATGGGTCTGCCTCTAGTGCATCCGCAAAGACCCATGTTCCAAAGCTGCGCATGCCGTGTAAGACCCGAGAGTCACCCTGGCAGCCATGTCGGCGGGGATTTGCGAAAACGTGTGATAAATGAATCGTCAAGGATAGTCCGCAAAACGGACTAACTGCCAAAGTAAACCTTCGGGCGAGTTGTACTACCTGAACGTGGCCAAGAATTGACCGGCGCGCACTATACCGGAAAACCTGGCCAAATGTACTGGTTTTTCCTGAAATAGAGCATATAGCACGCCGGATGGTCATCCTCTGATAGCCTGCAACTGCCATGCTGTAACGGCTTCACGCCCCAGTTCACTAACCTGCGCACAAGGACTCCCCGCCATGACCCAAAGCACCAGCGGCCGCGTCAGCCGTGAAAAACGCGGCCAGATCATGTTGATCGGCCTGGACCGAGCGAGCAAACGCAACGCTTTTGATATGCCCATGCTTGATGACATGTGCCTGGCCTACGGCGAGTTCGAGCGTGACAGTGAAGCGCGGGTGGCGCTGGTATTTGCCCATGGCGAACACTTCACCGCCGGGCTGGACCTGGCCAATGTGGCGGCGCAATTTGCCGCTGGCTGGAAGATCCCTGAAGGCGGCTGCGACCCCTGGGGCGTATTTGGCGGGCCACGGGTGAGCAAGCCGGTGATCGTCGCCGCTCAAGGCTACTGCTACACCATCGGCATCGAGCTGATGCTGGCCTCGGATATCAACCTGTGCGCCAGCAACACCCGCTTCGCCCAGATGGAAGTGCAACGCGGGATCTTCCCCTTCGGCGGCGCCACCCTGCGCATGCATCAGACGGCAGGCTGGGGCAACGCCATGCGCTGGCTGCTGACCGGTGATGAATTCGATGCTCACGAAGCCTATCGCCTGGGCTTTATCCAGGAGGTGGTGGCCAGCGAAGAGTTGCTACCCAAGGCGCTGTGGCTTGCCGAACGCATTGCCGCCCAGGCGCCACTGGGCGTGCAAGCGACTCTGGCTTCGGCCCGCCAGGCTGTGGTCGAAGGCCCGGCAGCCGCAGCCGCCAGCCTGCATCCAACCGTGACCCGTCTGATGGCCAGTGAAGATGCGCAGGAAGGTGTGCGAGCCATGTTGGAACGCCGGCCAGGCGACTTTAAAGGACGTTGAGTTTGATCGCCCGGCGACTTGATCAGGTCGCCGGCCGCACTGCCTTAATCAACGATTCCAGCGAATAACCAAATTGCGGCGCCAGCAGCTCATTACGGCGGCGCAGTTCGGCAAAGTCGATTTCCTGCTCCAGATCCGCCGGCACCAGCAGTACCACGTTACCCTCCTTCACCGGACACTCCCAGTAATGCCGATGGTAGAGGCCGCGCAGCAGCGGTGCGCCCAGCGGCTTGCCGTCGTTGCCGGCCCACTGGTTGATAATCAGCCAGCCGCCGGGGTTGAGCTGCTTCTGGCAGTTTTCCAGAAAACGCCAGGCCAGATGCCCAGTCGCCGGGCCATGGTCGGTATACAGGTCGACAAACAGCAGGTCGGTCTTTTCCGCGCTTTCCAGCAGCTCCAGAGCATCGCCGATGCGGATAGTCAGGCGCGGGTCATCGACCAGGCCCATATGCTGCATGGCCAAGCGCGGCACATCGGCGCGCAGCTCGATCACCTCAACATCTTCCAACGGCAGAAAGCGCAGGCAGGCCTGGGTCAGGTTGCCGGCACCGAGGCCGAGAAACAGCGCGCTTTCCGGATGTTCATGGCACAGCGCGCCAAGCAGCATGGCGCGGGTGTAGTCGTACTCCAGCCAGCTGGGGTCCGGCATATACACGCAGCTCTGCTCAATCGCCTCGCCGAACTCGAGAAAGCGGTAAGCGCCCATTTCGACTACCTGGATCACCCCGAAGGCATCGTGCACTTCGGCGATCAACAGCGGGTCCGGCATCTGCCCAACCGGGGGTAAACCTGGCATCCACCACTCTCCACCGTGACATCCCCGACCATTTCGGCCAGAGGAAAGGCGCTAATTGTCATTGAGGCACCCTCCCCTGGTCACGCGATAATTTGCCGCAGTCGGGAGCGCCGAGTTCGTCGTTATGCGGCTACAACAATAAAAACAAATATCGAGGTTTGCCATGTACGCCATTATCGGTGCCGGCCCCATGGGGCTGTGTACAGCACGTCAACTGCACAAGCACGGCATCGACTTTGTCGGTTTCGAACTGCACGCGGATGTCGGCGGCCTGTGGGACATCGATAATCCGCACAGCACCATGTACGACTCGGCGCACCTGATTTCCTCCAAGGGCACCACCCAGTTCAGCGAATTCCCGATGCGCGACGAAGTGGCGCCTTACCCGCATCACAGCGAGATGCGCCGCTATTTCCGCGACTACGCCAAATATTTTGGGCTGTATGCGCACTACCAGTTCAATACCCGCGTGGTAGAAATCCAGCGCCTGGACAAAGGCTGGAAGCTGATCAGCGAGCAGGACGGCGTGCAGCGTGAATGGCTGTTCGACGGCGTGCTGATGGCCAATGGCACCTTGCATACGCCTAACCAGCCAGCACTGCCCGGCGAGTTCAGCGGCGAGCTGATGCACTCCAGCGACTACCGCTCGGCGGCAGTGTTCGACGGCAAGCGCGTGCTGGTGATCGGCTGCGGCAACTCGGCCTGCGATATCGCCGTGGACGCCGTGCACCGCGCCGCATCGGTGGACCTGTCGGTGCGCCGTGGCTATTACTTCCTGCCCAAGTTCACCCTGGGCCGTCCCACCGATACCCTCGGCGGTGCGATCAAGCTGCCGCGCCCGCTCAAGCAATTTCTCGATGGCCTGCTGGTACGCGCGCTGGTCGGTAAGCCGTCGCAATACGGCCTGCCCGACCCGGACTACAAACTCTACGAATCACACCCGGTGATGAACTCCCTGGTGCTGCATTACCTCGGCCATGGCGATATCCAGGCGCGCCGCGATGTGGCCAAGGTCGACGGCCTGCAGGTGACATTCAGCGACGGCGAACAGGCCGAGTACGACCTGATTCTGCAAGGCACCGGCTACAAGCTCGACTACCCCTTTATCGACCGTGCGCACCTCAACTGGCCGAGCAGCGCCGGCGCGCCGCAGTTGTACCTGAACGTGTTCCACCCCGAGTACGACGACCTGTTTATGCTGGGCATGGTCGAAGCCTCGGGCCTCGGCTGGCAGGGCCGTGACGAGCAGGCTGAGCTGGTGGCGCTGTATATCAAAGGCCTGCAGGCTGGCAGCCAGGCGGCCAAGGACTTCCAGACGCTCAAGCGCGAACGGGCGAGCATGCGCCTGGACGGCGGCTACCAGTACCTGCAACTGGAGCGCATGGCCTACTACGTGCACAAGGACAGCTATCGTCAAAGCATCGCGCAGCACAGCAATAGCCTGCGCGCCGGCCTGGCCGCGCTGCCCGCTGTCGCCAGCCGCACTGCTGAAGGAAGCCTGTGATGGAACCGGTGAATATCCAGTTCGACCCCAGCAGCCTGGTGCTGATCAACATCATCCTCGCGGTGATGATGTTCGGCGTCTCGCTGGACCTGCGCCTGGACGACTTCAAACGCATCGTCCGCGAGCCCAAGGCGCCGCTGATCGGCCTGCTGGCGCAGTTTGTTCTGCTGCCAGCACTGACCTGCCTGGCCTGCTGGGTATTTAGGGTCGACCCTATGCTGGCCCTGGGCATGATGCTGGTGGCGGCCTGCCCCGGCGGCAGCTTCTCCAACATCATGACCTGGATGGCCCGTGGCAACGTCGCGGTATCGGTAAGCATGACGGCGGTATCCAGCCTTGCGGCCAGCGTACTGACGCCGCTGAACTTCGGCTTTTACGCCTGGCTTAACCCGCTGACCCGACCACTGCTGACGCAGATCGCCATGGACCCGGTCAGCCTGCTGCTGTTGGTGCTGCTGGTATTGGGCCTGCCGCTGATTGTCGGCATGTGGGTTGGCCGGCGATTTCCTGGCCTGTCACTCAAAGTGGAAAAGCCGCTGCGTATCTTTGCCCTGCTGGTGATGCTGGCCTTCGTCACCCTGGCCTTTAGCCGCAATTTCGACCAGTTTATCGCGCACTTCCATCTGTTCTTCTGGCTGGTGGTGGCGCACAACGCCCTGGCGTTGTCGGTAGGCTACTGGTGCGCGCGGCTGTCCGGGCTGCCGGCAGCGGATCGTCGGGCGATCACCCTGGAAGTGGGTATTCAGAACTCGGCCCTGGGCCTGGTGATCATCTTTACCTTCTTCCCACAGGCCAGCGGCATGCTGCTGATCGCCGCGTTCTGGGGCTGCTGGCACCTGGTCAGCGGCCTGACCCTGGCCTTTATCTGGTCCCGTCGGCCACCCGCAAGCCTGCCGCTGACACCTGCGGCCCTGGCCAGCGCTGGAGAAAAATAATGCCCACCATCTTGATCACCGGGGCCGCCAGCGGCCTCGGCTGGCAGCTTGCGCGCGCCTATAACGGCCAAGGCTGCAACCTGCTGCTCACCGATATCAACGCCGACGGCCTGACCGCGCGGGTGAATGAACTGGGCGCCGAGCGGGTAATCGGCCTGGCCGGCGATATCACCGACCCGCACCTGCATCAGCAATTACTGCAAGCCTGCAGCGAGCGTTTCGGCCGCCTCGACGTGCTGATCAACAATGCCGGCATCACCCACCGCTCGCCAGCGATGCAGACCGACCCAGCGGTGTTGCGTAAGGTCATGGCCGTCGACTATCAGGCTCCCGTGGAACTGACCCTGAGCGCCCTGCCGCTGCTGCGCCAGAGCCGTGGGCAGATCATCGCCATCGGTTCCATGGCTGGCTGGATGCCGGTGCTCGGCCGCGCCGGCTATTGCGCGGCGAAAAGCGCCCTCGGCCAGTTCTTCGAGGTGTTGCGCGCCGAGGCCGCCCGCGACGGCATCAAGATGCTGCTGGTGTACCCAAGCTTTCTCGACACGCCCATCGAACAGAACGCCCTCGGCGGCGACGGCAAGCAGGCGCAACACGGCCGCTCGACCGTTGGCCAGATACGCGGCGCCGACTGGATGGCCGCGCAGATTCTCCAGGCGCAGAGGCAAGGCCGCGAGCGCCTGTTCCCCGACCGTGGCAGTTGGCTGGCCAGCCTGCTCTGGCGAGTCGCCCCCAGTTTCTACTACCGCAAGATGAGCGCGCGCTTCGCCGCGGAGATGGGCTGATGGAGCTTATCTGGCTGGCCCTCGCCGGTTTTATCCTGCTGGCGTACACCCTAGAGGCGATCACCGGTTTCGGCAGCATCGTGATTGCCCTGTCACTGGGCGCCCTGCTGCTGCCCATTGATCAGCTACTGCCAGTGCTGGTGCCGCTAAATATCTGCATGACCGGTTACCTGGTCTGGCGGCATCGGCAGATGATCGACCGCCGCCTGCTGCTGGGCATGATCCTGCCTGGCATGGTCGCGGGCACGCTGATCGGCTATGCCCTGCTGCCCTTTCTCGACGCCGCCCTGGCCAAGCGCCTGTTTGGCGCGTTGGTGCTGTGGTTCGCTGCCCGCGAGCTGTGGCGCCTGCGTCATGCGGCCGTGCAGCCCGTGCGCCCCATGTGGCTCAGCCGCCTGCTCAGCCTGTGCGCTGGCGTCAGCCACGGCCTATTTGCTTCCGGCGGCCCGCTGCTGGTATTCGCACTGGCCGGTACGCAACTGGACAAGGCGCGCCTGCGCGCCACCCTGGTCACAGTGTGGTTCACCCTCAACAGCCTGCTAACGGTGGCCTTTCTGCTCGACGGCCGCCTGCTGCCCGCGCTGCCGCAAGTCGCCAGCTACGCGCCGTTGCTGCTGATCGGCGTGTGGCTGGGTGAGCGCTTGCACCAGCGCTTCAACGAACAGCATTTCCGCATTGCCATCTACCTGTTGCTGCTGGTCACCGGCGGCCTGCTGCTCGCACCCTGGAGCCTGTTATGAACTACGACGTGATTATTAAAAACGGCCTGTACTTTGACGGCAGCAACCAGCCAGGGCAGCTGCGGCATATCGGCATCAAGGACGGACGCATCGATGTGCTGAGCCTCAGCCCGCTGGATGAAAGCGGCTGCCCCGAAGTGCTGGATGCCGCCGGCAAGTGGGTCACGCCGGGCTTCCTGGAAATCCACTCACACTACGACGCCGAAGTGATCGCCGCCCCCGCATTGAAGGAGTCGGTGCGCCACGGCGTCACCAGCGTGACCATCGGCTCCTGCTCGATCAGCATGGTGCTGGCCGACGCTGAGGACTGTTCGGACCTGTTCACCCGCGTCGAGGCGGTGCCGCGTGAATACGTACTGCCGATCCTGCAACAGAAGAAAACCTGGCGCGACGCCGCCGGCTACCGCGCGTTCTACGATCAACAGCCGCTGGGGCCGAATGTCAGCTCCTTCCTTGGCCACTCCGAACTGCGTGTGGCGGTGCTCGGTCTGGAGCGCGCCACAAGCAAGGTCAAACCGACGGAAGCCGAACTGGCGCGCATGGAACAGCTGCTGGAAGAGGCGCTGGATGCCGGCTGCATCGGCCTGTCGGTGATGACCACCAAACTCGACAAGATGGACGGCGACCGCGCCTGGTCCAGCCCGCTGCCCTCGACCTTCGCCAGCTGGACCGAGTTCTCCCGCCTGTTCGCCGTGCTACGTCGGCGTGGCGCGGTGCTGCAGGGCGCGCCGGACGCGGTGACCAAGGTCAACGTGTTCGCCTTCCTGTATCAGGCCCATGGCTGGTTTAGAAAGCCGCTGAAATGCTCGATGCTTACCGCCCTGGACCTGAAATCCCAGCCGCTGCTGCATCGTTTCACCCGCCTCTCCGGCTGGCTAGCCAACCGCGTGCTGCGCGGCCACTTCCGCTGGCAGACCCTGCCGGCGCCCTTCACCCTGCGCCTGGAAGGGCTCAACGTAAATGCCTTCGAAGAGTTCGGCGCCGGCGAGATTCTGCGCAATATCAAGGACCCGGACGAGCTGTACGCCAAGGTGCTGGAGCCGGAGTTCCGCGCGCTATTCAAGAAGCAGGTCAAGGCCGTGCTGACCAAAGGTTTGTGGCACCGCGATTTCTCCGACTGCTGGGTAAGCGAATGCCCGGACGCCAACCTGGTCGGCAAGAACTTCAAGCAGCTCGGCGCTGCACGGGGTCTAGACCCGGTGGACGCCTACTTCGAATTGGCCTGCCAGTACCGCGAAGCGCTGAAGTGGACCACCTGCTACGGCAACCAGCGCGAGGCGGTGATGCACAAGCTGCTCTCCAGCCCCTGGACCCAGCCAGGCTTCGCCGACTCGGGCGCGCACCTGCGCTCCATCGCCCAGTACAACTTCCCGCTGCGCTTTCTTAAATACGTGCGTGATGCCGAACTGGCCGGCACGCCCTTTATGGACATGGGCCGCGCCATCCACCGCCTGACTGGCGAGCTGGCGGACTTTATCGGCGTGGACGCCGGTACTATCCGCGTTGGCGACCGCGCCGATGTGGTGATCGTCAACCCGGCCGGGCTGACCGATGAACTGGACGAGATGCATGAGGCGCCGATGGAGGTGCTCGGCCTGAAGCGCGTGGTCAAACGCAATGACGCGGCGGTGGATGCCACCCTGATCAACGGCCGTATCGCCTACCGTCGTGGCAGCGAGTTCCCTGAGGCGCTGGGCAGGCAGCCAGGTTTTGGCCGCTTTCTACCGGGGCGTGACGTATTGCCACGCACGGCAACCGCCAGTGGCTTCAGGCCTGTCACTGCCTGAGCCGCACGTCACCATGCAGCGGCTCTATCGCGCCTATCGGCTTGCCGGCGATGGCTTATCGGTTACCATGCCCGTCCGCCTAAATTGACTTAAGCCGAGAGCCGCAATGTCGCAACCCTGGAGCCCCGAAAGCTGGAGAGCCAAGCCGATCCAGCAACAACCGCAGTACCCGAACGCCGCGCAACTGACCCAGGTCGAGCAGACCCTGGCCGGTTATCCGCCGCTGGTGTTTGCCGGTGAAGCCCGCGAACTGCGCCGCCAGTTTGCCGAGGTCACCCAGGGTCGCGCGTTTCTCCTGCAGGGTGGCGATTGCGCCGAGAGCTTCGCCGAGTTCAGCGCGGCAAAAATCCGCGACACCTTCAAGGTGCTGCTGCAGATGGCCATTGTCATGACCTTTGCCGCCGGCTGCCCGGTGGTCAAGGTCGGGCGTATGGCCGGGCAGTTCGCCAAGCCGCGCTCGGCCAACGATGAAACCATCGACGGCGTGACCCTGCCCGCCTACCGTGGCGATATCGTCAACGGTATCGGCTTTGACTCTGCCAGCCGCGTACCGGACCCGGAGCGCCTGCTGCAGGCCTACCACCAGTCCACCGCCTCGCTGAACCTGCTGCGTGCCTTTGCCCAGGGTGGCTTCGCCGACCTGCACCAGGTGCACCAGTGGAACCTCGACTTTATTGCCAACTCGGCGCTGGGCGAGAAGTACAGCCAGCTGGCCGACCGCATCGACGAAACCCTGGCCTTTATGCGCGCCTGCGGCATGGACGGCGCGGCGCAAGTGCGTGAAACCAGCTTCTTCACCGCCCACGAAGCGCTGCTGCTGAACTACGAGCAAGCCTTTGTGCGCAAGGACAGCCTCACCGGCGGCTGGTACGACTGCTCAGCGCATATGCTGTGGATCGGCGACCGCACCCGTCAGCTAGACGGCGCACATGTCGAGTTTCTGCGCGGCGTCGGCAACCCGATCGGGGTGAAAGTCGGCCCGAGCATGGACAGCGAAGACCTGATCCGCCTGATCGACATCCTTAACCCGGACAACGATCCCGGCCGTCTCAACCTGATCGTGCGCATGGGCGCCGACAAGGTCGAAGCCGGCCTGCCGCGCCTGATCCAGACCGTGCAGCGCGAAGGCCGCCAGGTGCTGTGGAGCAGTGACCCGATGCATGGCAACACCATCAAGGCCTCAAGCGGCTACAAGACCCGCGACTTTGCGCAGATTCTTGCCGAAGTGAAGCAGTTCTTCGCCGTGCACCAGGCCGAAGGCAGCTACGCCGGTGGTATCCACATCGAGATGACCGGGCAGAACGTCACCGAATGCATCGGCGGCGCGCGGCCGATCACCGAAGACGGCCTGTCGGACCGCTACCACACCCACTGCGACCCACGGATGAACGCCGACCAGTCGCTGGAACTGGCCTTCCTGATCGCCGAAACCCTTAAGCAAGTGCGCCGCTAACGACTGTTGTTTCGCGGGCATGGGTTAGGCACCCCCGCCGCTCCTACAGTCACTGATACCTGTAGGAGCAACTGTCTTAACCGGCCGTGTGTCGCCACTCGGTATCGTCGCGGATCATGGCATTCAATCGAACCACCAGCACTCGCATACAGGCGACTAATGCAACCTTTGCACACTTGCCTCGCTCGCGCAGTGCCAAGTAACGCGCATTGAAGT
>Ga0209504_1000101_pt1 | contig 79232 bp, 99 predicted proteins | sample COGITO_mtgs_1005_FD_184791 | JGI IMG/M metagenome (GOLD analysis project Ga0209504, IMG submission 184791) | Pelagic marine microbial communities from North Sea - COGITO_mtgs_100511 (SPAdes) (version 2) | ecosystem: Environmental > Aquatic > Marine > Epipelagic ... | reverse complement strand
TATTCTGAATGGAGAAAAACATTCTTTAAAATATTGTTTGTCATGTGTTAATCCATATCTTAGAGTCAATATAGAAGATAATGGACAATGTCTATGTAAAAGATGTGAAGATTTATCTGATATACCAAATCATTATAAAGATGTTTAAAATATTATCATAGATATATAAATATTTTTTTATTATATAATTTATATGTCTAGAAAAGAAAATATTGATGAAGATGATGTAACATATGTTAGATCTGCAGGAAATGGTGCTTGTCTTTTTAATTCTGTAGCACAGAATATGCATTTAGATATATCAATTAAAATATCTGATAGACAACCATTTACTTATAAATTAAATATGAAAGAAATTGACAAACTATCAATGGACATAAGGATTAAATCTGTAGAATGGTTAAAACATAATTTAGACAGACCCATACCACCCACTGGACTTACTATTAAAGATGATATTCAAGATTCTATTGAAAGTGGTGGATTACCTAATTCAGTTAAAACTGTAAATCAATATTTAGAATATATGAGTAATAAATCATCATATGGAGGACAATCTGAAATATGTGCTTTATCTCACGTATTAAACCGTAATATCAATGTATATAAATCAAATGGAAATAATTATACTACTACAGGTTTAGGATATATTATTAATGAAAATAATCGTGATAACGACATATTTTTGTTCCATAATGTTAATGAAGTTGGTAGTAAAGGCGGACATCATTATGATTTATTATATCCTATAAGTAGAGCATTGATTGTGGGTATTCAACGATATAATAAATTAGATGGTCCTACACCTAAAACTAAATCATCATCATCTTCGTCCCTCATACCTGATGAATCATCGTCATCATCTAAGAAATCATCATCTAAGAAATCATCATCTAAGAAATCATCATCTAAGAAATCATCATCTAAGAAATCATCATCTAAGAAATCATCGTCACTTATACCAGATGAATCATCTAAACCGCTTGATAATAAATCATCGTCACAAAAATCACGATCTAAATCATCATCACTTATACCAGATGAATCATCATCAGTATCTGTATCAGCATCAGTATCTGTATCATCATCTAATAAATCATCACCATCAACCAAAAAATCACAATCGAAAACTAAATCATCATCAGCATCTAGACCGTCATCATCAACTAAATCATCTAGGTCATCATCATCAAAATCTAATAAATCACCCCGGAGATCAAAAAGATTATCATCATCACCGCTACTAATTTCTAATAATGATGTTATGGATAATTTAAGTTCTTATTCTGATATGTCATCAGATACGGATGAAAGTGTTCAAGATGATATTATCCTAGATAAATCTAACGATAAATCTAACGATAAATCTAAAGACAAATCTAAAAAAAAAGAAATATTTTCTACATCCAGTAGTAGCAGTAGTCATTCAGATAAATTAACAAATATTAAACCGAAAGGAAAATGTGATAAATACAGAATGAAATCACCTCCACCCGGATGTAATGGTGTAGATGGATGTAAATGGATACCTAAAAAAGGATGTTTTAATGATGACGGACAAATTTCTAATCAAGATACAGTTAAACCCGTGAAATCACAAGTTAAAACACAAAAAACAACTAAACCTAATAAAAACCCATCCAAACAAAAACATAAATGTCGCACATTCAAAAAAACTAAACCAGCACCCGGGTGTGAAGGAAATGAAGAATGTGTATGGATACCTAATATAGGGTGCTTAGAAAATGATGAAGAAGTTATCAAATATGAGAAAGAGAAAAAAAGGAATTAATTAGATTCTATATCTCTATCAGGTATTACTGGTTTATCTGAATTATTATTATTATTATTATTATTATTATTATTATTATTATTATTATTATTATTATTATTATTATTATTATTCATATCTGATATAGTATCTGATATATTATCTGAAATAGTATTTGTTATATTATCTACAATATTATCTTTTACATCATTAACTACATTATTTTTAAGATTAGATATCATATTATCAACATTACTTAATTGATTAACTGACTGAACTAATGGTTTAAACATATCATTATTTTTAGATTTATCCATAAATTCTTTCATTTTGCCATCAAAATCGAAATCTAATAATGGAGATTGTTTATCGTCTCCTTTTTTTTTCTTAGTGCTATTACCTTTTCCTTGGAATTCATTTTCGACTTGTTTTCGTTTGATATTTTCTACTGCTTTACAAAAATCTTTATACGATTCTTTATCATGAATATCATGATCTTCATATTTACCTGATAATCCGAAATATTGCCATCCTTCGGTTTTCAGTTGTTCAACTACTAATGAATAATTAAAATAATTTTTATCTAATGAAAATAATTGTAGAAATCCATTACTTATAGTTACTAATAAAGATATAGACCATGTTGACCAATATGATATTTGATCAAAATTTCTGGGTAATTTATTTGGATCCATTTGTCCTATAGATAATAAAGCAGGTAACAGAATACTTCCAGTTGTAACTATAAATCTGAATACATTATAATATGTTTTAGTTTTATCTCTTTTCTTTTCATAATAAGCGACTTCTTCAACAAATCTTGATTTTAATATTTCTTTATTACCTTTCATATTATCAGGCATATCTAAATTATCAATAATATTTATTACTTTATCAGTATAATTCATTATATATATTAAATATAAAAATATATATAATTATAAATTATAAATATATTGGATATTTAAAAAAATTAAAGAATTCATTGATATGTATATGAATTATGATTCACATTATTTATTATGGGAAGAATTAGGACCAATATAATTATTTGTATAAATATTATATTATGTAATATATATGAGTACAGAAATCAAACCCGGACAAATATCTCTTGTTAAAAATGCTTTAACTGCGTGTGCAACAATGGAAAGAGCAGATGTAATTCAACATCTACCTTTTATAATAATGATGTTTATATTCTATTTTACAGTTGATCATGCAAAAAATTTAATTGAAGATGAACAATCATGTCAAGACATTATTGGACGAAATAATTATGAGCATTATATTAGTACATTAATTTATTGGATTATATCTTTTGTAATTATTATAGTAGTAAAATACAATAGATTAAATGTTATAAATCATTTTATTATAGATTATAAAAATATTAATGATATAAAGATTATACGTATAAAAAATGTATTTGAAGTATTAATTAGTATAATAACTAGTATATTAAATATATATTTCTTCATTTTATTTTTATATGTATTATACAAACTTATATCTAATATCGTCGATTTAATAAATTGTAATAGTTTAGTGTGCAGTAAAGAAACATTGTGTTCAAAATCTGGTGGTGAAGGAGAATATTATGATTCAGCAAGTGGAACATGTTTGAATGGCGATTTTGAGAATTATTCTACTACAACACCAAAAGAACCAACCGTAAATGTAAGTTATGAATTAACTAAAACATCACCAACAGAATCAATTGATGATAAAGATTTAACTGAAGATTTATTACCAGATTCACTTATGCGTCCATTAAGACTTTGGACATTTAATACATCAGGTACAGATGGGACAATACAGAGTGCTATAGGATGGAGTGGAGTATCATTAGGTATTTTGTTAACATGTTATTATTATATTGTAGGAAATACTGAAACATCACTTGAAATAATGCTAATAACTGTTATAGGATTTATTTGTTTTAATATATTTACAAGTATTATTGTAGCATTTGTATCAAAAACATTGGATGATGGAAAAAATGATTATGATAAATATATGGATGATATTACCAAAAATAGTACAACTTTAATGATAATATTATTTATAATTGTTGCTATATATAGAAATGGTGGTATTTATAATATATACATTGAATTAAGAACTATAATAGATATGTGTAAGAATAACAAGAAAAATGTATTAATAGCAATTTCTATATTAGTATATATTGTCAATCTTATTATATCTTTATTAGTTCCTGGATATCTTCAGAGTAAACCATACCTAACAGATGATGACAAATGGTATTATTGGTTTGTCCGCCCGAATAAAATGAATAAATGGGATGGGTTTCTTGGTTTTTTGGTATTTCGCATTCCTATAATAGTATTAGTATTAGTATTAGTATTAATTATGGTAAAAAATGGTCCATCATCACCTGAAACAGGTAACAATCAAGCTGCCGCCGCAACTTCATTACGATAAAAATATACTTAATAACCCATTATTATAAACTTCATAAAAAAAATTATATAATATTATATATATGTCATCTTGTTTGAACATAAATATAAATAATGAACATATCCCAGAGAAAAAAGAAACATTATGGATTATGATGACGATATTAATAATATTTACATTGTATTATATATTTGTAAATGCTAAACACGTTAAAGTTATAAATAAATATATGCCTTTCATAGGTAAATTTGTTGATAAATATAAATTACATGCTTGTATTAAATCAGAAGGTGGAAAAGAAGCTAGTATAAGTATTATATATATATTATTAATATCTGTATATATTATAATATTTGCATCTATATTTGTATATTCATATTTTAACTTTGGATATTTATTTAAAACACTTGGTGATGGAGTATATGTATTTATTACAATGTTTATATTTATGTATGTAATATTTGATAGAATATATTATTATGATAGATGTTTTCAAGGTACAGATTCTAAAACTAATTGTTATACACCTAATTGTTCTGGTCCTGGTTCAGTATGGAGTTTCAGTAAAGGAAAATGTGTAACTAAACAAAAACAATCTTCAACGACAACACCTAAAGAATCTGAACCTACTGATCCATCTGAACCTACTGATCCATCTGAACCTACTGATCCACCTTCAAAAACTAAACCTGAAGGAAGTGATAAAAAACAAACAGGACCACCTGGAGCCCCAGGACCTCCTGGACCACCTGGTTCATCAAGTAATCAAATATATAATTCTAAATCATTATTGGCATCAATGGTTAAAGCATATGACCCGATGTTATCAACTAAATCTGATAATATTAGAAATAAATTAAGAACAGGATTAAACAATTTAGAACAAGATGTAAAGGTTCTGGAACAAGAATTTACAAAATTCGAAGGATTCAGTAATGGTGATAATGATAATGATAATGATAATGATAATGATAATGATAATGATAATTTATTTTCAAAAGCATCGATTCTCATGAATGAATTATATGAATTAATTAAATAATTAAAGATATATTTATAATATCATATAATATGTGTGGTATATTTTCTTACATAGGTAATAAATATTCTAAAGAAGATTTATTAGATAATTTTAATAAAATTAAAGCAAGGGGTCCTGATTCTTCTAGATTAATCCATATTAATAATATCATATTAGGATTTCATAGATTAGCAATAAATGATTTATCAGATGATGGTATGCAACCATTCAAATTAGGATCAATATATTTAATATGTAATGGTGAAATATATAATAATAAAAAATTAAGAGAAGAACATGTATTTGTGACTAACTCTTCATCCGATTGTGAAGTTATTTTACATTTATATCTATTATATGGTATTGAAAAAACCTGTCAACTTTTAGATGGTGTATTTTCATTTGTTTTATATGATGATACAAGAAAAACCGTTTATGTTGCTAGAGATCCATATGGTGTTCGTCCATTATTTATAGGACAGACATTAGAAGGAGAATATTTCTTTTCATCGGAAATGAAAGCAATTCATGATAAATGTATTCATGTGAAACAATTTGATACAGGGTCATATTTAGAATATAATGAAAAATGTTTTATGATAAAAAAATATCATGATACTGATTTTAAAATAAATAAATTTCAACCTGAAGAATTTATTTTAACTTGTATTCGTAATAAATTAACGAATGCTGTAAAAAAAAGATTATTATCTGATAGACCTATAGGTGCTTTATTAAGTGGAGGATTAGATAGCAGTTTAGTATGTGGTATTATTTGTAAATTATACAAAGAACATAATATTAAAACCACGTTAAAAACATTTTCTATTGGTATAAAAGGATCAACAGATTTGTATCATGCACAAGTTGTTGCTAATTATATTGGATCAGACCATTATACAATCGAATGTACAGAAGAAGATTTTCTTAAAGCTATCCCAGATGTTATTTATAATATCGAATCATATGATACAACTACAGTCCGTGCTAGTGTAGGCAATTATTTAGTAGCAAAATATATTAAAGAACATACTGATATAGTTGTTCTTTTTAATGGTGATGGAAGTGATGAACAAAGTGGATATAGATATCTTGGTAAAGCCCCAGACTCTAAATCATTTAATAATGAATGTAATAAATTATTAACTAATATTCAGTATTTCGATGTCCTTCGATCAGATCGATCTGTATCATCAAAATGGAGTCTTGAAGCACGGACACCTTTCTTAGATAAATCATTTGTAGAATATTATATGACCATAGATCCAAGTTTAAAAATGTATAATTCAGATAATAGATTACCTGAAAAATATTTATTAAGAAGTGCTTTCGAAAAAGAAAATATTATCCCAAATACAGTATTATGGAGACCTAAAGAAGCATTTTCAGATGGATGTTCATCTGAGGATAGATCTTGGCACAAAGTGATCCAAGAATATGTTAATAATATAATTACTGATGAAGAATTCAATAGATATAAAAATACTTATAAAATTAATCCACCCGTTCTAAAAGAAAGTTATTTTTACAGAAAAATATTTGATGGTTATTATCCAGATAAAGCAAATGTGATACCATATTTTTGGTTACCTAATTGGACGGATGAAGTAGATCCATCAGCAAGAGAATTATCTTGATTTTTTAGATTTTTTCTTTTTCAAAGTTTTCTTACCGGTTTTCAATGTCCTTTCAACATCTTTAAATTTATAATATTCTCTTTTAGATATAGAATATCCTAATAATTTACGTATACTTCTTATTAATTCTAAATAATAATTAGGATTAATATTATGATTAACTTGGAAATCAATATTTTTTTTATCATAAAGTGAAATCTTAACAATATTCAAATGTAATTTAACAAAATATGATCTATTATCACCAACACTATATGAAATATTTACAAAATCTTTTTTATCAATGAATATACTACAAGGAAAGAATATTAATTCTTGTTTTGATTCGAAATTAGGTAACTGAAAGAATGGTGATAAACTTACTATATCTTTTTTATCCATATCTAATACATAAAAGAATCCTGTATATAATTTAAAGAAACGTTTAAAATATTCTTTATCAATTTTAGAATATGATGATTTTTTTAAAGACGGAATAAGTAATTTATTTATATCAGTATGACCTTTATAATCTAAAACAGCGTGACCTAATCCTAGATATTTACTACCACTTAATTTAACAAGATTTGTAGAATTTCGTAAATGAAAACCTAAATCAGGATAACTTTGATCTATTTTTTTTAAAATCTTATCTTCTATATTACATACTAATTTACATTTAAAATCTTTATCAACCTCCATAATTTTTAATGGATTTATATCATATAACATATATAATTTATTTTTGTAATTAAATGATCCCCAATTTTTCTCAAAACTAGTAGATATTTTTTCACATATGGGGGTTTTTTGATGTTCTTGTATTCCTTCGGATTTTTGCCATCTGTTTCTATATTCAAGTGTGTCTATATTTATCTTAGATACAAACATATGTCTTGGTGGCGAAGAATATTTGCTACTACGATTTAATTGATTTACTAATATATAAATATCTTTACCATGATAAAATAAACGCGGATCTTCAGGACCACCTAAACGACCTGCTCTATCTTCATGAATAACAAATTTATCATTTTTAAATTCTTTAAATTTTAAAACTTTTCTTCTAACTATATTTTCATTTAATATGTTCTTATCTACATCTAATATGTTTTGTTTTATTTTCTTCATATGTTTATTAAATATTGATAATATTACAAAATTTATCCCATCCCATGAACGTACATTACCATACCATCCTCTACTCGCCACTAAAAAATTACTTGTCCCTTTAATTGGTAATATACTACTATTAAATACAGTTATTTCAGGATAATTTAATAATATTTCACCACGTTTTATCTCTTCTGTTAAATTAATACAAGTTAATTGTAATTGATCTGATTTTAAATTATATATCATATATATATTATATAATAAATAAATTTGATTTAAAAATAAAAGAATATTAATATTAATATAAATATGAATACAAACCAATATTGGGATCCACTTAAATTAGCTACATCTATTCAGAAAACACAATCATATGAATCATTATCGGAAGAAGGTAAATTAAAACGAAGATTAGACAAAATGGAAGGTGCTATTATACAATGTGATAATATTATTAAAATTCACAATAATAATCTTAAAAAATATGATAATCGTATGCATAATATCATTAATAATTCAGAAGAAGATATACGTGACTTTTATATTGATACACCATCATTTGCTAATAAAAATATGATTGAAGCTCTAATTTGGTTATCTTTGTCAGATAAAGAAAAAAATAAAATATTAGATGATGATATTGATACTTATTTTAGATAATATCCTTTTAAATTTAGATAGTTTATAAATATATTATAATTTTTTTCACATTTTATTTTATAAATCTTATCATAATTTTTGTATATGATATAGTTTTGAAATAACAAATTATGAATATACATTTTAATAATATTTTAAAAAAAAATCAAATTTAATTATTAATATCAGGATTAGGATTAGATTTACTATTGTACATAGAATCTAATGAACTATATGAGTCAGTTTTACTAGTTGATTCAGATGATTCAGAATCACTTGATTTAGCTCTTTTTGTTCTTCTATAATTTTCAACTTTTTTAGATAATTTACTTATTTTATCTCTATCTGATTCTGTTTGATTTTCATCTGAATCCATTGAGGTATCTTGAGGTTCATTATAAGATTTATATATATTATCATAGTTAGCTAATGAAAAATATCTATCATCATAATTAGATTTTTCATTAAAATCTAAATATGCATTATTAATAATATCCATAGTGAAAGCACTATATGGTAGTATAGGGTTATATTTTAATAATGTAGCATATTCAGATGGAGAATATTGTATATTTTGTTTATTTACATCTTTATTTTTAATATCTTTATTTATTTTTTTAGGTTTTTCTGGTTCAATTATTTCATCAATTTCTTCTTCTATATCTTTTTCTATTTTAACAATTTCTTTTTTTATTGGTGAAAAATATAATATAACTATCACAATAATTAATATTATAATGATTATAACTAATACTATTATCATTATTTCAGATGTATCATAAATACCATATAAATCAAACATATATACTAACAAATATAATTATTCATCAATAATTATCTATTAATAATTATTCATCAATAAAATAATAATTTCTGAAATTTTCCATATATTTATCACTATTTTTATTTTCTATATATTTTTCAAAATCCATACCTTTTAACATAGTTTCTAAGAAATGTAATGCGTATATACCACATTCTGTATTCTCTTTTTGATGTTGTATATCATTATATAGAAAATCTAATTGCGTCCCTTTAATAGATTGATGTTGATCTTGTAATTTGTCAACCAATGCTTTGATTTCTTTTGGTGGTTTTGACCCTACTGAATCAAAATAATATGCTGAAGGTTTTTCTCTACAGCGTGGTAATAGTTCAACATACATCGCAGTCCAATGTGATCCAGGTTCATCATGATCATCTAAATTAAATACAACACCTATATTGTGTTTTTTTTCTCTAAAATGTTTATTTAAATCTATATTGCATAAATCACCTGAAATACATCCTGATTGATGTCTTTTCTCAAAATCCATGGGTAATGCTCCATATTCTTTAAAATTTGAGTATTTCTGTTCTAATTGCTCTAAAATTAATTTTAATTGTGATGTCGTTAACCAAGTATTAGGATCTTTATCCCATTCTGATGGCTTTTTAGGTTTAAAACTATCTTTAAACAATTTTAATTCTTCTGGTGATAAGCGACTAATAATTTCTTGAATCGTTAACCAACATTTTTCAGAATTACATTGTGACATTTCTGAAAGTTTATCAGATATTTGTTTATGTATTCTTTTACGAGAATTTTCTATAATTATATTTGATTTTTCATATTGATTAAGAATATTTCCTATTTTAATCAATAATCTATCATCTAAACAAGTATCACTTTTATGACTATTTTTTAATGAACAATGTTTTTGTTTGAAAACAGATTTTTTTAAAACTGTTTTTTTCTTACGCTTTTTAGATAATCTTTTTTTACTCATACTATATATTATTATAATAAAAAATTTGATTTATATTTAAAATTAATTATATATTATATAAAAATGGATTCACTTTATGAAAAGAAAAATTGTGCTCTATCAGCAGTCAATGAATTGATGTTAGTTATTACTAATTTAGACTCTGTTGATAACGGCGTCATTGATGAACTAAATAAGAAAAATGAAACTCTAAACCAAATGAATAATAAACTTATCAGTGAAATTTCTGTAAAAGACAAAGATATGTCTATTATGCAAAAAACTATTGATGATTATCAAGGTCATCTTGATGAATTAACATCTGTTAAAGAAGAAGAAAATAAATTTGGTATGTTAAAAGCTAAAGACAAAGAAATCAGTAATCTCAATAAAGAAATTACTTCTTTAAAAAAAGAATTAGATCAAGCAAATTATAAATTAGAATTAATTAATGAAGAAGAATCTAATCAAGTATCATGTGAATTAGTAGATGATACTAATGTTGATTCAAATATTAATGAAGATGATGAAAAAGAAATCGATGGAAAAGAAATTGATGAAAAAGAAATTGATGATAAAAAAGAGGATATAGATGAAACACCAGTTGATGATGAAGCATCTGATAATGATTCAGATAAAGATATTCCTGAATATGTTTCTAAAAAAATTAAAGGTGTAAAGTATGTTGTAGAAAAGAATAATCCTAAATCAAAAATTTATACATTATTGGATGATGGTGATGTAGGAGATATTGTAGGTGAATTAGATGGAAAAAAGAAAATATTCTATTAATAATTATTCTTTAAAAATTCCGTAAATCTTTTGTGTATATTTGATTTAAAATATCTTGTGAATTTGGTTTTATCTCTTTTATAAAACTCAATAAGTTCAGTAAATATATAATTTTTTTTACATACTTCAGGTGTATGATGTAATTTTTCAGCAACTTTATCAACACAATCTTTTATATCTTTATCGACTGTAGATTTATCAGACTCAATTAAATATCGTATTAATTTAATATTTGCTGACCATGTCCTAAAATCTTTACTTGAAAAATCACCAAATTGTTTTATATATCTATTTACATCACCAGATTGAATACTTACACCATCAACTGTAAATATTCTGGTATTATTTTTCATAGTTTTCTTTCTTTTTTTTAAATGATTTTTTATTGTTTTGTCTTTAACACGACAAACATTTCGGACACTTTTCTTTCCTATAAAATCTATTGTAACACTATCACCTTTTATTAACACATGTTTATTTTTTAATGTACTAACACCATATGAATTATTTTGTTTCATATATTCATCGTTACCAACTCTGAAATCACAATCCATTATCAACTTTAATATCATACAAACATGTTTTAATTTATTATCTTGGGATATTTTAAGATTTTTATTTATATCTCTAACAATTTTATCATATTGAATACCGAATAAATAAAGATCATAAAATTTTTTCTTTTTCATTTTTTCAGTGAATTTTTTATTATAAACGTATTGTGGTCTGTCCTTATCATCGTATCCAATCGCTAAAACCTTTGCTTTCTTATTAAGATTTATTTTAACATTGTCATAAGCAGGTGGGATATAAACACCAGATAAACATTCTTCTATGTATTTTTTGTCTGTTAATTGTTTTCCTCTCTTATCAAAAAAAATATGTGATTTTCCTCTAATCTTTCTAAGGACGTAATTCCTCATATATAATATGATATATTATTAAAATTTGAGATTGTTTAATCATAATTTTATACACATAAATTTGATATGGCAAATCATATCAATCAAAAAACAGAACAAATTCGCAAAGTCCATAATATTCTTAAAAATGCAAAACTGTCTAAAGATGATTATAATTCTAGTGACCAACCTTTCTTCATGCAAGAACATTCTGAAGATTTTAAAATTGGTCATATCACTATACCTGAACTTCCTGGTGGATTGAATCGTAATTTTAAAACATTTTATGAATTTGTAGGTAATCCTAAAAAAGAAGTTTATATTGGTCAATGGACTATTATGTCATTAGATGAAGCAATGAAAAGATACAATGATCTATGTGATGAAGGTCAGAAAACAGTATTTGATATTGGTTACAGATATCTAGGTATGGGTCATATTGAAATGTTGTCATGTAATTTGTATAATCATTTATTGTTCTTTAGAAGAGACGGTGGATCGAGTGGATTTGATCGTGAATATAATCACAAACAACTGATTAACTTTGATTTCCGAAAATATGAATATTTCTATTTTAATAATATGAAATGGTGATTTAATATATATGATATAATATATGATAGTGTTTGGATCTGTTGTATCCGGTCAAGACGCTGTAAAAGGATTAATGTATGTAAAAAACCCTTTAAATTCTAGATATGGTATGTTATTTGATATGGGATATAAAGTTAATTCGATGTGGATGAAAAATACATTTATTCCATTAGATATTATTTTTTTAGACAAAAATATGAATATAATTGGTTTTAAAGAAAATAATCAACCGCACTCACTCAAATCAATATCTATAAATAAACCATCAAAATATGTATTAGAAATGAATGGTGATACTGTAAGAAATTTTAATCTTAAACGAGGTGATAAAATATATTTTATTCAATATAGATGGATATTTATAATATTCATTGTTGTTATTATTTCAGCATTTTTTTTAAAATATAATAAATAATATGAACGATATAAATACTGCATACCCTTTTATCTGTAAATGTGTCGAATGTATGAAGTTAGGACCATTATATGCTAATATAGGTAAAAAAGATAATAATTTATTAATACCTGAATGTAATGTTATAAAAGAAGAATCTAATGAAAAACCGATGATTAATAAAAAACAATTGTTAAATATTGGATGGATATTCATTTTATTATTTTTATTAATTTCATCAAAATTTTTAAAATAATTAATATATATGAATACCACAATAAATTCTAAAAAAAATCACGAAGATGATAATAAAAAAAAAGAAGCAGCAAGATGGACACCTGAACAAGAAGAAATATTAGCAGAATGGGCTGAGAAAGCAGCATGTTATCGTTGGTTACATAATAAATCAGAAAAACAATATCGTTGTCGTAATTATGGATTTACTATACCTGTAATTATATTATCTACGTTAACAGGAACAGCTAATTTTGCTATGGACTCATTTATTCCTACTGAACAAAAAAAAATAGCAATGGGTATTGTAGGTGGTGTGAATATATTTGCGGGTATTCTGTCAACTCTACAAAATTTTTTAAGATATGCTGAATTAATGGAGGGTCACCGTTCATCTGGTGTATCTTGGTCAAAATATTCAAGAAATATTCAAGTAGAATTAGCATTAGATGAAAAACGTAGGAAACCTGCTGGAGATTTTTTAAAAATATGTCGCTCAGAGTTTGACAGATTAATCGAACAAGCACCATCTATTGATGAAAAAATTATTAAACGATTTGATTACCAATTCAAAAATAACGATATAATTAGACCTGAAATTTGTAATGGGATAAAAAAATGTAAAATATATAAACCATCTGAAGAAGAAAAATTATCACATATTTTAGAAGATGTTGGTGATAAATTATTAAAAAAAAAAGAAAATTTAAGTACATATAAATCTTGGAAAAAGATAGATGTTAAGAATTATGTTGAACGACCTGACAGAAAAATACCTATTGTTCCTGTTAGAGATATAGATAAAAGTAATGATTGTAATAATACTAAAAGTATCAATGAAGGCGAAAATAATAAAGATAAAAAACCTATTATCCCTAAAGATATTGTATTAAATGTAGAACCTGAATCAGAAAATACTGACGATAATATAGATACTTTTTTGGATGGAATAAAAACCAATAATTAAATTTGATAATACAATTTAATATTATTATAATAAATGTTGAAAACACAAATAAAAAATATTGTTAAGTTAAATATGACAAATATTAATTGTGATAAATTTATTGTTTATACTGATGGAGCATGTCGTAATAATGGGAAAACAAACGCATTATCATCAATAGGTGTTTACTTTTCTAATCATAATTTGTGTAGAGTAGATAGTATCAGTCGAGTATTAAAAGTACCCAAACATACTAATAATATCGCGGAGTTAACTGCTATAAATGAATCATTAAGAAAGATTAAAGAATATGATATAAATTTACCTATTCATTTATATACCGATTCTAAATATTCTATAAATGTAATTGAAAAATGGTTTCCTAAATGGACTGATAAAGATAAACAACAAAAACAAAATGTTGATTTAATTGATGATACATACAAACTTTATTTAGATATGAAACCTCATTTACATTATATTAAAGCACATACTCATTTAAGCGATGAACATTCATTAGGAAACGCAGTGGCAGATCAATTAGCAAATGATGCACTTGATAAATTTGAGATAAAGGATAAAGGTATTTTAAAATACTTTCAATAATGGACTGTCTATCAAGAGATCAACTTCTTCTTCTTCAGCAAAATCTAACATACGAGGTTTATGAACAATTTATGGGTATGTTTAATAAGGATGAAATTATTCCCACAGAAGAGAGTAAAAGAAAAGAATATATAATCAATATTATGAAAGAACACGATTATTGGGGAGAAATTCATGGATGGGGTGATACAAGAGTGTATATGAGAATACCTAAATTTATAGACAATAACGGACCTTATAACATGTTCTCATTATTTAAAGGGACTTCTAAAAATGAATTATTAGAATTTCTTGAATCACATAAAATACAATCAACATTGTGTCCTAACGATTGCTTATCATATAATTGATGTCTATCATCAAAATAAATTTGATGTGTTTATTAAATTTTTTTAATCACATAATTATGAACTTCGTCAATATGACCAACAATACTCATATGGTCAAACAATGGATAGAAGAAGATAAATTTATATCACAAGACGGTGATCTTGTAATTATAAAAGCGCATTGGTGTCCTACTTACTTTTATATAGTTAAACCACGTTTACAAAGAACCATTGGATATATGTGTAATGAAAGTATAGACATGCTTCCTACTAAGAAAGATATTTTATTGAGATTATATAGGTCACGTTTGTAATGAGTGTTAATAAATAAATTTCTAAGCAACCATTTCTGCTTTAATTGTAGGATAGTGATTATAATTTTCTATAATAAAATTGTTTTCATCAATATTGTCAATACTATCTATTTTATTTTTTATGATCAATTTAGGAAAATCAAATGGAATTCTGTGTATCTGTTGAGAAATCGCATCAATATGATTTATATATACATGAGCATCACCTAATATATGATGAAAATATCTGGGTGTATATCCTGTAATAGATCCTATAATATGCATTAGGATTGAATAACTCGCAATATTAAATGGTACACCGAGAAACATATCGCCTGATCTTTGATACATTTGTGCGTCTAAAAATTCTTTGTCTACAGAGAATTGTATCATAACATGACAAGGTGGTAGAGCCATCATTTCTAAATCGACTGGATTCCATGCGGATAATATTATCCGACGACTTGTAGGATCATTTTTAATTAGATCAATCACATTTTGGAGTTGATCTACACCATCTTCTTTAAGATATTCTTTGTTTTTATCATTATATTGTGCTCCAAATCTGCGCCATTGGAAACCGTATACTGGTCCTAATTCGCCTTCTTCATAATTCAGTCCACGTGATTTCATAAATTCGGGTGTTGAATTACCATCCCAAATATGGACATTTTTATCATTTAATTCTTTATTTGATGTAGAACCACGTATAAACCATAATAATTCTCTAAGAATCGTTTTAAAAGGCATTCGTTTTGTAGTTAAGAGAGGAAATCCTTCACGAAGGTCAAATTTCATTTTTTCACCAAATTGTGATATTACTTTAGAATTACGTGAATCTTTAATATTATTTTTATAAAGAATATCTTTCATTAGATCAAGATACTGTTTTTCATCACCATTAACATTTTTTTCATTTTGATAAAGATTATATTCTACACCATGTTTTGTATCTTTCATAAAGTTAATCTCATGATCATCGCAATATTTTTTATTAATTAATTTAAATGATTTGTATGTTTGAATATTAAAATCTATTTCAGAGAAATTACAAGAATCAACATTTGTATAATGTAATTGTGGTGAATCTACTGAATGATTAATATATGTTTCATAAATTTTATCTACTACAGAATTATATTCAGAAAATACATGATTATATAGTTGAGCACCACCTATGATAAATTTTTCACCTAATAATTCACCTTTTTCTTCTTGATCTTTCAAACAATCATAACAAAATTTAAAATCATTAAATACTTTAATATTTTCATCTTCAAACTTCATTTCATTGAAATGATTTTTAGTGATGATAATATTAATTCTGTCGGGCAAAGGTTTAAATTTATCTGGTATAGAGTTCCATGTATTATATCCCATAATTACAATATTTTTATGATTTTTAATATATTCTTGTGTAGTAATATGTTTGAAATATTTCATATCTTCTGGGATATTATAAAGAAGGTCATTATTAAATCCAATTTGATTCTGAATATTACGACAATATATTAAATTCAGTTTCATTTTATAATTATAACTAATATCTTTTTATATATTATAATTAAATTAATTTATATATTTATTATATATATATATATATGGAAAATAATAATACTAACATATTATTAGTAATACTTACTTGTTCTGTAATCTTTTTCTTAATATTTGAAATGTTTATAAATTCAAGAAATTTAAGTAATTTACCACCTCCTCCCCCAGTTAAACCTATAAAACCTATAAAACAAAACCAAAATGTTGTGGTTAATGTTACGTCACCCAGTTTACCACCACCTGCTCCACCACCTAATATTATTACAAATGTTAAAACCGTTCATAAAAATAAAGATATTCATAAAGATATTCATAAAGATAAAAAATAATTATATATAATTATTATATATATGAAAAAACAATTATGTATTAATAAAAATATATTCTATTTAGGATGTATTATATTATTGATTATAGGATATTTGATTATAGATAAATTGTCTATATACTCAAATAAAGATAATTTAATAAAAAAAGAAGATTGTAATTGTCCAGTTATTTCAAGTAGAGATATTAAATCTGAAAAAGTTACAGAAGATAATTTAGTTATAGTAGATAGACCAGTAGAATCAGATTCTCCACCACAATATAAAAGAGGTCCTGAAAGAAATTATACAATGGGTGGAGGATTACCTATAAATATTCGAACTCGTGGTGAACCAAATGCTTATCAAAATATAGGATTGTTAAAAAATATGACAGATTCAAGTGATGTAAAACCATTATATGGTAGAAGAGTTTATCGGGGATCAAACATGTGGAATTATTATACTGTTTTAAATGATCATATTCAAGTAAAATTACCTATAATGAGAACAAATAATTGTTTAGATGAACGCGGATGTTCAGAAATTCAATCAGGAGAAGAAATAACCGTGAATAATAAAAAATATATAACTGAATTATATCCTTATTCTGACTTTAGATATATACCATATTAAATCTAATCATCTTTAGATGATACATTATCTTCTGTAACAAATCCATCATCGTCTTCTTCTGATTCACTTTCATAAGTAATTGTATTACTACGTTTGTAATAAATTAGTGAATTAATATTCACTAATAATTGTTTTAATAAATCATCTGAAATAATTCTACATGTAGATTTATGTAAATATTTTTCGGTAATCATATCAGTTTTAAAACAAATATCTCTCATAACATCTTTAAATGAGTTATTTTCTTTTTCTAAATTTAAGAAATATTCATTATCATATAAATTATCAATAGAATTATTAATATCTCTAATAATATCATTTCGGTTTAATGTTGTTTTATTAATTAAAGTGAATATTTCATGAAATGTAAAATATAATCCATATTCTAATTCTAAAATATTATTATTATCAGTATTAATATTTAATTTATGATCATTAAATGAAAATGTATCTTTCTCATTTAATGATTGTAATAGAAAAATATTCTGTAAAGCGGTTGTATTCATTACTATATTATATTAATAATATATTTTTTAAATACTTTAATTTTCTAATTTAAGAATTACTAATACAGAATAATATAGAGCAATGGCGAATACAAGTGAATGTACTACAACAAGTAAAGTGTCGCCAAGTTGAACACCGATCATACCGAATAAACGATCAACTAGGTTAAAAAGGATTGGGTGTGCTACAACTAAAAATAGTATAGCACCGACTAAAGCTATTTGAAAAGCTCTTTCAGTAAAAAGTTTATTAGTCAATTCAATGGATTTAGAAGGCATTTATATTATACATTAGAAAATAATTTTGCGTTAATTATCTTTTTTTTCTAATTTTATATAAATATTACTATAAAAATCATATCCATCTATATATTCATTTTTTTTATTAATTAATGCAACATATTTTGGTTCAAAATGATCAATTACATTTTTAAATGTTTTAATTGTATTAAAAATTATCATATCAATTTTACCCAATTTAGATATATCATTTATTAATTTTTTCTCATTTGTTGTATTGCGATTACATTCTATATGATTAATATTATGATGTATTAATTTTTTATCTATAACTGAATCACAATTTACACATACAATATTAAGATTTTGTTTATAAAATAAATCATTCATTTCGACTTGAAGTGCATATCTTTTATTATTAATATCATGAACTATATCAGGCATTTCTAAATGTTTATAATTTGAATGTGTAGTAGAATTACACTCAACATTATATGTGTTAAAATTATGATTAGTTATTAACATTACAATACTTTCTTTATAATGAAGTCTTGCTACACCATGACCATGATAAAAATCATCACCTTCATTATACATGTTATCCCATTTAAATCCTTTAGTATTCCAAAAATCTCTAGTATGAAATAAACATGCTTCTGATTTATATTCTGATAATTTACCGAATCTGCGATTCTTAACATTATATGTGATTAAATAATTCGAATAAAGACAATCTATCCTTTGTTTTTTTAATATATTAATTTTCTTTTGAATATCATTTTGGAGATAAATACAATCATAATTTAAATGAAGTATATATGGATTTGATGATATACCTACAGCATAATCTCGTTTAAATCCACTAGGTAAACGCATAATATTAATATGATAATTATATTCTGCTTCTTTACGTTCATTCTCAAATGTTTTTTCATTCTTAGATACATCAAACTTTTTAAAACAATCTTCAAGATATTTCTTTATTTCATCTGGTTTAAAATGAATATATATAATATTATCTTCTAATGGAAATAAATCTCCATTATAATCTTTAGAATCATCCACTATAATCCATTCAATTAATTCTTTGGGATATTGTATATTATTGAAATTATGAATCAATAATTTACTAAATTTTGTATAATCACTGAAAAGAGAAATCACAGATAACTTTTCCATTATATCTGTATTATATTTATAAATCTTTAAATAATCTATAAATTTACATTAATTTAAAAGGCATAAAAAATAAAATAGTACCAGTTATTATAGCAGTTAAACCTTTTTTATAAGTAGGAAAATTATTAAATATATTTATTTCAGTTAAAAATGATAATATTGCAAACATTACTCCAAAAGAAGATAACCATAACCATATTATTTTATAAAAATTGTTCATATATAATTAATATATATATTTATTCATCTTTAATTTTACTATGTCCTGATTTAGTTAGATATCGTGGATCAATATTATCCGGACAGTCTACTAATTTTTCTCTAAGATAACATACAAATGATATTCTTGTATATAGTTCATATAATCCTGCTGTACCAATATCTGGATTATCATTAAACACTTTTGGAATTGATTTATTATATTCTTTATCTCCTTCTGTTTCATACATCGGTGTATTAGCATGCCACTGATGAACATCCATAGCAACAAAATCATTATTACGCAGATTTATGCCTACACCGAACTGTGGAAATACTGTGTATCCACCTTGATATTTTCCTCGCTCAATAACTGTAAGATTTCCAAATCCTTCTCTAAAATCACCAGCATCTCTATGTAATGCTGTTCTAAAATTACGATTTATTGTGACAGTTGAAAATGCTGTATCTGGTATCTTTAATAGTGGTTTCTTATTAGCACGGTCTAATTGTCGTTGATATGCTTCAGGTGTAAGTTCTTTGTATAATTTATCTATCTTTTTTAAAAATGAAAATCCACGTTCATATTTTTCAAAATTAACTCGGGTAAAATGTGTAAGACGACATGGTAATTTATTCATTTTATTATCGGCATCAAAAAATCCCATAGGCATAGATGCTACTTGATTATTTACTTTCATAGATGATACACCACCTCTTTTCTTTATTATATTTATGATTAAATCTTCTTTAGATACTTCTTTATATTTATCTTCTTTAAGTTCGTATTTTTTTGCTTCACCTATTAAATCTTCTAAACTCATAGGATCATATTCATTTTTCATTTCAACTCCGACAGGTTTGAGATAATTTGTCATCCATTTTTGTGAATTAATTGGGATACGTTTTGACCAATACTGTCCATCAAAGTCTATGGGTCCTGCTGAGGCTCCACGACCACGTGCAGGTTTAGCAAGATCTTTATATGAATGCCAACCAATACGTAATTCATTGTCAGTTATTACACCTTTTCTAAATTTAAGGAGTAATTTTTCATCACCATTATCATCAATATAATATACATCAGTGCTCTCATTTACAACAGGATGTTCAATATGAGATTCATCAATCCAAGTTCCTTCCATTCCTTTCATTTCAACATCAGAAAAAACTTTGCTTACGACTAACTTTTTTACCATCATATATATTATAAAGAAAAAAAATTAAAATAGAAACGATACAAATTATTACAAATATCAATACTTTATTTACTATATTATCAGATTTATACATATCTCGATATTTATTAAAAACATCCGAATATGACCATATCTTTTTACCATTATCTCTATTAACATCATTATGTAAATCAATTAACCATTTGACTAAATCTTCACGTGATCCTAAACTTTTTTTTAAATCATTTTTTTGAATATTTTGTTTATAATGTCCTTTACATTTTTCACAAGGAAGAACATTTTGAAGTGAATCGAAGAAATTATAAAAATTACGTTTATCATCCTCAGTTGGATTCTCAGGATAATTATAAGTTACTGTATGAAGAAAAGTCCACGCAGGTGGTCCCCATATATTATTATTGTTCATTTATATATACATTAGAAAAATATATTAAATGTTTATGCGTATCTATGTAAGAATTATTTTATCATTATAGATTATATGTCATTGTATGATAGTTTTTTCTCTGATTTAAATAAAGATCATGTTTACGATTTAATAAAAGATCATGTATTTAATAATAATCAAATTAATATTTCATTAGATAATGAATATAAAAAAATATTTAATGAAAACATTCAACAAATATTTGATGATAATAATGCTAGTACATTAGATGAAATCAACAATATTGTTATGAGTAAAATTATATTATTATATGCTGATAAATTAAATAATAATATAGACGAAAAATATGATTCAAATGTTGATGATGATTTTGATAAATTATTTGCTGATCGGGAGAAACAAAATATATTATTTAAAAATATGAAAACAGAAGAAGATGAAAGACTAGAAGCATTAGAAAAAAATAGAAAAGAATTGTTTGAAAAACAAAAATTAGAAGAAGAACAAAAATTACAAAAACAAAAATTAGAAGAAGAACAAAAATTACAAAAACAAAAATTAGAAGAAGAACAAAAATTAGAAGAAGAACAAAGATTACAAGAAGAACAAAGTTTACAAGGACAACAAATCAAAATAGATTCTGTATCATATCAAGCGAATAATGTTGACCAATTACCGGTTGAAGAATTTAAACCAGTTCAGAAAATTGTATCAAATAAAAGATCACATATCCGTTCATCTAGATATAATTATGTATTTAATCTTAATAATAATAATATAGATATTCATGATAATAGTCAAATATATAAATTAGTCATCCCATTAGAAGATAATTATATATTTGATCATTCAATAATATGTTTATCAATAAAAGAATTAGATTTAGATATATCTTTAGAGTTAGAAAAAGAATTAGATAATAATCATAGAACATATGGTGTATATAAACCTATTGAAGCACATAGATTTAGTAAACCTGAATCAGAATTAATCACAATCAAAATAACTGATATTACAAATACTGAATATGCAAATTATGATATAATTAATGTGACGAAATTAGAAATTGCTGAGGATACAATAATCATAAATGTAAATTCAACTAAAGATATAATGAAAGAAGATTATTTTAAAGTAATGAATCTATCTACAAATATGATGGAATTAAGATATTTATTATTAGAACCTATGAAAGTAATTAAAATAGAAAAAAATAGATTATTCTTTAAAACAAATTATATTATGAATGCGACTGTAGTAGATGATATAGAAATGAAATTAATGAATGTCAGTAATCAAAATGTTTTGTTTATTAAATAGATTGATAAAATTTATTCTTATACAATACAAAACATGGTAGATTATCAATAGAATAATTTTGTTCTAAATATGATTTATAATCATATAATTTGTATATATCTAAATCATGAATATTTTCGGGCATGAAGAATAATTTATCATTAATATTGTATTTTATTTTATGACCAATTAAATATTTTACTTTTTTAACGTGTTTTAAATCAGGATATTTATCATTTTCAATATAAGTTGTATAAATTGTATCATCTGAATTTACATGATAAATACTCTGAACAACTGAAAATTTATTTGTGATTTTATCATTTAATGGATATTTAGATGATTCATATACAAAGAATTTATTATCATCTAAGAAGAAATCACATTGAATAACACCATTTTCACGAATATATCTTAAATCTTCATCTTTATATTTTTTATCGATTTTATAATATGAAAAAATATTTTCAGATAATTTATTTTTAGCACCAATAACTAATGTATCAGGTTCAATAAAATATGATTTCTTTGATTTTAATTGTATAGTATCTATTTTATTTAGTTCATCTGAATCAATACCCGGGAAATATGCCTGTTCATTTTGTAATTTACTTGAGAATTGTATACATTTATTATTTAATATAGGATCATCTGTAGTATGTTTAAGACAATCTACTGAAGATTCTTTTATAATATCATTAAGTTTTTCGGTGATTTTATATTTACGTTCCATGATTTCAAAAATCATTTGGTCAGAAGTAGTGTTATTAGATATATTCTTTATATGAAGTACTTTTTGAATCATAGCATAAACATCTTTATGATTTTCTAATAAATGTTCTTCAAAATTAGATATTGTAGGATCAATATCTTTAGTAATATTCCATCCTAAATTTTGTGTGAAAGTAAATATATCTTTTATATTATTACCATCTGGGAATGCTGATAAATAAAGATATTGTTCAACATTACGATCATCTTCATCTAACTGAATATGTGAATTACGACGAATAGCACGACCAAATACTTGATCGATTCTAACATTATTCCAGAATGGTTCTATTATATGAACTTGACGAACACATGTTAAAGAAATACCTTCAGCACCTGATTTAGAAATCATCATAACTTGGATGTATTCGCCCAATTTATTTTGTTCTTTATTAAAGGCATTTTTATTAATTTCTTTATTAGTATCACCTGTAATAAATGTATATCTTAATTTCTTATTACCCGCTTCAACAAGTTTATCAATAGGGTTTGAATTATGATCATATTTTTCATATCCATTAGATATCAATACTTGTTCAAACGCACCAGTACCACCATCACTTTTATAATCACTGTAAACTAATATCTTACCAGTTGAATCATTAGTAGATTTATTAATATATTTTTGCATATTTTGTAAGATATTAATCATCTTGGGTGAATAATTTGCTAAATTTTTACCAAAGTTTTCTTTATCATTCATACCTTCATATAGTTTCACTAAATCAACACCTTTTTTATTATCTTGATTATAAACTATATTACATGATTTACGTGTTCCTGTAAAATAATGAAATGAACTATCATCATACATACTTTTACGACTGAATCTTCGAATATTAGCTTTTTGTTCTTCAGTATATTTTGATTCATAACGAGTAAATTGTTCATATGACATAAAACATGGAACAATATTAATTTTCTTAGTAATATTAAAATCTGAATATCTATCATATTTTGTGACAGGTTCAATTATTTCAGGCATAAAAGCTATAGATGATCTATCAATAGGATAATATGATGTTAAACCCATCAGCATTCTTCTAAGAAGAACTTGTTTTCTAGGTGGTATATTACCTTCTTCATCAAAGAAGTATTCCATAAAAACCTCATTATTTGTTAAATCTATCATAGAGTTATCTGTATCATAAAGTTCGAACAGTTTTTGTCTGCGATTAAAATGAACACCTACTTCATCATCAAATATGACAGTTTTCCCTCTTAATATATTATTCATCTCACGATCAGGTATTTTTTTAAAATCTTTTTCAGATGGTGTTATTAAACTTTTATCACAAAATTTATTTAAACCCAGATATATTTGTTCAATAAATTCTTCAAAAGTGTAATCATTAAATTTAATAGTTTCAACATTCCCATCAGCATTTAAGATATTAGAAAAATTGCTTCTTATTTTAATAAATGATATAATAATCTTACCTTTTGATTTTGTCACATATAATTGCTCAATAGATGAAAAGTTTTCATAAAATATATTTTTTAATCTTTTAGATATATCATCTATATCACCATCCATTTTGACTGTAAAATTATATACATCAATTGATCCTTTAAGCATATTAAATAAATATGCAATTTCAGATGGTTTATTAATTGTAGGTGTTCCTGATAAAAATACAATTTTTACATCTTTACTATTTATGATCCAATTATAAAATAATCTAGCAGGTCCTTTATCATTCTTTATTTGACTGATAAAATTATGAACTTCATCAAATATGATTACTTCATTTTTAAATGGTGATTCTATGTATTCTGTTTTATTTTTAGAATAAGCATCAATTAACTTTTTTATGACTATTGATTTATTTTCTTTATCTGCTTCTTCATCTAAAATATTATCATAAAGATCTTTCTCAATATTTAATTCTAAAAGTTGATCTCTTGTAATAGATGGAAACGGATTATAATGAATAAAATTATATTTATTTTCTATCATAAAATCTAATTGGATTTCTAATTGTTTCATTTGGATATCAGATAATTTTTGAATATCGTCATATGATTTTAATTTTGATAATTTGTTCACTTTAAATTCACCATCTATAGTATAAATAGTTTTATCTGTTTCACCTATAATATTTAAATTAATAAATAATCCTTTTTGAATCATATCAGGTGGATCATCAGATACTTCATCTAATATGACTATTTTTGATGTAGGAACGTTGTATCCTTTATCACCCACTAAAACAATAACTTTTTTCTTTTCATCATGAACACCTTTTATGACACCAGTAAATTTATCACCTTTAATCGTAAATGAAACATTTACACCACCCATATCACGATAATCATCTAATCCTAATTTTTTTTTTTTAGGAACATCTACTCCTTGTTTTTTTAAAGATAAATTTAATCTTCTAACTATAGTATCTATGATTTTTTTTTCAATACCAATTTCATCATAAATATATTTTCTGATTACATCATTTTTATTTATTTCCTCTAATGTAAAAAAGACCCAATTATTAGATTCTATATTAAATGTATCACTGGCAAACTTTTTTATTTCAGCAATATAATTACCCTCTAATGATGCAGGTAAAAATGTCTTAATCGGTAATGGTGAAAGTCCTTCAGCAGTTATTACAGATGTAGCTGTCTTACCTGTACCTAGCCCATGATAAACTAATAATCCTCTAAATGGTGATTCAATTGATAGATATCCTTTAACAAATAACTGATAATTATTTTTTACATTAGGATCATCACTTTCATCTATAATTTTATCATAAAATTCCGAATTAATCCAATTAACATATGCTTTGCGTTGTTCTAAAATATATTTGTATTCGTCTTTTTTCTGTAATGGTTTTATAGTTGATTCTTTAGGTTCAGATTTTTTTTTAGATGGTTTTTTATCAGGTTTTTTAGGTTCTTCAGGATCTTTAGGTTCTTCTGGTTCTTCAGGCTCTTTAGGTTCTTCAGGCTCTTTAGGTTCTTCAGGCTCTTTAGGTTCTTCAGGCTCTTTAGGTTCTTCAGGTTCTTCTGGTTCTTCTGGCTCTTTAGGTTCTTCAGGTTTTTTATCTGGGAACATTTTTTTCATTTTTTCAACGACTATTTTTTTATCATTTGCCCATTCAGGATTAATAAAATCTATATTACCTTTATCTCGTGCTTTACGTATTTTATGTAAGTCTTTAATTATAGTGAGATCAATTGGTTTAATTGTTTCTCCACGATATTTATCATTTTTTAGATCATTAATAATATTTTCTTTAATAAGTAATACTTCACCATCAAAATATTTTAGTATAACTAAAAAAACATCTTCATGTTTATTAAAATTATACTTTTTTCTATCCATATTATTATATAATATATATAATATTAATTTATAACATTGTAGTATATTAAAGCATTACGTGAAGCATCTTGTTGTGCTTTCTTTTTAGATTTTCCTTCACCTTTAGAAATTACTTTATCCTGAAATAATAATTCACATCTATATAATTTATCATTATCAGAATTAATATCTTTATATTTAGGATTTTCTTTATAATTATGTTGTAAATATTTAATAATTTGTTCTTTATGATTATTATTTTTAATAATAATATCTGTAAAATCTATATATTTTTCTATAATATTTAATAATATTTCTTTAATTGTGTCATAATTATTGTCTAAGAATATAGCACCAATAAATGCTTCAAATACATCTTCTAAAATGTTAAGATTATTTCTTCCATCACAAGAATCTTCTATATGTTTTGATATAACTATAAATTTATTTAATCCTATTTTTTTTGATAGAACTGCTAAACTTTCACCACATACAATACGATTCTTTAAATATGTTAAAAATCCTTCATTTTGATTATAAATTTTATAAAATCTTTCATATAAATATGATGATACAATAGATCCTAAAATAGAATCACCTAAGAATTCCATCGTTTCATAAGAATTTTCTTGTAAATCTAGTGAACGATCAATATTTTTAAAATCAGTATCTTCATATAATTCTTTACAATAAGATTTATGTATAAAAGAAGTTTGATATAAAAGAATATTATTAACTTTAAAATTATTAATATTTAATGTTTCCATAATATTAATAATATCAGTAGGATTGATAAGTTTATTATTTAGATTAAAAGGATTAACTTTTTCCATTATAATTTATATAAATATTTATTTTTAAATATCAAATTTATAAAGTATTATTACCAATAGAAGCATAACAATCTTCACCAATTTCGAGTGGAGCTCTACCAAGATCCGGACCGATGGTAGTGTTCATCCAGGGACTGACATTAACTTGCGGATTCGGTGGTTCAGATCTAACCTGTCTGTTAGCATTTCTAAGACTTTGACCAACAGTATTAACACCTACTTGATATCCTGCTTCTAAGAAATTAACACCTTTAAGAATTCCCTCAGAAATAGGATAATCTTTATTAAAATTAGCAATATTATCTTTATCATCTGTTGGGAGTAATTCTTTAGGTGATAAAGAATCTTGTGGATAACATGAGCGAGCAGGAGTTTGAATACCCGATACAGCAGCATATTCTTCATTATCACCTAATGGATTAGAAGCGGTTACTCCTGATTTAGCTGAAGGTTTTGCTGGTCTTCCTGGTTTAGCAGCAGGTTTAGCAGCAGGTTTAGCAGCAGGTTTAGCTACCGGTTTAGCAGTCGGTGGTTTGGCTATTGGTGATTGACCTTCTAAAAGAGACATTACACCATTTGGTTTAAAAACCAATAATGCTAATAATACAAAAATTAATACACATCCAGCTATATTACATATTTTATCAATTGACGGCATTTTCATTTTATATTATATAAAATAAAAAAAATATTGTGAAAATATTAATTATTTAGATTATTTAATTCTTCTTCTAATTGTTTCATTTTATTTTTTAATTCTAATTCTTTTTGTTTTTTTAATTCTTCTTTTTGTTTCTTTTCCTGATTCAATACTTCATCTATTTCTTGTTTAATTATTATATCATCTATAGTATCATAATTATCTTCATTATCATCGATTATAGAATATTCTTTTAATATTTGATATTCATTATTATTTAATTTAATTTGATTTATATGAAAATCTAAATGAAAATTTGAAGAAAATATCTTTAAACCTTTAAAATACAATAATAATATAATATTGTCACCTGAATTTATATTTGATATATCAATAGATTCTCTATCAGAATTATAAATATTACATTGTAATTTATCTTTTATATATGAAAAATCTATACGAATTAAATTATTATCTGTATCAATATTTTCATACATATTTATTAATGCATCGTGTGGTATATCTTTTTTAAACCATGTTTTAGAATTATCATATGTATATTTTATACAACATTGATCTATATCATTCATAAAATTTTTAAATTCATCATTTATATTTAACAATATATATTCTTTTGTTATTTCATTTACACTTAATGATGGTGTTTGAACATATAATAATCTATTATCATATTTAAGATTACATATATAATGATCCTCAAGTTTATCTGGTGATAATAATTTAATATTATCCATAATAACTTTACTATATGATAAAGTTGTCATTATAAAAAAAACTATAAAAAAAAATATAAACTTAAACTAAATATATTTTTCTTGCTTTCCATTTACAATAAAATATATCATTATATTTCCATATTTTATCTATATAAATATCACATCTCATTTTTACAAAGTTATTAATATTATAAATATTAATATTATCTATTTCATCATTAAATACTTCTATTTCATATCTATTTTCTACAAATGGTACCTTTACCGATAAATTTGGTTCATATTTACCTGATTTATCGACTCTAATTTGTGTCCCATATTCATCCATATTATCTTCTGTGATACCTAGATTTTGCATATTATGTATTTCTATGTTCTTTATAAAATTATAAAAACTTTTCATAGAAGAATCTGTTTCTAAATCTGTAAATTGTAGTGATAATTGTTTTGTTTGTTTATTCATTCCCCAAAGACATGTCATAACAGGTGTTGTTACATATATCATCGGTGTCCCATTATAATAAACAGATGTATATGCTATATTATTTAAATCAATAGCAAATTTACGAGATTTATCCGGAATTACTTCTTTTTTTTTAGTACAATCTTCCCATAAGAAATTAGCATATTGTATATCATCAACTTTATATCTATCATGATGAATATTTTTTAGACGATTCATATTTTAATATATATATATAATATATCTTTAGATATTATCAATTTCTTTTATTATTAACAATAACTTTTCTTCTAGTTGAATTATTCCATAATGAATTTTGTGAATTACTTGGATCATATGTCAAACTACCTGTAATATTAGTACATTTCTCATTCATAGGTTTGTTAGTCCCAAACATTACATCAGTATCTTTGCTTAATTTATATGTGATGTTCATACAATTATCTTTTTCATCTATTTTGTAATTCCATCCATATCTTTTAGTTGTGTCTTTAATTTCATTAGTTGTAATACTTCCTTGAAGATTTACTGGATTAAATGGATATTTTGAGTCTAAATAATAACTCATTTATATTATATAATATATAATAAAATATATGTTGACAAATGACAGTAAAAAGATAATTAAATTTATTACAAATAATCATAAACAGGTATCACGTGGATTCAAAGAATTACATGATTTATTTAAACACTTAAAGACTATAGATAATAGTCATGACTATATAGTATCGAATGTAAAAAAACAACCATATCTTCAGTCACCATTCATATCTCATGAATTATCTATTAAAGCAAATTCTCTTAAAAATAATCACTATACTATTCTAACAATTCATCAATCAAAAATTCACGTAAATGTATATTATGATGATTTAGATATCATTAAATTTAGAGAAATTATCTTACCAATTATATCATATGTAGCACATCTTATAAAAAAAGTAGATGATGAATATAATATTAATTATTATTTATTAGATGATAAAAAATTAATTGATAATGATTTAGATAATGGTTTAAAACATAAACATCTTAATAGTGGGTCAGCTGGTGCGAACACTATTAATATATGGAGAAAAGAAGAAGTTATAAAAGTGACTATACATGAATTATTTCATTTATTTGATTGTGATGGCAGTAGAGATGACCCACCTGATATAATACAATTATATCAAAAACGATATAATATTACATCACATAATATTAATGTATTTGAATCATATACAGAAATATGGGCAAATATTATTAATTGTTTCTTTTTATCAGGTGGTAACTATAAAAGATTTATAAATTTTTTATCAATTGAAAAATATTGGTGTAATTTTCAATCACAAAAAATATTATTTCTAAATAAAGATATTAAAGATATTAATCGTCATACAAATGTACTTGCATATTTTGTAATAAGAGCAGAAATATATAATAATTTAAAAAAATTTTTAAAATTATTTGGAAAAGAAATATGTTGTAATAATAAATTATACTTTACATTTCTAAAAGAAAATAAAGTTATTAATAAAAATGATAATATCAAAAAAATAGGTAAAAAAAATTATATCTATAAAAGTTTAAGAATGAGTGGATTAGAATATAAAATTATCTAAGCAGATGCTTTAGCAGCAGCAGCAGCTTTCTTAGCTACAGTCTCAGGGTAATGATTAGCAAGATGTTTCTGGAGTTCAAAGAAATTAGTCTCAACACCTTCCTTGATGTGTAGAAGAGCAGAAAGTTTTTTGTCAGGGATAATTTTACGACCATCAGTCTTTTTCTGGAGTCCAGATTCTTTGCAGTAGGCGCTGACACGACTAGTTACACTAGACCGAGATACTTTCTCATCCGGAGAAGTGCCAAGGAATGTGGATAATTCTTTAGAGATAGTAACTGGTTTGTCAAATCCAGTAGGAGGAGCATTAGGATCCTTTACTTTCTTTACTTTACCATTCATTTTACGATCAACTACTTTCTTTTCACGTGCTACTTTCTTTTGGAGAGTAGAAAGATTAGTAAGTGCAACCTTTACAGCATTCATAACAGATTTAAGTTGCTCTTCCATGGCATCCATTTCAACACTGTAATCTAAAAGATTAGGAGCGACTTTAACATTATTACCAGTCGCATTTACATCTACTGGAGTAGATACAACAGGAGTCTCAACCTGAGGAGTATTTACTACCGGAGGAGTATCAACTACTTCAGGAGTAGAAACTTTAGTAGATTTCTTGGCTTTAGCAGATGCTTTTTTCGGTGCTTGGGATTTTGCTTTAGGCATTTTATATCTTATATTAGTTTTTATTTTATCTATTTAACCGCGTTCTCTGTTATACTATTAGTATAAAATTATTTTTAAGTATCTTTAAAAAATAAAACATTATGGAATATATTTTCCTTCATCTGTTTTACATACTTTGAAATATTCTTTCCAATTCAACGGTGGTTTATATACAATATATGTATGATATATATCTCTGTTTATATATTTCATATAAATCATTGTATAATGTGACTATAATTATTAGATTTGTTATTGCATAACACTTGCCATCCATGGATGAGTATCTAATACAATAGGATTTACTTTAGATAATGATATTAAAAAATATGTAAATCCTATTATTTTATCACTATCATATTCAGCATTATTAAATTTATTAATATCTGTTAATATATAATCCATCATTTTCATACGGTCAGAAGTATGTCTGATTTCGTGTGGAGATCTATTAAAAATTTTCCCATCAGGTGGACACATTTTTATCTTTATTTCTTGTGATAATTCTGCCCGCCAATTCCATATATCTTCCATCAAACCATATATCTTTTTTAAATGGATTATATGAAGACATGTAAACCATTGTGCATTAACACTTAATCCTAATCGTTCTATACTTGCAAATACATCTATAACTTTCTGTTTTAACAATTTTTTTTTATCTTTTTCTACTTGTTTTATTTCATCTTTAAAATCTGTAGAAATATTCATATTATTTAATTTTTCAATAATATTCAATGCTCTTATAATCACATTATCATTAAAAGGAACCATTGTATAAGGATTCGGTTGTTTCATATCAATTAGTTTTTTTAATGATCTAATATCAAAAAACCATACAATATTTTTATAATCTTTATATGAAAAGAAATATTTATCAGATATTTCATCTACATTTTCATATGTAAAGAAATCTTCCGTATTATTACACGATTTTTTATTTAAAAATCCTTCACCTCTAATCAATGATTGTTGTTTTTTGTATTTTTCTTTGTATCTAAATTGTATTCTTTGTATTTTTTCACTATTATTAGTATAATGATTTAATCGATTTATTTTTGACGATAATACATTAAATAATATATCTTTTTTTAATGATTTTTTATATATTTTTTTATCAATTTGATTAAGTGTACTTAGTATATCATCTTTAAGATAATCAGACGATTTATCTGTAAATTTATTTATGATTATAAAATCATTTTGGACTAAGTATTCTCTACGATGCTTACAGCAAAATTCACCATAACATTTTTTTTTCCCACATATTGAATTATGAATATATTCACACATCTCTATATATTATTGTATATTAAAAAATAGTTAAATAGTTTCTTGTATATATGAAAAAACTTTATACTTAAAGATAAAATAAGATATATAATTGTAATATATATAAATAAATTTGAGATACCAGTAAAACAAAAAATAATATAACAAAGTAAATAAAAGAAAAGAAACAAAGTAAAGAAACAAAGTAACACACTTTCAACTACTAAAGCAAATAAATTTGATTCGAAAGTTAAAAGCAAGTAAACACTATAATATGGCACAAAAAGTTCTCAAACCGTGTGAAGTAACTGTCGGTAATCTCACTTTCAGTGAACCTAAGAAACTACCTAATGGTGGAAATATGGTTTATGTGAATAATAGTGGGGGACCTCTATATGTTCAGACACCTAGGGTTAATGTTCTTTGGGATACCAAATACTATGCTGATAATGATTCATCTGGTAAATATACTATCCAGTTCTCTCTTACAGAATTTAATAACAACTCTACTATGAAAAGTTTCCATGATATGATGGTTCAACTAGATAATCGTGTAGTTGATTATGCACTTGACAATCGTAAAGAATGGTTTGGTCCTAAGTTTTCTAAAACTACTCGAGAAACTATTGAAACAATGTATACTCCTATGATTAAGGTATCTGTAGATCAAGAAACAGGTGAACCTAATGGTAAGTTTCCTCCACGATTTGGATTTAAAATTGTGAAACGTGACGGATCTCATCAGTGTAAGGTTTATGACAATAATCGCAATATGTTTAATATTGATAATGATGATGGTGATGATTTTAAATCTCTAGCAGATGATGTTCTTACTAAAGGAGCTGGTATGAATGTAGTCCTTCGGTGTAATGGTGTTTGGGTTATCAATGGTAAGTTTGGATGCACTTGGCGAGCAGAACAACTTAAAGTAGAAGTAGCAGAAAAATCTATTAATGGATACGCATTTCGTGATGACGATGATGATATGGATGTAGTTGAGAAACCAGTTGAAAAACCAGCAGAGAATAACAATGCTCCTCCTCCACAAGTAGTAGATTCTGTTTCAGATTCAGATTCGGACTCTGATTCAGATGAAGAACCTGTTAAGAAACCAGTTAAGAAACGAGGTGTCAAGAAACAATAAGTTAGTATCAGTAATTAATATTTAATAATATTCTTTCTATAAATTTTTTTTATTCTATATTTTATATGGACTTATGTGATAAATATTTAGTCGATCAGGTAAATATTTATCCTCCTATGAATGATTATCTTCAATATACTAAATTTCTTAAAAGAAAAGGTATATTACCTAATCATTTATCAAAACAATTTAATAAAAAATCTACAGATGTGAATGAAAAATATCTTAAAGATTTAAAAAAGAAAAAAGAATTATCATTTTGTGAACGGGTTTTGAAACATGATCTTGATTATGATAAAAAAGCGAGTTTTTCTGTAGGTGAATATTTAATAGACATCAATGATAATATATTATTTATGTATTATGATATTTGTATTAATAAACTACCTCCTTTAAGTAGTAAGGATGATTATGTAATGGTTATAAATAGAATGAAATCATTATCAGGTATTACTAGTGATATGATAAAAATCATGGAAAAAGGTATTAAGGCAAAAGTATTTATGAATAAATTAGTTATACAAAGTTTTCTTGATAAATCACGTTCAATATTAGATGATAAAATTAATCCCAAAAATGTTCCGAGTAATATTAAATCACAATTTATTAAAGCAATTCAAAAATATATTATCAATAATATTAAACGATTAAATACTTTTGTCACAAATGAATATTTATCATATTGTATAGACGATATAGGATTATGTGCTTATGCAGGTGGTAAAAAATATTATGAATTACTTTGTAAACAAGAAATACTTCCTAATCTTACTCCAGATACAATACATCAGTTTGGTATAAAAGAATTAAAACGTGATTTAGCACTCAAAAAAAAACTCGCTGATAAAATTGGTTGTGAAGACATAGATGATTATATGTACAAACATAATAAATATTTTAAAACATCAGATGAAATAATAAAATTATTAGAGAAGCAAAGAAAGATTCAACATTCTAAATTACACAAATTATTTTTTCAAGATATTGATAAATTATATGATATAAAACCTATAGCTGAATATAATATGAATATGACTGCTTATTATATTGGACCCAATAAAAGTAATGGAGGTGTAGGCACATTTTTTATGAATGTTATGAAACCAAAGAGAATTAGTCATTATGAATTATTAGTCCTAAGCATTCATGAAGGGGTTCCAGGACATCATTATGAAGGACAACTCCTTTATAAATCTGATAAATCTGATTATGTTAAAAACACACTTTATTCTGGATATTCTGAAGGATGGGGATTATACTGTGAATCACTTTATGAATATACTAATTGGAAAGAATATTATTATTCTCTACAATATCGTATTGAAAGATCATTGCGTTTAATAATAGATACAGGCATACATTATTATGGATGGAATTATGATAAATGTTTTGATTATATGAAATCATATTTTAAAAATGAATCTGATTCGTTTATAGATGATCAAATACTTAGATATTCAGCGAACCCTGTTCAAGCATTAACTTATAAAATAGGTGAACAAGTTATATTATTTCTAAAAAAAGAATTTATGAAAAAGAATAAAGATTTAAAAGCATTTCACAAAATTATTTTGGATATAGGTCCATGTCCTTTAGAATTATTAATTGATAAATTCAGAGAAAATATTATGTAAGGTATATTATATGCATAGAAGAAATAGAAGTAGAAGTCCTGAACCAAGAAGTAGAAGTTCTGGTAGAAGTTCTGGTAGAAGTAGAAGTAGAAGTAGAAGAAGAAGTAGAAGTAGAAGTAATTCTGAACAAGAAGAAAAATCTGTTATAATTGGTGTTAGATGTCATGGACATATAGGTATTAAATGGATGGGTCCTGAAGATACACCGACAATACCCGTTGATGAAATTGTATACTATAAAGATAAACCAGGTCAATTAACAGAATTTAATATCTTATCTACATCTAATATGGGAGGAATTTGTGTAGGAAATCCTGATTTAAAAGCTTTTATAAGGATATTACATACATATTTTAGTTATACAAAAGGTCTAAACATGGAAGATTATATTGATCATGTTTTTGTAAATCCTTCAGAAGATAGAAAACCACCAGAAATAGAAGAAGGTGTAAGTAGTAGTGTATTAGGTCGTTCACGAACACCCATGCGTTCACGAATACCCATGCGTTCAATGAAACACTATTTAGAATCATTAATAACTCATTCACATAGACCTGTTGTATACCCAATTCAAGGTAAATATATTAATAAATGTTATACACCTTTAACTGGTGATCAAAAAGGCCTTGGGGGATTCTATTTATTACATTCATATAATGTATCAGATACAGATATATCCAAAATTGAAACAAAACTGTCTCAATTAACGACACATTTAAATTCTAAAAGTGACGCATTTATTTTTAGAAATCAAGTTTGTGGTATTGTTGAAGATACAGATGTTAATAAATTAACATTATGTGATTTTACTTGTGATGTTTTTATGGTCAGACAAGATGGAGATAAACCACACGTAACAGAATCAATGGCACAATGGTTGATTAAACCTGAAACACATATTGGAAAAAAGAAAAAGAAGAAAAAGAAGAAAAAGAAGAGAAAGAAAAAACATCTTACCAAACGACGTTAATATTATCTTTCATAATCTTTTTAGAATTTTCTAATATTTTTTTATCTAAATCTAAATTCTCTGAGTTAATTATATCTGCTAATTCTTGTTCGATACAATCTGTATATCCAACAACATAACAATTATGTTTATCCTTGAATAGATTACCGCGTTCAACCCATTCTTTATGTAAAATTAATATACAATCTTGATGTATTGCTTCTAAAAATGTATATTGAGTACCACCACCATCACCTTTTATGACTGATAAGTCTACAACATATTTACAATTATTTAATATATCTCTTTCGTTAAAAGATATTGGTAATGTTTTATCAAATCTACCTCGCCAGTATTTTATAAATTCTTCTTTTAATCCCAATTTTATTAAAGTAAATTGAACATATAATCTGTTTTCTTTGCCATATATCCATATTTTATTACAATCATCTTTAATTAATGGATTTGCTCTGAGAATATCGTGTGTATTTTTATCAAAATCTATTCTGTTAATTGATATACACTTATCATTAACATTATTTTTATAAGTTTTAGGATCATATTGATGAAATGGATGATATTTAAATTCAGACTGAATATTGTGATTAATTAATAAATTTTGTTTGACTGCTTCACGTATAGTTATCACATTTACTCGTTTTAAAAATTGTTGAACTGGTTCGCTTTTAAAATCATTTGGATCATGCATGACTATAGTTGTATCATCAGGAAATTTATCTAAATATTGATAAAAATGTTTATCTAATGCTACTATAAGAATATTACCACGTTCAGTTAGATTATCTATAGATACATTTTGATATTTAACACCATAACCAAAGTTTCTCTGATTTTTTTCAGTCTTATTTGATTTTGATATTTTAAAAAGAGGATAATTGTATTTGAGGGAAAGATGTGCTGTCATTGTGACCCAACCACCAAATGTAGGAGTTGCCAAATATGCTAAATTATATCCCATTTATATAAGAAAAAGATAAAATATTTTAAAAAAAATCGTATTTTTCTGTTAATTTTATTTTTTTTATATTCGCACCACCTGATAAATCATTAGATGTTTTATGTGTTGATTTTACTTCAGGTTTATCTTTATCTTCATTTGCTGAATTTATTTTTACATTTAATGATTCAAAAAATTCATTTATACTGGTTGATTTAGATGAATCCTCTTCTTTACTAGATGACTTGGTATTACCTTTAGTAACTGATTTTTTTTCAACAGGTTTTTCAACAGGTTTTTCATCCGATTTTTCATCCGGTTTTTCAACAGGTTTTTCAACAGGTTTTTTATCAGATTTTTCAACAGGTTTTTTATCAGATTTTTCAACAGGTTTTTCAATAGGTTTTTCAACTTCAACCTCTTCAACCTCTTCATCATCATCACCATCTACATCTTGTGATATAATCATATCAGTTGATTCATCGTCATCCATTAAATAACTATCTTCATCATTTGAAATATCTTCGGCACTGTGAAGTAAATCCTCATTTTTATTTTGGAATGTTTCAATCATATCTGCTGTTTCTTTTGCTTCTTCTTCTTCTTCTTCTTCTTCTTCTTCTTCTTCTTCTTCTTCTTCTTCTTCTTCTTTTTGTGAAGATTCAATTTTATCTATTTTAAATTCTTTAGTTTTATCTTTAGTTTTTTTAACTTTTACTTTTTTAGATTCTTCTATAGTTTTATGATGTAATTCTTCCACCGTACTAAATTCTGTTTGTTTTGAAACAGGTTTTAAATCATTAACATAATTATTTCTTTCTATATTTTCTAATAATAATTCTCTGATACTATTACTTAAACCCATGTCTTAATATAACATATATAATAATTTAATGGAACAATTTTATGAAAAAGATAAAATTGAAGTCGGTATTGATGAAGCTGGTCGTGGTTGTTTGTTTGGTCCAGTATCAGTAGCTTCAGTTATATGGTCACAAACAGAACCAGATAATTCTATAATAATTAGAGATTCTAAAAAAATGACTGATAGACAAAAAAATATAGCTTATGACTATATCATGAAAAACGCCGTAGCAGTATCACATAAGTTTATTCATCATGATGAAATTGATAGAACAAATATATTAAAATCAACTATTAGAGGAATGCATCTATGTCTCGATGATATTGTAAATGATCATAAAGTTGATACTATATTAGTTGATGGTAATCAATTTGATTTTTATTGTGATTGTAATGATAATTATATTGATCATAAATGTATAGTTGAAGGTGATAATAAATATCGCAGCATTGCTTGTGCTTCTGTCATAGCAAAAGTTAATAGAGATAATTATATAAAACAACTATGTGAAGAAAACCATGAGTTAAAAGAATATGATATTCATAATAATAAAGGATATGGAACTGCCAGACATTTAGCAGCCATAAAAGAAAAAGGAATTACTGAATGGCATCGTAAAACATATGGTATTTGTAAGAATTATTAATAATTAATATATAGAGGTTTTTCATCTGTATGATTTATTATTACATTTGATGTAGTTATACCAGGACCTGATACACCTGATATATGTTTATCTACACTTGGTATATCAACACTTTCTTCAACTGGTGGTGAATAATCTTCTAATGATATGTTCACATCTATTTTATTACCATCTTGTTTAATAGATAATTCTTTTACAATTTTTTCTTCATTAACTTCTATATTTTTTTTAATTTTTTCTTTCTTTTGTAGTATATTATCATAAAATATATCTTGAAAATATTTATTTCTTGGATGTAAATGTTTTTTATTTATGGATGACTGTTTTAATATATTATCTTCAATTTCTTTAATGTTATCTAGTAAATATAATATTAATAATAATATTATTATTAATATGATTGTCGTATTATTAAACTTCATATATAATAATAAATATTTTAATCAAAATCAATTACTACTTTTTTCTTTATACATACTATAAAATATTGATAATTTTTTACACCATTCACATATTTTTCTTTTAATTTAAGATTATAATCCATATATTTAAGGAATTGTCTTAAAATTGTGATACATTTTTTTTCATCTATATCATTTAAATATATTTTTGATTTACATGGAATATAATAAACTTCTAAACGATTTTTTAATTTATTCATAGCATCAATTATATCAAGATTTAATAAATCCTGTTTTGTGAAATAAAAATTTGTATCATCTAATGATTCTATATCAAATATCTTTAATAAATCACTAATAATATATCTATCCGGATTTCTACGAAATAATTGATTTTTAGAAGTCATATATATATTTTAAGTTAAAATAATTATAAATATTAATAATATATATAAATGGATAAACTCATAGATGATAAAGTTAATGTTTGGAATGTAATAGATACATATTTTAGGGATGAACCATACTATAAATCACAACATCAAGTTGATTCATTTAATGAATTTATATTTTCACGAGAAAATGGTATTCAACATATTATTAAAAGAGAAAATCCTTTACAAATATTTAAAGGTGATTCTGGTGGTGGTAATTTTAAATATCAAATACAGATTTATTTCGGTGAAACTTTAAACGAAGAAACAGGTAGTATAGTTGATGATATAGAAAATATATTTATATCATCACCTATTATATTAAATGAAGGTGATTCACGGTATATGTATCCGAATGAAGCACGTCTAAAAAATTATACTTATAGATCAAGTGTTTTTTGTAACATAGGAATCAAATATATATTTAATGATAATTCATTCATTATTAAGAATTTTGAAAGATTAAATATTGGTTTTATCCCAATTATGATACATTCTAAATTATGTATATTAAATAAATTAGATTCAGTAAAATTATCTGAAATGGGTGAATGTCCTTTCGATCAAGGAGGATATTTTATCATAAATGGTAAAGAAAAACTTGTTATATCACAAGAATCTAAAATTAATAATATCTTATATGTAGTCAAATCAGGTGATGATTATGAAGGATATATTAAATCTGTATCAACTAAAGGTTTTCAATCATCAAGAAGTAATTATATTTATTATTCTGAACAAAGTTACAGAGCTACTGTTAATGATGAATTAGTTTATAAAAGAGATAATTTATTCACTGTAAGAATAAAAGGATTTGCCCATGAATCAGGTAATGATATTAATATCCCATTATTTATGTTATTTAGAGCATTAGGATTTAATTCTGATAAAGAAATTTTATCACATATTATTTATGATTCAGATAATGATTCATTACAAAATAATCTTTATTTACTATTGTTACCATCTATTAAACATTCACAACCAATTTATAAACAAGAAGATGCTTTTTATGCTCTTTCATTTAATACTAAAGGTAAAGAAATTATTAATGTTATAGATATATTAAATAATAATTTATTTCCTAATTATGAAGAAAATTTATATATGAAAGGTGTATTTCTTGGATATTCTATTAGAAAAATTTTATTAACTAAAATCGGATTATTAAATCCTACTGATAGAGATTCTTATTCTAATAAAAGAATTGATTTAGCAGGTTCATTATTATTAGAATTATACAGAGAATTATGGGGAATATTTAAGAAAAATTTATCAATAAAATTAGATTATGAATTTAAATCATTGAATAAATCTTTAATGAGTGATGAGAAAAATATAGTTAATATAGTTAATGATAATAATCTTAATGTGATATTTGATAATAAAACTATGGATTCAATAACTAAATCATTTGGTGCTCGTTTTGGTACTGCTATTTCATCTAGACAAGGTATTGTTCAGGATCTTAATAGAAATTCTATGTTAGGAACTTTATCACATACAAGAAGATTATCATATCCATTACCTGCCGGATCTAAGACCATTGGTCCACGTAAACTTCATAATTCACAATGGGGGTTTGTTTGTCCTACTGAATCACCTGATGGTGGTAATGTCGGTATAATTAATCATTTATCTATTATAGCTAAAGTAACTACTAATATATCTGAAACAGGTATTATTGAATGTCTACAAGATATTAATATATTATCCATCAATGATACTGTAACTAACGATTTTTATAATAAAACTAAAATATTTTTGAATGGTCGTATTTTCGGTTTGCATTCTGATCCACAATTTCTTTATAAATATCTTAAATTATTAAAATTAAATAGTATCATAAATATAAATACTTCTATATCATGGGATATTAAATCGGGTGAATTTCATATATTTACTGATAGCGGTAGAATTATCCGTCCAGTATTTTATCTTAAAAAAAACAAAGATGGCAATAAATATAATGAATTAATTAATAAAGATTATTCATTTATTGAAACCTGGAGTAAGGCGATACATGGATTAATGTATAATGAAAAACCAGGTATTACACCATATGATACAGAATATCATAGAGACATTTTAGAAGAAATAAAAAAGAAACCAGATTTTATGCGATATTTAGAAGATAATGGTGCTTGTATAGAATATATTGATTCCATTGAAAGTGAAAATGCTTTTATTGCTAAAGATATATATTCAGCATATGACCCAGATAAAAATTATTCACATTCAGAGATTCATTCATCTCTTATGTTAAGTGCCTTATCGGTAAATATACCATTTTCAAATCATTCACAATATCCACGTAATGTATTTTCATGTCAACAAACAAAACAAGCTGTAGGTGTTTATTCTTCAGCGTTTAATGCCAGATTTGATATTATGGGACATATTCTTCATTATCCACAAAAACCAATTATTACTACAAGATTTAAAAAATATACTGATGTTGATAAATTACCATATGGGATTAATGCTGTTGTCGCTATAGCTAGTTATTCAGGATATAATCAAGAAGATGCTGTAATATTAAATAAAACAGCAGTTGAAAGAGGATTATTTAAATCAACATATTACAGAAGTTATAGTGAGTCAGAAGAATCTGAAAATGGTAATAAAATTTATTTTGCTAATCCTTTATATCAAAAAAATGTTCTTAAAAAAGATTTATCTGATTATAATAAATTAGATGATAATGGTTTTATTAGAGAAGGCGAGCATATCACCGATGAAGATGTTATTATGGGTAAATGTTCAAAAATAGTAAATAATAAAGGGAAAGAAATAACTAAAGTTTATGGTGAAAAAGTCAAATATGGAACATATGGTATTGTTGATAAAGTTGTTGTTACAAAAATAAATAATGATTTAAGAAATTGTAAAGTTCGTGTTAAGAAAATTCGATCACCCGGAATCGGTGATAAATTCACATCAAGATGTGGACAAAAAGGAATGTGTGGTATGATATTAGATCAACAAGATATGCCTTTTACTAATCAAGGAATAATTCCTGATATTATAATTAATCCCCATGCTATACCAAGTCGTATGACAATTAATCAATTATTTGAGGTTGTTCTGGGTAAAGCATGCTGTATGGATGGATTACTAGGTGACTCTACACCATTTTTAAATAATGATATAAGTGAATATTTTGATCATTTACAAAGTCATAATTTCCAAAAATATGGTGACGAAATTATGTATTCAGGTGTAACTGGTGAACAAATACATACTAACATATTTATTGGTCCCACATATTATCAACGATTAAAAATTATGGTTGAAGATAAAATGTATTCACGTGCCACTGGGCCTATGCAACAACTAGTAAGACAACCGGCCGCTGGACGAGCACAACAAGGTGGTCTTAGAATCGGTGAAATGGAAAGAGATGCTATCATCGCTTATGGGACAGCAGATTTCCTACAAGAATCTGTTATGAAAAGGTCAGATGCTTTTAAAGTAAAAGTTAACAAAACTAGTGGTATGTTATCTGATAATAAAAATGATAAAAATATATGTAATGTTGAATTACCATATTCATGTAAATTATTTATGCAAGAATTACAATGTATGTCAATTGTTCCTCGTTTAATAGTAGACGACGATGATGAAAAAAATATACTCAATGAATTATTTGAAAAAGAAGAAATAGAATATTCTGATGATGATGATGGTGATGAAGAAGAAGGTGGTGATTAGATTATTTAATTCTTCCATCTATGTAAATGACGTCCTTTATCATTAACTAAATAAAATTCTTCTTCCCTCTTTTCTGTAATCAATCCACACCATCTCTGTTCTTTTGTTTGGTGATTTTTACAATATTTTGTTCCATTTATTTTATATCTTGTACATTGACCACCTAAACCTCCGTTTAATCTTCTTGCCATACATTTACAATAATCTAATGGTTCATCTTCTATATCCATCTTTTTAATTGGTTTTTTATAATTTTTTTTTATTCTTTTAACATCTAAATCCTCCACCGATATTTCATCACATATTTCTTCTATCACATCATCTATATTATATTTTTTGTATCGTTTTTGTAAGTTCTTCATTATTTCCGATTTCATTTGGATTATGATTAAATCCAATACATCGCTCGATTGCTCCATTTATGGAATCTTCTATTAATTCTTTAATCAAATTTATTTTATGAATCTCATCTATTTTTTCATAAATTTGTATTAAATCGCTCAAATTTAAAATATGTTTTGGAAATTTTCTTTTAAACATATATAATAATTCATTATCATAATTATGATTTTTCATAGAATTCTTATTTATTCTTGATGGATTACATAACATCCTACATAATAAATTATCTTCCATTTATTCATCATATTAAATTAATCATAAATATATAACATATGTTTATCATTTATATTTCTTATATTACTTATGTTTAAATTAATTGTGTTTTCATCTTTATAATTTTTATTAAGTATTCTTAATATATTATTCTTTAAACATATATTTAAATTTAATTTATCATTTATATATTTAATAATTTCTTTCATAATTTTTTCATCATGTTTTGATAAAACAATATATAAAAAATCATCATTTTTATATATATTAAAACCTTCTATTTGAATATGTATCCCATTCATCAAAACATTATTCAATTTATATAATATCTTATATCCATTTGATTTATTTATCAACACAATATTATCTACATCTATATTATTCTTATTTAGAATTAATTTCATCACTTATATTAATGAATAATCTTTTTAAAGATTATAAACATAATAAAGATTTTTTATCACTTGTTCATTATAAATTAGGATATAAATTATATGATATAATCAATCATAAAGATCATCCTAATTTAATTTTATCAGGTATTAGTAAATCTGGTAAAACATTATTATTAAAAACTTTGTTGAATGATATTTTTAATATAAATAAATCTTTGAGAACTGAAATATTATATGATAATGTTCAATATGACAAAAGTAATACTCATTTTTATTTTGATATGAAACTTATTCATAATGATGATAAGTTTATTAATCACTTAAAGAAAATTATAAACGGATATAATTATTACACAAATACATGTAATTATATCGTATTTGATAATTATGAATCTGTGTCTGTTGTTGTTCAAAATAAACTTCGCGTTTTACTTGAAAAATCTATGAAAACCAGTAAAATTATCATAATTACTCAAAGATACAATCAAGTAATTGATCCTCTAAAAAGTAGATTCTTGAATATCCGTATTCCTTTACACAAAACTTATGACAAATTCTTGTATTTTCGTGAATTATTTATGAAACATATGTTCATAATTGATGATGATATTCTAATGAATATAATTAAGAAACATGATAATATTGATTTTAATTTAATAAATATATTAGGATATTTTAAAACTAAACAGATACATGGAGATGTTTATGATGAAATTATTGAAAAATATATTTATATCATAAAATCAGATAAAAATATATCAAAAAAAATAACAGATATAAAACAATTATTATATTTAGCAAAATCAGTTATAAATGTGAATATATTTCTTAGAAGATTATTATCACATTTATTAAATTTAAATTATAATAATGAACAGAAAATATATATAATAAAAGAATTTACTGAATATGATATAATGATTAATAAATCATTCAGGGATTTATTGTGTTTAGAAGGATTACTGATTGGGGTTATGAGTATTTAAAAATAATCATATAAATAAATTAGATGGATTTATATGAATTGTTAGAAATAGATGAAAAAGATGAAAAAGATTTCAATATGGATATTCTAAAAAAACAATATCATAAAATGTGTAAAATTTATCATCCTGATAAAGGTGGTGATGAAAATCATTTTAAACTTATCCAAGAAGCATATGAAACTCTATCAAATGATAAAAAACGAGCAATGTATGATAGATATAAAAGATTTTCTTTTTTAAAAGATTACAATTTCTCTGATGAAGAATTACAAGAAATGAATAAATACTATGAAGAATTGTTACAAAATGAAAATGTGAGATTAGCAACAACTCTGTATAAAACTCTACCACCACAAGTAAAAGAAAGATTAAATTCTATGAAAGATTTTATATTTAATTATGATAAAAATAAAAAAGAAATTTCTAAATCAATTGTTGTTCCAGCTAAATTCATTGATATAACTGGATTGAACGAAGATTTTTATATTGAAGTGAATGTTGGATTAGAAGATGCTTATAAACATATCCTAAAAAGGATCACAATCAAATCTAAATATGGAACATATTATTTATTTCTCCGAGATTTTAATCATAATGTTTATTTATATAATAAATATTCATTTGTATTAAAATTAAGAACAAAAGATAATGAAAAATTTATAAGAAAAGGGAATGATTTAATTATGGTATATAAACCCCAAATACATGAATTATTTAACAATACAATATTAGATATAGTTCTACCAGATAAAAAACAATTATTATTAAATATATATGATTTAAAATGTAAAGAATATATAATTGTGAATAAAAAAGGATTTAAAGAAGGAAAGTTAATAATTATAAAAAAATGATTATTGGATATCAAGGTGAGATTGGATGTTATTCATATAATTCAATAAAAAAATTTTTTAGATATATACCAAAAGCATTTAAAACATTCGAAGAAGTATTTATTGCATTAGATGAAGGAGACATAGATTATGGATACATACCCATTGAAAATACAATTGGTGGTAGATTACATGAAAATGATGAATTAATTAAAAAATACAAAGTTAAAGTTACAGAGAAATATAATTATAAAATTAATCACAATTTAATAGTATATCCAGGTATTAATAAAAAAGATATAAAAATTGTTCAAAGTCATTGGCAAGCATTAGAACAATGTAAAAATTATTTAAAAGATAATAATTACAATATAAATAATTTTTATGATACATCTGGTTCTTGTAAAGATATAAGAGATAATAATAAAAAAAACATAGGAGCAATTGCGAGTGAAGAAGCATCTAAAATATATAATTTAGAAATTCTGGAAAAAAATATACAAGACAATGATGATAATTTCACAACATTTTTATTAATACAAAGATAAATATCATTTTTTATCATTAAGAGTTAATGCCCATGCATAAATATCACAACTATTTTTAAAGATTTTCCATTTTCTAATTAAAGATTTATCATAATCATAATATTCACACACATATTCATAGAAATCTTCATCATATTTTTTTTGATTATATTCTTCATATTTAGGATGATTTTTCCATTTGTTCATAAAATCCCATATATCCATTGATTTAACATCTATTTTAAATTGTTCATAATTCATTTATACAGATATAATAAATTTATTTTTAGGTGTTGGTTCTGGGTATACTTTAATTAATCTGTGACACCCCAAACAGCAGACAAGTATTAATGATATCAAAATAATCAGTAATATACTCAAGATAATCCCAACAACTTTCTCAACGTTCATATTATAAAAAAATAATTTATAAATCAAATTTATATATGTATTCGCAATCAGCAGGGTTCGAACCTGCGCGGGCATAGCCCAATAGATTTCAAGTCTATCTCCTTAACCACTCGGACATGATTGCTAAATCATATTAAGACCACAAGTCGAAACATGATTGCTAAATCATGGATACTATCTCTCACCCGTATCCATACAAAATTCTATCTTATAATAATATTATAATCCGATAAAAATATTATAATGATCTGTTATACTTATACATTCAATCTATATATTTATGCAATTTCCTGAAATAAAAAAGATTATATAGAGATACTTATACAAAAGGTTGTCATTAGGTTTCTGATAATAATTTTTATCCTGTTATAATTAAACATTTACACCTTCACACTATTTCACCGGCCAGGTTGTGTGCACCTAATGTAATTTATATTATTTAAATACAAATTAAACGTATAAATAAATGACAATATATACAGAAAAAGATTTGGAATTTATTAATGAAATGACAAAAGAAGAACTAATAAAAATGATTAAGATTATAACTATAACATCTTCAGCATTTATATTATTTATTTCAGTGCGTTCTTTATTCGTTTTTTATGAAATGATTTAACATCTTCCACATTTGGTTGAAAATATGAATAATTCTTTTTATGATATTTTTCTATAAATTCTATTTTCTCTTCTTTACTATCACCATATAAATCATCAGCGATAAGTTCTAAAATACGTTTGTGATCATCATATACTACTTTTTTGAATGTATCCATTTTATAAAATTATTTTATTATAAAATCAAATTTAAAATAATTTATAAATGATAATTGTACATATTATTATAAAAGGATAATTTATATCAAGTGATTTAAAATTCCATAGAAATGTTTTATGTAGAGGATTAATCATAAAATGAAACATACTTGAAAAATTCATAGATTTTCTTCCAGATGAATTACCACGGATAAGTATTCCACCAACAGAATACTCTGAATAGATTATGAACAATATAGTCACGATTAAAAGGATCCAAATCAAGTTCATATATACAATAAATTTGATTTTAATTTTATATGATATTATAAAATGAATACACTAATCACACACAAAGAATTCATCAACATGCGTGATTCCGGAAAATTCTCTAAGAAATTTAAAGGGAAACATAGTTACTTCTTAGATTTAACAGAATTAGATAATATTAAAGACGATGAAAATAATGTATCTCCACCCCCAGCACCTAGATATAGAAAAAGATTTTCAGATACATATTTTAATAAGAAAAATATTCCAAATAAATATAATATTAATATTACAGTTAATCATAATATTCATAGTTAATCATAATATTCATCCTCATAGTTAATCATAATATTCATCCTCATAGTTAATCATAATATTCATCCTCATAGTTAATCATAATATTCATCCTCATAGTTAATCATAATATTCATCCTCATAGTTAATCATAATATTCAGTTATATGGTTTTTAGGATGATAGATATGTAGAGAATAAGTATAATTATTACCATTTTTTATTCTATGATAACCAATATCATCATTTATATATGCTCTATCGAATGTTGAATAATAATTTATACCTATTAATGATAATTTTTTTGTGAATATTTCTTCTTTTATATTTCCATATAATATAAACATCCAACAACCACTTTTACTATGATTATGAATTTTAGAGATAGCATTTGGTAACCATTTAATTATAAAGATATCAACAAATGGGAACGGAATTCGATATTTTGTATAATTCATTTTAAATAATAATTATTTTATATTTATATATTAAAATAAACCATAGTATATCTTTCACCTTTAAAAGGTTGTGTTTCATGAAAATATTGGGACCCATTAAATTTATAAAATTTGTTTCTTATATTGTGTTTTTTGGGATTTTTATCATTTTCATCCCAAACCATAAGTTCACCACCGGTGTAATCACCTAAACCAATTATATATGATTCACCTACATTACGACCATCTTTATGTTTAGCACATCTATGATTTTTATTATATTGAATAGTTGTGTATTTAAAATTAGGATCATGTAGTTTTAAAAGTAAACGTGTATTATTGTATAATTCTTTAAATTTAGGATCTTTAGTTCTAACTGATAATTCTTGTTTATGTCCTTTAATATTAGCCCAATACGGGAATAGATTAATCATACCAAGTACAAAACCTTCGTAACTAACTTGACCTTTTTTCATAACATTTTTTCTACTTTCATTTAATGGAAAATTAGTGCTTCTTAGAATTTCTAATAATTTCTTTTTTTGACAAGGAACTTTTTTACATATAGTTTTTTTAGATCCTTTCTTTTTAGTTTTTTTATTTAATTTTTTATTTCCTCTAGGTAATAAACATGTCATTATATAATATTATATATTAAAATTTGTTTATAATTGTATTATGAATATATGTAAAATAATTATCAAAATCTATATGATATAAAACAGTAGGATTATTAATTTCTTGATAATAAAACCATCCAAATGGGATATATAAAATATCATACGGTTTCAGTAATACTTTATCACCATATTTACTAATATCTTCTATATTTTTGTTTAGGATTAATTCTCTATGTTTGGGATGAAATAAATAAATGAAATATTCATCACCAATTAAATTACTAATTATATGAAAATTATTTTTACAACGCAATAATAATACAGATTCTTTTTTATCATAATATGATAAAGATTTTTCTATATTACAAGTTATTTTACTATTTAATAAATCATGATCATAATTAATAGTTAAATTTTGTTCTCTAAATACAGACTGATTTTTATAACACGGTTTTAAATCAGTTAATAAATTATCATATTTAATATCTTTAGGAAGATTGATTAATATAGGATTTTTATGATATAAACTAATTTTAAGATTGAGTTTATTAGTAACAGATTTTAATACACAATTTTCATCTATTAAATAAAGATTAAATATGAAATAAAGATTAAATATTATAAATAATATTATTATGATAAATAATAACATATATATAAAGACAAAATAATATATAATATAAAAATGACCGAAGTAGGACAAGTAATTCGTTTTGATCATAGAAAAGGATATGGTTTTATTAATGTATTAAATAGTGATTCTGAAAATTATGGACGAGAATTATTTTTCCATTTTTCAGAAATTAAATGTGATAACTCTTTTAAGAAAGTATTTCCAGGTGAGATTGTATCATTTAATGTTTCAAGAAAAGAAGGCGAAGAAAGAGATGTATGCACAAATATCAAAGGTCCATTTGAGGCAACTATGATGATTGATCATCCAAGATATATGTTTAAAATTACACCAAAACGTGTAATGAATGAAAGTATTCATGAATCTCAACCTTCAAAAGATGTTGATTAATAACTTAATCTTTAATAATATTAATATTATCATCAACACATGTGAGTAAATACATATATTTTAATAATTTATCTTTATTATTATTTTTTGAATAGATACCTTTAGATTCTAATTTTTTCTGTATATCATTAATATCCATTTTATTGTATTTATTTATGATATCTTTTATATTATTCTCTTTATTATTTAATTTGACTGATATAGTTCTTGATTTATGTTTATTTATAGATTTCTTTATAGATTTCTTTATAGATTTCTTTATAATAGATTTTTTATTTTTGATATGTGTATTAATTTTTGATTTAGATTTTATGTTATTATTTGTTTTAGATTTGTTATTATTAAAATCATCCGTATCAGTATCTGTTTTAGATTTGTTGGTATTAATATATGATTTTGTATAATTAGAATTTTTAGTAGGAATATTAATATTAGATTTAGATTTTTTTATAGGAATATTAATATCAGATATTATACTTAATTCAGTAGGTATAATTGTATTATTTTTATTAAATTTCTTTTTTTTACCTTTTTTATGTGATAATATTTTAATTTTTTTAGGATGTTTTAGAGATTTTTTCTCAAGTTCTTTTTTATAATCTTTTAATATAGGACTTTTAGTTGATTTGGGTGATTTAATTTTCTTAATATTAATATCTTTAAAATCGTCATATAATTCCATATATATTATATTATATTATTATTTTTCATTATCTTGATATAATTCAATTTCAACACATATTCGATTAATACATAATTCATTGTCTTCATATATTTCAAAGAATATATTATTAATAACTAAATCACCTGGATAATCATCTTTCCATAGTTCTTTTAATGAATCTTTAACAAATTGTTTAAGATGATCTTTTTTAGAATAATATAAATCAGATATAACCTCTTTAATTTTTTCTTTTTCAATAATTTTTAAATTATTATCACATAAATATTTATTATAATTTTCTTTAACATAAAATATAATAAGATCTTTTACTGTTCTTTCTAATTTACTCATTTGTTTGATTAATATTATATTTATATTATTTAAACATATTCTTATATAATAAGCATGATATTTTTTAATCTATGTAAATGTTTATTTATTGGTTCATTAATAAAATATAATTTATATAATGAAAAATTAATAAAAATATTATTAAAAACTATTCATAAATGTGGGATAATACCCGTAAAAATGTTGCAGTGGATTTTACCACCATTAAAAGCCATGGATACTGACAAGAAAATATTAAATATTTTTGAGAATGTATATGAAAAATGTCCTAATCATAATATTGAATATACAGAACAAATCTATAAATTGGATTTTTATGATGATATATCTACAGAATATGAAATATTAGATATAATAGGATCAGGGAGTATAGCACAAGTATATAAAATAAGAGATAAATCATCCGATAAATTCTATGCTATGAAAGTTAAACATCCTAATGTAAAAAAACAATTTAATATAATTAATTATTATCTTAAAATAATATTTAGTATAATATCATTTAATAAGATAATACCTGTAAATTTAAATGATTTCTTAATACAATTTAAATTACAATTAAATTTTGTAAATGAAGGAAATAATTTGCTAAAATTTGGTGAACTATACAAAAATAATATATTGTATAAGATACCAAATGTATATAAATTATCAAAAAATATAATAATAATGGATTATATAGAAGCAGATACAATAGAAAAATTCAGTGATAATAATATAAAATACTCAAAATATAATTTAGAGATATTTATTTTTTCAAATAATAATTTATTTGTTAATAATTTTAATCATGGAGATTTACATAATTACAATTGGAAGATAACAAATGATAAAAAAATTGTCATATATGATTTTGGACTATGTTGGGAAATGAAAGATAATACGTTAATAAATATATTTAATGAATTATTAGATGGATTTCATACCAAAGATATGAATGTAGTATATAGTTCATTTAAAAGATTTATAATGTATGACTCAAATATAGAAGAATATATTATAAAAACATATTTTAATGATCATATGAAGAACGTTAATAGATTTATGGATATTTCAAAACATTTGTTATTATTCGGTACAAAATATAATATTACATTAGATGTAAATTTATTATATATAATAGTATCTTGGCAAAATACATTATTAATATTTATGAGAAATTATAATGATAAACGAGATGTATTTGAAATAAATAATTTAAGATCAGAAGAATATAATATCTGTGATTATTATGATATATTACCCGAATATAGAATATTTTTAAAAAATCAAATATTAAATTACAACAAAAATGATGATATAGATTATGATAATTTACGTAAGTTTATTAAATAGAATATAATTATGTGAATAATATATGTTTAAATTTATATTTAATTTATCTAAATTATTATCATATTCTTTTTATATTAAAAAAAAATATGATTATTATCATAAAATAAGTGATAAAGATATTAATATAATAAATAAATATATAAATAATTGTGGTTGTATTGTGATAAAATGTGTACAATGGTTAATACCTATTTTAGATAAAGAAGATATAGATGATAAAATATTAAACATGTTGTCTAATGTATATGAAAATAATTTAAATCAAGATATTAAATATACTAATAAAATATATAAATATCAGTTTAATAAAGACATTAGTGATGAATATGATATAATTGATGTAATAGGATCAGGAAGTATCGGTCAAGTATATAAAATAAAATGCAAAAAATCCGGAGAAAAATATGTTATGAAAGTCAAACATCCTAATATTGAGACACAAATAAACGTATTCAAAAATATATTTACATATATTTATAATATAAAAATATTCAATAAATTATTTTATAAATATTTTCCATTTAATTTGATAGATTTTTTAGATGATTTTTATAAACAATCAGATTTTATAAATGAATCGAATAATATATTATATTTTTATCATAAATATCAAGATAATCCATATATAATTATACCTAAATTAATAAAAACATCAGAAAATATAATAATAATGGAATATATAGATGGGACATGTTTAGATGATTTAGATATAAATGAATATAATAAATCAAAAATAATAATATTATTATATTTATTTATTCGTAATAATTTATTAATATTAAATAATAATCATGGTGATTTACATAAATATAATTGGAAAGTGTCTAATGATAAGTTAAATAATATATATAAAATAATCATATATGATTTTGGTTATTGTTTTAAATTAACAAAATTAGAATATGATAATATATCGATGTTATGTGATTTAATTGTTAGTAATGATGAAAAAATGGATAATTATAATGATTTTTTAAAATTTTTATATGATAAACCATTATTAAATATAAATGTAGAATATAATAATAGAATAACAGAACCATCAGTATTATTAGAACAAATATTGAAAATATCAAAAGGACATAATATTATGATTAAAAGATATAAAGTATTAAATACATTATTACTTATGTCATTAGTAGACACATATTTTCTGAAATATAATATAAACAATAACACAGATATATTAATCATAAAGAAAAAATTATTAGATTCTTATACATTTTGTATAACATACAATATATTTTTAGAATTATCATCTAAATTATTAAAAGAATATAAAAATAATTATAAACAAACAGAAATATTCGAATCTATCAAATTTGGAGATAATATTCGAAATCTATTCTAATTTTTTATTACTATTATTTTCTTTAAATGTGATATAATCATAAGTGACTGAACCCATTATAGAACCTATAAATATAACAGGTGTATAAAATATTAATCTAAATAAATTAGTCATATTAAATATATAATATAACATTATCTTATAGATATAAGAATATCTTTAAATATATATAAAGATATATTTATATATAAATAAATAAATTTGATTTAGATTTATTGATTTATAATAAATCTAGATGAATTTAAACTATGATGAAATCGTTAAAACATATTTCAATCAAAAAAATATCCTTGTTCAACATCAAATAAATTCTTATGAAGAATATATTGAAAAGATATTACCTAATATTATATCTAATTATTTCCCGATTGATATAGAATTGAATACAGATAAAATAAAAAGTATATCCTTAAATGTTGTGAATGTTCAATTAGGTGAACCTATTACGACAGAAAATAATGGATGTTCTAAATTATTAACACCTGAAATTGCAAGATTAAGAAATTATAATTATATGTCATCAATTATTGTAGATTTTGTATCAACTGTTACAATATATGAAAATGAAACCGTTATTAGACTAAAAGATAAAGAAATAAATAATATCGTTATTGGATATATACCTATCTTATTAAAATCTAAATATTGTGTATTAAATAATTCATTATATAATGAATGTATTTATGATCACGGTGGATATTCTATTATTAATGGTAATGAAAAAGTTATTATTTCACAAGAAAGATGTGTTTACAATATCCCATTAGTGTTTAAAAATAATAAAGCATCTAGCAAATATTCACATATATGTGAAATAAGAACTGTTCCTGAAAAAGATTATTTCATGCCAAAAGTTTCATCAATCAAAATTACTAAAAAAGAAAATATTTATGAAAATGTTATTAAAGTTACATTACCACATCTTAAACAAGAAATTCCATTATTTGTATTATTCAAAGCATTGGGATGTATTACAGATAAAGAAATTATTCATTATATTATTGATAATAATAATTCAAATATAGATAAAATAATGATTAAAATATTATATTCTTCTATTCAAGAAGCAAAAGATATTAATTCAGAACCCGAAGCATTTATTAATATATCAAAATATATTAATAATGTATCATATACATTAAGTGATGATAAAAAAATTCAATATGTTAGAAATCATGTATTAAAAGATTATTTATCACATTTAGATACTAATCTTAAAAAATTATTCTTTACTGGTCATATGGTTAATAAATTATTAAGATGTTATTTAAATATATCTGAATTTGATGATAGAGATTCATATTTAAATAAAAGAATAGATTGTATCGGTCCATTATTAGGATCATTAACTCATCAATGTTTTAACAAAATATCTAAAGATATTAAAAATTATATTCAAAAAGAATTTAATACAGGGGTCTGGAATATTAATCAAAATTATGAAGAAATTATCAATGATATAAATATTCATAAGATTATTAAATCATCACATATTGAAAATAGTATTAAAAGTTCTATGGCAACCGGTAATTGGGGTCTTAAAATGAATTCAAGTAAACAAGGTGTTTCACAAGTATTAAATAGATTAAGTTATCTTAGTACTGTATCACACCTTCGTAGAATTCAAACACCTAATTCAGATAATGGTAAATTAATTCCTCCTCGTAAATTACACGCATCACATTGGGGATACGTTTGTCCTAGTGAAACACCGGAAGGACAATCTGTTGGTATAGTAAAAAATATATCTATGTCATGTGAAATTACTAATCAAATATCATCAGAATCTATTAGACATTATATAAAAAAATATATTATCTTATTTGATGATTTTAATATTTATATTATGAATAAACATAATTATATCAAAGTATTCATTAATGGTGATTGGATTGGTTTTACCCAAAAATATAAACAAATATTAAGTGAGTTTAAATATCATAGAAATCATGGATTGATTCATATTCATTCATCAATATCATTTGATCAACTTAATAGAAGTATAAACATATTTACTGATTATGGACGATTGACACGCCCCTTATTAAAAGTAAAGAATAACAAACTATTTTACACTAAATCATATGAAGATAAACTTAAATCAAGTGAATATTCATGGATAGATTTAGTATCCAGTATTAGAAAATCTGATATTTGTCCAATTGAATATATTGATATATATGAATCTCAAAATATCTTATGTGCTACTTATCCTGATAAAATACTTGATAAGAATTATTCACATTCAGAGATACATCCCTCATTAATTTTAGGATTACTTACATCATGTATCCCATTTCCACATCACAATCAAGCACCTAGAAACACATATCAATCAGCTATGGGAAAACAAGCTGTTGGTGTCCCTATTTCTAATTTCCAAGAAAGATATGATACATTTTATAATATATTATCATATCCACAGAAACCTCTAGTTGAAACTAAAGTATCTAAATATCTTGGATTAAATAAATTACCATCAGGTATCAATGTTATTATTGCAATTGCTACTTGGACTGGATATAATCAAGAAGATTCTATTATATTTAATCGTAATGCTATTAATCGCGGATTATTTAATTCAACATTTTATCGAACATACAAAGATGAAGAAAAGAAAAACCAATTAACGGGTGAAGAAGAAGTATTCATGAAAGCAGATAAAATGAATTTACTATTTCCTAAACCACATAATTATGATAAAATTAATCCTTCAGGATTTATTGATAAAAATACACAAGTAAATGATAATGATATTATTATTGGTAAAGTTATTCCCAATAAAAGCAAAGAAAATTCTAAATATAAATATATAGATAGTAGCACAGCTGTAAGAAAAAATGAACATGGTTTTATAGATAATCATTATGTTAATAATAATTCAGAAGGATATAAAATATGTAAAGTAAAAATTAGAGAACATCGTTATCCAAGTATTGGTGATAAATTTTCATCGAGACATGGACAGAAAGGAACTATTGGTATGATTTATGATCAAGAAGATATGCCATTTACAAAAGATGGGATTGTTCCTGATATTATTATTAATCCTCATGCTATTCCAAGTAGAATGACTATTGCTCAATTATTCGAAAATCTATTGGGTAAAGCATGTTGTTATACTGGCAATCTTGGTGATGGAACAGCATTTAATGAATTAGATTTTAATTCATTAGAAGAATTATTAATTGATAATGATTTTGATAAACATGGTAATGAAGTTCTTTATAATGGTTTTACAGGAGAACAATTACATACTGATATATTTATGGGAACAACTTATTATCAAAGATTAAAACATATGTCTTGTGAAAAGATTCATTCAAGAGCTACTGGTCCTATTGTTTCAATGACTAGACAACCATCGGAAGGCCGAGCAGCATATGGTGGACTCAGATTTGGTGAAATGGAAAGAGATTGTATGGTCGCACATGGAACAACCGAATTCTTAAAAGAAAGAATGTTAACTGTATCTGATAACTATTTTGTATATATTTGTGATAAATGTGGATTAATCGTCGGAGCAGATGAGAAAAATAATAAATATGAATGTAAAAATTGTAATAATTTTACAAACATTCATAAAGTAAATATTCCATATTCTTGTAAATTATTAATGCAAGAACTACAGACGATGAGTATTGCTCCAAGATTTAATAAATAGATAGATAAGATTTAATAAATAGATAGATAAGATTTAATAAATAGATAGATAAGATTTAATAAATAGATAGATAAGATTTAATAAATAGATAGATAAGATTTAATAAATAGAATTTAGTTTAATATTTAAGAATTAATTATAATTAAACATATAATGGATACAGAAAATTTTATTTTTAATATAAAAACTGTTCAAACCAGTGCTATCCGGATTTTAATTGAGTCACTTAAAGAAATTCTGACAGATGCTAATTTTATTATAGATGATAAAAGTGTAAAATTGGTAGCTATGGATTCAACACATACTGTTTTAATCCATATGAAATTACATCATGAAAAATTTGAATATTATCATTGTGAAAAGAAAATTAATGTTGGTGTAAATATGTCTAATTTTTTTAAATTAATTAAAACAATGTCTAATAATGATACCCTGACATTATTTATGGAAAAAAATAATGAAAATCAATTAGGTATTAAAATTCATAATGATGAAAAAAATTTACAAACAACATATAAATTAAATCTATTAGATATCCAAGATGAAGAAATGCCTCTACCTTCAGCTGAATTTGATACAGAATTAACATTCCCATCAAATGATTTCCAAAAAATTATCCGTGATATGAGTAATATTTCGGAACAAATTGAAATTAAAAGTGTAGGGACAAAATTAGTATTGTCTTGTGATGGTGATTTTGCATCTCAAGAAACAGTATTAGGTGAAACTAATAATGGTATACAATTCACTGCGTCTAAATCTCCAGAATATCCTATCCAAGGTATATTCTCTCTTAAGTATTTATTATTATTCACTAAATGTACTAATTTATGTAATATTATTAATATTTACATCAAGAATGATTATCCATTAATCATTAAATATAATATTGCAAGTATTGGTGATATTAAATTATGTTTGGCACCTAATACTTGTGATGATGATTAAAATATTATATATATATATGGGGAAAAAATATAATATTATAAAATGGAATGATTGTCCTAGTTTATTATGTGGTAATATGGTAAATACATATTTAAAAAATATTACATCTAAATCTAAATCTAAATCTAAATCTAAATCTAAATCTAAATCTAAATCTAAATCTAAATCTAAATCTAAATCTAAATCTAAATCTAAATCTAAATCTAAATCTAAATCTAAAGATAAATCAGGTGGTGGTAATTTATCTATTTGTAATAGAAACACTTTAAATAGATATACTTTTAATGGTTTAAATATGAATAATCCAATAAATCTTGATGTGATTAAATATTATACAATGGATGAAAATAGTACTAATAATATTGATAATATATGTGTTGATGATAGATCATGTGTAGTTACAGACTCAAATAAAATAGCATATTATAATTTACTTATAAGATCAACAGAAAATAGATTTAATGGATATTATAATGATCACATATTTATGAAAGCACTTAATATGTATTTATATATACAAGAATTATGTTTGACTAGTGAATTATCAAGTGTAGAAAATTCAAGACCAAATGATGATAAAGTTTTTAGAATTGTTGATAATGATTGGAACAGAATTTTAGAACAATCAGTAGACACATCTATACTTTTTACAAGTATTACATCTACAACTAAATTAGAAAGTATAGCATTAACATTTTTTGATGAACATATTGATATTAAAGAAGGTTATAAACCTATTTTATTTGAAATAGATATTTCTAATATAAAAGATATATGTATTGATGTAGATTCATTAGGAATTTCATCTTATCCTGATGAGAAAGAAATAATTCTACCTGGAGGTTTACATTTTAATATAGATAATATGGATGATACTATTCATACTTCTCCTAATGGAAAAACATATAGAAAAATATTTTTACAAGTATTATCTAATGTTGATCAAATTATAATAAATAAATGGGGACATTATTGTTCTAATAGTCCACTTTTATATTCTATACCAGATGACGTGAATGCTTTGTTCCCAAAAATAGGTGATAATACATCTACAAGCATGATAACATGGAGAAGACTCTGCTCAAGTAATGATATAGGAGCGAAATCTAGATTAAAAAAGAAGAAAACTAAAAAAAAGAAAAGGAAAATAAAAAGATAAAGAAAAGAAAAAACTTAAAAAATTAATAGAAGATAAATCAATAACTCAACTCATGTTTCTTATAGATTGATTTTTCTAATTTAATTAAAGGATCATATTCCTTAACTATTTTTTTGAAGTCCTTTGAATCGTCTTTTAACCATATTTTTGTTATATTAAATTCTTTTTTAGGTGAAATTGATATTCCATTTATTTCGTTTAAATATTCTTCAGTGGATAAATTACCTGTAACACATAATAATATTATCCTTAAGAATTCATTTAATATATTTTTATCATATTTAAATGATACACATCCACCCATCCTATTTTTAGGATCTTCCCAAGTTGGAAATATTTCTCCTCGCATTAAAAAAAACATACCATTTTGTAAATGATTAATTTTCATTACTTCTTTGAGTAATTTATAGTCAAATAATGTTTTTATTTCAATAACTTTAATATATGATTTATTATCCCAGTTTTTATTAGTAATTGAGTGAAACCATAAAGTCCATTTATTTTTAAATAGATATTCACTCATTTTACTAATAATAATGAATTATATTTAAATATTACAGAAAAAATAAAATATTTATTATTTATATAATGTCTGATTTATTTAAACTTATTATTGTTGGTATATATTTATTTTTAGTATATAAATTTAAAAATAATACTAAATTATTATTATTATTTACATTAGCAACAATATTAATATTATGTAATATTAATAAAATATCTGAAGGATATAGTGATGGTAGTGTTGAACAATATTCTCCTGCTAAATTTGGTGACGCAAATAATTTCAGTGGGAAATTTAATGTAAATGGTGAAGATCCCGTTAAAGAAACACAAATACCTAAAAATGATATAAAAACTTCTAAAAATAAAAGTGTTTCTGAAATGGTAAATAATATTACTATACCAAAATCATTATTTACTGATTATCAAATGGGTCCCTTTGATAATTTAGTTTTAACAACTGGTAATCCTAAATCAGAATATTTAAAATTAATGACAGATGATTTATCTAAATCTGGAGATATGTGTGTATATCAAGGTAATGAAAATCCATTAAAATGTAAAAAAACTACTGGATTAAATATGGGACCACCCGTAGATGGAGTAATGGGATCACCACAAAGTATGTTTATGTTCGCAAATAATAAATCAAGTCCCGATTGTTGCCCATCTACATTTTCGACATCTACTGGGTGTGTATGCACTACAGAAGATCAACGAAGATTTGTAGCATCTAACCGAGGTATGGTATCTAATACATCTAAAGCATCTAAAGCATCTAAAGCACCTAAAGTATCTAAAAGATAATTTATCTCTGTAACATTCTATCATGTATTCTTTCATATGAATTGAATGCTTGATTATCTCTTTGTTGTAATCTATATGTTCGTTGTTCTTCTTCTTTTTGTAGTTTCAACTTAATTAATTCTTGTTTTCTCAAATCATCATCTGACATTTTATAATTTACATTAGTTCTTGAACTTTTCAATGTATGTATATTATTAGATCTATTATCTAAATTTACAGAAGATTCATCAATCAAACATGAATTAGTGAAAGCATCTTTATAGTCACGAAATGTTAATCCACCTGAAGATTGACCACTAAAATCAGAAACATTTTTCTGTCCTAATACCATTAATGAATCTTTTCCTCTCATAGATATATCTACTTGTGGTTCATCGTATTGTACTACTTGATTACCCATTTGTTTTTGTTGTTGAGTTTTATATTTATTAAATTCATTATTAAATAAATCCTTATTAAATGATTTATTAAACATTTTAGGTTGTTCTAATAGTTTTTCATTTGTATTTTGTGACATCCAATCACCATAACCTTTATCATATATATCATCTAATTTATTTTCATCATATATCTTATTAAATAAATTAATATCAAATTGATCTGTCATATTTGTATTTCTCATATTATTCGATGATTGTTGTGTCATATATGATTGAGAATTATTTCTAAGATCATTATGTAAATGATTATTATTTTTATCAGATAGTTTTTTTAATAATACTGTATATGCTATAGATACTTTCTGAAATTCTGATTGAGAACCACCTCTATCTGGATGTGATACCATCGCTTTTCTTAAATATGCTTTTTTCAGAGTGTTCTCATCATAATTTTTACCTATACCTAATATTTTATAAGGATTTAATTTACTATTGTTATTTTCAATTTGGGGTAATTTCATATTAGGAATATTATTAGTTGAACCAACGGGTTGTTGGTGATTATTTTGATTTGTATTCATTTGTTGTAATAAAATATTACTGGGAGTATTTTGTTGAGTAGTTTGATTTAAATACATAGTCGATAGATTTTGTATTTGTTGTTGTTGAGCAGCAATAATTCTTTTTTGTTCATTTATATATTGATCATATAAACCTACATTTGGGTTTGATGTTCCTGATTGAGTATTACCCATATTATATATCTCTATATATTTATTATTTAAATATAACATATATTATATGGTTGCGTGTATTCCTTGTGCTATAGCAGCTCCTTCCATTGGGACATCAATAGCAACATTTTTCGGTATAGGTGCCACAGCAGTCGCTGCAAAAAGAGTTATTAACAAAAAAGAAAAAAAAACTAAAAAAAAGAGAAAAAAGAAATCACAAAAAGGTGGATCAATAAATAAAGATGAAAGAAAAATTCATAATGATAACAGGAAATGTCAGTCTAAATGTTATAAAGAAAGGTCTACCAAATTTAAAATACCATTTGGAACATCTTATAATGATTGGTTTAAAACACTATCATCTGAAGAAAAAAAGAAATACAAAGAATTACAAAGAAAGGCTAAAAAATGTTCAAAAACATGTAAAGATACTGAAAAACAACAAATGAGAAAACATAAATTAAAATACTCTAAAGAATATAAAGTAATAAATAAGGCATTAAAAGAAAAATGTTGTAGATGTCATTATGTAAAAACTGGTAAAACTTTAAGAAGAGTTAAAGGTCCCTATTCACATTGCTCATATGACATGGATAATTGTTGTAAAGATAAGAAAACTATAGTTAAATCTAAAAAATAATATAATATATAATCTATATATATGTATTCATTTTTCGATCATTTAAAAATACGAGGAAATATGATTGTGGTTTATTATGTTTATTGCATGTTAATTGTTAATATATTACCAATATCTGGTAACTTTGGTCAATCTAATATTGATAGTTTTACTCAATGGCTCCATTCAGACACTGGTGAAAAATATTTCAATACATCAGGATATATATCATTAGGAAATTTAATGATATATATCATAAATAATTATGGTATGAAACATGTAATATTGTTAGTATTTTTAGTGATATTAATTGTTTGTAATATGTTTATTTCAACAAGTCTACATTGTTGGAATTTCATAGCACCTATTATTGCTATAGGTATTGTATGTGCTGTGGCATTTGTATGTAGAATGATATTCCCATTAGATGATGATAAAAATGGTAATAAAATAAAATTCCTAGATTTAGATTTATATACTGATCATAAAGGAGTTATTATGTGGCATGATATAGTTATATTATTTGTAGCATTATTTGGTCCAATTATTTTAATAATATGTATAATGAATTTTAGAAATAAAACTATTATAAAAGTAAAAGGCGTGGGTTATAAAGGTCAATTAAATACATATGTTTTATCTTCTATAATAATGGCAGGATTTGTAGCATTATATTTAAGATGGGAAGGGTTAAAATCAATAGTAGAATATAATTCTGAAGCGTGGAAAACGGGTATAACAACTAATCAAGATTGGTATTTCATAGCAGTATTTTCATGGATAATTTTAGGAATGGCGTATGGCGGTTTTAAATCATATAAAACTATTACACCAAATCCCGAATGGTTAGGTTCATTTACAAAATATCATTTTGATTCTATATTACTCCCATCTTCATCATTCCTTAAAGGTCAAGACATATTTTCATCTGTAATTATTATATCATTAACTATAATATTTTTACCTATGAAAAAAAGTATATTAAATAAATGGTATTTATTATTATTAATTTGGGTACATGCATTTTTCTCTCAAGATAAATATCATAAATCTTTTGAGGATTTTCATAAAAAATATTCAAACAAATTAAGAGATTTTGAAGCAAAACATCATCCATCTGTAAAAAATGCGTTAAATGATGTAAATGCTCATGGGAAAAAAACTATAACAGACAGGCTGGTCGATGGAGCTATCGATGTGTCCCACGATCCTACTGTAAAAAATGCGTTAAATGATGTAAATGCTCATGGGAAAAAAACTATGACAGACAGGCTAGGATGGGCTGAGGACGACCCTACTGTAAATATAAGCGATCTTAGTTTTGATATTCATGGACGTTGATACATACAAACTATCTTTTTTCAGGTTCAACATACTCCATTCCTAAATAATCAAATATATCTTTTTCTAAAACAAATTTATGATCAACTACTTTCTTTGTATTATTATCTTTCAATGAATATTCATTCAATGATAATCCTCTATCTAAGCATTTCTGTCTTACCATTGTATTAAATTCCATTGATCCTGTAAAATACATTATTGCGAATGGATACTCACATGGTTTAGTATACATAATATCAATACGTCTGCAAGCATTGCGTCCATATCGACACATTCCATTATATTTCTTTGGACCGCGTGCTAAATCATCTACTAGATAATTTGCTTCTTTTAACTTATCAATAAACTCATCATATTTTTTCTTTGATTTGCTTGAGAATAAGATATCAATATCTCCACTATCTTCTTTGCCTCTTCTGTATGACCCAGCAATAGTAAAATGTACTGATCCTTTAGGAACATCCAGTATTTTGATAATCTGTTTAAGATAATTCTCGTGTCGGAAAATCTCTTCACGTGGGATACGGATTAACATATTTTCATAATATTTCAATCCTAATTGCTGAACATCGTTAAGATGTTCTCCTATATCTTTACACTTTCTGAGATCATCAATTGATGTGAATCCAGATTTAACTAGTTTTTCAGCGTTCTTAGGACCTACACCATGAATATTCATAAATTCTTTCTTTGGATCGTGATAATCTTTGATTTTATCATAATGAGGACATGTTCCTGTTTCTTTAATCTGATCTATCTTTTCAAGTAATCCTTTACCCAAACCATTAATTTTTTTAAGATTGTCTGTCGAAAGTTCATAATCCGAACTAAGTTTCTTAAGTGCAGGTAGAACTTTTTTATATGAATTTCCTTTAAACTTTTCACCTTGAGCAAATTCATGATCCATAATTTCTGTAAAGATCTTAATTACACGGTTTTTCTTTTCAGAAGATACAACACCTTCTTTAAGATTAATATCTTCTCTAATTCTAAGATATCTTGGAAATCGTGGTTTACCTGAATCTGTTTTCCCCGAATATTCATATGTGATAATAGTCCCAACAGGATGAGTTGATTTATAACTTTCTCTAATACTGTCATCCATACCTGAAATACTAAACTCATGATTTTCATCAGGATCAATGATTGAATATGTATCATAATTAAGTAGTGGTTTACATATAAATCCACCAAGAACACCATCATACTTTCCATTTCCCATATGATAATCTACAATAACTGCTTCTGAATCAAATGATGGTTTATATTTCAACATAAAATTAGATCTTTTATCTTCATATTGAGATGATGGACATTTCATCATAATACCTTCTCCACCTTTTTCAAGAACTGTTTTATAGATCTTTTCCATTTGAGGAATAGATGTAATTACAATTTGTTTTGCGAAAACTACTATATCAGATCCATTATCTTTAACTACTTTCTCTAACTTTTTAATTCTCTCTCCAAAATCATTATCTTCTTCAGGCATATCATATACCATATATTTAATCTTTTTCCATTCATCATCTACTGGGACTTTTTTTCTAACTGTTCCCATATATTGAAAGAATTCACGTCCAGCAAACAGTTCACCATCCAGATCTACATTAGGCATAGCATCTTTGAACCATTCTGGAGCAATAAATTCTTTCTGATTTCTTGAAAGGAATATTCTTTTTTCTGGTATCCATCTAGCACGATATCCATCAAACTTTTCAGACAGTAACCATCCAATAGGAGGAACATTGTCTTTGAGTGCTTTAGGGGTCTTCATATCCTTTGTGTATTCTTTTGCGAGCATAAAGTCTACCATATTCAATAATTATATAGTCAAGTGTTTAAATATCTTTGATCTCAAATCAAATTTAATAAATTTGATTGATGTATTTAAAGAATTATAAATATACAATGGCAAATAATATGAACATCAACAATATTCCAGTCAATCCTAATAACATTATTATCAATAACAATATACCTATTAATAATCAACTAGTCCATATTCAAGGGCAATTAAATGATGTTTGTAATCTTCTTCAGATTATTGTAACAAATAATTATGCAGATAATATAAATATCAATAACATTCATAATATTCTTTACAATATTCAAAACATGCTTAACGGCCTTTACTATCATAACAATCAGTTCCATATTATTCAAAACATGATTAATAATCAAAACAATCTTATTAATCATATCATCAACAACAATATCAACTAACAATATTTAAAAAATAAACATATGTATAATATGTATTATGAAATATGATATTTTTTTCCCTTTATTTAGAAATATTGTTCGTCTTAGAAAATTATCTTTAGAAAGATATAATTGGAATATAGAAATGAAAGTATTAGAACTGAATTGTGAGATTGATACATTTATTAAATATATCAATAAGAAAAATAAGCGTGAAGAAATTATGAATAATCTCAAACAATCTCAAGATAATCTCAAATAATCTCAAAAAATTTGAGATAAAGATTGGTTGAATTCAAACACCCAAGTTCTAATCGCTTTAACAAGTGAAAAGAACTTACCCGCAATCAAAAGCAACCAATATGGCAGTTCTTCAACTGACATTCACGAATGTTCCCGCGGACATTCTGCTCACCATCGAGCCTGAGGATATCGAATACGGTCACGATATCGGTATCCTCACCCCTACTCGCCCGTTCGCACGCGGTAGTCATCCGTGGTCGTCTGTCATCGACGACTACACCCCTGTAGAAGTCCCCGAACCCCGTGTACCGACATGGGCTTCTCGGACGACTTCGAGGTCGGCTCAGGACCACCACGATCAGCAATACAAGAAACTCATGGACGACATTGATTTCTTGATCCTTCAGTCGTCTCAGGAGAATGATTCGCATGAGGAGATGATGGACGATCTCGTCGCTCTCTGGGAGGCAGATCTGGATGGGTCGATCTTCGATCCGTCTGAACCTTTCGGACACAAGGCTTGCCGTCGCGAGATCCTCCCATCTACCGCAACTGAGGTGGTCCGTGTTATCGCCGACAAGGGTAACTTTCTCTTGGGATCCATCGCTGGTCAGCCCCTGTCCGTATATATCCCAAAAGTGATCAGTCCCGACATGGAGATCGAAACGCAGACATTCTATCTCATGGACCTTCGGTTCACCCCGGGTGAACGGAATCCATGGCGCGTCACCAACATTCATCCGAAGCTCTATACGAAATGCATGCTCGAATCGGTTCTGGTTGTTGAAAGTCTTGGCGATGGACCATACGCGATACCGATGACTGACCGTACCACTCGTAAATTCAATCTCCCCATGGCGCCCGAACACATCGGCGCTATGATCGGGAAAGGTGGTTACAACATCGATTGTCTAAAGACAAACGCCCGATTTTGGGGTGCGGGTGACCGCGGTTCCTGGGGTGATCCTGATATCACTATTCTCCCCGACGGAGAAGGTTGTAAGGTCATCTTTCACGAGGGACACGCTGTTACTGGTGGTATACATGGTAGAATCTGGTGGCACCCGCTCGACGTTAAGTATGTCGTGCACCGTCTCCACTGCTAAATAAAATCAAAAAAACAAAAAACAATATAAAAATCAAAAAAACAAAAAACAATATAAAAATCAAAAAAACAAAAAACAATATAAAATCAAAAAACAAAAAACAATATAAAATCAAAAAGACAAAAAATTTTTTTATTTACCTTTATAATTGAAATATATTTTATCTTCCATTTTTTCTAATTTATTTTTAATATCTTTAATATTGTTATTCATATCATCTAATTTGTCATCAGAACGACTCATAAATATTTTCATATCATTAATATATTTATAATTCTCATCAACTTTTTTTTCTTGAGCATATACTTTGTTACTTAATATATCTAATTTTTCAGAATGTTTGCCTATTTGAAAGATTAGACCACCTATAGATAATACAGTTGCTGATATTGGAGCAATTGTATTAAAATTAATACTCATAAATTTAATAGTTAATATATATTAGAAAAAAATTATTTACTTTTAGATTTAGTTTTGGATTTTTTCTACATGTTTTTAATAATTCTCCATATATATTCTTTAAATGAGGATGAATAAATTCATCTATTTCATCAACTATTCCTTTACCTATTAAACTTAATTTAACAAAAATATCACCCATTAATTTATCATATAATTCTTGTGGATTAATATTTCCTTCTTTAATATAGTTTATATTTTCTAATGCTACAAATAATATGATAGTTAATATAAATAATCCTATTAATAATTTTTTCATAATATATATATAAATAATAAATTTGATTTAAAAATATTTTAATATATAAACTATAAATGATTATTCCTGTTAGATGTTTCACGTGCAATAAAGTCATATCTGATAAATGGGTTCCATTTGTTAATATTGTAAATGAAAAAAAAAAGAATAATTCAGAATTTATTAAAGATTTAGATATTGAGTATATAGATCTAAAAAATCCTAAAAAATCTATTGAAGGTGAAGCAATGGATGAATTAGAACTACATAGATATTGCTGTAGACGAATGTTTTTAGGAAATGTTCATTTAATTACATATATTTAAATATTATATATATATATTATGACAAATTCTCGGGATTTTTTAGTAGGTGATACCGGATTTAATGAAAAAATAAATAATCTTCAAAAAAATGATTTAGAAATGTTAAAACACAAATATTATTTAGATAGATTAAATAATGAAGATAAAGATACAGATGAATCTAATTTATTAAATTTATCAATGACAAAGATATATAATAATATGACTAATATTATTCCTAATTTATATAATGATTATTATAAGGAATATTTAGATATATCTATATCAGGTCATAAAAATGAAAATGAAAATTCAAAAATTAGAGGATCACTAATAAATACTTTTTTTAAAAGTGAAAATATTATATATGTAGGCATGTGGTTCATTATAATAGCATTATTATTATATATTTTAGATATATAGTTATTATATGATAGATATAAATATGAACATGATATTTATCATAATATTATTATGTTTTTTATCATATTTAGATTTAAAATATATATTGATATTTTTAATTGGATCATATATATTATATTATTATATGAATAATATTAATAATAATGGTATAAACATAAATTTAATTGATGAATCTAATAATGATAATAATCTAGATAATATATTATCAGAATTATCAAAATTTAAAAATATTAATATAAATGATTATAAGATTGGTTTACAATTTTGGATGAAATTTTATAATAATATTTCATATGTGAAAAATACAGATGATTATGAAAAATATCAATTATATTTAAATAAATCAATAGATCATTTTAATTATTTATATTTGGTAAATAATGATAAAAATTTAAAAAATATAATAAATGAATTAGATAAACATGGATTAAAATTATTAAAAAAAATATCTGTAAATTTAAATAAAAACTGGAAAGATAATCCTAATACAACTATGAAACAAATAATATTTAATGAACCATTGCCTCATAATATAAGTTTCAATCGATAAAATTAAATATCACAGATATTATGGACTATTGTATAAATCATGTAAGATTTAATATAAATACTATAAATGATAATAATTTTACTTTTTTAAATAATATTGACATAAAAGTATCGGACTATTATAATATCATAAACAGTTATGAAGAATTTAAAATAAAAAATTTATATAAATTTTTATATGATAGAATTTTATTATTAAATAAATACTATGATATAAAATTAATGAAAAAAATTCATATAAGTAAAAAAATATCATATGATACATTTAATGATTTATTATTAAATTATATAGATAATGATAAAATATTGTCTATCATTATAATTAATTCAATACAACAATATTATTATCCCTTAATTTAAAGATTTTTAAATATATTTTTGTCTGTATTATTTTTTCTATATAATACTAAATTAGATTTATCATTATATTTGTGTTCATATTTAGATATATTATTATTTAGATGAATAATAATAGGTAAATTTATATTATAAATATTATTATTATTATTACTTCGATATTCATCTATATCAATATTTCCACCAAATTTTTTTAAAACAAGTTTATTGTGTGCCATATTTATTTTACAATTATTATTTAAGATAATATTATTATATAAATTAATGGTATTTATTATTTCATAAATATTGTTATAATTATCATAAGCATATCTAGATGCACATTCTAATGAACAGAAATCACCCACAGTATAAAATCTATTATTATTATATCTAATAGGTAATCCAACTATATTATTATTAAATGAATGACAACAATTCCAACATAGTTCGCAATTATTTATATTTTTAGAAAAATTATTATCAATATCATTAATTGATAACATTACATCATTATTATTTTCTTCATATTTAAGTTTTATAATTAAATTATCAATATTTTCAGTATCTTCAGCAAAGACAGGATTATTATTTATTATAGTATTTTCTTTTGGTTTGCGACCTCTTTTTTTCTTTATATTTTGATCCATAATTATTAATATATTAATAATTATCTTTATATATTATTTATCGGAGTGCTACCAGATACATTAGATATGTTAGATGGTTTTTTTGGTGGAGGTGGAGGTGGAGTAGCTTTTTTTGGAGGTAGAGGAGATGGTTTTTTTGTTCCCACAGGTGATGATGGTTTAATAGGCGGTGTACTATGATAATCTTTATTTGAAACATTTAAATAATCATCTGATACAAAACTGAATATTTTTCTAACTACTAAATAATAAAATATAATACTGATATTAATAAATATAAATGTTTTTATAAATGTTTCATTAAATAATGATAATGAACTATTATTCATATAAAACATTATTTGTGTTATTAATTGGATTGTAGACATACGTAATAGATCATATATCATGTCTATAGCATTTGGATCAAGATCTAATTTAAAATTATAAAATGTATTCGCCATGTTATATTATATAATATAAAAAATAAGTTTAAAAATAAACTTTTTTATTTAATAATATTATATCATGACAATGGGAAGTATATCATTTCAATCAAATATATCAATGATATTAATTACACTTATAATTATTTTAGCGACTATATATTTTTATCTTGATACACGAAAAATGAAACTTCAAATAGAGAATCTTGAAAATAATAATAAAATGTTTATTAAAGAAGTTGAAAAATTAAATAAAGGACTTCATTCAATTATATCTTATACTAATTTAGAAGGATGTCCTGCTAATAATTCAGAAAAAGATAGTAATACCAAAAATAATGATAAAGATATTAAAGTTATTGAAAAAAAAAATGAAGAAGAAGTAATTAATGTAGATAATAAAGAAGGTAATGAAAATAGTATAGATATTACAGATAATTTTGAAGCAATAAATAATACAGATATTGTAGAAAATAATACAGATATACTAAAAAATAATACAGATATTGTAGAAAATAATACAGATATACTAAAAAATAATACAGATATACTAAAAAATAATATTATAGATGATAATAATAATATTTTAGATGATGTATTAAATGATGTATTAAATGATGAAATTGAATTAGATGATGAAATAGATGACTGTATTGTAGATGGAGATGGAGATGGAGATGAAGATGGAGATGGTAATGAAGATGAAGAAGATAAAGATATATTAGATTTAGATTTAGATATTAATTCTGAAGAAAGTATTGATATATTAGGAAATAATAGTTATTCAGATATGTCAGTAAAAGAATTAAAGAATAAATGTATTGAATTAGGATTAAAACATTCTGGTAATAAACATACTTTAGCTCAACGTATAATAGATAAATTAGGTAATTAATTATTTTCAGATACTTGTATCCCTTGATCAACCATCATTTCAATTGTAATACTGTATATTTTACCAGATAAATCATGGAATGTGGAACCATCTGATTGCAATAATTGTAATGTTAAATCTTGTTCTGTAACAGGATTTCTAATTATATGATGATTAATATGTGATACTGTATAATGTGATACATTTTCATTTGTATCAGATCCAGATATATTATTTAAAGGTATGCTGGCAAGAATATTAGAATTAGCAAAAAATTGTTGTAAATTACTATTCTTAATTATTAAATTAACAAATGGTGTATTAATAGATGATTTTGGTATTGTAGAGCTAATAAATACTATACTGTATATAGAATAAGGAAATCCTAATTCACTTTTAATTGCATCATTTTTTATAGTAATATCCCCAGAAGTACTATTATAATCAGTATTACTGTTATCTAATATTATTCTTTTTCTATTTTTAGTAACATTATGATGTGTATCATTAATAAAATTATGATGATCTTCAACATTTTTCATATGTTCTTTCATTCTGTTAACATGAACTTTATGTGATTCATGTAAATCCTTAATATTTTTAGAAATATCTTTAAGTTCTTGTATATTATTTTCTTTTAAAGAATTATTTGATTTTGTAGATTTAGGTTTTTCATATATCTGTTCGGATTTAAATATATTTTTTATAAAATAATAAATTAAACCTATAATAATAAATGATGATATTCCAATTAACACTTTTATGTTTGTGCTAAGTGTTGATAACATTTAATAAATTATAATAAAAAAAAAATATAATTTAATATATATAATGTCTCAGTGTAATTCAAATCCAAATAGTAACTCTAATAATGGTGAATTAAATACAGGTGTTCATGTTCCAAACAATGTATTCGATGATTGTCCGGCTTTAATGTCTGATGGACGATTTATTACAAGTTATTTACCTAATTGTGAAATGAATAATAAAGTGTCTAAATTATTTAGTGATAAACCATTAACTAGTTGGGAATATACTTATTATTTAAATAATCAAGGTGATAAAGCACAAAATTATTTTAATTCACAATATACTCAAAAATATGGTTGTTCAGGATATCCATATAAAATAGTTGAACCCGAATTAAAACAAGATTGTAATACTGATAATTGTGTTATAAAAACTGTTAATAAAGATGGCATGGCCTTATATTAATGTTTTGTATCTTCTTTTTTAAAAAAATAATATATACCAATACTTATTGTAAATAAAGCAAACATTTTTTTTAATAGATTGTGATTAATATGTATACTATATTCTGCTGATATACTTGCTGCTATAGTAAAAACAGCTGACATATATAATGCTGCAAATACATCAACATATCCTTTTTTATAAAATTTAAGAGCAGCAAATAAACCTATAGGTGGTAACAACATAAAAAGAGATGTTCCTATTCTTTTTTTTGTTGAACTTAATAGTCCAAACATCGCTAATAATGGGACAATTAATACTTCAGGTCCTGCACCTATTACACCAGTTAATAATCCTGTTATAACACTTATTATAGTTAAACCTAATAAGTAATACATATATAATTAATATATATATATATAAAATTTACATTTTCCATTTATTTTTACAGTCAAGACAAGTAAAGAATTGAGTCATAGGTTCATCAGCAGATCTAGTTTGTAATTCGTAATATGAACATTTTCTACTACCGCACTTGCGACATTTATATCTTTCAGTCATCGCTTCGGGTTTTATTTCATATTTCATTTTATCTCTTTTAATTTTAGCATCTATTATTTCTTTCCAATTTTCTGGATGTATTTCATATACAGATAATTTTGATATATCATCAGGTTTTATATCACCATTTTTAATCTTTTCTAATAGATAATTATTTTTAGTATATGAATCTTTATTTAAATTAATATATATAGATCTTATTTTTGATATATACAGATTATAAAATATTTTGTTACTCCATTTACAAGTTATATTATTTTCATTAGAATAATCAATTATAAAATTAAATATATTTTTCTCTATATTACGTGATAATGAATCATTATCTATGATGTAATTTAATTTATTAACACATTTATTTCTTATTTTATCGTTATTAGAGTCCATATTGATATTTTAATAATTAAATAATCAAATTTATAAATATTAATAATTATTATTGTCTTTTTGTAATTCGTTATCATTATCGCTATTATCACTTTCAATAATTTCAAAATCATTTTCTTCTTCTTCATCTTCATCATCATCGTAATCTGAATCTTCTTCTTCAGTATCAGGTTCAGAATCTTCTGAATCATCAGTTAGACAATTATCTATTCCTTCATGAACAATACTATGATATAAACCATATGCTGATATATCAAAATTAGTTACTCTATTTTTATCATCAAATGCAATCAAAAATATATCTCCATATAATAATATAATTGATGAATCTTCATCAATAAATTTGGACGAACCATTTGGAATTAATTCATGTTTATTAATATGTTCTTCTTCACCATCATACCAACCATAACATCTGATAGTTTTTTTATCATTAATCCATGTATATAAATGACGAATATTATTTAATCCACGATTATTTGAATTTTTATTTAATGTATTAACTATACTTTTGTTCTCAATATTTAAATCAAGATCATTCATAGTGGAGTCAATATTAATTCTAACAATTGTCCTCATTTTATTTTAAATATACAATTTTTTTTTAAATAATTAAAAAAAATATAATATAAATAATAAATGTTTAGTAATAAAAAAAATCCTGAATATGACTATAAAAAAGAAAAATCATTTGAAGAAAGATTAAGTGAATCAACTAAAATTATTGAAAAACACCCTGATAAAACACCTATAATTGTTTCAAAATCTAATAAATGTGATTTGAATAATATCGATAAAAATAAATATTTAGTTTCTAATGATATGACTCTTACTCAATTTATATATACTATCAGAAAAAGAATTAATTTAGATTCATCACAAGCATTGTTTTTTTTTGTTAATCATATAGTACCTAATAACAGTGATATTATTGGTGAACTATATAAATTACATAAAGATAGTGATGGTTTCTTATATATAACATATTCTGCCGAAAATACTTTTGGTTAATGTATAATTATTATTTTTGTTCTAAAATAAATGATGATTTTTATGATCATAAATTAGATATTAATAAATTATCATATTTAATCAATAAATATGATTTAAAATATGAAGGGTCTGTTAAAGAATATTGGATTAATAATATTAGAATTATATCTAATAATGATTTAATATTTAACAGAATCATTGATAAAGATATTCATTTTACTGATAATTATTTAATACAAAAATATGAAATATATGATTGTGATAAATTTAATTTTTCTGAAACACACTTAGAAGAAGAATATATATTATATGAAAATATTATTGATGATATTAAAATAATTGTAAAAAAATATGATAATTTTATTACATTAATGTATCAATCTCAAAATAATATTGAAAATAATTTTTTATATTATATATAATATATGAATTCTATTCTAATAGTTGTAATCGCGTTTTTTATATTATTTATACTTCAAAATATTATTAATAATAGAATGGGTATTAATGATATATTAAGTAAAAATATTCTAACTAATCTTACTAAAAATAAAGAAAAAATACAAACAAAAAAAAATGAAGTAAGAAAAACTATTAAAGAAAAATCGAAGGTTAAAGTTGATTATAAAGATCCATTTTATAAGTTCCCTGATCCTATGTTATCTAATATAAGTCATCCATTATCATCTGGATATAAACCAATGTATGATCAATTAAATGAAGGTCCCGAAGATGTTTCCTCACTTGATATAGTTCGCAAAAGTAATTTAGATATTTATGTCAGAAATCCTCAAGTATTTAATCCAGGTTATATAAAGAAAGATACCATGGATGCTCATCCTGGTAATCATACACTTCAAGGTTTAGCTAAAAAATATGACGGTAAAGAAAAAACTATTGAAATGACAAGTGATGAATATTTAACTAAATATCCTGCATTTGCTGATAGTAATATACAAAATGAATTAACTAATGTTGGATATTTCTTTGATAATGATAACAATAATAAATATATTGATCACCAACAAAAGATATTACCTAGTAATTGTAGTGTTAATGGTGATAAAATGTCTTGTGAATTAAATGGTGCTCAACATGTTATCCCAGATAAATTAATGAAAAATGATAGTGCTGTATTAAATAGTATAGGTGTTATGGTTGATGACAGAGATTTAATAAAATCTACTGACGGATATGGTATAGGTTTAGTCGGAGGTAATAATTATAAAATATGGAATTATCCTGAAGAATCAGGATTAAATGGTGGTCGTGAATTTGGTGATGTATATGCTAGTGGTCCTATGGGGTCAAATGAAACATATATGAATGTAACTAATAATCTTAATTGTAAATCATGTGCTATATAATCATATTTAAAAATTAATCTATTATCTTTTTATGAAATTATTTAAACTAGACTGTTCTTGTGAATTAATATTATCATCTACTAATAATTATGATAATATTTGTATTGATGATAAATTATTACAATTATTATATTTAACTAAATCTCATATTGATGTTATATCTCAAGATAAATGGGAGAAATTCAAAAAATTACACAATAAATATGAATATATTTATACATCATCTAATAAATCTAGGAATATATCTAATGTTAATCCTATTTCCAGATCATATTTTAAATTACATGAAATTATTCATGATTTTGATATAAAAAATTTCAATTTAGCATCTTGTATAGCAGAAGGCCCTGGAGGATTTATAAATTGTTTACTTGATAATAAAATTACAGACATATATGGTATTACATTACTAACTAATGATCGTAGAATCCCTTATTGGAATAATGGATTGATAAAAAATAATAAAGTCCATATCAATACCGAACAAAATACTGGAAATATTTATGTTAAAGATAATGCTATTAATTTTATAAATATAATTAAATCAAAAGGTATGAGTCAATTTGTTACATCTGATGGTGGTTTTGATTACTCTGAAGATTTTAATAAACAAGAATTATCATCATATAAATTATTATTTTCTGAAATATTTATTGCGTTGAATATTCAATCTGAAGGAGGAACATTTATTATTAAAGTATTCGATTTATTTTATCATAAAACAGTCCAATTAATATATTTTTTATTTCTATCATATTCAGAAGTTTATATTTATAAACCTACAGTTAGTCGTTTATCTAATTCTGAAAAATATATTGTTTGTAAAGGATTTAAACCTTTTAATAAAGAAATTATAGATCTTCTTGACAAATATTATGATAATGTTAACAATTTACATATAAATATTCCCCAAGAATTTATAGATAAAATTAAAGAATATAATAATCTTTTCGTAAATAATCAGATTAATTATATAAAAAATATATTGAAATTTAATGTAAAAAATATTAATGAACGTATTAAAGAACAAGTAAAAAATTCATATGATTGGTGTGTTAAATATAATATTCCTATTAATCGTGATTGTATTTATTTAAGATAAATTAATTTCCTTAACAATTTCTAGAATGATTCCTTGACATGTAACAAATGGTTCAGGATTTTTCTTAAATGATAGCGAATAATGACATGCTACTTGATTCACATTACCATCTACCTTTATTAGATAATTATTCAATCCATGTTCTTTCGTTCGTGAATCATAATAAGCATATTGTCCGGTTAGTGGTGGATATGAAATATTATATCCGTTTGATTTAATTTGTGGCATTTTTTTTATAGTTGTTGAATAATTTAATCAAATTTATTTTCTAATTAACAGAAAAAAAATCTATGTTATATTATAAAAATGAAAACGGAAACTATTGTCATGTGTGTTGTTGCTTTACTACTTGGTATGCTTTTAGCAAATATGCTTAAATCTGTTTGCGGTTGTAAAACTGTTGAAGGGAATATAACATGTGATCCAAGCTCTTCTGATTGCGAAGGTCGAGGTGACTCCGGGATTGAATGCAGCGATTTTATTAAGTATTGTGAAGCAAATGGCGATGTAAAGCAGGACGGAGACACCTGGACTCAGAATAATATATGCACTCCCAACAAGACTAACGATTGCGGCAATTGTTCCAAAATTTGTACTTGGCAATCTGGAAACTAAATTAATTTATAACATCTATCTAAACCTTCCTAAATATCAAATAATCATTCAATCCACTTAATAATTTTAATTGATCATTTTTAAACATTTTTTGTAAATTAGGATAAAATTTCTTTTGTGAATCTAAATATTTTGGTGAATTTGATAGACTTTCTAAAATACTATCAAATCCTTCTTGACCTGATTTAATTATTTTTG